>Ga0137387_10001327_pt1 | contig 12148 bp, 10 predicted proteins | sample SagtaG_3_FD_104909 | JGI IMG/M metagenome (GOLD analysis project Ga0137387, IMG submission 104909) | Vadose zone soil microbial communities from Angelo Coast Range Reserve, California, USA - Sage2_R_115_16 metaG | ecosystem: Environmental > Terrestrial > Soil > Vadose zone > Saprolite | place...
CTGCGAATCGGATTAGCAGAAAGCGCATTCTCAGCGCAAGCCCCGAAGACGGGGATCGAGGACTTCGCGGAGTCCTTCGCCGACGAGATAGTAAGCGAGCACGGTGACGAAAATCGCTGCCCCGGGAAAAACCGCCAACCACCACGCAAAAGTAGCGCTGCTGGCCTCGTGTAATATTGAGCCCCATGTGACAAGCTCGGCGGGTACGCCGATGCCCAGAAAGCTCAAGCTGGATTCGATGAGAATCGCCCCTGCAACGCCGAGGACCACGGAAACGATCACGGGCGCAAGAGCATTGGGCAAGATGTGCTTGAACATGATTTTTCGGTTCGAAACTCCCAGAGCGATCGCAGCGGTCACATAATCCAGATTTCTGATCCTAAGAAATTCGTTCCGGGCAAACCGGGCGATTCCCACCCAACTCGTCAGGCCGATGATTGTCATGGTTAGAAAGATGCTAGGGGGTAGTAGCGCTGCTACGGTAATCAAAAGGAAGAAGGTTGGAATCGATAGCATGATCTCAAACAAACGCGAAATCACCAAGTCTACCCAAGATCCGAAATATCCGGCCAGAGCACCGAGTATCACCCCGATGATTACCGCGATCCCCACCGCTACAAACCCGATCGAAAGTGAAATCCGCGAGCCGTGAATCATCCCGGCCATGATGTCACGCCCAAGTTTGTCCGTGCCGAACCAGTGTTTTTTCGAAGGAGTCTCATAGGGCACCAAGAGATCAATATTGCCTGGACGATACGGAACGGGGGGAAAAACTTGCGTGGCACCCTCGAGCTTCTTGAAGTCCACGTTCTGCAGTTCGGCTGGCCAGTGGGCTAACCCCACACCGACGAGATAACTCCGAAAAATTGGAAAGTAGATCTTCCCCTTATAAAAGGAATAATAGGGTTTATCATTCGCCAGAAAATCAGCGAACAAAGCCATGGTAACAAGGATGCACACGACGTAAAGTCCTGCCAGGGCAATCGGATCGCGCCGAAACTGTTTCCAAACATTAGACCAGAGGCCCTCGCCTGCGGCCGCATGAGTCAATGAAGTTTCGGGACGCATCGCTTCGACAGATGCCGTGTTGGATTGCATAGAACTCATTATTGCCTTCGACCGAACGCGATTCTCGGATCTACGACTGCGAGAAGAAGATCGGAGATGAGGATCCCAATCAACGTCAAAATCGCGCTAACCGTAAACAACGCCAGCACGGTTGGATAATCCCGCGCCAGCACGGATTCATAACCCAGCTGCCCCAACCCGGGAATCGAGAAGATTGTTTCAATAATGACACTCCCGCCTATCAGACCAGGGAGGATCGAAGCCAATATGGTCACCTGAGGAATCAAAGAATTGCGCAGTACATGCTTGAAGATCACAACTCTCTCCTGCAGCCCTTTGGCTCTCGCCATTTGAACGAAGTCTTGCCCCATCACTTCCAACATGCTCGCCCGCATGTAGCGGGACAATCCGGCAAAGCCGTCATACGACAGCAAGACGACCGGCAAGAAGATATGCCAAGCTTGGTCTTTTAATTTTCTCCACAGCGACCAATGCGAGGAATAATCAAGCGACTCCAATCCTGCAGGCGGAAACAAATACAAAAAATCCCCGCCGCAGATAAACACGATCGCCATAGTCGCCGCCCATATCAACGGGACCGCAAAAAGCACAAAGGCCACGAGTGTCGTTATTTGATCGCCCAGTGAATTTGAGTGAGTCGCCGAGTAAATCCCCAGAGGAATGGCAATGAGATACACAAGCAGAAGAGAAAGCACATTGAGTTTAACCGTAACCGGAACTCTCTCGATGATCTTATTCCATACCGACTGATTGTCTTTGAACGATTCACCGAAATTCAGCGTAACAAGATTCTTCAACCAGACCGCATATTGGATAGGGAGGGGACGATCAAGACCATATTGCTTACGCCATTGGGATAATGCCTCATCCACGCCACCTTGTTTATTCCTTGATATAGCTCCTTCTCTCGCGCCACCGAGACCTCCAGCCGCCCGCAGCTCGGCTGGATCTCCGGGGGCCAAGTGCATCACCAGAAAGCCAACTAATGTAACCCCAACAAAAGTCGGGATGAGAAGAAAAAGGCGCTGAACGATGTAGCGTCCCATCTACTGAAGCATCGTCTCCCGTGCATACTTTTGCGCTGATCGAGGGACCCACCATTCCTGTGGCCTCAAGCCTGCGGGATAAACCTCCACTCCATGAAATCGGCGTTGCACCGCGCTGACCGATTTGCGCGCAAATAGAAAGGTATAAGGCTGTTCGTCGTTAAGAATCTCCTGAAACTCACGGTAAAGCTTAACTCGTTTCTTCGGATCAAATTCACGTCGATAGTCTTCGAGAATCCGATCCACGCGCGCATTCTTATAGCTGATATGATCGGATCCCTTATTGGCCGCCTGTGATGAATGCCACACCTGGTATTCGTCCGGCTCGCTGGCCTGCATTGCCCATGCCATTATTACCGCATCGAATTTATGATTCTTCACGTCGTCCAGGAAGATTGTCCAGTCGAGCTCACGCACGGTGGCTAGGATACCATGTTTTTTGAGCTCCTCTTGCAAGACAAGGATTATACTTTTGCCCGTGGAGCTTCCCGAAGGAACCTTAAACTCAAAACGAAAAGGAGTCCTCTTTCCATTAATGATTTTATCCAGAATTCCGTCTCCGTCCGTATCTTTCCAACCGGCCTCTCTGAGAATGGTCAGCGCTTTGTCTGGGTTGTAAGGGTAGTCGTGAAGAGTTTTGTCATACTCAGGGCGAAAGAAAAAAATCGGACCATTAACTACCTCCCCAAGGCCGAACAAGAGCGTCTTGACCATCTGCCTTCGATTGGTCAAGTAAGTCATCGCCTGACGCACCCGCTTATCCATAAAGATCGGATTTTCATTGTTCCAACCGATATACGAGTAACTCGGCGCGAAGTACTCCAATTTCTGGAATTCGCGTTTGAACCGCTCGCTGTTGGTACCCCGGGTATGCTGTATCGGTGTTAGATCCATTGTGTCCAGACTGCCACTCTTAAGAGTCACCAAAGCCGCATCCATGTTGTTGATGATCCTATACTTGATGCGATCCAGGAAAACCTGATCGATCCCAGGCTTGCTGTTTCCCCAGTAGTTTGGATCGCGGAGTATGTCGACCTCCCGCCCGGTTTTCCAATCTTCGAATTTGTACGGCCCGCTTCCCACGGGGTTCCGGCTGTAGTTTTTATTGAAGTTGTCGGCAAATTTCTTGACTTTGTCGGGGAGCTTGGAAGGATCTCGAAGCAGGTCCCGTAAAGTTACGTCTTTGAGTAAATTTTCTGGATCATAGTAATGACGTGGAAGGATAAGAACATTCTCACCCAGGACGCTCTCATTCAGAAAGTAAGGCTCTTTGGTGACAAAGCGGATCGAGTACTCGTCGATCATCTCCGCATCGATGATAGAGTTGAAATACACCTGCAGAAAGGGTGCATTCACTAACGGACACTTAATCGCCTTAACGCTGAAAAGAACGTCCTCACCGGTTAAGGGACGTCCGTCTTGAAAGTGAACGTCACGGCGAATCTTAAAAGTATAGGCTCGCTTGTCCTCCGAAACGATGGGGCGCGACTGAGCAATGAGCGGCTTCAATTCTAGCGTACGCGGATCGCGCGTCAGCAAACTTTGAAAGATGAAGCTAAGTATCTCGCTGGCTGTGGCATCATTGCTCGTAAGCGGATTGAGCTGTTCGGGATCGCTGAGAGCGTGCGTCACCAGCCAATCTCCCGTGACCGGCGTTGTGGCTTCTTGCTTGGCAACAATTGGGGGGGCGCTGCGGTTCTCGGTGTCAGCCGTTTCTCCGCCTCTGCATCCCATCAGAAGGAACAGAGATAGGAGCAGTCTCCAACTTCCTTTCAGCATGCGATTCAGCTGCCGATCGCTTCGATGGGTAGCTCCTTTGCGTTGGCTGGCTTCTGTTGAGAAAACAGCTCGGGCGGAATAGAAGCATTTAGCTCCGGCTCCTGGTAGGTAATCTCCAACACCCTTTTTTGGCCCGCTGCTTCCAAGGAGATTTTTAGAGGAAAAAGCCCGGCCGGGGTAGAGGCGAAATTCTCAAAGGCAGCGCTCAACTCTGGGTTTCCATCTGGACCCAGACGATACCACCGAACCGGGATCTCGCGAGAGGGATCAAAGCTAATGATCTCCTTTCCCTTTCCCTCGATTTCACGGTAAAGCGAATTGCCGCCGATCTGCCAATTGGAAGCACTCGTTACCGGCGGCAACCCTACCAACAGACTCGTGATCTCCTTAAGCTCCAGCGGGATTCGGGTGTAACGGAAGAGATTCTCTTTCGAAGTCTTGCCGTGAAGAAAGAGTCCTTCTCTCGGATGAAACCCGGCGATCTGATTCGCATTGGCCGTCACGACCAGGATCGCGCCCAGACCCGAAAGCGTTTCCAGTCGTAATCGATCAGGCCGTTGGATGAGGACGGCCTCTTGGAAACCTTGCCTTCCTTCGGGGCCTCGATAGTTAACGGTGGCGAGCGTGCGCAGAGAGTGAAACTGTTTGTCTCTTTGGGAGAGGATCTGGACCAGCTTCTCCGCCGTCCAGCCTTCGATAGGAGGTTGTTTTAGAATAGACGGGGCGGGCGGCGCCAGTTGAGGGGCAATCGAGCACCCTCCGGCTGCTGCCAAACTCACCGCCAGGAAGAGCTCTCTTGCATAGACCGGGACGGCCCATCTCGCCGACCGCAGGCTCAAATTTTCTTCTCCAGACGCTGGATCTTTTCGCGGATTCGCTTGATCTGATCGTTTTCCTTCGCATTCTTAAGCGCGTCGCGATAACGGGCTACGGCTCGGTCCGGTTTACCCGCTTTCTCGTAAGCGTCGCCGAGGTGTTCGATGATCGTGGGATCGTCCCCGGTAATTTCTACGGCCCGTTCCAACTGCTCTACGGCTTTCGGATAGTCTCCCTTCTGATAGTAGACCCATCCCAGAGTATCGATGTAGAAGCCGTCATTGGGCTCGATCTTCAGTGCTCGCATGACTAGGTTTTCGGACTCGTCCAGCTGCACTCCCATTTCGGCCCACGTGTATGCCAGATAATTCAACGCTGGAGCGTTCTGCGGATTCAGCTCAATGGCCTTCTTCATGTGGGCGACAGATCTTTCCTTGTTCTTGTCTTCATCGTAAAGCGCGCCCAGCTGAAAAATGGCCTGGTCGTTTTTGGGATCCAGTGCGATCACTCGCTCCATGGACTGGATCGCTTTGGGATAATCCTTGATCTTCCGATACAGAGAAGCCAGAAACGCATAAATCTCCTTACTGTCATTTTTCTGCTGCAATGCTGGCTGCAAAACCTCAATGGCCTGCTGGGTTTGCTCCCGGCGATCGTAGAGGTAGGCGAGCTGAACGCGCGCATCGACGAACAGCTCGCTTTTCTCGGAAATGCGCCCGAACTGTTCCAACGCTTTATCGTCCGACTTTAGCTCAGCATAGGTGGCCCCCAGATAGTAGCGCGCTCGATCATTCTCGGGATCACCCGCCAGCACCAAGTTGAACTCCATCGCCGCCCGATCGAAATCGCCTTTCTCATAAAAGATAAGGCCAATCTTGATCCGCGTCTCGCGCGGGTCCGTTTCAGTGCCTTCCAGCTTCTCGAACTGGCTAAGCGCTTCGTCCAACTTGTTTTGGCCGACGTAAAGTTCGCCCAGACGTTTGCGGGCCCAGACGCTTTGCGCGTTGACCTGAAGCAGTCGTTGGTAGGTCTGTATGGCGTCCTCGGTTTTGCCTTCCAACTCGTAAACCAGAGCCAAATCCATCAACACGGCTTCGGATTTGGGATTGAGCTCCAGCGCTTTGCGATAGCTCTGTTCGGCAGCGAGATAGAGCTTGCTCTTGGCCCGGACGCGCCCCAAATAGTAGTGGCCAAGCAAGGAATTGGGGTCGAGCTTTAGGATCTCTTCCAGACTCTGTGTGGCTCTGGCGTAATCCTCGAGCTGGAGGTAGAGCGCCCCGAGGTAAAGCAGCGCTTCCTGATTTTTCGGGTCGAGCTTGAGGATCTCGTTGTATTCTTTTAACCCCTTTTGATTTTCACCCAGCGAGGAGTAAAGGCCGGCGAGTAGCAGGTGATTTTCGACGCTTTTCGGTTCCAAGCTCGTGGCCGTCTCTGCTTCCACGAGGGCTTTCTTCAAATCCCCTTTTCTCAAGTAAAGCGTGGCCAGGCGAAACCGCAGGAAGCCATCCGAGGGGTTAGCCTGAACTGCCGCTTCGAATTCCTTAAGAGCCTCCTCGAAATTGCCCTCACCGAGTAGGAGTTGTCCCTGGAGGAAATGACTAAGCCCGTTTGCTTCCGCAGGAATCTCGGTTTTCTTGTCGTGTCGGAAAGGGGCTTCGGGAGACCAGTCGAGTCCTTCAGGGGGTGACTTGAGTTCGGGGACTGCCGAGGCGCAACCGGAAAAAATTACGAGGAAAACGACGCTCCGGACAAAGCCTGTAGTCATCACCTAAAAGGGTTTAACACACTAGCTAGGGAGGGTCAATGTAGCGTCGCCCGATCTTCATTCGTCGTCATAATTGTGGTAGTTCTCTTCGCAACAACGCACGGGTTCACGAGTCGATTCCTATGACGCTCGAGTCACACGACAAGATAGAAAAAGAAATTCTCGAGCTCCGCCGGGAGATCGAAAAACACAATTACCAATACCACGTCATAGACGATCCGCTGGTTAGCGACGCGGATTACGATCGCCTTTTTCGCCGCCTGGTCGAACTGGAAAGGCAATATCCGGAGTTCGCTTCGCCGGATTCCCCAACCCAGAAGGTCGGCGCCCCACCGCTGGAAAAATTCGGAACCGTTCAGCATACGTTGCCCATGTTGTCGCTCAACAACGCCAGCGATCGGGAAGAAATGGCAGAGTTCGAAGAGAGAATTCGACGATTTCTGAAGAGCACCGGCCCGATCGAGTACGCCGCGGAGCCAAAGATCGACGGAGTCGCCGTGGAACTAGTCTACGAGGAGGGGCGCTTCGCCGTCGGATCGACCCGCGGGGATGGAATTCATGGGGAAGATATAACCGTGAATTTGAGAACCATTCGCTCCATTCCTCTAGCGCTCCGCTCGGAGAAACGAAGGCCGCCCGAACGACTGGAAGTTCGCGGCGAGGTTTTTCTTTCCCGCAAGGCATTTCAGCAGATGAATCGCGAGCGAGAGGAAGAAGGGCAACCGGTCTTTGCCAATCCGCGCAACGCCGCGGCCGGATCCTTGAAACAGTTGGATTCGACGATCACGGCGAAACGGTCGCTCGATATTTTCTGTCATGGAGCAGGAGCGGTCACCGGAGTGAGCTTCGCCAGTCACCTGGAATTCCTCCAAGCGATGAAAGACTGGGGCTTAAAGCCGGTACCCTTTGCTCGCGTCTGCCAAGGCATGGAAGAAGTCCTTCGGCAGCGCGAGGAGATGGAGGCTCGGCGCGACGATCTGCCGTACGAAATCGATGGCCTGGTTGTAAAGATCAACAGCACCGAGCTCCAACGTAGATTGGGCACGATTGCGCGCTCGCCGCGGTGGGCCATCGCTTACAAGTTCAAGCCCCGCCAAGCTACCACCCGCATTCTCGACATACAGCCCCAAGTGGGTCGCACCGGCACTTTGACCCCGGTCGCGAGCCTGCAACCCGTCCCCATCGGCGGGGTCGTCGTAAAGAGCGCCTCGCTGCACAACATGGATGAAATCGCGCGTAAGAACATTCGTATCGGCGACACCGTCGTGGTTGAACGGGCCGGCGACGTCATTCCCTATGTCGTGCAGGTGTTGACCGGGAACCGAACGGGGAACGAGCGCCATTTTGTCATGCCCGACCGCTGTCCGGTTTGCGGCGCCGCCGTCTTCCGCGAAGAGGGTGAGGCCGCTTACCGCTGCATCGGGATTTCATGTCCCGCGCAGCTCAAAGAGAGTCTTAAGTTTTTCGGCTCGCGTGGGGCCATGGACATCGAGGGACTGGGTGACAAGCTCATCGACCAGCTCGTGGAACTCGGCTTGGTAAAGGACATAGCCGATCTCTACAGCTTAAAGAAAGAAGAATTAGCCGAGCTGGAACGTATGGCGGAGAAATCCGCGGAGAATCTTCTCAACGCTTTGGGGCGGAGCAAAGACGCGACGTTGCCTCGCGTTTTAACCGCTCTGGGCATTCGCCATGTGGGCGAGGCCACGGCGAAGCTCCTGGCGGAGCACTTCGGCGACTTGCCGTCCATCATGCAGGCCACCGAAGAACAATTGATGGAAATCCGCGAGATCGGCCCGCAGGTAGCTAAAAGCATCGCTCAGTTCTTTGCGCAGAAGGAAAACCGCAGAGTGATCGAAAAATTGTTGAGGGCCGGTGTCCGCTTTCGCAGTGAACCCAAGAGAGAAGGAACGCTCACCGGCTCGACGTTCGTTATCACCGGCGGTTTGGAGAGCATGTCTCGGGTGGAAGCGCAAAAACGGATCGAGGCTTTGGGTGGCCGCGTAAGCTCCAATGTGAGCCGCCACACGACCTTCGTCGTTGCCGGTGCGGATCCGGGATCCAAACTGAAGAAGGCAAAAGAGCTGGGCGTCCGGATCCTGGACGAACAACAGCTATTGCAGCTTCTCGAGGCTTGACTAGTACCGGTCTCGGCGTGGAGGCCGGCCGCCACCTCCGCCTTCGCGCGGTCCCCGGGGTTGTTGAGGCCGCGCCTCGCTAACCACGATGTTCCGGCCCTCGAAATCTGTGCCGTTGAAGGCCGTGATCGCCCGCTGCGCCTCGTCGTCGGAACTCATCTCGACAAAGCCGAAGCCTTTGGATCGCCCGCTAAACTTGTCGGTGATGATTCTCGCGCTGACCACCGATCCGTGCTGCGCAAAATGTTGTTGGAGCCTTTCTTCCGTAACAGAGTAGGAAAGATTCCCTACGTACAACTTAGCTCCCATCGCGGCCCTCCTTATTGGATCAACAACTGTAGTTGTCTCGGGATCGACTTCTCCAAAGGGCAGGGCCTTAAACGATCTCGGAAAATGGCAACCACTCTCTCGGCGCGCTCTTCGGTTAAATGACCCTTCTGAACCGCGGCCAGACTACCTAAGTCAGCGGGCGCTTGTCAAATCTCGCGGATCGCTCGTTGCGCTCGCGGAAAAGCGGATTGCGGCCGTTCCACCCGTGCGGTAATTAAGAACTGTAGCGGACATGGAATCATTATCTAGTCAGCAGAGCCGAGTTCATCTCAAAATCCAAGGCCGAGTCCAAGGAGTCTACTTCCGCGCCGCGGCTGTCAACCAAGCTCGACGTTTAGGGTTAACGGGATGGGTAATGAACTGCTATGACGGCTCGGTTGAAGCAGTCGCCGAAGGCATACGAACTAAACTGGAAGAACTAGTGCGCTGGTGTCACCAGGGTCCACCGGGTGCTGTGGTGAAGCAAGTTCACGCTAAATGGGAAAAGGCCAGCAACGAATTTCAGGAATTCCGGATCAGACGATGAACGGAGCGTGGCAAACCCATCCCTCTGAGAATTTTACAAAAAGAGGGGACGTTCATCCCCTCTTTCATCATAAAAAACCGCGCCGTGATCAAATGTGCGCTCAATCCGAATCCGGTTTCTTCGGTTTGTGCGCATCGGTTTTCCATGAGCAAAACTCATGGCACCGACAAGCCGATGAACGATCCTCGCCCTATGACCGTGAAAACGAGTGCGAACGCGATGGCTTATCTTTCAGTCACCTCGCTCGAATGATCTCAGCTAATCAATCCGGCATGCTGCCGCCAGATCCGCTCTGTTGTCCGGCCCCACCCCCTGGCTGCTGAGCCACTTCGGGACATCCCGCAAGAGTCAAAAGAGATGCGAGTAAAATCCCGCTCCAGATTAGCTTAAAAGTTTTCATCGGTTTCCTCCGTGAAAAAAATTTATCGAACGTCGTCATGGAAACGTCCGCTGCTTGTGGTGCCGCAATTGCGATGCCATTGATATTAGAAGCCGTGAGATTGGTAAAACAATGACTTAGGGATCGCTGTACGGATGCTAAGATGTTGCAAAATTAAACACCTATCTGTTTTTGACCTATCGCGATGATGCAAGCCATTGTTATTTTTTGATTTCTAGCTGATTGTTGCAAAGGTATACACGGCGATGTATTTTGCCACGGTCGAAGCCGATAAAAATCGTGCAAACGGCTTTCCCGCTCTGGTCGAGCGCCATCGGAGCACTTCGCATCGCTGCTACCATCACACGAGTTACTGAGGCGACCGCGTGGTACCGTGAAGTTAGGAACTAAACTGATCATTTGTTTGGTGACGACCATAGTCGTCACCATGATGATTCACGGCTACTTTAGCGTTCGGCAAGACCAAGAGAATATTGGCCGGGAGATTCGGGTGGGTATGCGTGGCTTGACGAGGGCCATCCAAGTTGGCTTGAGAAATTTCTACGGTGATCTTCACGATTTGAAAGCCACGCAGAACTTTGTCGATGCCGTAGGGCCTCAGGGAAATATCCATGGCCTGATTGTATACAACCCCGAAGGGCAACGAGTCATTGTCTCTGCCTCGTTGCGTTCCGACACAGAGTTTTCCGAGCTGGACCCTGCCCCCATCCTCAAGCTGGACCCGGGTCCGGTGCTCCGAACAGCCAAAGGGACAGAAGGATACATTCGCAACCAAAGCGTTCTGATTTATTATCGCATCGAACCGATTTTTAGTACCCGCGGTCAGACCGCCGGCGCGTTTGTTTTCGCGCGCCAGGGATCGAGACTAATGGCGAGTATTCAAGAACGGCGTAATCGAATCATCGCTACCACTTTCATTTTGGCGGTGATCTTGTCCTTCTTGATCCTAATCATCGTACGGCGGAATATCACGCGCCCGATCGACCACCTGATCTCGCGAATTCGCGAGATGGGTCAGGGCCATTGGCAGCAACGGATCGAAACTCGGGGTCACGATGAAGTGGCTTCGTTGGCCAACGAATTCAATATCATGTCCGAAGAACTTGAGGGAAGTTACTCCCGTCTGGTCCTTGAACAGGAAAAGAAACTTAAGCTCGAACAAGAATTGCGTCACACCGAACGGTTGGCCTCCGTGGGCGAATTAGCCGCTGGCCTGGCGCATGAGATCGGAACGCCACTGAACATTATCGGTGGACGCGCGGAGCATCTATTGAGACGTCCGCGCAGCCAGGCCGAGCTCAATGAAAACTTGCAGATCATTCGTTCGCAGATCGACCGAATCGCCGGCATTGTGCGCCAACTCTTGGAGTTTTCGCGACGACAGGAACCGGTCTTTCGTCCCGTCGACCTCGCTCTGCTGTTGAGCAACGTAAGGAATTTTCTGGACCACAAAATCCACGAGAGAGGAATCAAGGTCGAGATTCAACCCGCCAACGGGCTTCCGACTATTCAAGCGGATGCGGATCTTCTGCAGTCGGTCTTTATCAATCTCTTTTTAAATTCTCTCGACGCGTTGCAGCCCGGGGGAACCATCAGGATCAGCGCCGAGGTGAGAAAGCCCGGCACATCATTGAATACACCGGCCAACGGAAGAAACAGCTTGTGCATCACGTTCGAGGACAACGGTGCGGGAATTTCATCGGAAAACATTCATCGGGTGTTTGATCCGTTCTTTACGACCAAAGACATCGGCGAGGGCACCGGGTTGGGCTTGTCCGTGAGCTACGGCATTATCAAGGACCACGGCGGCGAGATACAGATCGAGAGTGAGCCCGGCAAGTTTACCCGTTTCGTCATCTCCCTGCCGACGGAACCGTCCGCGATCGAACGAGACAGCAAAGGGTTATGAGCGAGGAACACCATTACCCAAGCGTGGCTCAGGGCCGGGTCCTCATCGTCGAGGACGATAGGGAAATGTGCCGTTTTCTCGCCGAGCTACTCACAGAGGAAGGTTACCAAGTTGAAATCGCGCATGACGGGCCGGCGGCGCTCGATCGTTACAAACGAAACAATTTCGATCTCACGATTACGGATCTCATGATGCCGCGCATGAAAGGAACGGAGCTCGTCAGTCATCTCAGAGAAACCGACCCCCACGCGACGATCCTGCTCATCACGGCGTTCGGCACCATTGAGAGCGCGGTTGAAGCCATGCGCGCCGGCGCCTTCCACTATCTCACCAAGCCCTTTCGCACCGAC
>Ga0137387_10001332_pt1 | contig 12135 bp, 12 predicted proteins | sample SagtaG_3_FD_104909 | JGI IMG/M metagenome (GOLD analysis project Ga0137387, IMG submission 104909) | Vadose zone soil microbial communities from Angelo Coast Range Reserve, California, USA - Sage2_R_115_16 metaG | ecosystem: Environmental > Terrestrial > Soil > Vadose zone > Saprolite | place...
CATCGCGTGATGCACCTTCGTCAGGATGGCGGAGAGGCCGTCCCCCATGCCCTCGATCAGGTAGAGCTCCCACAGCGGCTTGGTCCGATCGAGCGGGCGGGAGATCACGCGCTGGACGTACTCGATCAACTCGGTCTGCCCGCCCGGGGCGGGCAAGGCCGCCCGGCGCAAGTGGAAGCTCAGGTCGAAGTTCGCGTCGTCCACCCACTGCGGGCGCGCGGTGGGGATCGGCGGGAACAGCACCCGCTGGCGGAACCGAGGGGTCAGGTGCAGGCGCGAACCGATGACCTCCACAAGGTCCCGGTATCGCAGCACGCCGTCAGGCCGCGTGGACGGGTCGAGGATGGCCAGGCCGCCCACGTGCTGGTGCACGTTCGGCTTCTCGAGGTAGAGGAACGATGCGTCCTGAGGTCCGAGGCGCTCCAACGAACCTCCTCATGCGGCCGGGCGTCGCTCGTGCGGAACCCCAGGCTACACGGTCGCGTCCCGGACTGGAGGATCGAGGACGGTGCATCATCCCGAGGAGGGCGGGCTCACGGAACCGGCGCCTCGGTCGGGGGAGGCTGCCGGGCCAGCGAGGCCACCACGGCGCCTGCCAGGATCAGCGCTCCCCCCACGGCGACCCCCGGTCGGATCGATTGATGCAGGAAGATCGCGGCGAGCGGCGAGCGGCTCGGTCGCCGACACGATCGAGGTCCGCACCGCCCCGAGCCTGCGCAGTCCCGCGAACAGACAGCCGAACGCGCCGGCCGTGAACATCCCGGTGGCGAGCACCGGCACCCACTGATGCGTCCCACCGGGCACGTGAGCCGAACCGGAGAGCAACGCGTACAACGCCAGCCCCGCGGCGGCCGACCCGCTCACCCACATCGCGCCGGCGGGTGAGCTCGTCTCTTTCAGCACCGCGTCGGCGCCGATCAGGTACAGGGAGAAGGTCGCGGCGGCGCTGAACGCGAACAGCACCCCGAACCCATCGATCTGGATCCCCTGCCCCGTGACGACCACGAGCGCGGCTCCCGCCACCGCCGCACGCCAGCGCGACGCCGAGGAGGGGCCCCGGGAGCCCCTTTCCAGTGACGAACGCGAGCAACGACACGAACGCCGGATAGGTGAAAAACAGGAGTGTCACGGTTGCCGCGGTTCCATGCCGGAGGGCGATGAAGAAGAAGGCTGATTCGGTGGCGTACGCGAACATCCCCAGGAAGAAGAGCTTCCACCCTTCGCCGCGGGCTGCCGAGAGTGGCAGCCGCATCGCCACCACGGCAACAGCGAGGAGCACCGCCGCGGTGCCGAACCGGAAGGCCAGGAAGGACGGGATCGGAAGGCCGGAGTCTGTGACGACCTTCCCAAGGACCACCACGCCCCCAAACTGCATGGCGGTGAGGGCGACCAGCGCGGCTCCGACGGGATCGGCGGAGCCGGTCGACGCGGTACGGGCCCGCGAGCCGGTCATTCAGACAGGAAGGTGCGGGCGCTGGGGACGGTAGCCCGCCGTCTCCTCCCACATCGCGGCGAGCCGGAGCAGCATGCCATCGGCGTCCTTGTTACCGACGAGTGAGACTCCGATCGGGAGCCCCTCCGACGATCGCCCGGCGGGAAGGGAGAGGGACGGGAGCCCGGCCAGGTTGACCGGGCAAGTGAGCCACCCCGGGCTCACTTCGCTGATCCGCACGACGCGTCCGTGACCAAGGTCGACGTGCTCATCGTCCGACCGCGGGGCTGGGTACGGCGTGGTCGGGATGAGCAGTGCGTCGAACCCCTCCACCCGGTCCCGGAACCACCGGGCGATCTCGCTCCGGCGTCTCCTTGCGTCGGCACGTTCCTGTTCGGACATCCGCTCCCCCTGGTCCAGCCAGGCGAGCACGGACGGACTCACCTGATCCCGTCGATTGCGAAGGGCCGGATGGGCCTCGAAGAACTCCGGCGTGCACACGCCCATCCACACCAGGCGCGCGTCCTCGATCCCGTGGCCGTCGACCGGTTCCACCGTCACATGGGCGGACGCGAAGGTCGCCTGGACCTGTGCCACCACGGCCAGCACGTCGGGATGCACCCCCTTGGCGAAGTATCCATCCGGCACCCCGATCCGGAGGCCGCGCGGCGAAGTGCCTAATCCGCCGTTCGCCTGCGGCGGCTCACCCATCGCTCGGTACAGGAGCTGGAGATCGGCCACGGTCGCGGCGATGGGGCCCGGGCAATCGAGCGAGGGCGCCAGCGGCATCATCCCCCCGGTGGGGAGCTGGCCGGTCGTCGGCTTGAGGCCGAAGGTCCCGCACAGAGCTGCCGGGATCCGAATGGAACCTCCCGTGTCGGAGCCCAACGCCAGTGGCACGATGCCTGCGGCCACGGCTGCCGCCGAGCCGCCGCTGGACCCGCCTGTTATTCGGTCGGGAGCCCACGGGTTTCCCGTTCGCCCGCACGCCGAGACCGAGTTGGTCCCGCCGGCGGCAAGCTCGTGCTGGTTCGTCTTGCCGATCATGATGACCTCAGCCTCACGGAGCCTGGCGACGATGGCCGAGTCCTCTGCCCGGACGTTGTCACGGTAGGCTGCGCAGCACCCGGTCGTTCGATAGCCGGCTACGTCGTAGAGATCCTTCACCGCGAGGGGCATGAACAGGAGCGGCAGCTCGACGATGGGACGCCACTCCGGCCGGGGCAGGGCGTCGACGCGACGAGCCAACTCGACCGCTCGTTCCGGCCACAGTTCCGTGAACGCGTTGATCGTGGGCTGCCAGGCTTCGGCCCGTTCCAGTGCGCGCTCGACGAGCTCGACGCACAGAACCTGTCCGCCCTCAAGGGCGCGGGAGATCTCGACGCCGGTCTCCAGCTCGCCGTCCCGGATCACGCTCACAGCAGCCTCACGAGAGGATGAAGTCCCGGACCCGCGCGACGAGCTGCGGGATCGCCTCGTACATCTGCATGCCGTCCTCGAAGAGGATCAGCTCGGCATTCGGCATGATCTTCGCGAGAATCCTCCCGACTTCGGCCGGATGGATCACATCTCCCTCGCGACAGATCAAGAGGGTCGGCGACCTCACGGCCCGCATCTCCTCGCGATCCTTGATCGGCTGGTCCTCGATGATCTCCCGGATTGCCCGGGGCACACCGACCGGGTTGAGATCGGCGGTGAGTTGAAGGTCGAGGTCGCGGAGCCACGGGTACTGCACGTAGTTTGCCAGCCGCTCGGGGTCCGAGAGGATCGCCTCGATGGCGTCCCCCCGTGACCTGCCCTCGATCAGGTCGGCGGTTCGGAGCATCCGGTCGTGATACTGGAACGGCAGGTCCAGCCCGGCCGGCAGCAGGAACACGAGCTTCTCGAATCGGTCGGGGTCGTTCGCCACCGTGTGGGTGATCGCGCCGGCACCGAGCGAGGTTCCCATCGCAACCGTCGCCTCGTAGGCGTCCCCGACGGCCAGCACGTCCCGGGCGAAGTCGGCGAACCGGTACCCCCTCTCCGGTGAGGAACTGTGCCCGTGGCCGCGGAAGCAGAATCGGACCTGTGTGCCTGGCATGAGCGGAGTGAGGGCGGCGAGCTCGCGGCACGAGTTCGTCAGGCCGTGGGCGACGACCGCGACTGGCTCGCCCGCCCCGTCCGCCTCGACGTGCAGCGTGGCGTCTTCCGTGACGATCTCAGGCACAAGTCATCCCCCACGTTACCCCTGGCGTTGGGCGGCCGATCGAACCGTGAGCTTACCCGGCCGCCGCCAGGGCCGAGCGGTACTCGGTCACTCGCGCATACTTCCTTGTCTGTCGGGCGTTGACTTCGTGAAGGAGAATCATCGCCAGCACGGCGGCAGCGATCTCGATGAGTCCGGCCACCAACGCGACGTAGTTTCCCTGAATCAGCTGGGCGACGGTCGTTGCGTGCCGACCGATCACGGAGGCGATCGAACTGGCCACAATTCTCGCCAGCGACGCGGCCCACCAGAATCCCAGCAGCGCCGGCGTGCGCCGGGCCCCCCAGTCCACGGCGCCGGCGATCGGATCGCTCGCCTTCAGCAACTCCCGCAACGTGAGGTATGGGAAGACCACATTGGCGAACGGGACGAACCACCACCCCACTGCCCAGCCGGGACTAAACCGGAGGTTGGCTGCTCCCAGTGCGCGCAGATTCGACTGTGCCCGGTGCTGCCACACCAGCCAGAGGACGATGGTGGCGACGACCACGATCCCCCAGAGGATGCCCGTGCCGCCAAGGCGGTTGTCGATATGCGTCATGCTCGCGAGGGGTCGCTGGCCGAGCTGGACCTGCCGCAACGCGTCGATCCGGTCGACCAGCAGGACCAGGAGGACGAAGTCAATGACGATGACGAGCGCGAGGAGGGCGATGGTCCACTGCATGAGGACGTGGCCCGATCGATAGGCTCGGACGCTCGCCGAAAGATCGGGAGGCGAAGAGCTGGTCCGGGGAACCTCGACGCACCGCGGCTCCCATGCCAAATAGCGGTTCCACCCCTGGTTCCATCCGTCGTTGGTGCGGGGGAATGTCAGGACCGGTCCACCCGGGGTCGTCCGGTCCCAGATTCCGAAGAAGTCCGCGCCGTAGCCCAGGATGTACCGCTCGCCGGAGTGGCTGAACCGGAGGGCTCCCTCTCCGACCTGAGGCGCAGTGGAGGCGAGCGGGCCAGGCGCCGGACCGGTGGCAGGCTGCGGAGAAGTTCCGGGAGCAAGGGTCAGGTCGCTTCTACAGTACGGACATCGAACGGCCTCGGCCGAGATGTCCTCGGCGCAGTAGGGACAGCGCCTCATTGAAGGATCTATCGATCCCACTCCGGTCGGAGCTTAGTCCTTCTTCGCTCGACGGATCGCTACGTGGCCGAAAGGGCGGCGCGGATAGCTCGCGCGATCTTCGCCGCCGAGATCCCCGCCCAGTCCCGGAGCTCCTCCGGTGTGCCCGAGCCGGCCATGCCTGTAACGCCCAGCTTGAGCACGCGCCCCCGAAGCTCTCGCCCGCCCGCGGAGATTGCTTCGAGCACCGCGTCCCCGAGGCCACCCTCGATCCAGTGGTCCTCGACGGTGACCGGCAGGCCGGTGTCGACCGCGGCGGCGCGAATCGTCGCGGCATCGATCGGCTTGATCGAGTAGGCGTCGATGACCCGAACATTGGTGTTGCCCCCGGCAAGGGCGTCGGCCGCTTTCAGCGCCTCGAAGAGCGTCACGCCGGCCGAGACGATCGTCGCGCGGTCCTCAGTGGAAGAACGGACGACCTTGCTGCCCCCGATCGGGAAGGCCTCATCCGCTCCGTACAACGCGGGCGTCTTCTCCCGCGTGGTCCGCATGTAGGAGATCCCCGGAAGGTCGGCCATGGCGGCAACGAGTTTCGCGGTCGCGTTCCCGTCTGCCGGGTACAGCACCGTCGAGCCGTGCACGGCCCGCATCATCGCCAGGTCCTCGAGCGCCATCTGCGAGGGTCCGTCCTCTCCGATCGACACCCCGGCGTGCGAGCCGCACAGACGAAGGTTCGCCCGGCTGATCGCGGCCATCCGGACGAAGTCGTACGCGCGCGTCAGGAACGCGCCGAAGGTCGACGCGAACGCCGTCTTCCCCAGCGCCTGGAGGCCGACCGACGTCCCGATCATGTTCTGCTCGCCGATGTACATCTCGAAGAAGCGCTCGGGTGCCGCTTTCTGGAAGTCCTCGGTATGGGTCGAGTTCGCCACCTCGCCGTCCAGGACGACGAGGTTCGGGTTCACCGGAGCGAGCGCCGCCAGCGTCTCACCGAATGCCTTCCTGGTAGCGATCGGCTCGGTGTACCGAGGCGTCGAGTCGCCTGAACCGATGGCGTACGTCAAGGCGTCCACGTGCTCCGGCTTGGGGGGCGTGATCGCGATCGAGCGCGGACCTCCGAGCTCTGCGATCGCCTTGTCAGCTTCCTCCGGCGACAGGGCCTTGCCGTGCCAGCCCTCGGCATCGGCCAGGAACGTTACGCCGTGGCCCTTCACGGTTCGAGCCACGATCAGCGTCGGGGCGCTCCCATCGGAGGCCTCGCGGTAGGCCGCATCGATCTGCGTGACGTCGTGGCCGTCGATCTCCAGCGCTCGCCATCCGAACGCTCGGGCCCGGGCCGCATATCCGTCGCCGTCCCACTGCAGCATCGTCGGTCCGCGCTGGCCCAGCCTGTTCATGTCCAGGATCGCGACCAGATTCCGGACCTGGTGGAACGAGGCGTTGCCCATGGCCTCCCACACCGAGCCCTCGACGATCTCCGAGTCACCCATGAGCACCCAGACCCGGCCGGGAAGGTCGTTCAATCGCATGGCCAGCGCCATCCCCAGTCCAACGGGCAGGCCCTGCCCGAGCGACCCCGTGGCTACGTCGACCCACGGCATCTCGGGCACGGGCGCCGGGTGCCCCTGCACCGGCGAGCCAAACTTCCGGAACGAAAGCAGCTCGGTGTCACTGATGGCTCCGATGGCCTTGAACACTGAGAAGAGCAGGGGCGAGGCGTGGCCCTTCGACAGGATGAACCGGTCGTTGCCGGGGCTCTTCGGGTCGTCGACGTCGTAGCGGAGATGATCGGAGAACAGTACGGCCAGCAGGTGTGCGGCCGACATCGACGACGTGGGATGGCCGGAGCCGGCAGCGGTTGAGGCCCGGATGCTGTCTACGCAGAGCTGGGCCGCCAGCTCGTTCCACTCATGCGACTTCTCCATCTGGTCTCCCCTTCCGAGCTCGATGTGACGCAAGGGTCATTGTCCCGAACATCTCCTGTCGGCGCGAACCGTCGGGTTCAGAGTAGGGTTCGGGCTGTGGCCGTCCACGTCGGGGTCGGGTTGTTCACCGCGCAAGTGCCGCCGGGCTCGAAACGCACGTTCGCCCAGGAGTACAGCGAGACGCTCGACCTCGTCCGCCTGGCCGAGACCCTCGGCTTCGACTCCGCCTGGGTCAGCGAGCATCACGGGGCCGGCGACGGATATCTTGCCTCGCTGCTGCCGACGCTCGCCGCCTTCGCCGCTGCAACCGAGCACATCACGCTCGGCTCCGCGGTGATCCTCACTCCATTCCACCATCCGCTTCGCCTGGCGGAGGACGCGGCGGCGGTGGATCTCATCTCTGGGGGCCGGCTGATTCTCGGGCTCGGGCTGGGCTGGCGGGAGGAGGAGTTCCGGATGTTCGGCGTCCCGATGAGCCAGCGGGTCCGCCGAACCACTGAGACCGTCGACATCCTGCGCCGCGCTTGGACCGGGGAGCGCTTCTCGTACGAAGGCCGGGTGTTCTCGTTCGATCAGGTGAAGGTCATGCCGCCGCCCGCGCGGCCGGGAGGGCCGCCGATCTATCTGGGCGGTTCCGTCGAATCTGGCATCCGTCGCGCCGGCCATATCGCCGACGGGTACATCCGGACCCGCGGTGGCGGGGTCGATCGCATGAAGGAGGACGCCCGCATCCTCGACGAGGCCATCCGTGACTCCGGGCGGGAGCTATCGGCGGTCGGCTTCGCCCAGCTGCAGAACGCTTTCGTGTGGGAGGACGGCGACGCATGGGAGGTGGTGCGGAAGGGCGCGGCCTCGCACATCGGCGTGTACGGCGGGTGGGCGGAGGGGAGCGACACCCCGGGGAGGGACTTCTTCATCTCTCCGCCCGATGAGGCCACGCTCCGGCACATCACGCCCGCAGGGACGCCGCGCGAGGTCCTGCACGTGCTGCGCCCGATCGTGGAGGCGTTCGCCGGCCGGCGCGAGTTCCACCTCGTCATCCGGTTGCACTACCCGGGGATGGACTTCGAGACCACGTCACGAGCCGTGGAGCTGTTCGCGGAGAAGGTGCTCCCGTCGCTCAAAGGCTCCTGAGCCCTAGAACCCTGCTCGAGGACGGTCCGGCAGATCCTCGGCCCCGGTCTTCAGGGCGCCCCAGATCTCACGGAACAGCTCCGCGGCATACGAGGGCGGCTGGCTCCCCTGCCCTCCCATGGCTCCGCGGAGCGCGGTGGCCGTCATCTCGATCGCCTTGTCGAACAACACCCTGTCGATCTCCACTGCCAACGTCGACCTCCTCGGATCGATGACCCTTTCGGGCCGGTAGGCTACTGGACGGCGCACCGCTATGGTTGGGGAATGCTCGTCTCGACCGAATGGCTCGCCGCACACCTGGACGATCCCGACCTCGTTGTGGTCGACCTGAGGTGGGGGTCGGACGGCTCGGGGCGAGCGCGGTACGACGCGGGGCACATCCCCGGCGCGGTGTTCCTGGACTGGACCACCGATATCGTCGACCCGCAGAGCCCGATCGCATTCATGCTGGCGGGGCCGGAGCGGTTCGCCTCGGCCATGGAAGGGTGCGGGATCGGCGACGACACGAACGTCATCGCCTACGCCGACGATCACGGCTCCGGGGCCTATCGGGTGTGGTGGGCATGCCGGGTGTACGGGCACGAGAACGTGCGCGTGCTGGACGGTGCCTTGGAGAAGTGGAAGGCGGAGGGGCGACCGCTGTCGGCTGCTGCCCCGTCCCCTCGCCCCGTAGCCCGATGGACCCCTCGGCCGGTGCCTGGCCTGCGGGCGCGGGCCGAGGATGTCGTTGCGGCCGCCTCCGATCCCGCTGTCATCGTGCTGGACTCCCGCCCCGCAGACCAGTACCGGGGCGAGGCCGTGTGGTTCGAGACCGGCCCCATCCCGGCCGGACCCGATGGGATCGCCCGCACCCCTCGCGGTCACCTCCGAGCCGGCCACGTCCCGTGGGCCTCGAGCGTGCCCGCGGCCGTGCTCTACCGGCCCGACTTCACCATGAAGGGCCCGGGGGAGCTTCGCGAACTGTTCGCCGCCGCCGGCCTCACCGACGAGTCCCGGGCCATCACCTACTGCGGCGTGGGGATCTCGGCCTCGGCTCTGCTCTTCGCGCTCACCGTGGCCGGGGTCGAAGACGCGGCACTCTACGACGCCTCGTGGGAGGAATGGGGACGCGACCCGAGCCGGCCCGTCGCCCGCGATGGATAGCGTTCACGTGCCGGTAGCGGAGAAGTGCTGATAGTCCTTCAGAGAGTGCCAGCTCCCGCCCCACCCCCAGCCGATCGCCTCGAACGCCCGAACCGCGGTGTCACCCGAGTGGATCATGCCGCGGACTGCGAGTGAGCGATCGAGGAACGCCTCTCCGGCCCGCGGCGCCACCGTGGTTCCCGACACATACGGATTCTGGACGGGATTGATGTCGATCGCCCGGCCATAGGCGTGCTGGGACCACACGCCGGTCGCGCCGGTGACCGGTCGGCAGTTGAACGCCACCGTGTTGTTCGCCGCCATCGAGCGGTCGTCGTCCGCGCCGAACGCGTCGACCGGCACCATGCGCCTGATCGGGAATCGGTTCGCGAACAGCGCCCGAAAGACTCCAACGACGTCGGTGGCCACGTCCTTGTTTACGACGAGTTCCCCTTCGTGCACGGCGCCGTCGAAGCCCCAGTACCCGAGCCGGAGGATCCGAAGATCCTCGATCGATACGGGGCAGCCCGGCTTCCAGGACCCCGACTCGATCATCCCGGCGCGGGTTTCGGCATCGACGACCTCCACGGTCCCATGGAAAGCGGACGAGCCGCTCGGAGACGGGGCGGGGAACGGGCTGAAGGCGGCCGTGGGCGACGGGCTGATCGGTGGCGAGAAGGGAGGCGTCGCCGATCGCTCCAGGTTTGGCTCGCATGCCGCGACCACGAATCCGATGGTGATGCACAGGACGAGCCGGCCTGTCATTGCTCCTTCCCATCCAGAGACGCCGCCAGCTTCTTCAGGTCCACGTTCTCGTCACGAAGGCTGGCCGCATCGATCGGCCTCTGCGCCTTGATCAACCCCGAGGCCCGTCGGACGTCTCTGCCTCGGTTGATGCCGACCGCCGCCTGAACCACACCAGCTTTCACGTAGAAGCCGACGAAGTTCCGCTCCTCGAGGTTCCCCCGGACGATCAGCTCGTCCCACTCCGCGGCGAACCCCACGTACTGGAGGTTGTAGTCGTACTGGTCGGACCAGAACCAGTGGGGATCGTCGAACGCCACGCCCGCGCCCATCATGTTCTTGGCCGCCGCCGCACCCATCTTCAGAGCGTTGTCCCAATGCTCGACGCGCAGGCGCCGGCCGAACACCGGGTGTTGATGGTCGGCCACGTCACCTGCGGCGAAGATGTCCTGCTCGCTCGCCCGCAGGAAGGGATCGACCGCGATCCCGTTCGTCAGCTCCAGGCCCCCCTCAGCGGCCAGCTCCGTGACAGGGTGGATGCCCACGCCGACAACGGCGAAGTCGCAGCCCAGGCTCGCGCCCGACTCGGTCACCACCTCCTCCACGCGTCCGCCGGTTCCCTCGAACGCCGAGACGCCTTGCCCAAAGTGGAACCCCACTCCGTGGTCGCGGTGGATCTCCTCGAAGAGCCGGGCCACCTCCGGACCGACCACCCTCACCAGCGGCGCCGGGAGCGGCTCGACAACCTCTACGTCGACCCCCATCGCCCTGAGCGAGGCGGTCACCTCGCATCCGATGAACCCCGCGCCGACCACCACAGCCTTCCTGCCCGGGGCCGCCCGGGAGCGGATGGCGTCCGCGTCCTCGAACGTGCGCAGCTCGTGCACGCCATCGAGGTCGAGGCCGGGCACGGCCAGCCGCCGGTTCTGGCCACCGGTTGCCAAAAGCAGCTTGTCGTACGCGACGTCGTCGCCCCCGTCCAGACGTACGACCTTCGCGGCGGTGTCGATCTTCTTCGCCTGGGTCGAGAGCATGAGCTCGACGCCGTTGTCTCCGTACCATGACTGCGGCCTGAGGAACGTGTGATCACGAGGGACCTCACCTCGCAGATACTCCTTCGACAGCGGTGGCCGCTCGTAGGGAGGGTGCTGCTCCGCCCCGATCAGGACGACCCGGCCATCGAACCCGTCGGTCCGAAGCGTGGCCGCGGCAGTCCCACCGGTCGAGTTCGCCCCGACAACCACGAAGGTCTGGCTACGGCCGCTCATCCCCTGCGGTTCCCCTCACGGACCACCCGGTATCCCGTCCTCCCTGGGCCCGCGCGCGCCCTTGCCTGATATCGAGTGTGGCATGCCCTGCCATCGGTGCCAGCGCCGAGAGAGCCGGGTACGATGACCCTCGTGACCGGGACTCGGAAGTTCGCCCTCACGGCCCTTCTTTTCGCCCTGGCGGTGGGCTGCGTCGCCGTGGCTTCGGCGACGGATCGCGTGTGGCCGTTGTTCGTGGCGTGGGTCCCGCTGCTGTCGGTAGTGTGGGCCCTTACCCGGGCGGAACCGGGCGAGGAGACCCCCGTGTCCGAACCTCCACCGGACGGGGTCTAGCTCGCCGGCGAACCTCCCGACCGTCCGCTCGACCGCTTGCTTGTCGATTTGGTCTTCGATGCGGCGCGCGAACGTGCGCTGGTCGAGGTCTTCTTCTTCGCCGCCGGAGCGCGCTTGGCAGCGGTGGCCCCTTTGGGCGGTGGGACTGAGGGGTGCGTCCGCTTGGCAGCCTCGCGGGCGGCAACGGCGCTCCTGGCCTGCGTGACCAGCCGCTGGCCCACCGCGGCGGCGGACGTGCCTGCCTTCACCGCCACTTCCGGCGCGCGCTGGGCTACCTTGCGGGCGAACGCGGGGGTCTGCTCCGCCACCCTTCGGGCGACCGAGGGGCCGTGCTTGGCAACAGCCTCGGCCGCCTGGCGAGCCACTTTCGGCGCCTGTGAGACCATCGACTTCGCGACCGGAACCGTCTTCTCCGCAACCTTCCTCGCCACTTTCGGCGCCTGAGTCGCGACTGCCCCGGCAACCTTCGTGGCCATGTCGCTGATCCTGTTCATCTGGTCGGGCATGACCCCTCCCTTCCTGTCTGGTGGAGTCTGGCTCACCGTGGGACATCCGGCAAGCTTCGTTCCTCCGGCGGTGGTCCCGACGTAGGCTCTGCCTGAGATGGCCCCCCGCCGAGCCGGCGACGAGACGCCGCGGATCCGAGACATGCCCGCTCCCCGCCGGGCCCAGGGATTCATTGGCCCGCTCTTTCAGAGGGTCTTCACGTGGCCGTACCGCCTGGCCTTGCATGCTCTGTATCGGGCGGGGTTTCGCCCTTGGGAGCTGACCCTGCTGTCGCTCGTCACGAACGTGGTCATCGGCTGGCTGCTCATCGCCGGCCATCGGTTCGTCCCGGGGATGTTGTTGATCGTGGCCGGCCTCCTGGACATCTTCGACGG
>Ga0137387_10001346_pt1 | contig 12091 bp, 9 predicted proteins | sample SagtaG_3_FD_104909 | JGI IMG/M metagenome (GOLD analysis project Ga0137387, IMG submission 104909) | Vadose zone soil microbial communities from Angelo Coast Range Reserve, California, USA - Sage2_R_115_16 metaG | ecosystem: Environmental > Terrestrial > Soil > Vadose zone > Saprolite | place...
TGCACAGTAAAGAAATTGCCGCGCCCGTGAAACCAGTGGTTCTTACATACAACCACCCAGCAATAGTTGCTGTCTACCCACATTTCCTTCGCGGGCTCCATTTTCTTTTCGGCGCTCACGGTCACTGCAGGTGCGGCAACCGGGACAGGAGTGGGGTTGAGGCAATCCGCGATTTGAGCCGTGGTCCAGCGCAGCCCGGGATCTCCGCGCAAACAGTGCTGCGCGATGTCGAAGAAGGGCTGAGGAATCGTGGATGGAACGGTTGGATCGGATTGACTCTCCGGGGATGAAACGGGAGTCTGTTGCGTAAGTACTTCGACCAGCGTCACCCCCAGAGACCAAACGTCACTCGAAGCCGCAACCGGTGCGGAGCCTGCCTCGGGCGCGTCGTAAGCGTCAAGGGGGCGGTAGGCAGGGCGATGTTCTCCGAGAGGGAGAGCCGTGTCGCTTGAGAGCTTGAGTTGATTGCCGACGGTCATAATGTTCGAAGGTTTGATGTGAGAGTGGGCAAAGCCTTTGCTGTGGATATAGCTGAGTGCGTCGAGGAGCGGTCCGAGCATTTCGCGAGCTTCTTTTTCGCCGAGTGGATGGTCGCGAAGACCTCGTCCGAGATCTTCTTCAGCGTATTCCATCAGGACGAAAAGCAAATCCATGTCCGCAAGACGGCAGCGGCCGCCGGGTAGCAGGCGGAGGAGATTCGGATGACTAAGCTTCGACACGCGGTCCAAAAGGGAGGCCTGGAAATCTGCATTCGCACCAGAAGTTATAAATTTAATGGCGATATTTTTGGGCTGCGGCGGGGGGGACTGCGTCAGGAAGACCGCACCATAGCTCGTGCTGCCCAAAAACCTCTGAAGCGGGAACTTTTGATTGAGAACCTGTCCCTCGAACTTCTTCCAGTCATCTTGCATGGACAACCCCACAGGCGCGCCCAACGAGAGGCGCCGAGTATGGGCGATGAGTCTGGTGAATCGCCTGGGCCTCGCGTGGAGGCTGGTAGGGACAAATTCTCGCACGAAAGGCAGCGAAAGTAAAAGCTTGAAATCGCCCTACAGCGCCCGCGGGAATCTCCTTACAATCTTTTTACAATCTTCTTACAACGTGTGTCCCCGCTTCAGGAAAGGCGCCGCCAGAGAAACGAGCGGCGCTGGCGGGAAAGCCAGCGCCGCAGGAATGCCGTATCCGATGAATTCTTTCTAGTCGCTGGTGCCAAAAGACATGGAGCGGTTAACCACTTTTTCCGCGACCATGGTCGGCGTGGTCATGGTGTTGAAGAGCAGGCCACGAACGGAAACCGTGTCTCCGGTCTTGAAGGAGCTGAGGCCCGAGACCATTCGATCCTCTTCGGTTTCGAACTGGGTGTTGGAAAGAACATCGACCTGGATGGACATAATCTTCGCGTTCTGGAAGAACGCTGGGAGCATGCCCAGAGTGAAGGTCTGCGGATTGCTAGCTGTGTTGATGGCAGTGATGGTGCCCGTTATGTCCGAAGGCTCGAGCTGCACCTGGTCGACGGTTACCGTCACGTTAGGAGGCATCCCGCTGGGAAGACCGGTCGGATGCAGACGGACCTTTTGTCCAGCCATGAGGTCAGCGGGGGTCGCGAAACTGAGACCTGAAGGAAGCATGAAGCCGCCGCTGTCGATGGAAAAAGCCGTTGGCGTGGCGAGATTGATGGTGATGGGAGCGCCCATCGAAAAGCTGCCCATCTCGCTGCCGGCAAACCACTCTTCATCAAAGAGAACGATCTGGAAGCTGCTGCCTCCTGAACTAACCGAGGTAATTGTGCCCCCAAACGACATCTGGTTCGGAGGCTGAAACAATTTCACTTCGAAAGCGAGGAGGGATCCATCAGGCCGCATTTTGGCTTCCACCTCGACGATTTGGCCGATTTTCAGACAGGAGAAGTCTGCGGTGCTGCAGGAAGTGCCGAAATCGAATTGCGTGTTGTTGTCGGTCGCGATGGTGAAGGAAGGGCCGTTCATGCCGGTCTGGACATTGAAGGTGTGAGGAACGCTGTTCTGGTCAATGGAGGTAATCCTGCCGACCACCTCCACGTCTTCCTCGTCCTGTTGGCCGGTGGAATTGGTTGTCGGGACTTGGACGAGGCTAACCGTGGGAGTGATGGAAAGGTCGTTCTGCTGGACCGAAGCATCGACATTAAAGTCCATTTTCAGGACCACCGGGGAATTCATCGTCAGGGTAATGGGGAACGGTGAGCCCTGCACGGTGACCGAAGACTGATTCAGCTTGGGGTCGAATTCACAGATCTGCTGAGTGAGGCAGCTTTGGCTACCCAACATGAGCGTGTTAGGGGTTTGGTTTTGAATGGTCATGCGAGGGTTGGCAAAGGAGACCATGAGGCTCGAGTATGTCCCGGTGGGAACGCTCCTGCTGGCTAAGAGCGCCGACTGAGTTTGCAAATGCTCCAGCTCAATATCCTCGGGCTCGCTGAGCATGGAAACCGGCTGTTTGCCGGAATCGCTCGGCCGAAGCTCAGCGCCGGTGACCTCGATATCAAAAGAAAGTACGGTCACACCCATGGGTGGATTGTCGTGGATGGTCAAGGAAGCCTGCACCATATTGGGGGTCAGAGGCTGGTTGGGCGAACTCATGCCGCCACTGCAGCCAACCAGCAGGGCGGCGAAAGAAAGGAGCGATACGGAACACGAAGTAGCTTTGCTCATGGGATGCAACTCCTCCGAAGGGCACGGACAAGAATTTTGGAAAGAGGGCCGTAGCTGGGTAGGACTTACACCGACAGGATTCTAATGCAAGGCAAGCATTGCTGCAACCAGGGAATTTCCCCGTAGGTTGTCCCGTGACGACAAACTGCGTGTGCTGTCGCGTTTTGCCAGTCACGAACTGCGATTCGATCGAAACTCGCTGGGTTTGGAGTCCTGTCCCGACACCACGACGGCACCCAGCAGAAGGGCGACAACTGGTAGGCGAGCTGTTTTCATCAGTTCCAGACAGGATCTGCCGGGACCCCAAGAAGTATGAATCCGTGCTGGACTTCGCCAGGCAATCAAATTAGCCTTGCGGGTTTGTTGGCGGCGGGAAGTGACGGGGGGTCGAGGAGAACTGATGAAAACCGTGGTGGCGGTGTTGTTGGGTGTCGGCGCGGCGATAGGGGCGACGAAGGCGGGAGCACAAAGTGCAAACGGCCCCGAGCAAGCGGGACCGTTCGGGTCGCTCGAAATTCGCGAGGTGACCGTAATTGACGGGTCGGGAGCGCCGGCGTTTGGACCGGTGAATATCTACATCAAGGGGAACCGCATCGAGCGCGTGGCGAGCGTGGACGCGATTGCTCGCGAGCGGCGGGAAGAGGCCAACCCCGGTGCGAAGGAGAAGGAGACGAAGCAACCGGATCGCGTGATTGAAGCCAAGGGCATGTATGTCATGCCGGGCCTCGTTGACGTGCATATCCACATCAATGAGAGCAAGGACGTGCCGTCAGAATATGTCTACAAGCTGCTGCTCGGGCATGGGGTGACTACGATTCGAACCTTCAATGTGGGGCGCGACGATCCGAAGGGGATGGTGGCAGAGAAGAAAAGGATTGCCGCCAACCAGATCATTGCGCCGCGGATGTACGTGTACCCCTTCTGGGGACGCGATAACGATCCGCGGAATTCGCACGCGGACGGAGCGCGGCAGATTGTGGACGAGTGGCACGCGCTGGGTGTGGACGGAATCAAGATTATCGGCAAGCCCGGATTGTGGCCTGACGTGTTTCACGCCATTGCGGACGAGGCGCGAAGAAATCGAATGGGCCTGGCGGTGCACATCGGGCAGGACGGTGTGTATCCGATGAACGCGGTGAATGTGGCGAGCGAAGGCGCTTCGACCATTGAGCATCACTACGGATATCCCGAGTCGTCGTTCACGACCCAGACGATTCAGAATTTGCCGCCGAGCTACAACTACTCGAACGAGCCGGACCGTTTTTTGGAGACGGGGCGGGCCTGGCTGCAGGCGGATGAGGAGAGGCTGCATGGCGAGGTGATCCAATCGCTGCTCGAAACGATGCGCAAAACGGGATTCATCATGGTTCCGACGTTCAGCATCTATGAGGCGAATCGCGATGTGACGCGGGCAGCAAATTTGCCCTGGCATTCCGCGTTCACGCTGCCGGCAGTGATGGACTCGTTTCTGCCGAACCCCGCGCATCATGCCTCCTATTTCTATGAATGGACTTCCAACAAAGAGGCGGATTGGGCGAGAGCCTACCGGCGGTGGATGGAATTTGTGAACGATTATAAGAATCAGGGCGGAGTCGTTGCGGTGGGGTCGGACACGGGATTCCTGTTTAGCTTGTGGGGATTCGGGACGATTCGGGAATTGGAGATGCTGGAGGAGGCGGGATTTTCCCCGCTCGAAACGCTGCATGCGGCAACGGAAAATGGCGCGAAAGTGGTGAACAATCCGGAGTTGGGGTTGGTACGGCCGGGATACCTGGCCGATTTGGTGGTACTGACGGAAAACCCGTTGGCGGACATGAAGGTGTTTTATGGAAATGGCGTGACGCGCGTCAGCGCGGACCGCAAGGAAGTCCACAGGCAATGCCTGATGTACACGATTCGCGACGGCGTGATTTTCGATGCGCAGGCGTTGCTCGCGGATGTGCGAGGCATGGTCAGCAAAGCAAAACAACCGCCGCTGCCTCCAAACAAGCCGTAGCGATCGAGACTTCTCCGCTGTTTTCAGTGACTAGCGCGGCGGAGAAGGAGAAACCGTCTCCAGATCTTGATCTCCTACGGGTCCTGTCGCTTTCGATTTCAGAATCTAAACCTGATTTGCAGCTCCAATCTCCGATTATTAGCGGATTCGGAAAACCCGGTTCCCCCGAGCGACCCGGCACCATACGGTTGGTTTGCCCGGCCAAACAGAGGTGATGTAACGTTCCCGATGATCGGGCCTGGATTGTCGCGGTTCACGACGTTGCGAATCGCCATCGAGACACTCAGGACATACCGATGACCTGTGGATGAGGATCCCCCGGACGCCCCTGCCGTGCTGAACGGTCCGGTTGGTGGACGCCGCCCGCCAGGTGCGGGCGCAGCTGTTTCGCCCGCAGGACCGAATGCAAACGTCTTTATCACCCGCAGATTTGCCAAAACCAGACCCGGTCCCCGTCCGAAATTCCGTGGCAGAATTCTCTCGCCAGCAATAGGGTTGGGATCGAGCAGGCCGTATTTTGTCGGTACTAAGCCCGGTCGGCTCGTATCCACGGCGATTCCGGGACGGCCGTTAAACAATGTGTCGCCATACAAGTCCTGGCCAGCGGTGATATTGAACGGTGCTCCAGACTCCACGATCACCAAGGGATTCAACGACACTCCCCATATGGTCGCGATGGAGCCCCCGAACGTTCCCTGGTTGCGAATGTCGGTGGATGCGGAACTATATTCTCCTTCCATGCTGTATGGGTTGGCCGGAGAAGTTCCCACGCCGATCGCGCCAAAGCTGATGGCCGGATTGAAATCGGTATTCCGCGGGGGAGGCGCGTAATCGGTATTGCTAAGCGCGTGGTTGTAAACATACGAGCCGAACAGTGACACCGATGGGTTGATTCTTGAGTTGACGTTAACGATCAATTCGTTTTGGTTGTATAGTCCCGCGGACCTGACCTGGAAGATGGCCCCTGGAGTGCCGAGCGGATACGTTCCACTCCCGGGGACTTGCGGATTATAGGTGCACGGGAGGGGTGCGTTGATGTCGTTGGTTAAGAACTGATTGGGGCCATGCGAGTTCACGTACGTAACGGCGACCGTCGTATGGGCCGGGATTTGCCGCTCAACGGAAAGGGCCGATTGCATCAGGTAAGGCGCCCGGAGATTGGGAGCAAGCCCTTCGATGGCCCGTTGCGAGCCGGCGGAGGCGAGTGACGAAACCGGCGGTATGGTCGGGAAAAAATCTGGATTGGTCACCACGTACTGCTGCTGGGTTATCCCGTTGTATCTCTCCGAGGTGAGGACGCTAGAGATGTCGAAGCGTTGATAGAACAATCCAAAGCCAGAACGAATAACCGTTTTTGGCTTCGATCCTGACTGGCTGCCTCCGGGAGCCCATGCCAGACCGAGACGCGGCGCAAAGTCGGTCCAGTCATGAATGTTCTTCTGCCCTTCGTACCTCAAGCCGAGATTGACGGTCAGATTCCTCTTGAGCCGCCATTCATCCCCAAGGAAGGCGCCAACGTCCTCCTGATGGACGGAGATCGCCGGGTTTCCTGCATTGATTGAGAACTGTGACGAGCCGCCTCCCATCGCCCGAACTTGCGAGGCGGATAGCCCCATTTGCTGGAACAGCAGTGTTCGGCGGTAGCTCTCAATGGAATTAATATTCACGAGCACGGGATTGCCGGATGAGTCGAGCACGGGTTGGTTATGCGCGTCCAGTTCCGGTGCCAGACCGCCGCTGAATACGAAGGTCCCGCCAAAGTTGATGGGAGACGTGTTGTTTAATACTGCCGCGCGGACGCGCACACCGAAATTCCAGGTGTGCACGTGATGAGAAATGGTCGTGAAGTTTTGGAACTCGAAGCTCGAGAGGGCGTTCGATGAGGTGCCAAGTTGCGCTCCGCCGCCTACGAACGCGTTCAAGACATCGATCTGCGCGTCTAAACTGTCCGAGACGCTTGTGATGGTCTGCCGGTCGAATTGGAAACGGGTTTGATTGATGATGTTCGAGCTCAAGACCTTCGTATTGGCGATCTGGAGGGTGTTGCCCTCTCCCTGGTTGTGGAAGCCGGTCGACACCAGGTTGAACGAACCGACGCCCGAGTGCTGGATGTCCACGGTCTGAAAAACGTAGCGAACGGAAAGCGTGTCGCTCGGCGTCAGCTGATAATCGACGCGCGGGCTGACGGTGACCCGTCGCTGTGGAATCGTAAAGACCTCGGTAAACGGATCGATGATGGCAAGCGTATTGGGATCAAGCGTCGTTCCGTTGATGATCGCACCATTATCGATTGCCGCGGCATCGGCCGCGACGAAGAACGATGCTTTTATGCCGAGCGGCCCTTCCAAACTGCCCCCGTATTCGTCAAGCCGAAATGGCGCTTTCTCGGCGGCGTAGGGGTTTCGCGAATTCCAGAAACTGTCGCCGAAATTGTTGTAAAGGCTTCCGTGAAATTTATCCGCGCCCGGCTTAGTCAGAATCTCAATTCGTCCGTAACCAAGGGTGTCGTATTCCGGTGAGAACGGATTCTGGTTGATGCGCACCTCAAGAATCGAGTTCTTGGAGGGAATCTGTCCTCCGCTGAAGCCATCTATGTAAAACGAGCCCCCATTCGGACCCGCCGAAGGTCCCGCCATGGCTTCAAGATCCGCGGCGAGGTTTTCGGGGTCGTCTCCCAAAGCCGCGAGGTCCTGCCCTCGCAGCACGACTGCGCTCGCGTTTCCCGCCGATTCCGTGGTGACCGCTCGGCCCGCCTGATCCCCAACATTCACTTCCTCGTGCATCGCAGCGACTTTGAGCTGCAAATTAAGAATCCGGACGCCGGCACTCAACGTGACTGGGGTTGGCTCTGGAAGAGTGAGCTGCGAGGCAGAGGCTTCGAGTACGTAGTCACCGAACGGCACATTGGAGAACGAATACGCGCCGTCCTTGGTCGAAACGGGTTCTCTGAGCCGTGCGGAGGGGCGCGTTAACGTCACTTTTGCTCCCGCAACGACTCCTCCGGATTCGTCGGTGACCACGCCTTTGAGCGTTCCGGACTGCGCGAATGCAGGAGCAGCGCTCAGCAGGAGCAAGAATAAGTAAGCGGCAATCTTCATCTTGAGAACACAACCCGCTGCGACATCATTGCTGTCCCATCATCCTAATTCTTACGTCGAAAGAGATAAACGTGGCATTAATTAATTCCGCTTCTTCGGGCAGCGGTATTGCTGTCCCGCGCGAATGAAGTTTCTCTCCGGACCGGACAAGGAAAGAAGGGCCGGTGCGGCAAGAGGCTTGGCTTATTGGAAATCAACGGGGGATGCAAGCGCTGCCAATTGCCGCAAAAACAGAGATGGATAAGGAAACAAAATCCGCGATCTCCTGTTTTTTGGGCTGGGTGTGCTTGCTCCAGACCGATAATTAGAGAGCGACCTAAGATAGCCTCAAACATAGGACCAGGTCTTCTCACAGAGCGCCAAGCAACCCAGAAAAACAAAGCCGAAGCGAACACCGTATTCTTCAGGAAAGAAACCGCCCACTGCCACGGGTTCTTAGCACCTGCGTGAAAAGCAAAGGTACAGCGAGATCTTTCCCACAAGGTGAGTTGGACTGTCACTCTGAGTGCATCGGAAGCCGCCATCTGTGAAAGACCGGAAGTCTACCACGGGCCGCAGAATTTAAGTCGTTCCGCAAGAGAGCTGAAAGTTGCCAAGCAGCAATGAGCAAGACCAAACTCGCCCGTAACGGTTCAAATCCTTAGTTGACCGGCGCCTTTTTTAGTCGCGTACTCATTTTTTGGGAATTTCCTTTACTACATGCATGTGTACTTCTGTTGGGTCGGCAAATTGATCGGACGCGCTCCACGCTCATGGGTTCGTAGAGCAAAAACTTTGTTCAGGCTGGGTTTTTGAAACGGTACGCCCTGTGCTAGATAGCAGTTTTGGTGCTTGACGGGCATTTGGAGGTAAGACTAATTTGCGTGCCGTCCCCTTGCGTCGGTCATCACAAAAGGAGATTAAATATGACTCGACTCGCCAGAGCCCTCATCGTAACCCTCAGTGTTGTATTTTTCGGGTCTATCATCGCATTGTTCCCACAGAAAAATACTTCCGCTGTGAATCCCCAACCCGTCATAGTCACAAATACACCGCTACTGGTTACTGCGAATGCGCCTCTACCTGTTTCTGGCAATGTGAACGTTTCTCAAAGCGGCACGTGGACCGTTGGCGTCAGTAACTTTCCAGCAGTACAAAACGTCGCGTTTAATGGCCCACAGCCCGTCTCCTTCACGAATACAACCAGCACACCGGTAACCTGCAACCTCCTTCTTTATAGTCTCATGTTCCCTCAGAAAGTCGGCGCGTTGAATGGGGCTCAGGACATTTACGTGGTAAGTGAGCCAGTGCGACTTTACTCGGACCCTGGGTCAACGGTGAGTCTGCAATTGCTGACATTCACGACCGGACAGGTTAGTGCGGATCTGAAGGTCTACGGATACTTGGTAAACCTTCCATAGGAGACCCTTCGAAGGGTGCTGCTGGGATGGTTCGCCATTGCGGAATAATCCTTCAAATAAGTTGAGGTACTCTGCGTACTCAAGAGGACGCCTTTCCGTGCTTGCAAGTCACGGAGAAACTTCCTGAGAGCACACTTCGCAACGGGTCTTGCCAGCGGCGATTAGGGGAACATGCGCCGGGTGAGGACACGACTTTCTTTTTTCACCGCTCATACTCGCCTTTCGTGCTGTTCAGTAATTGAACGGGGTTCCGCCCCCGACCCAGGCTCTAAACTCAAGAACCGGGAAGGCTCGACTTGTAGAACACGGTTCTGACTATGCTGGTCAGCCGATTCCGCCTCAAGTCGTGAATATGGTCAATACGTGGGGTGTGGCGCGTAGTAGGAATCTGGTGTTCATGGGTCACATGACGACATCGGGCGAGGCTGATCGGTTCCAGGACGACGCACTTCGTCTCCCGGCTTGAAAATATCCAGTACTGTCCGCGGAACCACTTGCCTCAGCCTAATTGCGGCTGCGGATCGAGAGCAATGGCGCAGCCTTGTGATCAACATTCCCAGGCGTGGACGGTCTCGCTCGGGCATTGCTGTGAATTTCAGCCCCAGCCCACCGGACGGTTCTAGGTGGCGCACAACCGCTTCCGCCCTGATCTGCCCCTCCTCCACAAGAAAATCAATCTCAACTGGCGCTCCCACCGGCCGTGGCGTGCGTGTTTTGATAAGCAAACCTCCAAAACTCACGTCCCCAACAGACGAGACATCATCTCGACCATTGCAGCGCCAATAAACCGACACACCCCCGACGTTATCGACGCGCGAGGTCCGCCTCCGGGAAAAGGAAGGTTTTCGTAGGAAAAGGTTCATACCACGCCTCAGATTCTGGGAAGGGCCTGGCTGAGTCCCCAGACTAAATTAAATTAGCTTCATTCGCCCCGGATCCCGACTCACACGCTGCCGAAGGCTCTGGCTTTGCGTTCCTGGCGTCGTCGCGCAGGAGTCTTTCAGGCTTTGCCAACTCTTAAAGCCATGTTCCCGGGCAATGACGTATTGGATGTCTGCCTTTCTCGGGTGGCGGGTCCGCGCCTCGGAGTCCAGAGAATACCAGCGCGCGAAGGCCTTGGCATCGCCTCGGCGCACCCGATCCAGCATGTGCCTAACTTGCTCTTCGATATCTTTGAGATTTAAACGTGACGGGAAAGACTGAACCGCCATGCCAAACTCCCTTCCCAACTGTGCCGAGGAGTGGAGCAGGAAAGCGACTTCGGGGCACCTGTCAAAATTGACAGTGCCCTGAAAAGCTATCGTTCCTAAGAGTTTCAGCCGTTTTCTCGGATCAGATACGGTGCGATGAGGTGAAAGCGTTCGGCGTCGACTCCGGGCGGATTTCCCAGCGGACGTACATGTCAATAAGAATTGGAGTGACGACTCCTCTCGCTAAAGCAAGAGGCTTCTCGGGACTGCCACCGGGAGCGTGTGCGGCAACGATACCGCCGCTGGCAGGACTCTTGACCCGACGGCTCTATCCGAGCCGATTCGTTGCAGAAAGGAGTATACCGCATTCCTCATCCCGCTTAAAAGCGGGAGTCCCCTGTGGTCTAATCTGATGGCTTGATCTTGATTTGTTCTGAATATTTTTTCCCTTCGTTGAGCCTTGCCAGAGGTCGCGTGACGGCCTGGGGTGCCAAGCTGCCAAAGCACTTGCTCGGAAGGAACGAGAGGAACGAGAACGGCGCTTGACCGTGCAACCAATCCGTCCTAACTTTCGTCTTACCTAGCACATGAGTGGCCAAGCACCGCGCGTCCGCCTGGTGGCCTTGCTCCTTGGGATGATCTTCCTGGGGGCGCAGTTCCATTTCTGGACGGACTTGTCTGTGTCTCCTTCGGCTGCGCACTTCTGCCCGCTGTGTTCCGTCGCAGGTTCAGCTGCAGCTACCCAGTCGCCGACCGTTGCGATCATTCGAGCGACCCAGCGGCTCGAAGTCGTTTCCCCTGTGCTTACCGCCTGGTCTGTTTTTCCCTGCGCTATCTCTCCGCGTGCGTCTCCTGCTCGCTAGCCTGGGCCTCTGTCCCAGGTTGGTTCCCTTTCCCACTTTCTAGTTATCCCGTTTGTATAGGAACGAGCGAGGAGTACCACTTGAGAACAGCGTTCGCTATCGGTTCTAGCCGTGCCGGCTTCGCTACTGGCGCAGCAGAATCCCTCGGCTGCAGGGTTTCCCGAGCGTCTCGTCTTCTTCCAGAATTTCTATTTCCTTTACAGGAGTATTGCCGTGAAACGAGTCCCTGTTCTGTCGCTGATTGTTCTTTTTGCAGTAGGTGTTCGCGCGCAGGAAAGAACCCTTAACGCCGAGGTGTCCGAGAAGAAGGAAACTTCGCCGGCAACATCCGTTGCTTCTACGGAAGAAACACGCATAAAGGCTCTCGAAGAGCGGGTGCGCTCGCTCGCCGAGCAGGTGGCCTTACTCCGTGGCGAATTGAGTGCGGTCCGCGATGCGAAATCGCTTGAGCCACGTCCGGCGGACCATGTACTACTCGCCTCCTCGCGCCTACAGCCGGGCACATTGCCGGCCGCAAGCGCTAGCTCCGCCGCTCCGGCTGCGCCCGAGCCTGCTCCTAGCCCGGCTCCTCCTCAGTACGCTCAGACGCAAACCTACGGCGGAGCCACCTCCAACGCCAAGCTGCTCAATCCAGACATAAGTTTGATTGGCGACTTTGTTGGCAACGCCGGTCACAACACGGTTTCGCCTTCGCGCTCGCTCGAACTGCACGAGTCCGAGGTCGGCATGCAAGCCATCATCGACCCCTACGCGCGGGCTGATGCCTTTCTCTCGTTTGGCGAGGAAGGAGTGAACGTTGAAGAAGGCTACATCACGTTCACATCGCTTCCGGCGGGCCTGCTTCTGAAGGTCGGCAA
>Ga0137387_10001361_pt1 | contig 12032 bp, 13 predicted proteins | sample SagtaG_3_FD_104909 | JGI IMG/M metagenome (GOLD analysis project Ga0137387, IMG submission 104909) | Vadose zone soil microbial communities from Angelo Coast Range Reserve, California, USA - Sage2_R_115_16 metaG | ecosystem: Environmental > Terrestrial > Soil > Vadose zone > Saprolite | place...
GACCTTGAGGGCAGTAATGAGCCCGCCGAGCCCGAGCACATCGGCCAGCGATGGCCGAGATACCTTGACCGAACCGGAGTTAGCTGCCAATCCCGCCGCGGCGGATGCTGTCGGCATGCCGACATGTACCGCACCCGCGGCGCCGTTCAGCCCGAGCCCGCCAATAACATTGGTGATCGAGTGGACATCGACCGTGACGGCCGTGCCATATTGGGGCGGATGCCACCGATAAAGACCGGGCGCACGTTGCGGAACAAAGAACCGTCTGGGGAGTTCCCCCACCGTTCGGGTGGAACTGATCGCGACTATCTCGGTCAATCCGAGCGGATCGATTACCGATGGTTTGGCAATGTGCGCCGCCGCGGCATTCCCGCTCAGCCCGTCTACTGCCGCGGCGGATGGCCTGGCGATATGAACAGATGGAGCATTGCCGGACAGTCCCAGCCCGCCAACGACATTCGTAATCGAATGAACATCGACCAATGTTCCCTGTGCAGGCGGCCGCCACCGGTATAAACCGGGCGCCCGTTGCGGAACGAAGAAGCCAGAGCGACTGGCACTCGCCGCGGGTAAAACCTTGAATGTCGCAACAACTCCGGACCAGCCGGTCGCGCTAGCAGTTGCTACCGATGATGTGGCAGTGACAGCGAGCGTCCCGGACGAGGCGCTTAATATATAAGCCGCATATGGGTGGTTACCGCTACCCGCGCCGCCTTCGGAGCGGGCCAGCGTCCACCCTGATGGGTCGGTCCAGGTAACCGCCGTGCTCGCCGAGAAATGCTCAATAAACGAGCATATGGCGAGATCCCCGGAACCATTCGCACTAGTCGCCGTCGCCGTATCGGTGGCAACGGCACCGGCTATACCGGTACCGGACGAATCAATGGCTACCGTGCCCGCGACATCACTGTGAAATTCGTCGAGACATCCACGGGTCGCGGTCCCGCTAGTTTCGGTGAAATCTACCGATGAAATCGAACCGGGATTATTCGGGTAATACCAAATCTCGGCCCTGGACGCGACGCCGTTACCAACCTGGACGGCCTGAATCCAACCGGCCGGGGCTGTGTATTGGTTAGTGGTGGCATTGCCTGCTGTTAGAAAGCCGATCAGCAGATTACCGGCAGTCGAGCCAGCCGGTAATGTAACGGTAACCGTGGCGGTCGACGACAGGACTTGCGCCGCCGATTCCTGGACGAGTGTCCACGCCACGGCCCAACCCCTTTATGGTTTTAAACTCCTCTCAACTTTTAGTTCAATGCTTCGAGAACATAGTTGTGAATCTGAATCGAGTTCGAGGCGCTGGACACGGACCAGGTGGCGAACAGGTCGAGCACGGAAGCCGCGCCTGGATCAAAGCTGGTGCCGACCGCGGGCGCCGTCGCGGGCAGCATCGTCGTAGCCGCCGTGATGGCAGCACCCGCATTAAGCGCACCGATACCGAGGAGGTTCGCCGTCGCAGAGCCACCGGCCCCGACCGCGGTAACCCTCATCAATAAATCGAGGTTGAAAGTCTGGTTAGTCTGCGATGCCACCATGGTCAATGCCTGCGATGCAAAGGCATCCACCGCGCCGACACCGAAGGAAAGGATAAGCGTCCCTGACGTGAATGTGGATACGCGACCCATTGCCTTGACCCGCAATGCCTTCCCGACGTACCAGAATCCATTAGTCGGAGTCGTATACCGGGCATGCGCAGGTGTGATCGACGTGCGGGCGGCCGTGGTATTTACCGCCGTACCGTCCGTCTCGGCGCGCGCCAGGACATCGACGAAACCTAGAGAGCTCATTTAATCGTCAACCCCTATTAGAGCGCCGTCGCGTCAAGCACGAGCTGACCGACCGCGATACTGATCTGACCCTGAGACGCGAATGTTTCCGGGATCACCTTCTGAAAGTACAGCTCACCCTGACCAGTGATATTGATGGCTGCGCCACCGGAGGTGGTCGCCACCTTGAACACGTCGGCAGTCAGACCCGATGCGAGCACGAAATACAACGTCTCCTCGGTCAGCCCGGCCGGTAGGCTCTCAGCAAACACATTGAATACCTGCACCCGGTCGTCGGTGGTCAGACCATGCCCGGAGGAGGTAATCGTGTCGTTGGTGACATCGGTCGAATCACATTCCCCGAATCCCTTTACCGAGCCATTGATCGGGGCATATCCGAGATAGTTACCCGAGACATTGCCCGTTGCCGTGTTGAACAGCCCGATCCAGCCGTACGTTCCGGCCGCCACGTCGATCGTGATCGTTCCGGAATTGGTCTTCTGACCGGCCGATGCCGCGCCGAATGTCGCAGCAATCCGGGCATATGCTGGCGAGCCACCGGACGCCTCGGTCCCGGTATATGTCGCACCCAATCCGGGCGCCGCGGCCGTGGTGAACACCCCGGCATACTTCACTCCGGCCGCAATCGATTCGTCGAGCCCGTCGAGCGCGGCATTCTTGGCAATATCATTGAACGGCACGGATTCACATTCCCTTTCTCAACCAGCCGCACGGGAAAAGGGTCACCGGAAAGGTGTCCTCGAGTTCGGCGTCGACAATCCATTCCGGGTGGACCGGTAGAAACTTCTCGATTGCGTCCAGCGGACTGGATGTGCCCATCCAGGCTCGGATAATTCCGTCCTCAACCACCATGTAGCCACCGGGGGAAACCATCGGCCCGTAGGCTTCCATCTCGGCGAGTACGTGATCCGGCTCGTGATCGGAGTCAAGTGAGACCAACACCCGCTTACCGGCCGCCAATTCCTCTACCCTCGCGAGAATGTCCGGGTCGATGCTGCTCCCGCATAGCCACGTGACCGGATATCGGGAGGGAGGCAAGGTAAAGGCGCAATTGGCATCGATATCGATCGACACGACCGGAGCAAACCCGGCAAACCATTCCGCCGATTTGCCGTGACGCGTTCCGCATTCGATGATCAGCTCCGGCCGAGTCCGCGTAATCGCCAGCACATACCGCGAGACATCCTCGGACGTCTTCTGCATTCCGAGGTAATCCTGCCGACCTCGGGCAGCTAGGATGCTGGCCCACGTGTCAATCATCTAGGTTTCCGCCCAACGACACGAACATCACAGGGACCGAATTGCTGGTCAATCTCGACGTCGACCCAGCCGACATCTTTCATGACAACGCGCAACTCGTCCGGATCGACATTCCCGTAATGCTCGTCCGGCCATAGAACGCCGCCGCCGTCCACGCCGGAATGAACGGGCCGGCCTGGACCTGCCATTGTCGCGATGAACGTTCCGCCCGCTTCACATACCTTGAATGCGGTCGCGACGATACCCGGCCAAACGCTGGTGTGCTCGAATGTCTCGCAGCACACGACGCATTCCCATTGCCGCGGAGGGAAAGGGTCCCAGTCCGCCGCGTCTACGACCTCATCCACGCCCGGACCGGGAAGAATATCGATCACGGTATAATCATTGGGATCCGTGAATAGATCACGAGGCGAGCCATTGATATTCCGGCCACCGATATCGAGCACGCTTCTGGCATCCCTCGGCGCATGCTGAGCGACATATTCATACGCTTCACGATGCATGGTTCGCCTTAACTCGCATGAGATAGATGTCTCGGTCGGAATCGAAGGATTCTTGACCGACGGCGTAGATATCGTCACTCTCGCCCTTCCCCCAGGCCGGGTGGAGGTGCTCGACCTGCGAGTCAATGGCCATTGCCCAGACATCCCGATCCTTTGCGGCCTGGACGATCTCGTCATCGACAAACATATGACGATAACCCTCGTGAGCGAGAATCTTCGGCCCATCCCAGCTAGCGCCAATCTGGTCGATATACCGACGCCGGACCAATAAGTGAGTTGCATGCTCCCCGGCCATCACCCGCGGATTACCGAGATCATTCGTGCCGACGACGTCGTAACGATCACCGGCGACGGCCTGAGCCTGATCCAACCAGCCGGTACGAAATCTCACGTCATCCCCGGTTACGAAGATCCACGGCTCATCGGTGTTGCGGTAACCGAAGTTCATCCGCTCCGCAAACGTCAGACCAGGCCCGCGGAGGACCTGCGCGCCCGCCTGCGCCCACAATTCCGCCTGGACATCCTCCCGTGGCCCCGCCACCGCGTAGACGCTCACCAGGCCGCTGGAGGCTCGCGCGCTCGCCATGAACCGGCTCACGTTGGTAGTACGCATCGCCGGAACGATGATCGCCGTTCGGCCGGTCGCGGGTGGCGGCACCATCTGTCGGAGGTAATCGGTCTCCGCGAGCCATATCGGTTTGAAATGTGATGTCGGCACGCCCGTGTGTACGTGAACCGGAATGTTCATCGCACCAGCACGAAGACAGAAGCTCAGATCCTCGCTGACGAGCTGGCCGGTCGAGGTGTTCGGCACCCGGTCATACCAGACCGGCCCATATTGCTCCTGCATTCGCACGAATACCGACCGGTGAACGAGAACAGCCGCCGCGCCGGTACCCGCGCAACGGACCAGCGTATTGCCCGGATATCCCCAGCGAATAGTGAAACCCATTTGCTCGTTGTCGAGCTTCACCCAATCGAAAATAGTCGGCGTCGGCCGAGTGCGCCAGCCACCCAGACCGTCTGCACGATCCTCGCGATTACTGAAACACAATGCGCCGACAATAGGACGCTTCACTGGATCGGCTGCCTCGACCAATCGGTCGATGATGTCCGGCTCGAATCCCATATCGGTATCAATCCAGAACAACCATTCGGCGTCGCGCTCGTCGAGGAAAATCTTCACGGCCTTATTACGCGATTGCGGTAGACCGTCCGTGCCGCACCGAATGCCGATCCAGCCGCCCCGCATAAGACGGCCATCACTGGCGATGTCATGCCCCAACAATTCGATCAGGGAATGATGCCAGGAATACGCGACCTCATTGGAATGGACATAGGCAACCGTAACCGCACCGTCGACCAATTCATCCGTCGCCGGTAGCGGGTCGACCGGCAATAGCTCCGGCAACGATTCAGCGGTCAACGCCGGACATTCCTGCGCTCGCCCGGATCAGCCGTCGCCGTCTCCACCGGAGCATCTCGCGGAAGTGCCATATACCGCGGTGGCTCACCGGTCCATGACATGCCATACCGCGGATCGGTAGTAAACGCTTCCGGGTGCTCGCGGACTAAAGGGTCATCCGCGGGCCAATGCGTACCGTGCTGGACGACTACTTGACTGCCCTCATGCGTCGAGAGCACAGCAGTCGCCAGCGCGTAAACCACCGGAATATTAGCCATGTATTCTGCTCCGTTTGTTTGTTGATTGGTTCGGACACCCCGGCCCGAGCTAGGCAGAACACAAGCCGGGGTATCCGTTACTAGGCGAAACCCAGTCCGCGCAACGTGGAATCAATAACCTTGAGAGCCTCGGTATCACCGTTTAATACCGCCGCGGCTCGCTCAGCAATGAGAGATTGCACGGCAGGGTCGCCGGATTCTCCGGCATTGCCGAAAGTCTCCGGAACCGATACCGGCGCCGGCTCGACTGACTCAACCGGGGTTGCCTTTTCCTTGTTTACCATCAGGTGTACCCCATCGCCGTCAATTGATCCGTAATAGCCTGCGCGTCCGGCCCGCCACCTTGCCCGTCATTAACCAATGCCTGACGTCGTGCGAGGAGGATTTGAACATCCGCCTCGCACGCCTCCGAAGCACGCATGGCTTACGAGTTCACCAACATGCGGAAGGCAAGGTCGTTGACCGAGTTGCTTCCGATGCGGGCATAGGCGAACCATCCTCGCTGACCGGTGGGTACCGCGGGGCCGGTGCCCGCGGTGACCTGCTGGAAGAGCTGAGGAATGAGCTCGACACTCATTCCGCCATGCCGGGCGATAACAAAGTTGCTGAAGTCACCGGCAATGGCAACACCCTCCGGTGCGGTGTTGCTGGTGGTCGTCGCGGGCATGTACGGCGACTCGAATACCGGCTTGCCCATGAGCTGATCTGCCCACATCTGCGGCAGATTCACCGTGTAGCCGTGGAACACGTTGGCGGTACCGATCTGCCGAATCGCGTTGTTCGCCGAAATCGACATGAGCCAGGAAGCGCCACGCCGGAACCGCTGGGGCACGGCCTGCCATGCCTTATAGGGATCGGGTGCGCCCACCGTGCCGACCGTGGTCACGGTAACCCGCACGTTGGTGTTAGCGGAAAGCGCGGTGAGAATACCCCTCGGCTCACCGGTACCAGTACCGCGGGTGAACTTGTCCACCAGCAGTTCATCATAACCCGCGGACAACAGGCCCGACATCTCCGAGGCGAACGACGGGTAATCCTCGCCGACCTCAATCGAGTAGGGCATGAATCCGCGCGCCATGTGCACGGTAATGGTGGGCTGAGCCAGGACGGGAGAGGCGTCAGAAGCCGCCGCGGCCTCAGTCTGGAAGGTCCAGGAAACACCCGCGCTCGTGACACCGCGCCAGATGTTCGTATTGATCTGAACCTGCTTCGCGATCTCCAGGAACGGGTTACCACTACCCTGAGCCGTCAGGATGATCGACGGGTCAATGAATACCGGAATACCGTAACCGCCGGCGCTGACAACATTCTCCGACGCCGCACGGAATTCCTCCCACGCGGCAAGCGCCCGCTGCTCATCCGCGTCAAGCTGAGGATGCGGCCGAGTAACGAGCTTCATCCACGCGCTACGGTATTCCTCGGTCTCGGTCACCAGAATGCGCCGAGCAATCCACGGGTCAGACCGCATCAGACTCTCGATGTGCGTCCGCTGGTCGTCGGCAAGGTGCGCCGTCCCAACCCGGTCCGTGTCAAGCCTGCGCATGGCCAGCGTACGGGCCTCACCGGCAGGAAGGCGCCGGACATCGCCATAGGGGTCCTCGTGGTTCCGCACACCATCGAACACCCGCTCGACGGCCCGTGGCTTACGCCGGAATACCTCGACCACTGCCCGATGCTCATCGATCTTCGCAAGGGCAATCTTGCGAATCTCCAGACCGTATTCAAATGCGGTCTGCTCGGCATCGCTCTTATCCCGCAGCTCGCCCTCGTCGGTCTGGTGCAGCGAGCGAAGGTGTGCGTCGAGTACCTGAACGAAGAGTTCCATCTCTTCGGGAGTCTTGCCACGCAGCTCGTCCGGCAGGCCGCGGACATTCTTCAGGTCGTCCGCCTTCTTCCCGAGCAACAGCTCGTAAAGGTCGGCGCCCTTATCCTCGTCACCCATTGTGGATGTTCCTTTCTACAATACGGGGAATGGGTCGCAGCATTCTGAGATTGAAATCGTCACGCTGCTGTTTCTTGCTGGGCGACCGCTTGGCGCTACTGGCCTGCGCATCCTCTCCTCTGCCGGGCGCGCTCCGCGCGACATCCCGCCCAGGGGAAACCTTTCGACTACGAGGGGAGACGTCGTTCTCATCGGTATCCGGAATACCGAGAACCGTCATGCCACCGTCAATAGTCTCGTCTAGTGCCGTCACTAAAGCCGTTGCCGTCGTGATGTCGCCGGATTCGAGTGCTTCCTCGATCTCATCGATCAGCGCGTCAGCAGCCGCAACCAATTCCTCGATTGTCGCGTCCGTGGCACGCGATGCCGGGCGACGGCCAATCTCCGGTAGCGATTCGACCAGGGATCGAATGCTCGCCGTCGTCGGCTCATAAGCCGGAAATACCACCGGGCCGAGTTCCGGAACATTGATATCCAGCAACTCGCGGAGATCGATCTTGTTCTGGTTCTTGCGCTCCGTCCACTTCTCGCCGTCCGTGGGAACAGTGAACCGGAAACTCATCCCGTCGACCGCACCGTCCCGCACGGCGTCCCGTACCGGCTGAATCAGCCAGTTATCGGTAAGGCGAGCCTCGATGAACAGGCCCTTCTTATCCTCGCGGGCGGTCGTAATCACGCCGAGCGGCATGCTCCCGACGAGAGGATGCCGACCATGCTCGAACATGAGCACCGGCGTCCTCTCTTCCAGGGTCCGCTTGAATGCACCCTGTCGGATGATCTCCTCGAAAGGCCCATCCCAGGAATCAATAGTGGTCGACCGATTGAATACAGCCGCATATCCCTGGAAGGTCAAGCCGTCGCCACTGCCCGAGGTGTCGCGCACCAGCTCGAAGGCAAAGGTTCGGACGTCACCACCGCGGTTATTCATTGTCCCTTGGCTCCCTTTGCTGGCAATGTCACCGGAACGGCAGGCGGAGCGGTCATGCCGGGTGGCTGCAATTGCACCGAAACCAATCCGGTATGTTTGAGTAGCGTCGGATTCTGACCGACCACCGCTGCCACGGAGCTTTCCGGCGTGAATCCCGCCGTGATGTACCGGTTGATCGTGTCCGCCTTCACTGATTCGATATTCGCCGCGTCGAGGGCATCCTCGCGAAGTAGCGGGATATCGCTCGTGTCGAACCACAATTCGTTACCCTCGGGGACAACCACCAACGGCGCGAGCGCAGCGCACAATGATTGCAGCGTCGGATAAACCCAGGTGTCGGAGAATGTGCGTCGGGCCATTCCGAAGTTACCGGAGTTCAGGCTCGAGCCTTTCAGCCCCTCGCTGATCCCCAGCAATGGCGGAGGTACCCGAGAGAGAACAGAGATCCGTGTCTCGCCGTGCCCTTGTGTGACGGCGAAATCAAGCTGTTGCAGATTCGAGCCGACAACCGTCGCGTCAATTCCCGCGGTCAAATACAATGTCCGGTAGGCATTCGCTACGCCGGTATGCTGCCCTTCCAGCATTGCGACAGCGGCCTTGAACTGATCTTCAGTGATCGCAGGAATGCCTTTGACAACCATATTCGGCGTGGCGCCGTTGATGAAGAATTGCATCTTGTGCTCGGTCGCCGACATATCCGCGCGAATGTCTCGAATACCTGGCGTGAGCCAGCTAATGCCGACACCCTCACTGGTCGGATCTGGAATCGGCGACCAATGTGCGACCTGTTCGGGCGACAATCCGACCGGCTTGTGTTCCGAATTCCAGCCGCCGTTCTGGTAAACGTATCCGTACAGCTCCGAATCAATGGCGAGCGCCGGGTCGTCGGGCTCGCGATCGGAGGTATAGATAATGCCCATCCAGTCCGGCCGAAGAACCCGCAAGCGACCCAACTGGTAATTGGTGACGAATGCATTACCGGCGATGCCCGCATGCCATTCCATCTTGCCGACGAGATCCGCGGTCGTACCGTTCACCCAGGGATGCTCTAATACTTCCAGGTTTGTATTGCCGAATGTCGAACGCGGCCTAACAGGGTCCCATGCCGGACGACGGAACGTGAAACGTGCCTGGCTCAGCACCATGGAACGTACGAGCTGTGCTGCGAATGCAGGCGGGCAATTGCGTAGCGCCGCGTAATAGCCGGGCAAGCTCGCGGCGAAATCCTGCAACCGCTGTTGCGGCATGGTCTGATTGACGCCGCCGACCTGGTATGTCAGACCGTTATAGTTGAAGAATTGCGCTTGTGCGGGCAGCAAAAAGTTAGAAATGTACTGATCGATGCTACCCGCGCGCTCCTCGTCGTCGCGCCCGTCGAGGGTGGCCAGGGTCACGCCACCAAGCTCCGAATCAAATGCGCCCCTCTTATTGCCATCCCGCAAAGAATGCTTGCCCGGTTTCCGACCTAGCTAAACCCCAGAATGCTTCAGTTATTGCGACCAATGCGCTAATGTCGGTGCCGGTCCATTGTTTTTCTGAACGGCGCCGGCCCCATGCCCAGGCCCCGTCTCCGACCTCGCGTCGCACGGCGATAGCCAGGGCATCGCTGATCTGTGGCTGGCCGATGTGCGCAATCTTGCGATCAATCACAGCCGCCTGGAGGCTGGCACATGCCGCACCCGCATCATGCACGGTCATCATGACCGGCTCAATTCCGCGTTGCTGTAGCGGTTGAATGAGCCCGCGCACCGGCCCGATAGGATCGAGAATCAATGCCGGATATACCCGATCGCCGATCTTGACGTTGCGAGTCGGATGACGGGTCACCAGATCGAACAGCCGATCGACCACCCACCCGGTTCCGGGCGCATGGTCCACCAGCTCGACATGCGGCACGCCGGTCGTACCCGTTCCGGCAACCGCAATCGAGGCCCGCTTGCCGTCCGGCGAGACGTCAACCGCCCAGACCTTCGCGCCGACAATGGTCGACGGCCGAGCGCATGCGGTCCACTGCTCCGCGGTAATGGGCGGGTCATCCTCGGTGGCCGCTTCATCCCACCAGCCCAGCCGCTCGCGGCCAAATTCGGCGGGAGAAAGGGATCGGCGCTCGGCCTGGATGTACTTGGCGCTGATACGCCGATCGAGCGCAGGATTGCTGGCCAACCAATTCGCTCGGTCGTCAAGCGCACAACCGATAGAACTAGCCTCATGCCCACAATTCAGGTTAAGACATCCCGGCTCCTCCCACGAACCGGGCGCGCACCATTCAACGTAGACCAGCGATGGATCTCCGCCATTGCGGCCTCGAGCCTTTAGGCGCCGCAAGACAACCGAATCAGCTTTCCCGGCGCTACTCCCGTAAAGAATCTGCGGGTTCGGTTGCGCCGACATTACCGGAAAGAGAGCGCCCATCTGGCCATCAGTAACAGCATAAGCCTCGTCCAGAATCGTATCCGGCGCAGCCAGACCTCGGCCACCGGATTCGCTACGGGCACGAAACTTGAGACGTCGCCCATCGAGGAGGATGATCTCGAAGGTTGCATTCGATCGTAAGACTTGCTTGACACGTTTACGCAGATGATCATAGTTCGTCACCATCCCGTCGAAGGTCGTAAAGGATTCGCGGGCGGTCTCGAATAGATGCGCGGACCAGATGATCAGCTCGGAACCGAATACGAACAGCTTCGTCAGGGCGATGCATTCGAGTACGAATGTCTTGAGATTCTGCCGCGAGCAAATCACGGCGCCTTCCATCGCCGACCATCGGCCGTCCGCGTCCATGGCACACAATGCCTCGACCGCTAGCCGCTGCTCCGGATCGAGTATCCGGCCCACCGATGCCGCCATCTCGGCGACCTCGGACAGAGCGGACTCGGAATGCTCCGGCACCCATAAATGAGCGGGACTAATAGGTGTATCAGTACGGACCGTCACCCGGTACCGCTATTCCTCACTCCGCGGAAACTCGTTTCGACATCCTCGACCGTGCCCACTTCTCGAATCAGGTATGGGTCGTTGCCCGGTCCATGACTCGGGGCATATGGCTTCTCGCCGTCGATAGCAAAGAATTCGCAGCGCTCGTGCAATTCGACGAGCGCAATCTGATCGAGCAGCCACCGCCTCCACGATCTGGCGTCATACGCGGCCGGTGGCACCGGCATAAGATGACTCACCGAGATCAACTTTTCCGGGTGATAGGAATCCGGCCCGGTGATATTGATAACCAGGGTCAATCCATGGCTGCCCTGCCCGCGGTCGTAATTGGCGAGCAACCGGAAACGCCAGCCCTCTTTGTATGTCAATCCGGCCACCAGTCGATCAAGCGCGTCCGGATAAAGCGCGGTCTGACGTAGCGAATCATGCATGACGTGCTAGCCTCGCCTCCGGCGAGGTGCACCGATCAGGCACCGTCTGCCTTCCGCCGATCCCTCCACCGTTGCGCCATGGTGTCGAGTGCGTCGCTGGCCTCTTCGTCCTTGCACGCCTGCGCCATGGTCGCTCGCAGCTCCCGGGCCAGGCTCGCCGCGGAGCTCGCCGTGTGCCCACCCGCGTCCAGCAGCCGGGCCAGGCTCACGGCGATGGCGCCCGTAGATGTCTCCAGGGTGCCCGCTGAGCTGAGCTCCGCCTGCACCAGCGCCAGGACCGGTTCCGCGTGCCCCGCGGCCTCAGCGACCCGCTCAGCGGCAGTAGGGAGCACCGTGAGCGCCGGCGCACTCCGTACCGCCTTGCGCCGAAGAGGGTCTGGGTTGTGTCGACACTTCGGGCACCGGATCGGGGGACGGCCACGGCTCAGCGGATGCTGAAATGTCGTATGACAGTCGACGCAGGCATATGCCTTTACTTTCATCGGCTATGCCTTTCTTGTGGCATTCAAGGAATGCACGGCTAAGATGATCTTGAGCATTCTTGGGTGTAGATTTGGAGCC
>Ga0137387_10001362_pt1 | contig 12028 bp, 9 predicted proteins | sample SagtaG_3_FD_104909 | JGI IMG/M metagenome (GOLD analysis project Ga0137387, IMG submission 104909) | Vadose zone soil microbial communities from Angelo Coast Range Reserve, California, USA - Sage2_R_115_16 metaG | ecosystem: Environmental > Terrestrial > Soil > Vadose zone > Saprolite | place...
ACCGCGGACTTGCTGATCGGTCCGTATGCGAGCGGGCTGGTGCGGGCGATAACTCCGCTGGTGCGCGATGCGGGGCGCGTGCTCTGGAACCACGGTGGCTCGGCTGATGACCTCGCGCAGCCTGGGATCGCGTCCCTTCCTGCTCCCGCTTCGTCGTATTTCGACGGCGTCGTCGACGAGGCGGCCCACCGCAAGGTCAGCCGGCTCGTGGTCGTCCAGGCCCCGGGCCCGTTCGCGCGCGCTGTCGCTGACGGTGCCAGGGCACGGGCGTCGGAACGGGGGATCGACAGTCGGGCGGTCGAGGCCTCGGCGGTCGAGGCTGTGGACGTCGCCGAAGCGGCCCTTCTGGTTGCTGGTCCGTTCGAGCATGACGCCGCGGTGGTGCGCGGCCTCCGTCATCGAGGCCAATCGCCGGCGCTCTTGGCCGCCGTGGCTGCCGGAATCTCAGCGTTCGGGCGCGAACTTGGGGAGGCGGCCGAAGGCGTGCTCGGGCCCGTCCAGTGGTGGCCGAGCGGCGAGACGCCGAAGATTGGCCCTTCGGGGACCGACTTCGTCACGCAGTACCGGCGCCGGACGGGCCAGGAGGCCTCGTATCCCGCCGCCCAGGCGGCCGCCGCCGGCTATCTCGCCCATGCCGCGCACGGCCAGAGGCTGGAGGCAGAGGATGTCCTGCAATGGACGACTTCAACGCTGCTCGGGGACTTCGCTCTCGATACTGCTTGGCACCAAGCGGGTCACCATGTGACGACCGTCCGCTGGCACGGCAGGCGGATGGCGCCGATCGGGAATTGAGCCATTGGCCGGCGCGGGCAACACGATCCCGACGACGGATGGGGCTACGGCCTCCCGGACGCGCGACCGCGAGACACCAGCGGTTTGATGTCTCACCATCACTGGCGCGCCCGCTACGTCTGGTAGGTGAGAATTGGGCTGAACCGCTTTCGCGTGATGGTGTCCTGCCATGCCTCCGGCAAGTTGCGCATGCGCTCGTGCAAGCCCGTCAGCTCGTGGGGCCGCTCTGCGCGACCTTCTGCTGCGGGATGGGGGCCAGCGTCAGGACCAGCAGCGCCACCAAGGGGAGCCCAAGCGTGAGCGTGCTTGGGATCACGAAGGCCGCCACCATCAGGACCCAGCCGAGGACACGCAGGCCAAGTGCCTGGCCTCCTCGCCATGCCAGGAGCCCGGCGGCATACACGATGCTTCCCAGGCTCACCGCCGCGCCGATCGTCCAGCCCAGCGCAAGCGCGTGGTCGTCACCCCCAAGCTGCAGGCCGAGCACGGCGATCCCGATCGCGCCCACCGCGGTGTCCAGCATGCCGGCGGCCAGCCGCACCCGCTGCTGGCCCGGCTCACGGAGCCGGAGGATCCACGGCCCACCTCGACGGCCCAGCGCCCAGGCAATCACCCCGGCCAGGAAGACGTACGCCAACAGCACCACGACCGCTCCTTCCATCGGGTGCGGCGCAACCTTGGTGCCAGTGTAGGGCGAGACAGCTACACGGTCGGGCGGTGTGCCTGCCGGTGCTCGCCCGCGGCCTTGTACGAGCTGCCCCCGCCGCGCACCGGCCGGCCGCCAGGTGCTGCTCGTCGTCCTCGATATGCTCTGCATGACGGCACGCTGACCAGGTGAGCAACCGATGGGCGGAATCGTGGTCGGAGTTGTCGCGGCTGTTGCTGGTGGGGGTGCGCTGGGGAGCCAAGGTCAGCGGTTACTTGCAGCTTGCAACCTACCTGTATAGTCGCCCCCAGGGTCTGCCGGGACCCAGTAGTCAAAGGAGGATGGGCCATGGTCGCCCCCGTCCCGCACCCGACCATCGCCCGGGACTACTGTCTTGCGCCCGCGCGCAGCATCGATGCGCCCCAGCAGGGGACCAGCAGCAAGTACGGGCGCCTGTTCCCAGGGGTGGCACCGTTCACAGCCGACGAGGAGTTTCTGATCCACCTCGGCGGAAGCGAGGGCCCCTGCGACGGCGGCCTGTTCGCCGACGACGGCGGCGACGATGGTCGCGTCGCCGCCGGGTGGCCACTGTTCGGCCAGTTCGTCGCCCACGACATCACCGCCGACCGCTCGCTGCTGCTGGAGCATGCTGAGGCCGACCACATCGCCAACTTCCGTACGCCGCGTGCCAACCTGGAGTGCCTGTACGGCGACGGCCCGGTCGGCAACCCCTTCCTGTACGACCGTGGCGATCCCGCGAAGCTGCTGATCGGCAGCAACGACCAGGGAGCCCCCGGCGACCTGCCGCGCAATGCCCAGGGGATCGCGCTCATCGGCGACCCGCGAAACGATGTGCACCTTTTCGTCTCGCAGCTGCATCTGGCCATGCTCAAGGTGCACAACCTGCTGGTCGACCGGCTGCGGGAGGACGGCGAGCCTGAGGTGTTCGATGCCGCCCGACGCGCGATCACCTGGCACTACCAGTGGATCATCGTGAACGACTTCCTGCCGAAGCTGGTCGGCCAGACGCTGATGGACGAGCTGCTCGCGGAGGGACCGCGCTACTACGATCCGGAGGGACCGTCCTACATCCCGTTGGAGTTCGCCGACGCCGCCTACCGCTACGGTCACAGCCAGATCCGCCGCAGCTACCGTCTCCAGGCTGATGGCCCGGAACTGCCGCTGTTCCCCGACCTGCTCGGCTTCCAGCCGGTGCCCGCCAACCGCCGGGTCGACTGGTCGCAGCTGTTCGCATTCCCCGGCCGGCCCGCCCCACAGCCGAGCAAGAAGATCGACGGGCGCCTGGCGCGCTCCCTGATCGAGCTTCCGATGGCGATCACCGGCACGGTCGAGGTCGAGGCCTACCACTCCTTGGCAGTGCGCGACCTGCAACGCGGCCAGGCCTACGGGCTGCCGTCCGGGGAGGCGCTCTCACACGGGCTGGGCATCGAGCCGCTCGGCGCTGACGACATCGGACTCCGAGACTGGGGCTGGAGAGGTGAGACGCCGCTCTGGTACTACCTGCTCAAGGAGGCGGAGGTTCGTAGCGGCGGCGACCAACTCGGTCCGCTCGGCGGCCGCATCGTCGCCGAAGTCCTGCTCGGCATCATCGACCGCGACCCCGAGTCCTATCGGGCCGTCCAGCCGGACTGGCGACCGACCCTGCCCGCCACCCGGCCCGGCTCGTTCGACATGGCCGACCTGCTGACCGCGGCGGAGTCCAATGAGGGTGTCCGTGATGCCTGTTCAGGTAGGTAGCCGGTGGAAGTCCGGGTCTTGGCCAGCCCCGAAGCCAGTGGTCGACCAGGGTGACAACCTCGGTGCGTCCAGCACCCCCCAGATCGCCGAGAGCGTGAGCAGTTCGTGCTCGTGGCAGCTCCCGGGCCAGCCACCGTCGCACCACAGCAGGTCGCCGTCGACGGTGGCCACCCGCCGGGCCCTGGGCGGTGGGGTGTGACGCTTGGCGTCGTAGAACACTTTCTGGCTGGGCCAGGATCAGAGCCGTTGCAATGAGGCAGCTCGTCCGGCTCACAGGTCCCAGATGTAGACGGGCGGCCCGCGGTCGACATCCCGTCCGGCGGCGGCAAGGTGGCGCTCGTCGATGAAGACAACCGCCAGCATCGACTCCTGCCTGCCTCGTAGTTGGAGGCGACGCTGGCCCGATTCGACGTCCCAGACATGGATGTCACCGCCGGCATGGGCGGACGCAAGCAGAGCGCCGCTCGGAGAGAACGCAAGGTCACAGACGTCGTCCAGCTGCTGGTCCCCCGCGCCAGGCAGCCGTAGTGGTCGGCGTCCCTCGCCCGCGCCCTGCCATCGCCAGACGCTGACGCGTTCACCGACCGGACCCTGATTGCCGATCGCGACCGTCCGCGCGTCCGGGGACCAGGCCAAGTGCTGATACGTGCTGGGCGGAGAGCGGCGGAGCAGCCGCCGCCGGACCGACCCGTCAGCCGGATCGACCAGCATCACGCCGGCACCCGCAAGCGCGAGCAGCTGGCCATCCGGTGAGAAGCGCAGGCACCTGGCCAGGGATGCCAGACGCCACCGCTCCTGGCCGGTGCGCGTCTCGACCGCGCTGACGGTGCCGCCCCAACCACCGGCGACGACGGTGGTCCCGTCGGGAGAGATGCCAAGGCCGCAGACCTTCGCCGCAAGGCGGGTGAGCCCTGTGTGCTCCCCACCGGCGAGGTCGATGCGAACGGTGGGCGACAGCCTGGACCTGCTGCTTGCCGAGTTGGCCGCCATCGCGTACTGCCAGCCCGACGGGACGTTCATCTCCACCCTTGAGGAGCTACGCCAGTGGCTGGTGGAGATGGCTCAGGCCGGCGAGGCGGTGTGCGTCGACGGGCTCGCCACCCGGGTCCAACGACCCCGGTCATGGGCCAACCAGAAGGTCCTGTACGACGCCAAGCGGCACACCCACACCGCCCAGGGTCTTGCCATCTCGACCGTCCACGGCGACCTTTTGTGGCTGGACGGTGGCTGGCCGGGAAGCTGCCACGAGCACATCGAACTGGCAGGGCTGGGTGGGGTGCTCGACGAGGTCGAGGTCGCCAGTCTGCTGGATCGGGGGTTCCGCGGGCTGGCAAAGGCGCGCCAGCACTGGCATGCCCCGATTGGGGACCGCCGCACCAAGGACCGTCTCACCGACGCCCAGCGGGCGTTCAACCGCCTGCAGGCGGGGCTGCGCGCGCTGGTGGAGCAGGCGATCGCCCATCTGGCCAACGCGTGGTCGTTGCGCCGCTGGCGGGGGCTGCTGTACCGGGTCCGCGACGTCTACCGGGCCGCCGGCGCGCTGGTCTGCCTCGGCCGCTGGCTCCACCGGGTCCCCACGTGAAATCACGGAACCCTCCGTGGTGCGCGAGTTCACTGTGGGATGGTGATCGGGCAGCAAAGCCCGCGGGCGACCGCGGATGGCAGCTTGGAAGCGCACCCGTCGATCGGTCACGTCCTGTCGGCCGCCATCGAGGGGGTTGGTGCGGTGGCGGGTGCAGGGTGCTCGGATCGGTGTCTGACCGCGCCTGGGGAGACACCGATGACCCGCTTGAACGCATGGCTGAAGGCCGCCTCCGAGCCGTAGCCGAACTGCGCGGCAAGCTCGCGGATGGTTGTCGGGCCCTGCTGCAGGCGTGCCAACGCGACCTGCATGCGCCAGCGGGTGACGTACTGCACGGCCGGCTCACCGACCAATTGGGTAAACCGAGCCGCGAAGGCTGAGCGTGACATCGCCGCCTGGTTCGCCAGCGACGCGACCGTCCACGGATGCCCAGGGTGACGGTGCACGGCCACGATCGCCTGGCCGATCTGTTCGTCTCGAAGCGCGCCGAGCCAGCCGGTCCGCGCGGCCGGGTCGGCTTCGATCCAGGCGCGGATCGCCTGGATGACCAGGATGTCCGCCAAGCGGGTGATGACCGCTTCACCGCCGGGGCGCAGCTGGCGCACCTCGGCGGCCATCAGGCCCAGGGTGTCGCCGATCCAGGTCCTGGACGGCGCGGTGGCGCCATCGGTGTGGATCACCGGCGGCAGGAGTCTGACCAGCTGCTGCGCGGCGGGGTCGTGGAAGGAGACGATGCCGCACACCAGCGTGGACGGCGCCCCACCACCGCCGTGGCGCAGGATCGAGTAGTGCTCGCTGATTAGCTGCTGGGGGAGCTGGTCGACGCGTCCCGCGGGCGTGACCCCCGGCTGGCTAAACAGCCGGTGGCCACGGCCGTGCGGCACCAGCGCGAGGTCCCCCGCTCGCAAGTACAGCGCCTCGGCGCCGTCAACGCGGAGCCAGCACCCACCGGCGGTGACGACGTGGAAGCTCAGGCAGTCGGCGAAGGCGGGCATCTCCAGCGCCCAGGGCGCGGTTGCCTCCGTAAGGCAGTAGAAGGCCCCGGTCATCCGCAGCAGGTGCAGCGCCTCCCCAAGCGGGTCGACCGGCGTCCAGGGATAGTCGTGCGTCATGTCCGGCCAATCGTCCCAACTTCATGGATGAATGAGCATAAACCAGCGACGCACAAGCATATCCCGTCCCAAGGCTGCTGGGTAGCGTGGACGCATCCACAACTCAGGCGTCTCGGGCGCATAGACAGAGGGAGCACAGCGATGAAGGTTCTGGTGGTCGGAGCAACCGGCGGCTCGGGACGGGCCGCCGTCGACGGACTGCTGTCGCGGGGCCATGAGGTGACCGCGTTCTCGCGGCACGCTCAGGCGCTGGATGCGGCGCCCGGCCAGCTGCGCACGGTCAACGGGGACGCGACCGACCCCGCCGCCCTCGACCGCGTGGTCCGCGGGCAGCAGGCGGTCATCGTCACCCTTGGGATCAGCGAGAACGCCCTCCGGGTCCGATTGCTCGGCCCTAAGAGCACGCCGATGGACATCCGTTCCCGAGGAACCCGCAACGTCATCACGGCCATGCGCCACCACGGGGTTGGCAAGCTGGTGGCGCAGAGCTCCTACGGGGTGGGCGCGACCCGGGACAAGCTGCCGCTGCTGCAACGGCTCGTCTTCCGGCTGGTGCTGCGACCGCAGATCGCCGACACCGAACGTCAGGAGCATGAGGTCCGCGCGAGCGGTCTGGACTGGGTGATCGCCCAGCCGGTCAACCTGACCGACGACCCGCACGCAGGGCTGCCGTTCGCCTCGCCGACCGGCGAGCTTCACGCCATGAAGGTGTCCCGCGGCTGCGTCGGCCGGTTCCTGGTGCAGGCGGTGGAGGGATCCGACTACGTGGGCAGGTCAGTCGCCCTTTCCGCCGTCGCCCCAAACTCCACCACGACCCTTCCGGCGTGAACCACCCCGCAGGGCGGGCGTTCGCCACGGTCACCAGCTGATCACGGTGACGCGCTCGTTAGGAGGATGACGACCCGTTCCCCCGGGGCAGGATGACAACGGGGACCGGACCTCCTCGGCAGGCGTGAGCACCTTGCCTATGGTCTGGTCCCCGTCAACGTCAGGACGCACAGGGCATCACGGACACCCTCAACGACGCCAGTCCGCGGTGACCTGGCACCGCTCAGCCGGCGTGGCGCAGCTTCCCGGGCCCGTTAGACGAAGGCGCTGAGGCCGGTGATGGCGCGGCCGACGATCAGCGTGTTCATCTCGCGGGTGCCCTCGTAGGAGTAGATGGCCTCGGCGTCGGCCACGAAGCGGCCGACCTGGTGCTCCAGCAGGATGCCGTTGCCGCCGAGCAGCTCACGAGCGTAGCCGACCGTCTCGCGCATGCGCACGGTACAGAACGCTTTGGCCAGCGAGGAATGCTCGTCCCTGGCCAGGCCGGCGGCCTGAAGCTGCGACAGCCGGGCGCACAACGTGGCCGACGCGGTGATGTTGCCCAGCATCTTGACGAGCAGGTCCTGGACGAGCTGGAAGCCGCCGATGGGTCGGCCGAACTGCTCTCGCCGCCGGGCGTACTCCAGAGCGTGCTCGTAGGCGCCGCGCGCGCACCCAACGGCCATCCAGGCGACGCCGGCCCTGGTGATCCGCAGCACTTCGGCGGTGTCGCGGAAGGAGCTGGCCCGCTGGAGCCGGTTGGCCTCCGGGACCCGGACGCCGTCCAGCGTGATGCGGGCGTTCTGCACGATCCGCAGCGCGATCTTGTCCTGCAGGTCCTCGGTGACGAACCCGGGCGTGCCCGCCTCGACGACGAAGCCCTTGACCTGGCCGTCGTCGACGTCCTTGGCCCAGATGACGGTGAGGTCGGCGAAGCTGGCGTTGCCGATCCATTTCTTGGTCCCGTCGAGCACCCAGGCGTCGCCGACGCGGCGGGCGGTGGTGGCCAGGCCGCGTGAGGCTCCCGAGCCGACGTCGGGTTCGGTGAGCCCGAACGCGCCGATCTTCTCCAGGCGGGCCATGGCCGGCAGCCACCGACGCTTCTGCTCGTCTGAGCCGCACAGGTAGATGGAGCCCATCGCCAGGCCGCTGTGGACGCCGTTGAAGGTCGCGATCGATGCGTCCGTGCGGGCAAGCTCCATCGCGACCATCCCGTCCAGCAGTGGGGTCTTCCCGGGGCAGCCGAAGCCAGCGTAGGGAAGCCCGGCGATGCCGAGCTCGGCCAGCCCGGGAAGGATCTCGTGCGGGAACTTCGCTCTGGTCCAATAGCGGTTGATGAGGGGCTGGACCTCCTTCTCCATGAAACTCCGGACCCCGTGCAGCACGGTTCGGTCCTCGTCGTCGAGGAGCAGCTCCAGGGCGTAGAAGTCGGCGGGAGCGGGCATTTGGCACCTCCTCGGCGTCACACTCAGGCGGGCGTTCTGGCGGTCTGGGTGGCACGGCGCAGGAACCGGTCCACGATGGGCGCGAGCTCGGCCGCCTCGGTGAGCAGCCCGAGGTGGCCGCCGTGGTAGACGTGCAGCTCGGCGTTGGGCAGAAGGCGCCGCATGATGCGGGCGTTGATCAGCGGGATGATGGGGTCGTCGTCGCCGGCGAGCAGCAGCGTTGGCTGCCGGAGCCAGGGCAGCAACGGCATGCTGCTCCAGCCGGCACCGGCGGCGAGCTGGTAGAGGTAGCCGCGCCGTGGGCCGACGCGGGTCCTGCCGTGGAGGAGCTCTCGGGCGCGCGCCGGGTCGGATCGTATCGATCCCCCGTAGAGGTCGGCGGCGATCCGCGCGGCGTAGTCTGGGTCCAGGTAGCGGCGCGGCGTCGCCATGTGCGCGAGGACCCTCGGCCGGCCGGGCACCATCAGCATGCCGGTGCCGGTGGCGACCAGCACCAGCCGCCGGCAGCGGTCGCCCTGGGAGAGCGCGAACTGCTGCGCCAGGCCACCACCCCAGGAGACGCCCAGCAGGTCGACGGTCGGGTAGCCGAGCTGGTCGAGGAGGCGAGCGACCAGGCGCGCAAGCCCTGGCAGGCGGTAGGGAGCCCTTGGCAGCGGGGAGCCGCCGACGCCGGGCACGTCGAAGCGGAGCACCTCGATCGAGGGGTCGAGGGCGTCGACGAACGGTTGCAGCAGCTCCAGGCTGGCCCCGATGCCGTTCGCGAGGACCAGCGGGGTGCGGGTCCCGTCACCGGGGCGCACGGCCACCCGTAGGTGCTGGCCCCCTACCCCGACCATGCGCACGGACCTTGGCATGCTGGCCTCAGCGGTCCAGGACGTAGGTGCCGGGAGCGGGGTCCATCGGGCGGAACCCGGCGGCGCCGAGCCGGCGAGGTCGGGCCTTCTCGCCGCCGCCATGCGCCTCGAGCCAGCGGACGTAGTCGGGCCACCACGAGCCGTGTTCGGTGGTTGCCTGGCCCAGCCACTCGGCGGGATCCGGCGGGGTGTCCGGGGCGGTCTGGAAGGTTGCCTTCTGGTTCCCGGGTGGGTTGACGATCGAAGCGATGTGGCCACTGGTGGACAGCACGAACCGCGAGCGGCCGCCAAGCAACTGCGTGCTCCGGTAGCACGACTGCCAGGGGCAGAGATGGTCGGCGACGCCCGCGACGACGTAGGCGTCCACATCGAGCTTGGCCAGGTCCACCGGCGAGCCGAGCATGCTGGCCGCGCCGGGGCGGGCGAGAGAGTTGTCGACCGCGAGCCTGACGAAGTCGCGGTGCAGGCTTGCGGTCATCCGCGTGGTGTCGGCATTCCAGTACAGGATGTCGAACGGCGGCGGCGTGCGCCCTTGCAGGTAGTTGTTGACCCAGTAGTTCCAGATCAGGTCGCCGGGGCGCAGCCAGGCGAAGACCTCCGCCAGGGAGCGGCCGTCCAGGAACCCGCGTGCCGCGGAGGCGGCGGTGGCCGCCCGTGCGGTTGCCTCGTCGAGGACGGCACCGGCCATCCCGGCCCGTGCCTGATCGAGCACCGTCACCGCCAGGCTGAACCCGGCGACCTTGTCCCGCTGCCCGGTGGCTGCCTGGTGGGCCAGCACCATCGCCGCCAGGATGCCGCCGGAGCACAGTCCCAACACCAGCGAGCGGTCTGCGCGGCAGATCCGCCGGGTGGCGTCCTGCGCCTCCAGGACCGCCTGCCCGTAGGCGTCGGCGCCCCAGTCGCGGTGTCGGGCGTCGGGGTTGCGCCAAGCGATGACGAAGACCTGCTGGCCGCTTGAGACCAGGTACTCCACCAGGCTGCGCCCGGGGGCGAGATCCAGGATGTAGTACTTGTTGATCGTCGGCGGCACGATCAGCAGGGGGACCCGACGCACCTTTGGCGTCTGCGGCTGGTACTGGAGCAGCTCGAACATTGGCGTGCGCAGCACCACCGCACCGTTGGTCGTCGCCAGATCGGAGCCCACCTCGAACGCGTCGGGCTCGACCATGGACGGCACGCGTGGCGGCGAGGCCAGGTCGGCGGCCAGGTGCCGGGCGCCCCGGACGACACTGCCACCACCCGAGTCGACGAGGGCCTTCCAGAAGACCGGGCTGACGATCGGGTTGTTGCTCGGGGCGAGCGCCTGCACCAGGTTGTCAACCACGAACGTCATCCGCTCGGCGTCCCGCCAATCCAGCTCCGCGTCAGCGACCAGCCGCTCGGCGGTCTCCCCGGCGGCCAGGTAGGCCTGAACGAGCCGGCGCAGCACCGGGTTCGACGTCCACGCCGGGTCGGTGAAGCGGCGGTCCCGGGGCGCGGGCGCCAAGGTGGACCTGCCGAGCCCGACACGGACCAGCTCATCGATGAGCCAGGTCGCCCTGTGGGCGAGCTGGTCGGGCCGGCGGGCGAGCCTGGCGGCGAGCCGGACCCAGGCGCCACCCGGCATCGCGCGGCGCACCGGTCCGAGCGCCGCGGCCGCCAGCAGCAGATCCAGCGCCGTGGCGGCGTCAGCGGGTGCGGTGGCCGACGCCTGGGTCCCCGCGGGCCCGGCGGTCACGGCGACAGCTCCTCGGGTGGCCGCACCTCGCGGCGCAGGAGCTTCCCGGTCGCCGTCTTGGGCAGCGCCGCTTCGAACCAGACGTGCCTGGGGTACTTGTACGCCGCGACCCGCTCCTTGACGAAGGCCCGCAGCTCGCCGGGGGTGGCCTCGGCGCCTGGCTTGAGCACCACGGCAGCCCCGACCTCCTCCCCATGGCTCGGGTGGGGGATGCCCACCACGGCCGCTTCCGCGATCGCCGAGTGCTCGTACAGCACCTCTTCGATCTCCCGCGGATAGACGTTGTAGCCGCCCCGGATGATCAGGTCCTTCTTGCGGTCCACGATGAAGAAATAGCCGTCCTCGTCCTGGCGGGCCAAGTCGCCGGTGCGGAACCACCCGTCGGGAATCGCCTCCCGAGTGGCCTGCTCGTGCCGCCAGTAGCCCTTCATGACGTTGTGCCCGCGAATCGCGATCTCGCCAACCTCACCGGCCGGCACGTCGTTGCCAAGGGCGTCGAGCACCCGCATCTGGACGCCGTCGATCGGGGTGCCGATCGAGCCGGGCTTGCGTTGCCGCTCGGGGTGGTTGAAGGAGGCGACCGGCGAGGTCTCCGAGAGGCCGTAGCCCTCCAGGATGATGCAGCCCAACCGTTCCTCGAAGCCACGGAGGACCTCCACCGGCAGCGGGGCACCTCCGGACACGCACACGCGCAGCGAGCTTGTGTCCTCGTCGCCTCGGCGCGGATGGTTGAGCATCGCGACGTACATCGTCGGGACGCCCTCGAAGACGGTGACCCGGTCCCGCTGGATCAACTCCAGCGCCTTGCCAGGATCGAATCGCGGCAGCAGCGTGAGGCAGGCGCCGCTTGCGACGGCGGCGTTCAACCCGCAGGTCTGGCCAAAGGAGTGGAACAGGGGCAGGCAGCCCATCACCACGTCGTCGGGTTCGAGGCGGAACAGGGTGGTCGCCGACACCGCCGCGTTCCGGCTCAGGTTGGCGTGCGTGAGCTCGGCGCCCTTCGGTGTGCCGGTCGTTCCGGACGTGTACAGGATCACCGCGGTGTCATCGTCGGCGCGGCTGGTCACCGCCGTCACCGGAGCATGGTCGCGCAGCATCCGGTCGAGCTCCGCCGGTGCGACACCGACGAACGCGGTCCCGGCTGCCTCGGCGCCCTTGGCGGCCTCGGTGGCGACCGCCTGCCAGGCGAAGATCAGCCTGGCGCTCGATTCGCTCATGTAGTACTCCACCTCGCGCGCCTTGAGCAGCGGGTTCATCGGCACGACCACCGCCCCCGCACGCAGCACCCCGTAGTAGAGCATCGGGAACTCCGCGA
>Ga0137387_10001366_pt1 | contig 12007 bp, 9 predicted proteins | sample SagtaG_3_FD_104909 | JGI IMG/M metagenome (GOLD analysis project Ga0137387, IMG submission 104909) | Vadose zone soil microbial communities from Angelo Coast Range Reserve, California, USA - Sage2_R_115_16 metaG | ecosystem: Environmental > Terrestrial > Soil > Vadose zone > Saprolite | place...
AACGAGGCTTCCCGCCTGCATGCATCGCTTCAGAGGGGTACGCATGGCTGACCTCCTATGCGTGGCCGGCCTGCATTCCCGGCACCTCGCCGGGGACCATATCCGGCGGCACGACGTCGTCGGGGCCAAGCGCATGTTCGGGCGCGAGTTCGCCCTCCCACTTCGCCACCACCGCGGTGGCGAGCGAGTTGCCGATCACATTGGTGGCGCTGCGTCCCATGTCGAGGAAGGTATCGATGCCCATGATCATCAACAGCCCCGCCTCCGGAATGCCGAACTGGCTCAACGTCGAGGCGATCACGACCAGCGAAGCGCGGGGGACGCCGGCAACACCTTTCGAGGTGATCATCAAGGTCGCGAGCATCGCCAGCTGGGTGCCGAGCGACATTTCGATATGGTAGGTCTGCGCGATGAAGATGCTCGCAAACGTGCAATACATCATGGTGCCGTCGAGATTGAACGAATAGCCGAGCGGCAGCACGAAGCTTGAGATCCGCGACGACGCGCCGAAGCGATTGAGGCCCTCGAGCGTCTTGGGATAGGCGGCTTCCGAACTTGCGGTCGAGAACGCGATCATCAGGGGCTCGCGGATCAGCCGCAACAGATGACTGTATCTGGGCCCGATGACGACGAAGCCGACCACCACGAGGATGCCCCACAGGAGCATCAGCGAGAGATAGAACCCGCCCATGAACACGATCAGTTTCCACAACACGCCGAGACCGTTCTTCGACACCGTCGCCATGATCGCCGCCCAGACCGCGAGCGGTGCAAACAGCATGACGTAACCCGTCACCTTCAGCATGATGTGGCCGAGGTCGTCGATCAGCGCCAGCATCGGCTTGGAGCGCTCGGGCATGGCGCCCATCGCCACCGAAAAGAACACCGCGAAGATCACGATCTGGAGAATCTCGTTCTGCGCCATCGCATCCGCGATCGAGGTCGGAATCAAATGGGTCAGGAATTTTTCAATTGAGAACGCCGACACCGGCAATCCCGTGGATTGCGTCTTGTCCGGCAGGGTGCCGGGGAAATTCGAACCCGGCTGCAACAGATTGACCATCACCAGACCGAGCAGCAGCGAGATGAACGAGGCGCTGACGAACCAGCCCATGGTCTTTGCGAAAATCCGCCCGAGTTTGGAGCCGCTGCCCATGTGGGCGATGCCGCCGACCAGGGTCGCAAACACCAGGGGCGCGATGATCATCTTGATCAGGCGCAGGAACAGCATCGCGATCAGGTTTACGTCGGCTGCGATTTCCACCCGGCTGTCGGGGAGATAATTGAAAACCAGCGTCCCCATCACAATGCCAAGCGCCATCGCGATCAGAATAAATTGCGTAAACCTGTTCGACATTTTACCCCCCGTAAGTTGCGGCGGCTCCGAGTTTGGCAGATTTCGGGAGCGACGCAACACGCTTCAAGCACCGGCAAGGTTTGCCACAAGGTTTCCGTTGTGAAATGAATGTGCCACAACTAGCGTCGTGCGCAGCGCACAATGTGTGCAGTTGAGCGTTTTCTGCGCGGTCATCTGCATCAAGAACCGACACTTGGGAGGAAATGCGATGAACGATACCGTCAATCGCCAGGTTTTGCTGGTTGAGAAGCCCGCCGGGAAACTCGGACCAGAGCATTTCAAGATGTCCAAGGGCGCCATCCCGGAACCCGGGGATGGCGAGGCGTTGCTGCGGGTACGCTATATTTCGCTGGATGCCGCCAACCGGGCCTGGATGCACGGCGCGACCTATCGCGCGGCGGTCGAGGCCAACACCGTCATGGCCGGCGGCGGCATCGCCGAGGTGGTGTCATCGAAAGCGCCGGGGCTCGCGCCGGGCGACATCGTGTTCGGCGACACCGGCTGGCAGGATTACGCTGCTGTCCCCGCAAAGCATCTGACCAAGATGCCGAAGGTCGAGCCGATGACGCATCTGCTCAGCGTCTATGGCATCGCCGGCCTGACCGCCTATTTCGGGCTGCTCGATGTCGGAAAGCCGAAGGCCGGCGAGACCGTCGTGGTCTCGGCGGCGGCCGGCTCGGTCGGGTCGATCGTCGGCCAGATCGCCAGGATCAAGGGATGCCGCGTGGTCGGCATCGCCGGCGGCAAGGACAAGTGCAACTGGCTCACTTCCGAACTCGGCTTCGATGCCGCGGTCGACTACAAGGACGGCGCGGTATTCAAAGCCCTGAAGGCGGCGGCGCCTGATGGCATCGATGTCTATTTCGACAATGTCGGCGGCGACATTCTCGAAGCCTGCCTGGCACAGATGAACAATCGCGGCCGCATCGCCTGTTGCGGCGCGATCTCGCAATATGACGGCGTGCCGTCCGCGACCGGGCCGCGCGGCGTGCCCGGCCTGATCGTGGTCAAGCGGCTGACCATGCAGGGCTTCATCGTGATGGACTTCATGGATCAGCGCGATGAGGCGCTCAATGACCTGCAATCCTGGGTGGCCTCCGGCAAACTCAAAGTTCAGGAGGACGTCATCAATGGCCTGGAGAACACGCCGAAGGCGCTGATCGGATTGCTGGCCGGCGAGAACCGCGGCAAGCGCATGATCAAGGTGTAGGGCTCGCAAGGTCGGGGCGGACTAAAGCGTGGGTTCGTAGAACTCTAGTTTGGGAGCTTGAATAGCGGCGGCTCCGCAGCGGCGAAAAGCTGGGGCAAAACTTCAAGACCCGATCAGATGCGCTGATCTCTCGTTTGGAAACAAAACCTGCTCTGGAATAGAGGCAAGTCTCTTTAAGGTCCTGCCCGAGAGACGGTCGGCGCACCGGTTGTCGCCGTCTTTCGCGCCGCGAGCCAGTTCTCGAACCGTTGAACCACGACAAAAAACGTCGGAACGAACAGCACAGCGAGGCAGGTCGAAGCAATCATGCCGCTGAATACAGTGATGCCGATCGATTTGCGGGCGCTGGCGCCGGCGCCGGTCGCAAGCACCAGCGGCACCACGCCGAGGATGAAGGCAAACGACGTCATCAGGATCGGCCGGAATCGCGCCCGCGCCGCGTCGACCGCCGACTCGAGCAGCGGCTTGCGGTCGCGCACATGAAGCTCGAGCGCCACTTCGACGATCAGAATGGCGTTCTTCGCCGACAGTGCGATCAGCAGGATGATCCCGATCTGGGTATAGAGGTTGTTCTCGATCCGCAGTGCCGTCAGCACCGCCATCGGGCCGAGCAGCGAAAGCGGCACGGCCAGGATCACCGAGATCGGCGCGTACCAGCTTTCATATTGACCGGCCAGCACCAGGTACACGAGCAACAAGGCAAGGCCGAACGCGTAGTAGATCTGACCACCGACAACCTTCTCCTGATACGACATCGCCGTCCACTCATAGCCGGTCCCCGGCGGCAGGGTTTTGCCGGCGATTTCTTCCATCAGTGTCATCGACTGGCCGGAGCTATAGCCCGTGGCCGGCAAGGCGATGACCGTCGCGGACGGATAGAGATTATACAGGCTGATCAGTGACGGTCCCACCGCCGGCGTAATCTTCGCTACCGTGCCGAGCGGGATCATGTCGCCCTGGCTGTTGCGCACCATCAGTTTTTCAATGTCCCGCGGGGTCAGGCGAAACTGCGAATCCGCCTGGGTGTAGACCTGGAAGGTGCGGCCGAACTTGTTGAACTGGTTGACGTAGGTCGAGCCCATATAAGACGACAACGTCGAGAATATCTGGTCGGTCGTGACATGCAGGGTCTGGGTCTTGATCCGGTCCACCGCGACGTCGAACTGCGGCACCATCGAACGGAACGACGAACTGACGCGCTGCAGGGCGCTTTGCGTCTGTGCATTGGCGACGATGGCGCCGGCGATGGCCTGCAGTTTGCCGAAGTCGGAATTGCCGTCACGGAGCTGGACCTGCATGGCGAAACCGGCCGCGTTGCCGATGCCCTGAATCGGCGGCGGCGGAACCACCAGAATCCGCGCCTCGGCAATCGCTGCCAGCTTCTCGTTCAAACCGACGAACAGCGATCGCAGATCCTGGCCCGCGCCGCGCGCGCTCCACTCCTTCAGGATCAGATAGGCGACGCCCGCGTTGGCGAGGCTCGAAGAATTGTCGAGCGCCGATATGCCGGCTATGCTTATCACCTGATCGACGCCCGGGGTCTTGCCGGCCAGTTCGCTGATCTGGTCGAGCACGCGCTGGGTGCGGTCGAGCGCCGCGCCATCGGGCAGTTGTGCGGCCACCAGCAGGTAGCCCTGATCCTCGATGGGAATGAAGCCGGTCGGCACCCGCGACAGGCCATAACCGGCGATGCCGATCAGGATGAGAGCCGAGATCACCGACAGGTTGCTGTGAGCGACCAGGCGGCCGATCAGCCCGGCATACCCCCGCTCGAGGCGGTTATAGACCGCGTTGAAGCCGCGATAGAAGAAGTTGCGCTGCTCCGGCGGCACCGGCCGCCGCAGCCAGAGCGCGCACTGCGTCGGTGTCAGCGTGGCCGCGTTGACGGCGCTGAGCAGCGCGGTCGCGGCAATCACCAGCGCGAATTGCGAGTACATCCTGCCGGTCAATCCCGGCAGAAACGCCGCCGGCAGGAACACCGAGATCAGCACCAGCGTGATGCCGACGATCGGCGCGAACAGCGCGTCCATGGCGCTGATGGCGGCGTCATGGCCGGACATGCCCTGCTCGATATTATGGGCGGCGCCTTCGACGACGACGATGGCGTCGTCCACCACGATGCCGATGGCGAGCACGATCGCAAACAAGGTCGAGATGTTAACCGTGAAACCGAGCGCCGCCATCGCGGCGAAGGCGCCGATGATCGTGACCGGCACCGTCGTCGCCGGCACCAGCATCGCGCGCCAATCCTGCAGGAAGATCAGGATCACGACGAGGACGAGGAGGCCGGCTTCGATCAGCGTCTTGTAGACTTCCTTGATCGATTCCGAGACGAATTTGGTGGTGTCGAACGGCGTGTCGTACTTCACGTCCTGCGGAAATTGCGCCGCCAGCGCCGCCATCTTTTTCTTCACCGCCTGCTCGACTTCAAGCGCGTTGGCGCCGGGCGACTGGAATACGCCAATGCCGGTTGCCGGCTTGTTGTTGAGCGAGAAAACCTGGCTGTAGGTCTGGGCTCCGAGCTCCACCCAACCGACGTCACGGACGCGGGTCACATCGCCGACGTTGCCGGTCTTGACGATGATATCCTCGAATTGATCCTTGTCGTCGAGCCGTCCGTTGACGTTGAGCGTGTACTGGAACGCTTGTCTTGCAGCCGTCGGCGGCATGCCGACCTGGCCCGCGGTCACCTGCTGGCTCTGCTGCTGGATCGCGGAAATGACGTCCTGCGGCATCAGCCCGCGCACCTGCAGCCTGTTCGGGTCGAGCCAGACCCGCATCGAATACTGGCCGGCGCCGAACACGGTGACGTTGCCGACGCCGGGCAGCCGCGACAGCTCGTCGCGAATGTTGATCGTCGCGTAGTTGCTGAGGAAAAGGCTGTCGTAGGTCGAATTCGGGGACGTCAGCGTCACGAACAACAGGATCGCCGTGGACTTCTTCTGCACGGTGACGCCCTGGTTCTGGACCGACTGCGGCAGCGACGACAACGCGCTCGACACGCGGTTCTGCACCAGCACCTGCGCGAAATTGAGGTCGGTGCCGATCTTGAACGTCACCGTCAGCGAGTAGGTGCCGTCAGCCCCGCTATAGGACTGCATATAGAGCATGTCCTCGACACCGTTGACCTGCTGCTCGATCGGCAGCGCCACGGTATCGATGACGGTCTTGGCGCTGGCGCCGGGATAGCGGGTCGTGACCTGCACCGTCGGCGGCACGACATCGGGATATTGCGCAACCGCGAGGCTGAACAGGGACACGCCGCCGATCAGGATCATCAGGATCGCGATGACGTTGGAAAGAACCGGCCGCTCGATGAAGAATTTCGAAATCATGACCGGTCCTATTTGGTCGATGCCGGCGGCGCTTCGATCTTCTGGAGCTGCGGATCGACCTTCTGGCCGGGAATCGCGCGCAACAGCCCGGCAATGACGACGCGATCGTCCGGCTTCAGGCCGCTTTCGATGACGCGCAACTCACCCTCCACCGGCCCGGTCTGAACCTTGCGCTGCTCGACGACATTTTCGCCGTTCACGACCAGCACATACCGTCCGGCCTGATCGCTGCCCAGCGCGACATCGGGGACCAGCAGCGCGTTCGGCTCCTGGTCGAAGGGGACGCGGACGCGAACGTAAAATCCCGGCAACAGGACGCGATCGGGATTCGGCAGCACGCCGCGCACCGCCAGCGTTCCGGTCGACTGATTGATCGTCGGCGAGATATAATCGAGCTTGCCCTTGTGCGGATAGCCGCTTTCGGTTTGCAATCCGATCTCGATCGGCAACTGCCTGAGATCGCTCACCGTCAACCCCCGCCGCCGGGCTTCTTCCCGGATCCGCAGCACGTCCTGTTCGTTGACGTTGAAATTCACGTAGATCGGATCGAGCTGCACGATGGTCGCAAGCTGGGTCGGCGATGACGCGCCGACCAGTTCGCCGACCGAGACCAGATGCGCGCTGACGATGCCGTCGAACGGCGCGACGACGTTGGTATAGCCGTAATTGACCGCCGCGATCTTGGTGTTGACCTGGGCCTGCTGCAGGTTGGCCTGGGCGTTGTCGCGCGAAGACGTGGATTGATCCAGCGTCGCCTGCGAGACGGCTTGCCTCGCGACCAGATCCGACTGGCGCTTGAAGTCGGCTTCGGTCTGCTTCAGCGAGGCCTGTGCGCCGGCCTCGGCCGCCTGCGCCTGTTCAAGCTTCAGCTTGTAGGTCTCGGGCTCGACCGTGAACAGCGTCGTGCCTTCCTTGACCAGTGTGCCGTCCTGATAGTTGATCGATTGCAGCACCCCCTGCACCCTTGCGACCAGATCGACCGACTTGATCGGAGCGGTGTTGCCAGTGGCCTCGAGATAACGCGTGACGTTCTGCTGCACGGGCAGTCCGACCTCCACCTTCGGCGGCGGCGGCGGCACAAAACTATTTTGTTCACAAGCGGTTAGCGCGACGACCGCCGATATGGCGAATGCAATGCGGGAGATAGCGGCGGCTCTATGCCTCACGGCGCCGTTCAGCCTGGTGCACGCTGGCGAACGCGCTGGCTTCATTGCAGTGCCCCATCTGATCCTGCTGCAGCGCAAGCTTTCCGTTCGAAGATTTTCCGCGATGCGCGAATAGCAATAATCTACTTGCAGTAGAACTCGAAAAAGAAAATGATGCTACTGAAAATTTTTGATCGACTTTTTCAAAGTTTCGTTTCCGTTGAAGCGTCGGCCCCCCGCGACAACAATAGGGATTTTTTGAAATGATCAACACGTTGGTACCTGCAGCGGCACACGCGGCATTGATCGTAACCGCCCTGTTCGCTGTGGCGACGCCGGCATTTTCACAAGCGCCGACCGATGCCCAGCGCAGCGCCATTCGATCCGAATGCCGCTCGGACTATGAGGCCCATTGCGCCAGCGTCCCGCCGGGCGGCGTAGCCTCGCTGCAATGCTTGCAGCAAAACATGTCGAGCCTGTCGTCGTCATGCCAGACCGCGGTGCGTGCCGTAGAGGCTCCGGCTGCGTCCAAGGCCGAGCCCGCCCCGGCCGCCGCAACGGCCAAGCCGGCCGCTGAAACCGCGGCCAAACCGGCAGCCGAAACCGCGGCCCCCAAAGCGGCGGAAAGCACAGCGGCCAAGAAACCAGGCGACGCGCAAGTTGCCGCGATACGCAGCGCGTGCCGCTCCGACTATCGGAAAGTCTGCGCTGGCGTGCCGACCGGTGGCGCCCCGGCGCTGCAATGTCTCGAGAAGAACAAGTCGAAACTCTCCGGCAACTGCCAGCAGGCCGTCAACGCAGCCAGCGGCGGCGCAACGACGCCCGCGGCGGGCACCGCTTCGACAGCCGCGGCAACCACCGGCCCTGCAGCAGCGCCCGCAGCCGCGCCGGCTCCTGCGCTGGTGCTGCGGCCGATGCGGCCGCGCGAAGAATTATTCGTCGTGAGGTCGGCATGTGGCCGAGACGTTCGCGCGCTTTGCGGAGGCGTCGCACCCGGCGGTGGCCGCATCGCGCGATGTCTGGCGACCCAGGCCGCCTCCCTTTCCCCCGCCTGCAAGGAAGTTCTGGCTCAGTTCGCGGCGCAATAAATTGAGATACGGGCATGTTCTGCCGGTAGCCTGCATGGTTTCGCGGACCGACTGCTACTCGCCACGAAAGGCAAGGATCAACTGGATTAATCGGACCGACAAGACGACATAGCAGATCGACATGACGATCTGATACGCGGCATGCCAATCCAGTTTGGCAAGTTTATAAAATCCGTCGAGGAAATTCAGGACGAGAAGGACGACGCCGAACAGTTCGACGCCGCGGCCGACAAGGCCGTGACGCAAATAGCCGAACAGAACGATGGCCGGCTCGGTGCTCGAGACATGCGCTCCCGCCGAGACGATCAACGTTCCAACGATCAGCTTTTCGACATGACCGAATATCTCCTTGGAGGTTTGCTCGATACGCGAAGCGTAGAACGTAAGCCACCTGCTTTTGATATCCTGCATGATTTCTCCTTCTGCGGTCGGCATCGAACGGATTGGCCCGATCGCGTGGCTCAAACAGCGACTTTCCGAAAGTTTCAATACAACGGCTCCGCGATCAAGAAGCAAGACGGCGGGTCACCTGACTTGACCCGTGTTGGACGCATGCGGGAATCGAAATGCGTCCGTCAAAACGTTCCTTCGCCAATCAACAAGGACAAATCAGGGAGAAAAACATCCGTTCGTTTTTTCTTATCGCATCCGCCATCCTGGCCTTTGCCGCCACGATGACCATTGAGACGACTGACGCCAATGCGGTGGTTTGCGTCCGTGGCGTCTATCGCGCCGGCTGCGCCGGCTATCGGGGTGCGGTTGTCGTGAGACGTCCCCCGGTCGTTGCCGCCTGCCGCAGGGTACTGGTGAACGGTGTGTGGGTGCGCCGCTGCGTATAGCGCAAGCCGCCCCTGATCCGATAAGCTGCCGAATAGTGCTGGCTGATTAGCTGGGCTGACCGCCGCGCACCGCCCTTTTGGCGATGACGGATTGACGGTCAGCTCGTTATCGATTCCGAATGACGCCTGTTTGCATGGAGGAGGAAGATCTTGCGCATCGCCGTGATCGGCGGAGGCCCCGGGGGCCTCTATTTCGCCTATCTGTGGAAAAAGCTTCACCCGGACGCCCAAATCGATCTGTTCGAACAGAACGCCGCCGGCGCCACCTGGGGGTTTGGCGTGGTGTTCTCCGAGCAGGCGCTTGAATTCCTGCGCGCCGACGATCCCGGCACGGTCGACGCCATCGCACCACGGATGGAAAGCTGGCGGAACATCACGCTTAATCTGCGCGGCGAAAGCGTCGAAATCGACGGCGTCGGCTTCTCGTCGATCGGCCGGCTGGAGCTGCTCACCATCCTGCAGCAGCGCGCGTCCTCTGCCGGCGTCACCCCGCGATACGACACACTGATCCAGTCCGTGGATCAGCTGGCGGATTACGACCTGATTGTCGCGGCCGACGGCCTGAACTCGTTGGTACGCCGCACCTTTGAGGGCGATTTCGGCACCTCGCTGTCGTATTCCGCCAACAAGTTTGCCTGGTACGGCACGACCAGGCGCTTCGAGACGCTGTCGCAGACTTTTGTGGAAACCGAACTCGGCGCTTTCAACGCCCATCACTACCGATATGCGCCTGGGATGAGCACCTTCCTGATCGAATGCGACCCCGCGACGTGGCAGCGTTACGGCTTCGCCGACAAGACGATCGAGGAATCGCAGGCGGCTTGCGAAAAGGTATTCGCCGCCACGCTCGACGGGCATCGGCTGGTGTCGAACAAATCGGTGTGGCGCAATTTCCCGTGGATCTGGAACGAGCGCTGGTCGTTCAAGAATATGGTGCTGATCGGCGACGCCCTGCATTCGGCGCATTTCTCGATCGGATCGGGCACGCGGCTGGCGATCGAGGATGCGATCGCGCTTGTGAAGGCGCTGGACGCCGAAGGCGATATTTCCAGCGCCCTGGCCCGTTACCAGACCGAACGCCAGCCGATCGTGAAAAAGCTGGTGACGGCGGCGCGCACCAGCGCCGACTGGTATGAAAAGTTCGCCGACCATATGAAGCTTGATCTTTCGGATTTTGCCTACAGCTACATCACCCGTTCGGGTCGGATCGACGACGCGCGTCTGCGCGCGATGTCGCCGCTATTCATGGCGCGATACGAGGCGTCGAAACGTTCAGGTGGGGCGCAGCGATGACACACGAGATCGCCGACCGGGTGCCTTCTAACAGCCCGGGCGCTGCGGAGATCGGATTTGCGATCCCGCAGCGCTACAACGCCAGCCGGATTCTGTTCGACAACCTCGGGAACGGCCGCGGCGACAGGCTCGCGCTCACCGGGCCGGCGGGGACGCGCAGCTACCGCGAGCTCTGCGCGGAAGCATCCAAGTGGGGCCACGGCTGCCAGTCGCTGGGCCTCAAGCGCGGCGATCGCATCCTGATGTTTACAGACGATACGCCGGCCTATCCGGCAGCGTTTTTCGGCGCGGTCCGCGCCGGCTTCGTGCCGCTCTTGATCAATACGCTGACGCCGCCTGACCTGCTGCAGTTTTATCTGTCGGATTCGGGCGCCACCGTCGCCGTCTCCGATGCCGAATTTTGTGTCCGCTTCGATGCGGTGGCCTGCAAGGACACGGCGTTGCAAACACTGATCGTCGTCAACGGCGCCGCCGGCGATCACGCCGCGCCGAACACAATCGCCGCAGAACCGTGGTTGCCAGGTTTCTCCGCCGATCTTGCGGAGGCCGACACCCACCGCAACGAGATGGCGCTCTGGATGTACTCGTCGGGCTCGACCGGGCGGCCCAAGGGCATCGTCCATCTGCAGCACGACATGGCCTATAGCGAGGCCGCGTTCGCGCGCAATGTGCTGAAGCTCAAAGCCGACGACATCTGCTTTTCGGTGCCGAAGATCTTCTTCGCCTACGGTTTTGGTAATTCCATCACGTTCCCTTTCGCCGCGGGCGCGGCCGCGCTGCTGCTGCCGGGCCAGCCCAAGCCGGCGGCGATTTTCGAGGCCATCGGGCGTTTTCGTCCCTCCGTCTTCTTTGGATTGCCGACGCTCTATACGTCCTTGACCAAGGCCGAGGGCGCGGCGGCGACGGATTTTTCGTCGCTGCGGATGGCGCTATCCGCCGCCGAGGTGCTGTCGGCCGATGTCTTCAATGGCTGGAAGGCCCTTACCGGCCTTGAGATCGTCGAAGGGCTGGGCTCCACGGAAGTGCTGCACATCTACCTTTCCAATCACCCGGACAGGAAAAAACTCGGCGCCGCCGGCCTGCGGGTGCCCGGCTATGAAATTGCGCTCCGGGATAAAGACGGCCGCGACGTCGGCGACAACGAGGAAGGCATCCTGTGGGTGCGCGGCGATTCCAACACGCCGCTGTACTGGAACCGGCCGGACAAGTCAGCCGAGACCATCCGCGAAGAGGGCTGGATCTACACCGGCGACCGCTTTGTCCGCGATAGCGACGGCTTTTATTTCTTTCGCGGCCGCGCCGACGATCTCATCAAGATCTCCGGCCAGTGGGTCTATCCGCTCGAAGTCGAGCTCTGCCTCGCCGAACATCCGCAAGTGCGCGAATGCGCGGTGTTCGCGGCCGAACTGCCGGACCGGCGCATGACTTTGAAGGCGGTCGTCGTCATGAACGACCGCGCGTTCGATGCAGCCGACGCGACCAAAATGCTGCAGGATTTTGTGAAGGCAAAGTTGCTGCCTTACAAATATCCGCGCGAGGTAAAATTCATCGACGAACTGCCGAAGACCGGCACCGGCAAGATCGACCGCCAGGCGCTGTTGAGGATTTAGGCCTCCGAATGATCGGACACATTTCGTCATTCCCCGATGTGCAATTGCACATCTGAGGATGCGCCACTTGGCGCAGGCCCGGAATCCATACTCCCTGTCGTGGTTATGGATTCCGGGCTCGCTCGCTGCG
>Ga0137387_10001371_pt1 | contig 11993 bp, 7 predicted proteins | sample SagtaG_3_FD_104909 | JGI IMG/M metagenome (GOLD analysis project Ga0137387, IMG submission 104909) | Vadose zone soil microbial communities from Angelo Coast Range Reserve, California, USA - Sage2_R_115_16 metaG | ecosystem: Environmental > Terrestrial > Soil > Vadose zone > Saprolite | place...
ATGAATATGTGCTCAAAACAGCGCTGATCGAGCGCGAATCGACAGCCATTTGCCGCGAAAGCGCTACCTTGAAAACGAATCATCCGGCACCCATACGAACGGTTGGCTAGGCCGACCACTGAATGGCGGCATACGAGCGCGCGGGCAGTTCGAACTTAGTCCGGCCGCCGCTCGTGACAGGCTTTGCAAAAGTCTGAGGAGCAACTTTCTGTGGGGTAGCGAAGGTATTAAACGCCTTCAGGTCCGTTCCCGTCAGCACCGTGGCCACGAGCACCTGGCCCGGCATCCTGTCCTGCCAGTTGATCTCCACGACATGGGTTTTCGACAGGTCACGGTTCAGGGCAAAAATTGCGACTTTTCCATCCTGAGCACTCATCGTGCCCGCAACGTCCACATAGGGAACCTGGCCTATATGCGAAACTTCATAACTCGGTGATTCGACCAGTAGATTGAGGACCGCCCCGCGAGCGTACTGAAGCGCCCACTGATAAGGATAATAGATGGTCTGGCGAAGCAAACCGCTGGCATTGGTCATAATTGGCGCAATAACATTGATGAGCTGCGCCAGGCAGGCAACTTTAATGCGATCCGCATGACGAAGGAGGGAGTTGACCAAGCCGCCCACAAGGAGGGCATCTTCCAGGTTGTACACCTCTTCGAGTAAATGAGGAGCTTCCTGACGATGTCCGTTGGTGGCGTCGCCGCCCCGGGCCCGGTACCACACGTTCCACTCATCGAACGATAGCCACAACCTTTTCGGCGAGCGCTTGTGTCCCCGTACGAGGTCGCAAACCGCGATCGTCTCTTCGATCTGCTGTTCCATACTCAAGTTCATCGCCAAGAACTTCGCGCTGTCTCCTCCGGTATCCTGCGGGCTGTTCGTGAAGTAGCGATGCAAGGAAAGCCCGTCAACATAGTCGTAGCATTGCTCCAAAACTTCGCGGTCCCACTCGAGGTAGGTCGGCATAAATGGCCCGCTCGAGCCGCACGCGATTAATTGCAGCGAAGGATCGACATAGCGCATCTGCCGCGCCGCATCCTGTGCCTTCATCCCGTACTCGGTTGCCGTCATATGTCCGATCTGCCAGGGACCATCCATCTCGTTGCCCAGGCACCAGCGCTTCACTCCATAAGGCTCGGCAAATCCATGCCTGCGCCGCAGATCGCTCCATTTGGTCCCCTGATCCGAGTTGCAATACTCCACAAGAGCCGCCGCCTCTTCAGCGGTTCCTGTTCCAAGATTGAGGCCCATTAAAGGTTCGGCCCCCACAGCCTTGCACCAGGCCATAAATTCGTTGGTGCCGAACTGATTCGTGTCGATCGAATTCCAGGCTTTGTCCAGGACGCGTGGACGGCTTTCCCTGGGGCCGACGCCGTCGAGCCAGTTGTAGCCTGAAACAAAATTGCCGCCGGGATAGCGAATGATGGGAACCCCCATCTGGCGCACTTGTTCCATGATGTCTTTGCGAAACCCGTTCGAGTCCGACAGTTTCGAAGCAGGGTCGTAAATGCCTTCATAGATCGCGCGCCCCAGGTGCTCCAGAAACGAACCAAAAAGGTTGCGGTCAAGCGCCCCGATGAGGCGGCGGGAGTCCACGTAAACCCTGGCAACATCGCTAGTGCCCGGCAAAGTCTGCCCGGACAGGAATGAACCGTCGCCGAACAGAGAAGTCACGCCCCAGGCCGCTCCGGCGTTCAATGCCTGACTCAAGAAACGTCGTCTGTCGTAGGAAGACATCGATCGTTCTCCCGGTAGTTTGATCAAAATCGATTTTTCACCTGAAAAGGGTTGGTTCCTTAACCTATGCGAGGTTGCAGAACCAGGGTGACCAACCTAGATCCCAGGGCTACCATCACTGGCTGCCGATTTTCCACTCGGCGGAGTAAACGTTTACCACATCATGACACTGGCCTGCAAGCTCGATCCTGGCTTAGCGAATTCCCCATGGATTCCTCCGCCCGAAGGCATACCTTGCGCGACGATTTGTCTAAACCAACTTCACAACCATGAAGTTAGAAGTGGCGTGCTTCCTCGTGGTCAACCTGAGGTGGTGGCTAGAAATGGAAGCAGGACTTTTGGAGATTCTCGAGTCCCTGGAGATAGTCCTCCTTCGACGCCGAATTCCGTAAGGATGGTCATCATCTGCCCCAAGGGAACTCCCGCCAGTTCCGCAGCCCTGCCGAGCGAGGCTTCTCCCTTCCTATATCTCTCGAATGATGACCGCATCCAGCGCCTTTTTGGAACCGCAGCATTCCTTCTCAACTTCCCTTCGCGATGACCCTTCCGGCAAGTGCCAATCACTGAACGGTTTAGCCCAGGAATGGGATCGCTTTCGCCCAGGCATACCGAGCGGAATCAGCCAGGAATCGTGATCGGAATCACCCCCGGAATGTTGATCGACTTCACCCGGCATCCGCAGTCCTGCCTGCGGACTTGCGGACGCGCAACGCACCGTAGGAGTTGCGGCGTTCAGAATGGGTGCATGGCATGCAGAAAACAACGGAAGCCAAGAGTCTCGATCGAATGCGGTGCGAGTCTCGGCGCTACGAGGACCGAGTTCTTTATACCAGCGGCAAGGAACGCTCGACGTGCAGAATCATTTTACGAATCAATTAAGAAGTTTGCTAAACAAACCACTGGCGGTGATGTAACCGCGCGACGAATCTTTGCAATCGCATACGAGCATGACGGCAGACAGTATTATGCGGAGGTAAACAAGCCTGAGCCGCGAGAAGGTGAATTAGTGATAGCTATTCTGGAGACAAATGCAATGCGGTACCTCATCTGCACTCCAAACAGAGGAGTCCTGCGAGGCATGCCGTATTTCGTGCGCAAGGAAGAAGTTTTGTCCGTCGTTGATTTCGTGAGCTAATCCGGCCATCCACGCTTCTTCCGGTGTATCAACAACTTCGGGACATTTAGCGGGTGGTTGGACGAAAGCTGACAGACCGTCAAGCGCATCGCTATCCATCTAGCGCGATCCCTTGCCTCTTCGTTCTATGCAAGTTTCGATGAATAAAATGAATCACAAAGAGCGAAATTTTTGATGAAGGAGGCGGTTGCCGAGACCTGAGTTGTAGTATAAACTGTGGGTATGTTCTCTCCAGGCCATTTCGACCAGAACGCGCTAAGCACCTGTTGCATGTGTTGCACCGAGGTGTCCTCTGGCCGGGGGAGACTCATAATCTAGAAAGACAGATTTGAGCCGAGTCGTCGTCGCACCCACCGCCAGAGATTCTGGCAGGTGGGTTTTGCTTTTCTAGGGTGCTTTGTTGTTCTTTAAGGAAGCGAATCTTGGGTTTATGACTGATATGTCGCGGCAGCACCACTTGGTACTTTTCTCCTCAGCGAATAGGCGCGTCCGCTGTTGTTGTTGATCCCCCTCGTTTGTCTCTTTCGAGAAATAGACGTAAGTCCTGATAGCTGTCAGTGAAGAAAATCTAACGGAGTGTGGAATGAGTGCTCACAAGTCAGCTGCTTCTCAGGTCGGAAAGGTCATTGCCCACGCGGTACTCGCTATTTTAGTCAGCACCGGGGTTCCCTTACGCCTTGCGGCTCAGGAGAATGCTTCGCTGTGGGGCTCGGTGAAGGACCCGAGCGGTGCCGGCATTGCCGGGGCAACCGTCAAAATCAGAAACCTCGAAACTGGCGCGGAACGCGACCTGTTGACGGATGAAGACGGCCGGTTTAGCGCGCCTTCCCTGTTTGTGGGCCGGTACGAAGTCGCGGCCTTCAAAACAGGATTTCGCGGAGACGCCAAGACGGCCGTGACTCTCGTCGTAGGCCAACGGGAGGAAGTAGATCTGGCGCTTCAAATCGGACAGGTGCACCAATCTGTGGAGGTCTCAGCCTATTCCACGATGGTGGCCGTCACCAACGAGGACGTCTCCGGGTTGGTTGGAGAACGGGAGGTGAAGGACCTTCCGCTGAACGGACGGAGCTACGACCAGTTGCTCACGCTAAACCCCGGAATTGTGAATTACGCCTCACAACGCGCTGGCGGTATTGGAACCTCCAACTCGGTTCTCGGGAACATGTTTGCTGCTTCCGGGAGGCGCCCCCAGGAAAATCTCTATCTCCTGAACGGAGTCGAATTCACGAGCGCCTCAGAAATCAGTAACGCGCCTGGCGGCGTGAGCGGGCAGCTCCTCGGAGTGGATGCCGTCCGCGAATTCAGCGTGGTCAAGGATACCTATGGCGCCACCTACGGAAAGCGTCCAGGCGCGCAGGTGAGTATCGTCACGGCTGGAGGCACCAATCAACTGCACGGCGGTGCCTACGAATTCCTGCGCAACAGCGCACTCGATGCCCGAAACTTCTTCGACCACGGAACCATTCCGCAATTTCAGCGCAACGTGTTCGGCGGCTCGCTGGGCGGGCCTATCAGAAAGGACAAAAGTTTCCTCTTCGCAAACTACGAGGGCTTCCGCCAGCATCTTGGCTTGAGTAATCTCACGCTTGTACCGGACGGCAATTCGCGAGCGAGTGCGGTCGGAAGCATCGAGCCCTTGCTGGCTTTGTGGCCCGTGGCCAACGGCCCGGAGCTGTTGACCTCGACGGGGGCAGCCAGCGGAATTGCCGAAGCGTTTTCCAACCCCTTGCAAAAGATTCAGGAAGACTTTGGCACCGCGCGCTTTGATCAGACCTTTTCCCAAACGGATTCTTTGTCAAGCGTTTACACCGTAGATGACAGCTCCGGTCACTCACCAACGACGAATCCAAATAGCTTTGTCGACTTAACCTTGCGAGAGCAGGTAGCAAGCGCAAGCGAAACCCACATTTTCTCTCCGCAGTTCGCCAACCATGCGACTTTGGGCTTCTCTCGCGGAGCGTTTTATTTCAACAGCGGAACCACCGTCGCCTTGCCGGCCTGGATCCATGCCGGGCAGCCTGTGGGTGCCGTCGTAGTAGGCGGCGGTACGACGGTCAACGGGGCCTCTCAGATTACCAACGGGGGCACGAACGCGGGGAGCAATCTGACGGCGGTTCGCAATTTGTACTCCGTGTCCGATCAGCTCACGTGGACTCACGGAGTCCACCTGTTGAACTTCGGCGCATGGCTTCAGCGCGTCGAGGCCAACGACCTACTGGTGCAAGACCAATACGGCCAGATTTCTTTCTCAAACTTGCAGACCTTCCTGAAGGGCACGGTGGGCACGTACACCTACACACCATCTTTCACGCCGGTGTCGTGGCGATCCACGGAGGGAGCCGTCTTTGCCGAGGATACGATCCGAATCAAGCCCTCGCTTGAGGTGCGACTTGGCTTTCGTGGAGAATTCACCAACGGATGGAATGAAGCGAACGGACGAGCCTCCAACTACGCATTTGATGCGAACGGCGTGATTCTCACCGAGCGCGTTGTTGGCAGCTCCGTCTTCACCGTGAACCACGCAAGATTTCTGCCGTCGCCTCGTGTGGGATTAGCCTGGTCTCCCTTTGGACAGAAAAGGACCGTGATTCACGCGGGCTTTGGCTTGTATTATGCGCTCCTCGACAACCTCAGTTATCGCCTGGACCAAAACAGCCCTTACAACACGGTTTTTGCGGTCAAGAACATTCCATTTTCAAGCATCGGTCCAAACGCCACGTACTCCGGAGCAAAAGTGCTCCCAAGCGGGGTTCAGCCTGACCTGAAGACGCCCACCGTCGAATCCTGGAGCTTCAAGATTGAGCAGCAGCTTTCACCGGCCACTTCCCTGGGCGTCAGCTACGTTGGCTCGCATGGATATCACGAACTGCTTTCCGTAGATGCGAACTTGCCTCTACCAACGATTTGTCCCGCCTCTCCTTGCCCTGCGGGTTACCCCGCGGGGGCGTATTACAATCCACCGAACGCGCCGCTCGCTAACGACACCGTCTGGAACACCACGCATTGGTTTTCGGAAGGCATAAGTTCTTATCACGGGCTCGAGGTTGATTTAAATCGCCGGGTCGGGCACGGTTTGCAGTTCCGCAGCGTTTACACGTTTTCGAAAGCTCTTGATGATGGGGACAGCATGAATACCAGTGTCGCAACGAATTCGCCGGCCTATGTTGCGAATCCCTTGCAACCGAAATCCGATTATGGCCGCGCGTCGTTCGACTTGCGGCACGCTGCGGTCATTAACGCGACCTATGACCTTCCTTTTGGGCGGCATGACGGGTCCGGGAGCCAGTGGGTCAATAAGCTCTTCGGAGACTGGCAATTGAGTGGAATCGAAACTGTGCAGTCGGGGCTGCCTTTTACTCCGCAACTGTCTTACAACCCCTCGAACGACGGTGACACACGCAATCCGGTCCGGCCTGCGTTGAACCCCAATTTTACAGGTCCCGTGATTCTGGGAGGCCCCGGCTTGTACTTTAATCCCAATGCGTTTATCCAGCCACTTGCTGGGACTTATGGCAACGCTGGGAGAAACGTCTTGACCGGTCCCAATCTGGTTGAGACAGACTTGTCTCTCTGTAAGAAACTGGCATTTGCCGAATGGCTGAACCTGCAATTCCGCGCCGAGTTCTTCAACATTTTCAATCATACGAACTTCAACACGCCCAATCCCGTGGTGTTTACCGCCGCGACGGGCGGACCTTCGCCCACGGCCGGTGTGATCACATCGACCTCAACAACTTCGCGACAGATTCAACTGGGATTGAAATTGCTGTGGTAGCCGGCGCAATCCTCCCTTCACGAATAAAGAATTCCTGTTGATGTGTCGCAGGTTGATTTGGGCCAGGGAAGTTGTACGGGTTTGTGAATAACCAGATTTCCACAGCGCCAACTGCTGTGCAAATCTCTCCCCTCAAAATCTGTCGTGCTGAGTCACTATAAGGAGTTTTCCTACCTCTAAAAGCGCAACATTACGAGTCGCGGTATCCTCTCCCGCAAGGGAGCCAAGTAAGAAGTGCCTACTGTTGATGCACTCACCTTGATTCCGCTTACGCCGCTAATGCACGTGGTAACCCCGTGGCGGCTGCCTCGGGCAACCTGGCTCCCGAAGAAAGTTCGTACATATGTGCTCGGGGCCCTACCTGCTATATGCGGCCAGTTTTGCACAGCTGAAGCCGTGCCTTGACGAGAAAATGCCGAGTCGGGCGAAACTTCTGGGCCGGTTGCGCGTAGATGCTGGTTGAGGAGGTGTCTATGAAAACATTGCTGCGATTGGTGGTGTTGTGCCTTGCGGTGCCGGCTGGTGTGGTGTCGGCCCAGGACAAGGCGCCGCAGGAGAAACCGATGGTGAGCCAGGAAAATCCGCTGAGCACCTGGAACAAATTCGCGTATGCGCGGGTGAAGGACATCCTGCTGAAGTCGGCGGAGAAGATGCCGGTGGAAAACTACAGCTTTAAACCCGTTGACACGGTGCGTAGCTATGGACAGATCGTCGGACACGTGGCCGATGCGCAGTACGCGTTCTGCTCGATCGCACTGGGGGAGAAAAATCCGGCGCCGAACATCGAGCACACGAAAACATCCAAAGCGGAACTCATTGCTGCACTGAATGCCGCGTTCGCTTACTGTGATAAGGCGTACGACGGGATGACCGATGCCACCGCCGCGCAAACGATCAAGCTATTTGGGAATGACGCGCCGCGGCTGAGCGCGCTGACAGTCAACAACATGCATGACCTGGAGCACTATGGGAACCTGGCCACGTATATGCGGATGAAGAACATCGTGCCGCCCAGCAGCGAGCAGCAGCAGGCTCCGGCGCAGCCAGCGAAGAAATGACTAGTGCCCAGAAGTATCTCATAAATAGAAAATGCAACTCCTGAGGGGCTAAAGCCTCGCGATTGTGGTGTCTGATTAACGCCGATGCTGGTAGGAAACCTTTCCGATTTGTGGAAGGGCCTAGGATCATTTTCCGGCGTTTGTGCCTACCACGCTCGTGTGACATCGCGTAGAAATAGGTAAAGTCCGGGGATAGCCGCAAACGGTCTCTTCTGGGTGATTCCCACCTCGCGAGATTCAATGGAAATTGACCTTGAAGAGGGCGTGGCCTCTCTCCGGGTGCGCGACGTCTCTGTGACGGACGCGCACGATCTATACAACAATCTCACCAACGGCCTTGGGTTCCCCGCCCTGGGCGTTCCACCCGTCGCTCCCGTTCCGGCCATGGTGTCGTTCGATATCGAGTGGAGCGGAATTACCGACTCTGCGAAAGTGGTCAACGTGATGCAGAATTTCCGGGGAAGGTTTGTGAGGACTGGAGCAACGATTGACTGGTCGGCTGAATCAGCCAACTTTGCATTTCAGTCAGAAAGCCCAAATCCCGCTCGCAACCTTTACTCGGTAATCGGTCACCAACAGAACGGTGTCTTCTTCCGCTTGGAAGCGGATGACGAGTAGCTGCTTTTTTGAGAGCCATCGCAAGAAAAACGCCTCTCTCGCGAGAGGCCGTTTACCTTAGGTTGCGAGCGATGCCAGCGTGAATCGCTATTGGAATTGCTCTGGAAATCCCTCGCGTTCGAGGGCTAAGTCCTATGAGCCACGTGGGCGGTTTGATGACTATCGGGGCTTGATCGCGTGGTCGCGCTACTCTACACATCGGGCAGGACGCCAAATTCGGATCGGCACTTGTCATGACTTGCCGTTGAACAATCTCAGCCTCTCAACCATCACCGCCTTCACCTCGCGCACGACTTCGGGCAGTACCTTGTACGGCGCTACGGACCCGACCTCTTTCTTGAGCGCCTGCTCGAGTCCTCTCCTCCAAGCCACGCGCAATTCTGTGTTGATGTGGATCATGGCGATCCCGGCCTCAATCGCCTCGCGGAAGTCCTGGTTGTCCGTCCCGGACCCTCCATGCAACGTCAGCGGTACGCCTGCGATCTTTTTGATGGCTGCGATTCGCTGGATGTCCAACCGCTTGCGCTCCGTTCCCCGGAGCATGCTTGCTAGCATCCCATGCGTTGTCCCCACCGAGGGCGACAATAAATCCACCTTCGTTTCCGCAACAAATTCCCTCGCCTCCTCCGGCTCCGTCAGCCGGATATTGTCAGGCCGCTTCTCATGGATTTCCGAACCCGAGCCCACATAGCCGACTTCCCCTTCGACCAGAACCCAGGGGCGAATGGACTTCACGGCTTCCACCCCGCGCCGGGTTTCCGCAATGTTCTGTTCGAGCGGCTTCTCCGAAGCGTCGAATACGATCATGTCAAATCCAGCCCGCGCTGCCTCTTCCGCTTTCGCGATCGAATGTGTGTGGTCTGCGTTCAGAAAAATTCGTCGATCCTTTTCTTCCCGCATGCTCTGCACTAGCGCTGCCGCCTGGCGCACTCCCAGAAATTCTCGCTCACTTTCTGACACTCCCATGACCACCGGCACATCGAGTTCGCTGGCCGCCTCGCCTGCCGCCTTCAATACTACCAACTCAGAAAAATTGAAATGCCCTACGGCAACTCGCCGTCCCCCTGCCTCTTGAAGCACCTCTCTAAGCGTACTCATTGCGCCACCGCCCGCAGACCATGGTCGCATTGCTAGGCTCTGCCACCAAGCTCCCTTGTGAGGAAGAGCTTGGTCAGTCGCTCGCGGTCTTTCTCGTCATCTGCACGGCGCGGTTCTATAGTAGAATTTCTCTCTCTCGCCGAGTTTCGCGAACTCGTCGCGGGCGCTTCGCGCCTCTCGGAGAAGTTCGCTCGACGGGAACGTGGCTATGCCTTCCACTGAAAAACTCGACACCCACCAGAAAGCGCTTACCCTGAATCTCGATCCATCGACCTTCGGTTCTTTCGCCGAAATCGGCGCCGGACAGGAAGTCGCGCGCTGGTTTCTTGTTGTGGGCGGCGCCTCCGGCACCGTGGCCAAAACTATCTCCGCGTACGACAAGGAAGTCAGCGACGATCTCTACGGCTCCGGTTCGCGCTATGTTTCCAGGCAGCGGCTTGAAGCCATGCTCGAAAACGAGTGGGCTCAGCTGCTTAACCAATTAGCAAAGAGTCGCGGGTCGCAGACCCGCTTCTTCTCCTTTGTGGATACCGTCTCCGCGCGTAACTATGCCGGAACCAACGACCCCCATGGCTGGATTGGTTTCCGGTTTCAGTTGCAGCCTGGCGGTCCACCCAACGATATTCTGCTGCACATTAACATGCGGGATTCCTCGAATGTCCTTCAGCAGGAAGCCATCGGCATTCTGGGCGTCAATCTCATCTACGCCGCGTTCTATCAACTAGCGACGAAGGAATCGTTTTTCGCCGGCCTGGCAGAAGTCGTGAAAGAACGAATCGAAATCGACTTCGTTGATTTTCGCGGCCCGGCGTTCGCCGGCTGGGATCGCCCCACGCTTTTGGCATACCTCGTGCACGCAGGACTCGCCGAGGCGGTGTTCTACAGCTCTACCGGCTCCGCCGTTCCCCTCAATGAGGTCCTGTACAAGAAAGCCGTTGTGCTCGCGCCAGGATACTTCGGCCACGTGGACCCCGCTCATGGGCGGATTCATACACAAATGCTGGCGGCAGCCCTCGAGGAGCTTCGCAGGGAACTGGGCGAAACCAGCTCCGAAGCGATGGGCACCTTCTGCCTGTCGGCGGCTCCATTGACGCCCGAAGAGTCAGCCCCAGAAATCCCCGACCTGCTGCGTCGTATTGGTGCACTTCTCGCACAGCAAGGCAACGTGCTCCTATTTCGGCAACGCGAGCTTTATTCCATGACGGCCCTCGTGAATCGCTACACAAAAGAACCCGTGCGCTTCGTCGCAGGTCTTTCGCTTTTGATCCGAGCCTTCGATGATCCTTATTTCAATTTAGAAGGCAGGCGTCTGGAAGCTCTCTCTCGTCTCTTCGCGCAGAACGTGCGCATCTACGCCTATCCTATGACTGGGGTGGATTTGCAGGAATCGATCAAGAGTCTTTCGGCCACCGCTCTGGAATGGAGCGAAACGAACGGCTGGGTCTCCGCCAAACAACTGCGTGTCGCGCCTCCTCTCGGCCACCTCTACGCCTATCTTCTCGCAAGCAATTTCCTCGTCCCCCTGCAAATTCCCGCAGCCCTTGCTGCCGAGGCTTGATCCTCATTGTGAAAGCCTGCGAGGCAAACGCGGCCATAGGAGTTGGGTGCCCACACCTTTTTCGTAACCGGAGGTGCTCATGCGGTTCCTGCAACATCGCATCCACGCGATTGGTTTTTCGCTCCTCGCTTGCTTTCTGTTTTCTGCTGAGACTTTCGCGCAAAGCGCCCCCGAAGACCTTCAGACCGTATTGGGGGAGCAAATACTCGCGCCCAGTGCCGCTTTGTTGCAGATGAAGTCGTTCATCCTGAGCCGCGTCCCTCCGCCGCCTGTTGCGACGAGCGCGGCGCAATGGACGGCGGAGTCCCAACGCCTGCGGCGACACTTATTGCAAGATGTTGTGTTTCACGGCTGGCCGCCGGAATGGGTCAACTCCTCGCCAAAATTCGAGGAGGTCGGGACGATCGAGACTCATGAAGGATACCGTCTTCGCAAACTGCGCTATGAAGTTGTTCCCGGCTTTCAATCTGTCGCGATTCTTTACGAACCGGAAAAGCTGCAGGGCAAAGTGCCCGCCATTTTAAATGTGCATGGGCACGTCGGCCCGATGGGGAAGGCGGTCGAATACAAACAAAAGCGGTGCATCAATTTCGCGAAGCATGGCATCCTGGCGCTGAACTTGGAATGGTTCGCGTTTGGTGAGCTGCGGGTCGAGGGGAACCAACATTGGTATGGGGCTCATCTGGACTTGGTCGGCGCCAATGCGCTTGGCATTTTTCTGCTGGAAATGCGGCGCGGGCTCGATTACCTCTGCGATCATCCGAGTGTGGACCGCAATCGCGTCGGTGTCACCGGGCTCTCCGGCGGCGGATGGCAGACGATTTTTCTAAGCGCCCTGGATGAACGCGTAAACGTCGCAGTGCCCGTCGCGGGTTATTCCTCAACCACGACTAAGGTCGAAGCCAGGCAATACGGTGACTTAGGCGACCTCGAACAAAACGGAACGGATCTTCTCGCGAACGTCGATTACACGCATCTCACCGCGATGATGGCCCCGCGCCCCACGCTGCTCA
>Ga0137387_10001372_pt1 | contig 11993 bp, 17 predicted proteins | sample SagtaG_3_FD_104909 | JGI IMG/M metagenome (GOLD analysis project Ga0137387, IMG submission 104909) | Vadose zone soil microbial communities from Angelo Coast Range Reserve, California, USA - Sage2_R_115_16 metaG | ecosystem: Environmental > Terrestrial > Soil > Vadose zone > Saprolite | place...
ATTCATCTGTAGGTGCCCGGTGAGGTAGTTGACCGGCCAGGAGCCTAGCACGCGCCCTTGAAGTATGAGGTTATAGGTAGCAGTCCCACCACCGTAGCCCCCACCAGCCCGGACGGGAATAGAAGACATGCCGCCTGTAGCACGATTGAGGGCCAGTTCAAGTCTAGGTGCTCCCGACTCTATGCCCTTCGCTATCTCATTTATGAAGGCTGGCCCCGTCTTGTCCAGGTCCTTCAGTGGTCCCATCTTGGCTGGAGAGCGCGGCAGGTGGTCAGATATCCACTGGACTATACCGCCAATGGCATTCTTTATATTCTGAATTATGCTATTAATCCCATCGAGAAACCTCTGGAGAGCAGATTTACCAGCGTTGAACAGCATAGTTCCCAGGATAGACAGAGCGGAGATGATCTTGCCAGGGAGGTCCTTGAAGAATTGAACTGCCTTGGAAATGCCTGTGGTGATCGCCGTGTGTATGCTGGTCATCACCTCATTGAACTTCGCCTGTGCCTGGGCCTTGAGTACGAGGATATGCACGATCACACCAACTACAAAGGCGACAATCAGAGCAATAAGTGCATTCCATCCATTTTGCCATATAGCCCGGATCATGGTTATTCCCGCTCGGATATGCACCAGCATGGCAGTTACGAAGTTTATGATTACTGAGATTATGTGAGCAACCCAGGCGGCGATACCGGAGATTATGTTTGCGAAGAAGGTCACGAAGGCAGTTAGGATTGCAGTCAGCATGTCTGGGATGATGGAGTGCCCAATCAACATAGCTGCCAACTTGTGGAACCAGGCAACTATACCACTCACAAGTCCACCAAAGAACCCAAGTATGGCCCCCACCGAAGCGACGAGTATGCCCACGATCGATAGGAACATGCCCTTGAACATGTTTGTAACACCCTCGACCATGTTGTGGAATGCGGCCTGGAGCATGGCAGAGGCTTGCTTGCTATGCCCGGTGAGTGCCAGAAAGATTGCCTGGAATATCTGAATGAAGCCCGTAATGAACTGGATCAAGCCCATGAACGCCGTAATAATGCCGGATACGATCATGACCACACCAGTTATTACATAGGCCAGAGCATGTATGATACCAACCACCACAGAGGAAATGATAGCTACAAGGGAGAGCAGGACCCCACCAAGCAGGACCCCAATAATCTTCGCCACCATAATTATTGCTGGCATGGCTGTCTGGATAGATGCAACCATACTATGCCAGGCAGGGATTAGAGTGCTACTAACAATTGCGGCTAGTTGCTTGATTATCCCGGTGTCACTGCCCATCCCACCCATGACCTCGTGGAATACCGGCCCGAATATACCACCAAGGAAGGAGACCAGCTGTTGGAATATTGCAATGACCGGGTGTACAGCGGACACTACCTTGGACCAGTTACCCGTAAGCCAGGTAATTCCCGCAGCCAGCCCAGCCACAATAGCGACCACAGCGACCATGATCCCGATGAGTAAGGCGAATGGGGAGAGAGCAATAGCCACCACCAAACCCAACCCAGCCAGAGCCGCACCGATTAACATGATAGATGAGAAGGCCTTGGGGTTACTCGCGGCCATATCCCGCAGCGTAGATACGAATTTATTGATATTCTGGACTACGGGAGTGAGGGCTGTGGAAAGTGGGCCACCAGCCAGGGCAGCAAAGTCCGTCAGGTTCGTCTTGAGGGCTGCGGTCGATCCAGCAAGTGAGTCTTCCGCCTTCTTCGCCTGAGCTAGTGCTGTGTGGTAAGCATCGTGCGAGGTCTTTAGCTGCTTGACTAGAGTATCAAACTTCGAGAGGTCTTGGAGCAGAATAGCGAGACTCTGGCTAGACCGTTGAGCGAATAGTGCCTGGAGGATGATGGCGGCTTCATGTGGGGTGCTGCTCTTGAGTCTCTTGTATAGTTCATCCAAAGAAGGTATCAGGCCGATGAACTTACCATTCAAATCATAGAAGGACAGCCCCAGCTTAGCTATTTCTGTTCTGAATGCTGGAGTACCCGCGCTTATCTGCTTCAAGAAGAAGTACAGCCCGGTTGCAGCCACAGTACCAGAACCCATCGCACGTGCCACCACATCAAAGGCAGGGATGATCTGATCGAGCGGGACATGTAAGATGGCAGCAACAGAACCGAGCTTACCCAGGCCAGCAGTGAGTTGACTTACACTTGGAACTCCGTGCTCAAAAGCGAAGAAGAGAAGGTCGGCTACCTTACCTGCCTGGCTCGCTGGTAGATTGAAAGCAGCCAGCACACTTGCCAATAGACCGAAGGCAGCAACGGGCTTCACACCAATAGCCTCTGCCAGAAAGATGCCCTGCTGACCGACGTACTTGATGATATCCCCAGCGCTGACACCCCGCTGTCCAGCCAACGTGAAACCCTGAGCTAACTCATCCAGGCTGAAGATAGACGTAGCACCGAGGGTCAGTAAGGTGTTCTGCATCTGTTGGACTTGTGCATCAGTAGCCCCGGTAGCCGCCTTGAGTCCAATCATGGTTGTTTGTAGCTTGGCTGCCTGGTCCGTGGAGTAGACGATGGCACCACCGAAGAGTAGGAAAGCAGCAATAAGTCCGGCCACTATGGAGAGACCAGCCATATCTTTGCCCATACCACGAAAGCCCAACCCCGCCCGCCGCGTAAGAGACTCCATCTGACCTAGCTGCTGGTTGATTCCATAGGCTATCTTGGAGGCAGCATCATCCATGAAGACACGTATGCCGATTTCAGCAATGCTGGTTCCCATGCGTGTCTCCTATCTAAGTGCTCATATCTCTTGGGTCTGCACAATCATCACAATCAGTGCCCTGCCAGTAGTCGTTTGTGTCATCCTCCCCAAAGCTGAAGGTCTCCTCGAAGCCTTCCTTGAGACCCACCCCACCTGAAGCCCCACCACCTTGACCGCGCTCTGCCTCCTTGTTCTTCTTGTATTGGTACGCACCCGTCTCCTCGAACACAACGGCCAAGTAGAGAGCCTCCTCTTCTGGAAGCCGCCCTACCTCGTCATAGGTCCAATGGAACTCGGAGTAGCAGGAGTACCGGAAGGCGAAGGAGTATATGTCTATCTCTGGCCTGGCCGTCCCACCAGCTAGGAGGCTTCTTCGGACGGACTCTCTAAAGGGTCAAGCTCTGCCTTTGTCGGTGGCTTTACACCCTGGAGGATGCGGAAGGAGATTTCGTCAAGCAAGCCGCCGTCCATCTCCGATATCGTCTTCATGTTAATCGGTACGGGCTGTCCTGGTGAGTACTCGAAGGGCCAAAACTTCAGACCAAGGAGGCAGACCATCTTTGTGTACGCCGACTGGTCCTGCTTGACAATGGTGGGCTTTCCATCTTTGTCCAGGTCGATCTGGATAGCCGCCTTGTTCGCCTTCTGCCGCTCGTCTATGGTCAGGGCACGCTTTACACGGATCGGGATAGTTTGCCCCCGCCACGTAACCGTCGTCTCCACCCCTCGATCCGCTGCGTCCGAGGAGTAGTCAGACCAAATGAACCGCTCTACTGTCTCTTCCATCTTCTCTCTCACTGCCTCTACAAACTCTTCTATTGGCATTACGTCGTGTATCCTGTATTGGGCACTGTATTCTGGACGAACCCCGAGATGAGCGCCGCACCTTGAGGCACAACCACCGTACCCTTCGCCTTAATGAGTACATTGTCCTTCGTGGTGTCGTGCTCCACGGTATCGTAGGATAGGTTTGGGAGCACCATGTTGAGTTCCTGGAAGGTGTTGACCTGAGCGCCGATTGAGAACGTACCACCAGTCAGACCAGCACCAGAGCCGGTCAGCGCAAGTCCGTCATTCAGCAGCGGCCCCAGGAAGCTCACCGTGTATGGACCGCCTGCTGCACCAGTGATAGTTGCATTGGCCCCAACACTAGCGAGCAACTGGAAGGCTGTCTGCGCTGTGGCCCCGGTAGCGTTGAATGAGATGCCCGCTGTCGTCAGGCCGTTGTATGTCAAAGTGAACGTGCCCGCTGATGGTGCTCCCAGGGTCACTACAAAGGTCTTGCCTATGTTTAGCCCCTGCACATCAAAGGTTAGGGAGTCCATCACGTTGTTGCGCCAGCGGTCATAGATCGTGGTGGTGTCGAAGCGGGCGGTGAAATCCACCATGATGTCTCTCTCACCGAAGTAGACCGTGATGAAGTCCTGGGTCCCATTAGCTGGATACCAGAGCGTGATCTTCTGTGTGTACTCGATTTGGAGGTCGGATATGTCCTGACTCACCGCACCATCCACGAACTTGATTGTTGGACCGTACCCGGCGAACGGGAGGAGGGTCGAGTAGGACGGGGTTGGTGGGGAGTTGTTTGGCTGTGCGAAAAGGCCAACCCAATTCGAGTCTAGTTCCAGCAGCTTCCCATCAGCAGTGAAGTGTAGTATCCACTTTTCCACCACACCGTAAGGCACGTAATAGTCCTTCGTGTCCAGGTTCCTCTGCACCGTATAGCTAGGTGGCACGTCCTGTAGCTGAAAGGTGTGCTTCCAGACGGAGGGCAGGTTCACGGAGTCTGGTTGGGCCGAGGATGGGAGTCCCATTCCACCCCACAACATGATCGGGGATACGTCGTTGTAGTATGGCCCCTTCATCTCGATTGCTGACTGACGCACGGAGTCCACCACGCCGTACTTCCCGTTCCGGTCTCCGCGCTCTTCCATCAAGTACTCACGCTTCTTCCCACCTTTGAAGACGGCCTTCGTGGGGATGTACTTGGTAGGGACCGTTACGGCTGTGCCTGACACCGACTCTTTCGCTGTCCCAGTCCAGGATTTCTTTGAGATGCCGATATCACACCTCCTAGTAAATTGCGATCAGGTCTACACTGACATCAGCAGAGAGGTTATCTGCGTTGCCAATTGTGCCCTTGACCTGGATGAATGTGGACGTGCTGCCGATTGCTCCCTGTGTAGTGCCCGTGAAGTAAGGAGTCACCTGCACACCCGCCGCAGCGAAGGTAGCGATTGCAGCACCAACTCTGGCCATGCCTGATCCACCACCAGCCACCGTGGTCGCGTCGAGTTCCCATATGATCCCAGGCGTGGTGCCAGTAATCGCCGAACCATTCCTGACGACCAGTATCCAGCCAGCCTCGCCTCCGTAGGGGATTAGTTTGGAGAGGAAGGTAAGTCCGATGCCTGTCGCGGCGGGGGTGAGGACCTCGTGGAGGAGTATCTGTTCCTGTCTTTGGAGTGACATTGCTGTTCCTTTATATTGCTATGAGGTCTACTGATACGCTGGGGAAGACGTTATCTGCATTAGCCAGCACTCCCTTGACCTGGACTACATACGTGTGCGTGGCGTTGAAGGAGGGGATGATTAGGCCCTGCGTGGAGGATGTGTAGTATGGAACCACCAATGCTCCTACTGCCGTTTGTGCAGCAATTGCCGCCCCGACTCTGGTGAAGGCACCGCCATTATCGGAGAGGTCTACTTCCCATACGATGCCCGGGGTCGTGCCTGTTGGTGCGGTCTCCATCCGGCAGAGCAACACCCAACCAGGCTCCGTGCTGATCGTTATTTGCCTGCTGAGGAAGGTCAGGCCGTTGAGTTGCCCAGCCTGTGACATCGTGGATACTGCCCCTGAAACAGCAGCGATGAGGCTGGCCTTTCCCAAGATTTGTTCTATTCGTCCAATTGCCAAAGTATTTTCTCCTAAGCCATCCCAAGCAAGTCAGCATATGCGTTGTTGAAAGAACCACCAGAGATTGTCCAGGTTACTTTAATCCACGGCTCCACAATCGGACCCAAAGCACTGATGTTGGCATTAGAAAAGACGGTGCGCTGGACTGTGCTGGCTGTGGTAATTGCTGCCAAAGTCCATCCCGAAGCGGGTGCGAAGAAGTTTACCCCATCCATGCTAAGGGTCACAGCAAATTGTAGGCTTGGTGCCGTAACAACAGACCCTACGCGGATTACAAGTACCCATATGCTACGCCCATCGTTCTGAACGGTTATGCTGCCCCCCGCGCTGACGGTCACATTATTGAATGCCTGGTCGTTTCTGGTGCCTGTTGCTGCCATTTATTTACCCTCAATAGACAAACTGATGGTAACGTTGCCTGATGCTTGTACACGGATCGTGTTTCCAAACGCTTCATCAGATCGGTGCTGCTCTTCGACAAGCGATCCATTATCGGAAAAACCAGCACCAAGACTTAGCTGACCACCACTATAGTTTGGGGCGAGGGGAGTCAATGCACCATTGGCGTCTACGGCGAATATAAAAACAGATGCACCACTGGAATTGATGTAGAGTTCAGACAAGTCCCCAACATCAAGAGGCCCGCTATCATATCCTGTGGGGAAGTTTGTGGAAGCAAAGGCCAAAACGGTTCTTGTTATACTCTTGGGCATGTCACTCCTTATGTCTGATCCAGGTTGAACTCGGTGTGTACGTTGAAGTCCACGATGAGGGCCACTGTGGGCTGTCCAGATACGGGAACCTGCGTAGTAGCCAGGTCGGTCGCGGTCATCGAGATTGCCAGACCTCCGAGCATCTGGTTGGGGATCGCAGCAAGAAACCGCATCCAGGGCACGGCGTATGCGTAGGAACGGAGGAGAGAGTCGGATATCTCTGTGCGGCGGAATAGGTGCTGCATGGTGTAGGTCAGTATCACTCTGATCTTCCCATTGGTCTCATCCGTGATCTTGCCCCTGGTGAAGCGAAGTACGACCGCGTTATCCCCAGGCACCCGATCCACCAAGGTAGGGTAGACTTTGGTGATGGAGGGTATCTGCGTGGTGATGAGGTTCGCTATGAAATTTGCTATAGGCCCGATAAGAGTATCAGACGGTGTGTAGGGGCCGGGCATATTTATTCCTGAACATGTTCACTAAGTTATCCACAAGTTATCCACATCGGGCATTACGGGCATCGGCCTGGGGAGCCAATTGTATGCCGAGTTATCCACAATTATATACATCCCCAAAAAGTTATCCACACCCCTCCGGGCAGTATGGGAGCTGCTGGAGGGTACTTATCCACAATTCACCAACTACTACTACTGTGTTGCACATGCCACCTGAAACGAACTTTACTGATGGGCTTGATATCCCACCAGAGCTTGCTAACTTCAGTCTCTCGAAAATCGCCTTCAGCCAGCAATCTGCCTGGCGATGCTTGATTTCGGTCTGACGAGCATAGCGAGGAGGACTAGAAAGAAGGCAAGCCAGAAGAAGAGAAGAGAGAAACCGATTAATAAAAGGAGATAGGGACACCACCAAACCCCCATAAGACCTCATCCCCCAATTCCGTCCGCCCCCTTCTCCAGATACCTACGATGCATATACCGGATCACGTTCTCTCCCACGGGATTTGGGCGGTTTCTGTCGCGTACTATGCAGACCTCCAGCAGGATATCGGTAAAGTCCATTATTTGCACATCTGCCTGCCCAAGTACGAGCGCCTGGATTTCTTGGACATGCCTTGGGTTGAGATTGGTGTCATCCACGATCACGTCAAATCCTGTATGGAGAGCAACCAGTATAGCGGCATTACGCACATCCCGAACAACCTTCTCGTTCTCAGGGCTGTACACACCATCGTCCAGCATAGCCCTAATCTCATCCTTGCTCACACGTTTATATTGGCCTGGGCGTTTCTGCATCTTAGCTTTGGCCCATGTGCTCTTCCCACTCCCCGGCAGCCCTTTGGTGAGTACGACACTAGCCATTCCTCACCTCAAGCCTGGTCGTGTACTTCTTGTACTGAACCAGGGCGGCATCCTCGGGAACTTCCACGCGTACAGTTGCATCTAGCTCCGGTAGTTCGTGCCCATCTTCTGTCTTTGGTATTGCATCTGCCTCGATAAGCATGGAGATTGCGCGGCTAAAACTGTTGTGCTGTATGGTCCTGATGTGATATCCCTCTGGCAGGTATAGGGCATGCTCCAGGACTCTCAGATCAACCTTCAATACGCCTAGTCCCACTTATGCCTCCTGTCGGTAAAGGGCCTCTCTGCGCTCCAAATCCGCCTTCAATTCCTCAGCCACTCTCCTCAACCCCTCATGCGCGCTCTTCTCAGCGGCCACCAATAGGACCTCTCTCGCTGCCTCTGCGTCTTCTAGGTTGTTGATCCGGTCTATTAGCCAGCCCAGGATGTAGTGGTTGCTGTACTGGACGCTCCTCACCATCACTGCTTCCCCTGTTTTAACCTCATCCTTTGTCTCAGCCCTCAACTCCGCGAGCTTCTTCCTGATGGGGTCTTCCAGGTGTGGGCCACTAACTTTAATCGGTTCACTCTTTTTCGGCTTCTCCACAGGCACCACATCCTTCATCTGTATGCTTGCCAGTGGTATCTTCTTGTCTTCGGCCATTTAACAATCCAATCCTGTGAAGTACGTGCTTACATTGGTGAACGTGGGGGACGCGGAGCCACCAATAGCCCAGTCGATCCGTATGAATGCCTCCGTGATCTGCCCCTGAGTAGTCCCCGCGCCATACTGCGTCCTCTGGTTGCCTACTGCGCTGAGTGAGGACAGAGCAGCACCCTTCTGAGCAAACGTTACCCCATCATTACTCACCATCACAGCAAAGAGGAGCGTTGGGGCCGTACCCGTTGGAGCAGAAGCTATTGCCACAGAGAGGAGATGTCGCTTGCTTCTCGGGTTCTTGAAGACTGGAGAGCTACCAGAGGCGGTGATAGTGGCCTGCGAATGTAACTTAGAATGTAGGCTCATAGTACCCCCTACGGGAACTCATTAGCGACACCGTTGTACTTGTCTGCTAGCTTCTGCTTGGCACAGATGATCGTCTTCAACCAACCATCCGTACCCGCCGGCTCTCCATTATCGAGTAGGTAGTCCAGGTAGGCGCAGTTGTAATGCCAATTACCCACCACCTGATCCCGTCGCTGAGTTACCTCACTAACGGTCATATTCACACCACATACTTGACATAAAGGCATATATCTATCTCTCCTCTCGAAACTGACAAAGTGGCATATCTATCCTCCTGTACCTTGCTTCATGTCAGAATGGTACTCCAACACCCATCGCACACATCCCCAGGGCCACGTTCACGTAGTAGTTGCCCCAGGTCTCGACGAGCGCAAGTCCATCGGTTTTCGCGGTCAAGTAGAACATCTCCCGTGGGTCGTTCGTGTACGTGGGAAGTCCGAGCGGGCCACCCTCCTGGTATGGTGCATAGATACGCGCCCAGGCCAGGAGTTGTTCCATGTTGGCCGCATATATGTATACAAGGTCCGATCCCTCCATACCGTAGCCACCAGGACTCTCATAGGCTTCGTATTGGATATCTGCCTGCAAAGCGCCTGTCAGGAATGGGGTTCTCTGGATGACCAACTCCTGTAAGCCCAAACCAAGTTCTGGAGTGTGTTCGTGGAGTTGTTCATCTATAGTCGCCCACAGATCGACGTGGATGATGAGTCCCGTACCTGCAATAATCTCGACGCTACCTACTTCCATCCCGCAGCCTCTCACAATCTTCTGGTGTGTGGTATTCCAGCACAACCATCCAACGACACACAGGACACTCTTCGCTTACATGTCCGGGACAGAAGTTCTCGGCGGATATTGGGAGGATGGTGCAGGTAGTGGTAATATAGTAGGCTTGACTGTCAGCGAGATTATACAGCGTTCTTGGTTTCTTGCACCAGGGGCAGATAGTTGGGGCATTTGGGTCGTATACGTTTGGGATATTGAACATGCTACCTCGTCAAGAACTTCACTCGTGCATACTTACGGACGGTGTGTTGTACGTCCATCGGCCAGGTCTTCAGGAACTTCTCCCTGACCCCGCCCTGCTCCTGTACTAGGTCTGCATAGTTGGTGTCCCTCATCTTGTAGTAAAAGATGGCAAGACGGATGCAGGCCCGACTAATATCGTTGGGCACGCCGGGGTAGGTCTGTCCTGCTACGATGGGTTGTCCGAAGATGCCCTTCACTGTGTAGTTCTGGTTGCCCTTCACGAACGCCAGCCCACTGTTCCTGGTCATCTTCCTGGCGGGTATCCCATAGGCAGCATAGTTGTTCGGCTTTAGGATAATGTCTGCTGTGATATCCGTGGTGACTGGTGTGCCGCTGATCCAGATACCGCCACTGGAGAGGAAACTATTCACTGCGGTCTCGAACACAGCACCAACGGTTGTGCTGAAGAGGGACACTAGGTCATCAATCGCCAGAAAGTCCTCTCCAATCCCGTCATAGGTGCGCGTAGCTGGCGTGCCCGAGGTGCCATCTTGCTGGAAGGAGTACCCAATCTCAGCGTCCAGGTCCCCCTGAGCAGCCACGATAAGCCCATCAATAAATGAGTCGTCCGTGCTGCCCAGGTTGGGGTCCAGGGCCAACTTCACATCGGCGCGAGTGCAATATGCCTGAGTTGTCCAAGCCATTCAAGCCCCCTGGAGAGGTATGATGCCCCCCTCCAGGCTGCTATTAGAAGACCTTGGCTACTGTCAGGATAACCGCGCGCTCTGGATGCAAGAGTTGGATATCGAAGTCGGCAAGGACTCCGAACCTGCGTCTGCGTCCCAAGTCATAGAGCGTTGGGTCCACAATCACTTCAGGGCGTCTCTTGTATGCGATAGCTGCCCATCTCGGAGCCACCATGATGTTCTTCACCACGTTGACCGCACTACCTGCACCCTCACCAATGGCCGTGTTACCGGTCGCACCGGGTAGGTAATTGGAGAGGATCAGGCGCACACCGTACACCACACCCTGGTCGCCATTCAACAGCCGCTCAGGTGCCGCATACCGCAAGTCCTGGCGGATATTGGCATCCATGATGAGGGACTGGAAGGCGTCGGGGGAAAGGAAGAGCCAGTAGTTGCCATCCGGGAAAGGCACGTTGTCATACTGCTGGAGCTTTGCAACCGCACGGGAGAGCATATCCGCGCTCATCACGTCACCAGCCACAATGTTTGCACTGGTATGTCCACCCGGGTATAGCTGGGGGATCGTGGTGAGTGTCGCTCCGCCGAATGGGGATTGCGAGTTAGGCAGGCCCGCGTTGGCAGTCTGGTTGTACAGGGCCGCGATGTTGGTCTCGATACGGATGCTCATGGCATAGGCGAGACGGTCGATGAGGGCCACCATGCCGTCGTATTTGATCCGGTCGAGAGCCTTACGAGTGACCTCAACCAGCTTCCCAAATTCGGCTGGGGTGAGGGAGACCGAGGCAGCGTTGGAGATGGCGTATGGGGTCTGGTCGGTGCCTTCTGTCAATGCATCAGCAGCGACGATATCCGGCAATGCGGGGATGTAGACTTTATCACCCGCTCCCGGAACGAGGAGGTCAGTGTTCACCAGGAGGGATTGCTCAAGTACTGCACGCCGACGCAGGTTGAGCTCCATGAGTGACGCCCAAATTTGGGGGATGAGCGCCTGGAGGTTGGCGACACTGGTAGCCTTTTTGATTAAGGCATCGGTAGCCAAAGACATAGGGGTTACTCCATAGGGGGTGGTTAGGGGAGGTTACTCCGTCTCACGCTGATCCAGGATCATTCCGCTTGACAGGGCACGATAGGTCATTTCCCAAAGTATACGTTTTTCAGTATCATCATATTCCGGGTCCTTGCCCGCAGAAGCAGCAGTCCGGCCCTTCTTGAGCAGGTATGCCACCGGGTCAGCATCGCGCTCGTCTTCCGGGGTGGCAACGGTGCTCTTTCTCGTGGCTCCTGGAAGGTCTGCACTTTCGATGGCCTTCTTCGCGGCTGCTGTCATCTTTTCATCGAGTTGACCAAGCAGGCTCTCCGCCAGGGTCGTCTCCAGGTTCTTGCCGAAGGTGTCCAGGGCCATGTTGATCTGTTCCCTGGTGACGTACCCCTTTCGGAGAGCATCTTCAGCCTGTTGCGCTGCGGCCTTTTCAGCAGCCACCACAAGCAACTGCTCCAGCAAGTCCTTTGGCTGTTCCTGGGTTTCTTTCTTATCTTCAAGCATGTGTGTTTCCTTGTCAGCCTTGGCCGGGGGGTACCCAGGTATGGGGGCTGCACTAACTAGTTACTTAAAGTAATCAA
>Ga0137387_10001377_pt1 | contig 11979 bp, 13 predicted proteins | sample SagtaG_3_FD_104909 | JGI IMG/M metagenome (GOLD analysis project Ga0137387, IMG submission 104909) | Vadose zone soil microbial communities from Angelo Coast Range Reserve, California, USA - Sage2_R_115_16 metaG | ecosystem: Environmental > Terrestrial > Soil > Vadose zone > Saprolite | place...
ACACCAGATCAAAAGGAGACAAGCATGAAACCTACTGCATGGGAGTTTCGAAACAAGCTCACGGTTATTCTCAATACAGCGCGACAAAAGGGGCAATCTTACGTGGATATAGAATCAGGTAGTCTTCACAAAGATGTAGGAGGCGATGCAAACGCGCATCACAGGATGCCCGTTTGCTGTGAAGTGATGATGAAAATGATGCGCAATGGCGATTCGATTCTTAAGGAGCCTTCAAGCGGGCACGGCGCAACGCTGACAATAAGATACGTCGTGTAGCGACGAGCAACAGCTGTTATCTTCCCTTGCCCGCGCTCGCCAAAGACTTTTTGATGATGTCGCGAATCGGGTCGAGCTCTTCGATCCATTCGGGTCTCAACCAGAGAAATTTGGCTCCCTTAACGCGGCGCGCTTGGTCGCTTACTTTTTCCTTGGAGATATCCTCCCTCAGAGAATCATAGAGTCCTCCGGTCTTTTGATTGGAGTCGAGCCACGCCGTTTGTCCCTCCCGAGACAATAGCCAGTTGACGGCGACCTGCGCGGCGTTGGGATGCGGCGCCCGGTTAAAGAAGCTCAATGTGCCGTTATACGCAGTCACGGAGGATCCTTCTTTGAGCGATCCCGGCAGAAATTGATTGAGCGGCAGTCCCTGCATCATTGCCGTATCGACTTGCCTCGCGCCGATACCGAACGAGTATTTTCCCGCGCTGAGCCAATCCAACAACTGCTCGTTGGAGCGCACGATGGCCATATCCGTATCGGCGTGCAACCGTCGGAGAAATTCCGGCCCCAGATCGGGGTGCTTGTAGAAAAAGATCTGCGCCGCGCTGATCGGGCCTGAGACCAGCGGGTCGACGGAGATGATCTTTCCTTTCCATTTCGGGTTTAACAAATCCCAGTAAGATTTGATCTCCGACGGATTCACGATTTTGGTGTTGAAAGTAATCTCGCCGCTACGCGGCGTGCCTTCGAAGACGAAGATGTAACGGTTCTCGGGATCGTCATAATGATGCTTGCCTTCGTACCAGCCGGACGGGTCCACGACTTCGGGCAAAAGCAACAAGGGTTCAACCGGTTCCAAAATCTTGGCGCGGTGAAATACCGTCAATGGAGTGATGTTTCCCGATACGTATAGGTCGGCAATGTATTTGCCGCCTCTGCGCTCGCTCATGATGCGCTGACTTAGCTCAGGGCCTCTTCCCGTCACCGTGGTCACTTTGATTTTGGGATATTTCTTCTGAAAGGCCTCTCGGAACACCGGTTCGAAGGCGTTGGTCATGTAGATGACCACCGTTCCCTCTTCCTCCGCCGCTTTAACTGTCTTTTCCCACTCCGCCTGCCACGCTGGTCTCGAGTCGGCGGCGATGGAAGTATTTGGGGATGAAACCCCGAGGCAAAATAGCAGGGTGCAGAGGAATGCGATGATGAACCGTGTTGGCTCTGACAAGAGAATTCTTTTGTTCAGTGAGGTCATTCCAGATTCAGCAGCCTTTATTTCTTGCCTGGAGCCGAGTCAAGAAGAGATAGATCCAGCACCTGGCTGGCCTTGGCGCGGTTTGGAATCTGATTGGTCTGATACACCTGATCGAGGTACTCCTGGACGGCCGGCGCTTTCGCTTTGGTGTTTACGCGGTGCGCGCCGCGGAAATGATCTTGAAAGCTCGCCCTCGGATTGGAATCGGCTCTTGCTCTTCGACCTGCGTTATTTCTCTGCAGGCCGAGATCAAGTTTTTAATGGCTCTGAGGGTTTGGCGGAAACGGAGTCGATCTCTGGGCAGTTTATAAATGAGATCCCAATGGGGCAATTGACCCCGGAGCGGTTTGTCGGTGGTGACTTCGACAATCAAGCCGTTCATACAATGGATAAACGCATTGTGAGGGTTTTTCCATCGATCTTCCTAGGGCATCTGTTCTTGGCAATCCTCGCAAGTAGTCGCCATACCGAATGCCTATTATCTTCTGGTTCTGGGCGGGCGTCTGAAGTAGGATCCTCTGGATTCGTCCTCGGCCCCACCGGACTGTTTTAACATTTTCGCAACCTTTTTCCCCATGACATCCACGACATAATTCGATAGCAAATGATCGCGCGTGCTCTTTATCTTTTGCCGGATCGCATTCTTGCGCACGGCGTCCGTCTGAGCCGACTTTAGGTCTTCGGTGGACAGCGAAACGGTTCCTTCTCGCCCTCGTGTGGAGAGGCGAAGAGCAAATTTTCCTTCATAGGCCGGGTCGATGAAGCTGTAGTCAAGCTTTTTGTCTATGCTGCGGACAATCCCTCTTAGCAGTTCTTGGTCCTGTTTGAGCACGTCATGTTGAATCATTTTAACCTCCCTCGGTTCCCGCTCAAAAAAAACCCCCCCAAGCTACACAATGTTCTCGGGGCTCGAAACAATTTTGAGCTAGCACTACTTTACGCGGGCGCGGTTAAAAGAGCAAACCGGTACAGGCAATAGCGCGTAGAGCGCGAGCGGTGGACCTGCGTTTTTTCGCTGCTGGATATGAGCGCCTTGCCGGGTCCTGCGGGTTGCGGTCGCTCGCCTTTTGCGATATTCTAGCGCGCAGCATGCGGTCACGTCATACGTATTCGAGTGCCCTGCGCTCCATCGGCCAAGTCCTAGAAAAATGGGACATGAACACTTTCGATTTGAGATGCTCCGACAGTGAGTTTCGTCTCCACTGCGGCGATCCGACTCCGCCTCATTTGACGCTCATAAAAGTACGCTATACTTCTGACGACATAAGCGGTCTTGAACTTAAGGGCCGGGCAAAGCGCGGCGGTTCGTTGACAACGGCGAAGTTGGATAGTCTGCCCGAGATACTGCGCGCGCTTGGGCACTACGTTGACAGTAAAGGCGGACGCTTGGTGCGGATTTGCAACGGTGACGTTGCCCTCGATAGCAGCCTGATCATGCTTGAATACGAAACCCGCCATAGACAAGTGCGGCGGGAAGATTTTTCCATCACGTCCATTTACAAACATACCCAGGACATGCACCACGAACGGTCTCGAATCTCGCCTGATATTCGGTGGGCATAACTCTTCGTTGCGGTGGGTTAGGCGGCGATCAAATTTCTGTAGTGTCCCGCCTTGGAGATCGGCGCCAGACCACTGATAATTTTTTCCCAGTGCTTGCCTAGATCTTCAGAGCAGAACACCTCACCCGACGTCGTTGCCGCGAAGATCGAGGAGGAATTCCCTGATTCTTCGAGGCAGAAAGCTTCGATGCTGGCCTGCAACCGATCCGGCAATCCATTATGCAGGATCTCCCAGCTTCGCCCGCCGTCACGGCTCCGCGAGATGCGCGCGCCGGCGAAATGAGTCGTGCGCCAGGTGCCCGGGGCGTCCTGCGCCGCCGTCATAAAAATCAGCTTCGGATCCGACGGACAAAACACGAACCCGTCGGGGTAGCCGCCGATTTCGTCTTCCCTTCCGGTCCATTGCTCCCAAGTGGTGCCGCCTTCGGGACTGACGTAAAGTCCCCTTCCGGTGACCGCATAGAGACATCTGGAATTGCTCGGATGAATCATCAGCCGGTGGACGTCTTCATAGAGCTCGGGGAACTCTTGCCAGCTCTGTCCCGCGTCGGTGCTTTTTAACAGCCCGCCGACTTCAATCGAAGCGTATATCGTCGTCGGATTACCGGGATCGAAGTTGATATGCTTCACGTGGCCGATATGAGGCGGAGCGGGGAAACTCCATTTCGGCACACTGGGCACCGACCGAAGCGATGGCACTTCAGTCCAGTGGAGACCCAGATCGTCGCTGACGAACAGGTGTGCCGGCTCCGTCCCTGCATACAAACGCGCGTGTCCGTCGACGCGCGCCGATGCCAGCGAATAGACATTGGTTTGGGTCAACCCATTGCCCCTCGGCTCCCAAGTTCTACCGCCGTCGGCGCTAACGTGCACTGAGCCGTGAAACGCCCCGGCAATCGTCAAGCCGCTTTCCGACTCCATGATGATCGCGCTGATATGCCTGTCGGTCAAAGCCTGGTGCGCTACCCGCCATGCGGACCCCTCGCGCGCGATGATGGCGATGCCTTCTCTCGTTCCCACCAACACCTCGTTCGAGCGGGATGGGGAGGAGTAAATAGTGGTACCACCGTGGGACAATCCTATCGCCATTTGCTTACCCTCCTGATTCGTTAGTTTGGGTTGACGCGATCAGCAATCAATCTCGAAGCGAAGCTTCCCACTTCGGTTTTTGGCTGTCAAGGCGCTGCCCGGCGCTGCTGGTCTAACGACAAAGAACCTAGCGCGGCAAAAGCCGCAACCAAAGAAGAGTCAAGATATCCCCCTCTTACATCTCCCCCGTCGCGGGGGAGAGAAGAGAGGGGGCACGTTATTGAGATGAATAGCGTTTCGTCGAATGAGAGCACCGTAAGAAATTTGCGCAAGCCGCGCAAACTTTCAAGGATAGGAGTGCAAAGCTCACATAGAAAAGATTTGTTTGAGTTCTCTGCACTACTATGCCTAAAAGTTTTCGCAGCTTGCGCAAAATGTTCCGACGGCCGATCATCAGTGAAAAGATGTTGTGGACTAATGAACAGGCTTATGTTTTATTAATTTCACGAGGTCGAGGCAAAGATCATGAGGATCGGGGCTTTCGGATACCGGAGCGTTGATGGAACCAAGCAATTCTTCGCCGCCGTTTTTGTAACGGCATGGTGCGTTATCGCTGCCGCCCCGTCGTGGGGAGAGACAATCAAAGGTAGTGTCCGGTACGTGGGCGCGCCGGTTGATAAGAAAAAAGTCTCCGTGACGATTGATCAGTACGTCTGCGGCAAAGAAAAAGAGCCCGAAGACTTGGTGCTCTCCTCCAACAGCGGCATTCGGAACGCTGTGGTGTCGCTGCAGAACCTCCCACCGGGGGCGAAGTGGGATTGGAATCCCCCTCCCGCAAAAATGGATCAGAAGCAGTGCTCGTTTGTCCCACGCGTGGTCGTCGTGCCGGTAGGTGGAACTGTGGAATTTCTAAATAGCGATCGGTTGTTGCATAACGTCAAGAGCGCCGGCAAAGAAAATCCTCCTTTCAACCGAGCCCAGCCGCACGCACGGGCCATTTCATTCGTGTTCAAAAAACCTGAGATCCTGCGGGTGGACTGCGATCTCCACTCCTGGATGCGTGGTTGGGTGGTGGTTGCTGAGCACCCATTCTATGCCGTAACCAACGAACAGGGAGAGTTTATCCTCGAAAACGTGCCGCCGGGCAAGTACACCCTGCAGGTCTGGCAGGAAAGCTTGGGAAACGTGACCCAGGAATTGGTCGTGGGAGACAAAGGCGCCACCACGGTCACTGTGGGGATGGGCAAGAAGTAAAGCGCGCTCTCCTTGATACGCTAAGGAACCACTGCGATTTTTTTTGCGGCTTCCCAGCCGGCCGAGTGGTTTGGCTCCGCGATCGCCCGAAGCGAGCCTCCTTCATCAAGCGCGATCGTGAAGGTAACTTTGGGAAAAGAATAAACCGGGTGGAGATAGACCCGTGCGATCTCCGCGGTGTTGATGTACAGAGCGATGTAGCGAATGGAGTGCTCGCTCAGGGAAGGATGTTCGCCGCCAGCGCCTATGTTGACGGTAACGTCGAACCATTGGCCGCGCTTGACTGAGTCGGGCGCGACGATTTTCGGCGTATGTTTCGGATCGAAGGAGGTGCGCAATTGCTTGTACTCGGGAGTGAACTGTTCTTCCTGCCCACCCCACACGGGCTGTGTCACCGCTCCGATGATAGACACGCCCAGAGCAACTCCGACCGCCACGGCAGTCCACCTAACCCACGGCGTAGAATCACTTCGCATATTTCTTCACCTCTTGCACTGAATATTTGCGGCAACGCTGGCCCCGCTTCGGAACCGCCGCTTATGCCCCGCGCCAGCAGAGCACGTCGTAGGCCATGACCCCTTCCTGTTTACCCGTCACTCTCAGCAGCCCGAGCTCGCGAACCTGTACCGCGTCCTTCACTCGCTCGTAAGTGCTCCCGGTCATCAGAATCTGTCCGGGTCCGGCGTTCGATTCAAGTCGCTGGGCCACATTCACTTCGTTGCCGATCACCGTGTAATCCGTCCTCCGTTCGGACCCAATGTTTCCAGCAATCACAATGCCCGTGTTAATTCCGTTCCCCATGTGTAGACGGAGATCAGGAAAGCTCGCGAAAGTGATGCGTTTTAACCCCTCCTGCACGGCGAGGGCACAGCGGACTGCGTTGGCCGGATCATCTTCGCGACGGACGGGAACCCCAAAGAACGCCATGAACCCATCTCCCCGAAACTTGTCGAGCGTGCCTCCGAACCTAAAAACGGTGTCGATCACGAGCGTCAGGTAGATATTGAGGATATCAACGGCATCTTGCGGATCGAGTTGCTCGGCAAGCGGCGTGAACCCACGCAGATCGCCAAAGAGAACGGTCACTTCCCGCTTCTCGCCGCCCAACTTCAAGTGACGTCCGGGATCGGCGACGATCTCGGCAGCCACCTCCGCAGAAACATACCGGCCGAAGAGAGTGCGGAGCAGACGGTTCTTCGTCTCAATCTCATCGTGGAGCGCCTTGATCCTGAGAAGCGACTTGACCCGGGTCAGGAGCTCCTCGCGGTTAAAGGGTTTACTCAGAAAATCGTCGGCGCCCGTTTCGATCCCGCGAATCCGGTCGGTGACCTCGCTGAGCACCGTCAACATCACGACCGGCAGGAGGCGACTGGCCTCATTAGCGCGGATACGCTCGCAGACCTCGTACCCTGACATGTCCGGCATCATCACGTCCAGAAGGACCAGGTCCGGCGCGGCGCTCTCGATGAGGCCAAGGGCCGTGGGACCATCGGCCGCGGTGATGACCTCGTACTCCGCAGCCGTCAGCGTCTTCTGCAAGATCTCGAGATTCTGCTTGTTGTCATCGACCACTAATATGCGAGGCGGTCGACTCGCCATGTCGGTGCTCCTTTCTGGACCCCAAAAGTCAGTTCTCGGGCACAAACTTCCGAATCATCTGAAGCAGCTCGCGGGGGCTATACGGCTTTGCCATATAAGCCGAAGCGCCGGCATCCTTCGCCTTCTCGTCGTCGCCGCTGAGCGCGAACGAGGTGATCACGATGATCGGGATGGCGGCGGTCTTGGGATCGGTGCGAAGCCTGCGTGTAGCGTCCAGTCCAGACAGCTTCGGCAGCTGGATATCCATGAGGATCAGGTCCGGCAGCTCTGTGAGCGCCGTCGCCACCCCCATCTCGCCGTCCGTCGCCTCAATCAACCGATAGGAGGTGCGCGCCAAAAGCTGCCGCACCATCTTTAGATTGAATTCGTTGTCCTCCACGTAGAGGACGGTCTTGCCGCTCATGTGGTCACTCCATGATTAACGCGCAAAGGGATTGAAAAGAAGAAGGTCGATCCCTTTCCCAGTTCGCTTTCCACCCAGATCCGGCCGCCATGCATCTCGACGAACTTTTTGGTGATGTTAAGCCCGAGTCCGGTCCCGGCAAACTCCCGGGTCATCGCCATGTCCACTTGCTGGAACTCGTTAAAAATGTTTTCGAGCTCGTTTTTTGGTATGCCAATTCCGGTATCCGAGACGCGATAGAGCAGGTTCTCTCCCTGCTGTTCCACCCAAACCGCAACCCGCCCGCCCTTGCTGAATTTCAGCGCGTTCCCTACCAAGTTCGTCAGACATTGCGTGATCCGCCTTCCGTCCCCGAAGGCGAGCGGAATATCCTCCTGTGCCGCCGCGACGAATCCCAACCCTTTTTCCAGGGCCAGCGATTGAAGCGAGGCCCGGACGGTCTCCACCACTTCCTGCACCGAGTATTCGCCCAAAACCAGCTCCATACGGCCCGCCTCGATCTTGGAAAGATCGAGGACATCGTTGATCAGCCGAAGCAGATGCTTGCCGTTGGTCTGAATATCCGTCAGCGGCTCCTTCAGATGGGCCGGAACATCGCCGTAGATCTCATCGAGCACCATCTCCACAAAGCCGAGGATCGCGTTCATCGGTGTGCGTAGCTCGTGCGACATGTTGGCGAGGAAATCCGATTTTGCCTTGCTGGCCTGCTGGAGCTGCTCGTTCAGTCTCTGCAGCTCATGCGACCCGCGCCGCTGGCTCTCGGAGAGACGCTGCAGCTCCCGGCTCATGTGGTTCATATGGTCGGCCAGCGCGCCGAATTCATCGCGATTGGGGACGTTAATTGTGGCACCAAAGTTTCCCTTCGCCACCTGGCTGAGGAAGCCATGGGCCTCCTGAACAGGCAGGATAAAGGACCATGAGATGACGAACCCGAGTAACAACGCCAGCAGTATCAAAGCCGCCGCGCTGCTCGCCATCAGGATTAGTGTCTTCCTGTTTGCAGCGGCGACACTTGCCCGAAGACGGTCCATCTTCTCCCGTTCGCGCTGGACCAACTGATTGACCAGCCCTTCGATTTGCAGATAGAGAGGATACTCCTTGTTGAGCTGCAGCCGCATCGCATCATCAATCTTCCCATCGCGGACGAAGTTTGCGATATCAGCCACAGTGGTCAGCGCATCTCCCTGGGCGGCGCGGATGCGCTGGATCAGCTGCACCTCTTCGGGTTGAGCCGCCTTCTCGAGGCGAGCCAGTGTATTGCTGAAACGGTTGTTCTCGCGCAGGATGTTTTCGACTGTAGACTCGTCTCTCAAGAGCAAAGCCATGGCGGTAAAGTTCATCTGCAAGGCCAAGGCGTGCTGGATCTCTTGCGACCAGTGGACTCGTTCGTGAACCTCATCCAGGAGCTGGCTCTGACTGGACATTTTGGTGATGGTCTGAAGGCTTATCACTCCCATGCCGATGAAGAGCAGTGTGACCAGTAGAAAACCCGCGAGCAGTTTTGCATGAACCGAGGCCTTGATGGCCGCAACCCACCGAACCAAGTCTCCTAACGGTGAGCGGGTCAGGAGAAAGTGCGCGAGCCTTTCCTCCCAGCCGGTTAATGTCGGAGCGAAGGCCAATGTGCCGTCAGAGATAGTGACTTCTGGTTTAGGCACGTATCTACCCTGGGGCATAGCGTCGAAGCTAGCAAAGGCGAATCAACTTCGTCAAGGCATTGTTCTGATCTAAGTTCCAAGTTTTGCGTTTCGAGCTTTGTACCTGCGATCGGAATTTTAGGGAAGCAAAGGGTCGAGAGTCTTTTCCAGCTTACTCGCAGAGAGAGCAGCGAATGTGCTATGACTCAGGCTGAATTCGTAGGAACAGGAAGCGCAAAGGACGCAAAGGCACATAAAAAGCTCTTTGAATTCTCTGTACTATTGATTCTTTTGATTGCGCCAAGACGCCAAGAAAGCAAAGCTCGGAATCGTCTTTTTCTTGGCGCCCTTTGCGCGCGTCACTCCGATTTGGTTTGCGGGGTAGCCGCGCTAGGGTCAAGTCGAGTTTGCGAGAGGAGCACGCATGCGGTTTGGGACATTCAGTTACAATCAAGCAAGGCCTTGGGTGCCGGAGCGTCAGGCCTTCGACGAGCTGCTTGAACAAATCCAACTCACCGAGCGGCTGGGCTTCGACGAGGCGTGGTTCGCCGAGCATCACCATTCAGACTACGGCATGCTGGCTTCTCCCAACCTCATCGTCGCGGCCCTCGCGCACCGCACCCGGCGGCTGCGCCTCGGAAACTTGGTCAATGCATTGCCGCTACACGATCCGATGCGCCTCGCGGAGGAGTGCGCGATGCTCGACATCCTCACGGGCGGACGGCTGAACGTGGGGTTGGGGCGCGGGGTGCCCCGCGACGACCTCAAGCATGGGCTCGATCGCGACACGGCTCAAGCCCGCTTCGAGGAGGGCGTTGAAATTCTCCAGCGCGCCTGGAGGGAGGATACCTTCACGTATTCCGGTAAGGCCTGGAACTATGTCGACATCACGTGCCGCCCAAGGCCGCTACAGCGGCCCCATCCGCCTATTTATTACGGCGCCACTTCACCGGAAAGTCCATCGATGGTGGCGCGCCGCGGCTGGAACCTGGCGCTGTCGCGCCAACCGCTTGCCAACTGCGCTAAGGCAATTGCAAGGTACCGCGCGGAACGGGCGGCCCTTGGGAACCCGCCGGGTGGGGGAGACGCGATCATGGTCCGGGATATTTATATCGCCGAGACCGACGAGCAGGCGTGGGCGGAGGCTGCTCCTGAGATCACTCGCTTCTGGCAACTGGCCACCGATAACGTCTGGCGCGGCAACTCTATCACCACAGATGATCTGCCGAGGTTCACCGAACGCTTCGCCTATTTCCCTGGAGGCCTCACAGTGAAGAGAATGGACGAATGGGGCACCTCGCTGATCGGCAGCCCGGAAACAGTTCTCAAGAAGGCACGTCAGATGATCGAAACGGCGCGACCGGACTGCTTGGTCGGCATGTTCAGCTTCGGGGGTTTAAGTCATGAGCAGGTGATGCGCTCTATCGAGCTGTTCGCGACCAAGGTGAAGCCGTTTTTAGACGGGATTTAACCGCAAAGGCCTGTCCTGAGCGAAGTCGAAGGAACGCAGCGGTCGACTGGAGTTTTTTAAGGATCTCGTCAAAAGGAGTCGGTTTTTTCCAACCCCCCAAAGAAAAGGGACACGAATGTCCGCCGTCCATTTTATGAAACGCAACGCTACTCTTTAGTCTCGTAGCCCATCTGTACGGCGTGCTCAGCGCAAAGGACCGAATTGTCCAGAACGTACTTTGCGTGAGTGGCCTTCTTCCCGCACGGTTTCCAGTCCGTCGCAGTGGGGGCGATATAGTCACAGGTTTCTCCCTGTTTGATTGGACGGATTTCGAATTGAGAACTGAATCCGGCGCCTTCTAAGAAATCCGCTAAACCTTCTTCCATCTCTTTCTCCGTTTGGTTCTTGTGAGCGTCGCACAGGTGATCCTCGACGTACCATGCGGAGACTGAGTAAGCCGCGGCTTTATGACAGGAGCCGGGACTTTCTTCTTCCGAAAACCATTCACAGGCGGACTCTTCATCATCATCCAGTTTCGTCACGGTCACATCGGTCTTGCTACAGTACTCACACATGAAAAAGCTCTCCTTTCTAAAGCAATCCGAGGCAAATTCCCAGCCAAAGAAGCTCTGGCAACGAATTTTTTATCGTCGGTTCGAGAAGTGCTTGAGCTCTCTTTGCTCGGTCCACCGAGGGTAACTTTTTCGTCACTTGCACGTTGATGCCGAGACGAGACGCTAGAGGCTCGAAGAAATCGCGCAACTCTTTTTGGCGAACCCACGACTCGCTCAGAAGAAAATTATGGTCTTCGACACACTGCAGAATGCTCGATGCAAACTCAATTTCCCATTTCGAGGGTTTGGTTTATATGCCATCCCCTTCCAATCTGAGGGTCACGGAAGCCGCAACGCCGCCCGTTACTTCTTCAGCTTGGCACGTTCCAACGCGAGCGCAATCGCGCCGCCGGGCTGTGCCTTGGGTTCCAGAGCACGCTTGGGTTCGGACTGGCGCGGGTCGCGCGAATCGGGTGCTACGCCACCTGAGCGCGACGAGGTGCCGGCTGTGTCGTCGAGGCGCATACTTAGGGAAATGCGCTGGCGCTTCACGTCGACATCCATCACCTTCACCTTGACGATTTGGCCGGGCCTGACGATTTCGTGTGGGTCTTTGACGAATTTGTTCGCCAGCGCGGAGACGTGCACGAGGCCATCCTGGTGCTCGCCGATGTAATCGAAGGCGCCGAAGGCGGCGACGTTGGTGACGACGCCTTCGAGGATCATGTTGGGCTGCAGGTCGGCAAGAGACTCGATGCCGTCCTGGAAGGTGGCCGTTTTGAATTCGGGACGCGGATCGCGGCCGGGCTTTTCCAATTCAGTTAGAATGTCGCGCACCGTCGGCACACCGAATCTGTCGTCGGTGAATTCGGCGGGCGAAAGCCCCTTCAGCGCCGCCGGCTGGCCCATCACTTCGCCGATCCCTTTGGTGATGCGCGCGAGAATACGCTCGACCACCGGATAGGCTTCCGGATGAACCGAGGAGCGGTCCAGCGGATTGTCGCCGTTGTTGATGCGCAA
>Ga0137387_10001384_pt1 | contig 11968 bp, 10 predicted proteins | sample SagtaG_3_FD_104909 | JGI IMG/M metagenome (GOLD analysis project Ga0137387, IMG submission 104909) | Vadose zone soil microbial communities from Angelo Coast Range Reserve, California, USA - Sage2_R_115_16 metaG | ecosystem: Environmental > Terrestrial > Soil > Vadose zone > Saprolite | place...
TGCGCGCCGTTTCTCACATCCTGTTCCAACCGCGCTGCTGCCCGCTTCCCGTATCCCGCCGTGTTCAGATCGTCGTAACTCAAATTCGCGAATACCACGAACCGGTCTGGATAACGTCCCTTCATTACCGCGAGCGTCTTTTTCAGCTCTTCGCCCGTTCCCCCGCTCAGATTCACCATCACTCGCAGATTGATAGTGTTCATCTCCTTCACAACTTGGTCAACGTGCTCCGACGTCGGATTCCAGTGATGGCTGTGAATGTCGACGAATGGGTACTTTGCCCGCTCGATGTGGTGTTCCGGCGTGACCAGCGTTGACTTCGGTTGGTACTCGTCGATTGTTGGCACGCGGCCGTTCGCTGGGCCTTGCGCCTGCGCGCGCGTACCGGCCAGCCGATCCATCTCCAGCAACGCAAACAGCGCGACTCCACTGCCAACCAATGGAACTAGATTGCGCAGGACCCAACTCCGCGATTTCATCGTCACCTACCCTAATGAAGCGTTGTTACCCCGCAGGCGCATATCCTTCCTGCATTCTGCCGAGCCCTTCGCCATCTCATCACATGAATGAGCTCCTTGCGAGTGCTCATTTACTGTGAACCGAATTCGCTGACCTTTAGTCTCTGCGCCGGACTTGCCCAACGCAAAGAAAGCCCACATTGAAGCAGCATTGCTACCAACCAAGGTCGTAAAATGACAATCTGGAGAGGGTGCCGCGGAAGCCCGAAAAACATACTAAAGATGACGACCTCCACGAACGAGACAAAAGAAAAGCATCTTCGTGCGCTGATTCGAGGGCACCTTTCATTTTTTTGGCCGGCTAGTAGAGTCTTTGAGGAAGTCTGGACGAGGGGCCAATTTAACGTAACTTGCCCGCATTCCGCGTTCTGAGCCTAGAGCCTCATGTTGCCGGCCAACCGCAAGCATTTGTAACGTCCCATCTGTTCCCGAGTCTCCGAGTCTTTGCCGGCAGGGATTGCCTCTCGCGAGGCAATCCCTGCCCATTAAGACGAAGTTCTTTGCTGGCCATTCGAACAGAACATCCGTACTATTCCGCCCGAAAGACGCCCCGACTACCCTTTTGAGGTGCGCCGCTTCTTCCAAATCACGGTCTCCGCAGTCGCCGTCGTGATAGTTCTTCTCGGCACTCGCTACGCTTACTCTCGTGAGTCCGTCCACAACGTGAACCTGCACGAGCGGTATCAGCAAATCAACCGTGAGAGTTTCGATGCAAGACTGCCATATGTCTCGGTCAGTTGGGCCGACTTGTCCGCCCAGAACGCTGACGGAATCACGTCGTTCGATGATGACGACCATCCAGTTTCGATTGAATTGGACAGACAACGAATAACATCCGAACGGGACCTACGCGCTGTGCTCCGTCATGACGCGTGTCATGTTTCAGTCGGCGGGAAGGTAGCGCATGGGTCGGCATGGCAACTGTGCATGGACCGTTTCCATGACTAAACGGAAACTCCTTCTCGTCCTCCGCAAGAAATAAAACCGGTTTTCCGAAGTTCAGTCATGCGTCGCCTTTAATACTGATTTCCTCCGCTTCCACTCCAGCCTAGCCTCATCCAATTGCCGCTGAAACGGATTCTCAGCAAGTCTACGAACATCTTTCCCGAACTTAATCAACTCTTCGTCCGTCATGCGCCGTAATCTTTCCCGCAATTTTTCAAGAATAGCTTCGTCTGATTCAAAACTGATGCTCATCATCGCTCCGGGCGGAGCAACGGGAGACAAAATACTACTTCGATGTACTCGTTTTGTCCTGTCGATTTGTTCGCGCTTTATGCCAATTACTTCGCTGTGGACAGTCGAATCGAGAACGTCGCGAGCGCTGCAAGAAATGTTCAATCGATTCGCTCTCGTATGATTCCGTACGTGGGCCGCCAGGGGCACATCAGTCCCATTCCGTTAGATCATTAGAGGCCACCCCGGAAGGTTTTCGCGGTATTACGAGTGCGCCACCGCGCCACCCGGCCATCGTCCCTACAGCCTTCATATACAGAGTAAAACTATGAGATTGGAGGTCGTTTCTGGTCCGGAACTTGGTCAGTTTTAAGTCGCCGTGCTGCGCGGAACTGCATAATCCCTATAAAAGATGAGATAAGGCCCAGAAAAAAAGCCGAGACCGAAACTGCTGGCGGGAGGTCGAATAAGAGCACCGAGCTGACTCCGAGGATTATTAGGCCATTTCCGAAGGATTTGAAAAATAGCCCAGCCCTCAACTTCGGGTCTCTTGCCCGCAGCCATTCAGTATAGCGGATGGATGAGACGCAGCAGATGGCCGTCCTGAAGGACACAAAGAATCTGTATCAATATTTCGATGCGACTGCGCAAGTCGAATATCTCTACGAATGCGTGGCCGAAACCATCGAAGAGATCGCGTTCATTCAAAGATCGTGGACATGCCGGACAAACGTGCATCATTGCTCGTGCGCTTGATCATGCAGAACTCTTTTCTGTAGTGACGGATGACGAGCTGGCAAGGATAGAGAGGCTAGCGGCGCAGTTGCAGAGTGACCGGAAAAGCTTGTACTACGGAACGTTTCGAGGGAAGGCTGACCAGTCCTACCTTAGTGAAGAAATCCCAGGCTGTAGCCACGAAAAGACGAAATCCGTTATGCCTGGGAATACCCTTGTCAGGAGGCCAATAAGGGGAGCAAAGCCAAATCCGACAATTTTGATCCAGAATTCCGCCCCTAACTCCCCTGGCTTGGTGTTGGTCACGTGGCTCAACGTGGCATCGCGATGCATCTCCGCATACACCTTCACAATCACCACACCTACAATTACGAACAAACCTACTAAAACTGCGCTCAGTGCCTGCCGCGGATCAAATGGATAGGTAGATATTGCAACGGTCGATGCGATGAACAGCACCACGATGGTCAGGGCCATCGTTCTCAATCGACCCAGAACATTCTGGATGAAACCGAGATACGTAAGGCACACAAATTCCTCAGCATTCCGTAGATGCTCATCCTTAGCCTGAGGAGGGGGGTTCGGGACCGCGTCCTCTTTCTCGTCACGAACCCTTGCCGGCGCCACAATCAAAGATTGCTTCTCCTTCCTCCATGCAGGCACGAGCAACTGCGCCAGTAGCGTGCCACTGGCCGCCGCAACGCTGGTCTGAAATTTCTGAAAACTCGTCAAGTCCCCCTCGAGGGGCTCTGCGTAGGAGGTCGAATACCATTCCGCGAATTCAAATCCCGCCCGGCGCATATCCAGCAGGGGAGGAAGAGAAATCCGGGCAGCTTGAATGTCACCGGGGTCGGAAGAATTCCTGGCGAAGTCGAGCAGGCTGGCTATCGTATGATTCATACATTCGATTTGCCGGGAAATGACCTTATAACGCACCTCTAGGACATTCCCGCTCATCTTCCATACGCTTCCCCAAGAAAAACCGTGCAGGACCGCCAGAGTCCGCCTCAGGGGCAGACGATCAAGAAACGTGAGCAGGCGTCTCAACTCTTCCCATATTTCGTACAATCGCCAGGCTTCGACAATCGACAAACTGCAGCAAACGTCAAGCCACACGATGAAAATGATCGAATAGCTCTGCGCACCCAAACTGCGCACCGGAACCCCTTCCGCGACCCCGAAGGCAACAAGAAGAAACAGGACAAAGAGAACCGAGCTGATCGCCGCGACCTTCCAGTTCAAAGGCATGCCGGCCCGCTCAATCCCTGCTGCAGCGTGCTCTTGACTGAACATTTTTAGAAAATCTCTGTCAATGTTATCCACGTCTTTAATCGTCAGCCGCTGCTGTGGCGGAAGACAAGGACGATCCGGGCCAAATAATGCCAGCCCGTGCAACGAAAACCAAAACGAGAGGTAAAGTCCTGCAAAAATCGCGAACATAGGCATGATCGGAGAAACACCGCTGGCAAGATGCATCGCACGCCAGTAGGTCAGTACGCGATTTTCGTCGATAAGCGCCAGTTGAATCGGAAGGACGAACAGTAGGCAAAATGCCACCAGTGTCCCGATAAAGAGGCTGGATCCACGATGATTCCAACTAGTGAAATCCTTGGAGGTCATTCCTGGCAAATCCGAACTGCCTCGGATGCGCTGGGACAGTTTCCATACGGTGCGGTTATTCGCGAGGATTGCGAACCATGCCATCAGACAAACGAATGTCACGCAGCATAAACCGAACCATGGGTAGACTAACCCGCGAGCGGGAAAAGAAAACACACCGCAGCCCCACGCGGCTACGATGGCCAGGAACGCGACACAGGAACTCCCGCTGAACACCAACAAGGTATGACGCCAGTCTCCCGTGCTCGCAAAATGGGCTCGAAATGCAGGCTTGGCGGTGTACGACGCCGACCAACAACACCACAAGTGAAACATCGAAAAGCCCACCAATATGAGTAAGAAGAGCTCCATGCCCGATGGCATTGCCGGCCTTTCACCAGGCTCCTCCGCTCTCTCTTCCTTTCCGTTCACAACCTTCGCCTCACCACAACTAAGCTCGGCGGGGTCCAACGATTCCTGATCCTTTTTGGCCGTTAAAGATGCCATTGGCCAAAACCTGTTTACGCCGATGACGGATAACCAAGTGGCTGGCCCCGGATAGACACAGTGCTTACCCTTGTTCTTTTCATCGCCCTGATCAGTGAGCATCCAGTTCGGAGGGGAATAATCGGGAATAGGCGGATCTTGCGTGCAGACAATGCGCGGAACGAAGATCTTCTTTTCGCGTTCACTTTCGTCTTTGCCCTCTTCGAGTGCGTGACATCGGTTGGGATCCTGCGTTTCGCCGTTGAGACTCTTCTCATTCAGTAACAGCCGTAAGGCGACATAGGTCCCTTCCGTTGTATCAGCGCTAAAAACCCGGTCGGATGCAGGAAGCGAAGGGTGCTCCGTCCAGTCGCGCTCTAAGGGAAAGAGTGGATATGTGCTGAGCGTCATCGTACCGCTGAGCCCGGTTGCACCCCGTTCTCGGGCGAACATGAGGTCTGAACCAAGAATCACGATCCGACCATCTGGGTAGGTTCGTCGCAGAAAATTTGTCAGGAACAACTGGTCCAGTGTATTACTGCTCCGTAAAACGATGTATCGAGCGTGAAGCTCGCGCAAGGCGGCCACAATTTCCAATAAAAATGCCTCTTGGGTCAGGGGCGTCTGATTTCCGCCGTAGCTGCGGATGGAATCGTGTACTTTCCCGGCCGGATCGGCCAGATCGGTGGGAAGATTTCTTCTCTGCGTTTCCCCTGATTGAGGAGATGTTCCCATGTTGAATAGCGACTTTGTTTGATAAGCACCGCGCAGCGCCGAGATGTCTCGAGGATAGAAAAGCTTGAGAGCCTTAGCAGAACAATCGTTTCCGTCTTCTCCCGTAACGCCGGAGCTTCCATAGGCGGTTTCGTCTTCGGAGATCATCGCAAGTTTGCCGGGGTCAAATCCGGATTGCTCCGTCGTTATGTATTTGCAAAATCGCTCAAGAATCTCGTCGTCATTCTGCACAAAGCTGTGAAACGTGACCTTAGAATCAAATGCTTTTTGAAATGCGGCTGCCGAATTCTTGCCGCTTACGCTTCCGCTGTAGATTGCAAGCCGTCGACCAGCTGTCGTCGAGCGCAAATCCAACCGATCCGCGGTATTCGGCTCAGATAGGACTTGCGCTAGGGAAGGAAAAGACCCTGAGAATGATGGGCCGAGGACGGCCAACCGTTTTCTATTCTTTTCGGTCTTCGGCTGCAAAACTGCGATCCACTCGAGGGCATTTCGGAACTGCTCTCTGTGAATTCCGTGAGTAGCTTCTTCCCCAACAACAAAAACTATCAGCCCCTCGCGATAACTTTTTGAAAGGCCGTTTCCATCCTTCTTATCTGTCGCGCCCGAATCTTCTCTGCAATCGACCTGCTGCTCGCCGCAATCTACGGTCTTCCGAAAAAGAATAATCCCGGGCTGATTCTCCTTCATTTCCTTTTCTTGATTGAAAGCTTTCTCATCGGACAGCAGCGCGTAAGAAGGTTCTTCATCATCCCAGGGAAGCCAGGAGCCGTCGAAATCATATTTCTCGTCTTGTGCGCCCTCCTGGATGGCGACCGCGAACTGGTCGAAGAGAACGGGTAAGTGCGTGTGCACCGGGTCAGGCAGGGTCGCGATTACGAATTTTAGTCGCGAGGCTTTTTCGGTCACTTCTGGTTGAGTTTCTCCTATGGGTGCATCACCTGATTCATAGCATTGCTTAGGAAGGGTCAGATCTTTGATGTCAAGGAATTCTTTAAGCTCCTCTTCTAGCCCCCTGCAACCTGGCCGCTCTTTACGGGTCTCACTCTTCGTCGGGGTGGGCTTTGATCGTCTAATCGCACTGCTGCGATCCGTACTCCCGCTTTCCTCCGGTTTTGGTCCAGTCTGCAGAGAAAACCCCGCTACCGCCGCGATGGCGAGGAGTGCTGCTACCCCGATAGTCCCTTCTCTCTTCATCCGTTAATCCGATACGCGAGGGTCTGTTGGCAGTGAGACAAACGTGGTTCGTTTAAACGTAGTGACCGGCACCGCAGAATCGTTACAGCCTTGCAGCAACTTAAGTCGAGACGCGAAGCGATGTTTGGTGTCGCTTCGATCGGTTCGAAGATCAACTGCCAGCAACGCGCGCCTGCAACGGTTGCAGCGTTTTCGTCACTACTAGACTAGGTTCTCTCAACGGATGTTGAATCAGATCGAGCTGGAGCAGGGCAGGAGTGCCTAAAAAGGTTAGAACGATGAACGCAGCTAGAAGCCATGTCATGAAAACGAACGGCCAGCCACAATCGGGACGTAAAGTGGCTTGGTTTTATATGGGTAAGGTTAAACTTGACGTTATTAAATACGATATATTTAAAGATGCGGTAAGACCCACAGAGTTTGCCCTGCGACGAGACGCATCGCTGAAATTTAAGATTTGGAGCCTGGTAATGGTCTTGTTGATGGAACTGGCCTATTGGGAAGTCCTCCTTTTTCTGCTCATGCTGTTTGGGCTGATTTCTGTGCACCTGTTTACGGGCCGGATCAACACAAAGGGTTTGCTCAAGGGGACTAAAGGAGACGGCACTCAATATTTCAGTCCAGAGCGTGTCCAGCTTCTGCTTTTTACCATAGGTGCATCCTTTCAATATCTAGCGGCCCTGCTGCACGAACCGACAAGATTCCCGATCGTGCCAGAGGGCTGGCTCCTGATTCTCGGTGGCAGCCATGTTGTGTACCTGGGGGGAAAGTTCGGTGCTTCGCTTCTTGGCAAGTCGTGAACTGACGTCGGAGGAGGTCAACAAATGTCGAATTCACTAGAATTGGTAGTAGGGTACCTTGTCTGTAGTGTTGTGGGACTCTTTGCGCTCCTGGTGTTGTGGAGGATCTTTCGAGGCGACATTAATCTCAGTTTGCTAATCAGCGAAAAAACGGGTGAGGCCAGCATGTCACGGTTTCAACTGCTGATCTTCACTTTTGTGATTGGGCTCAGTTTCTTCTTGATCGTAATTTCGAACGCCAAGCTCCGAGCAAACGATACACCAGCCAACAGCGCCTCAGGTCCAATGAAGTCCGGCTTGCCTGATGTCCCTGGCGGAGTTCTGGGATTGCTGGGCATCAGCGCCACTTCCTACACCGTGAGTAAGGCGATTCAGGCCAACATGTCCCAGAAGACTGATACGGAACCACGGTAAGAGTAATTACCATGAAAAAGAATTCTTTAGCGCACGCCGCGGCTCTATTACCTCTAGCAATCGGTCTCGCTATGAATGGTGTTTCTTCAAGGAGTCACGCTTCCAATCCCAGCTCCGCAGAGCCAGCTTTCTGCAGCCAGTTCGGTATTGATTCGAGCGCGTCCGAGTCTCTCGGACATGCTATCTCAGTGTCACCGCAAACATGCACAACAAGAATGAGCAACGGATTTTCACTTCCGGATTCCGAATGCACGCCCGGTGCCGTCAACCCGACGGTCACCGTGGAAGTGCTTCGCGACTCGGGTTTTCGTACGGCGTGCGTGCGCGGCCATGCCTCCTCCGCGGCGGAAAAGAACCATACTTATCAGCGTTATGCCATCGAACATCCCGATCAAAATACCGGGCAGACACAGACCTGCGAGCTGGATCATCTGATCTCCCTCGAGCTCGGTGGCGCAGATACCGTGGATAATATCTGGCCTCAGTGTGGACCTCCGGGCGTGGTTCTCTCGGAACGCTATTTCAAGAGAAAAGACGCAGTGGAAAATTTCCTGGCAAAGCAAGTGCGAGAAGGCAAGATGTCCCTAGCGGAAGCGCAAAAAGGCATCGCCACAGACTGGACGCAGTTTTTGGCCGCCTCAGAGGGATGTGAGGGAGCAGCGTGCGAGTAAATTTTCCAAGAGACTGCTGGGGTCGCCCGCGGTGGATCCCCTGAAATCGGCACCATGTGAAGAAGCGAGTGTTCGAGAGGTGAGGAATTGTTCGAACAGATCGATGTAAATCGTGGCTAAGAACGTGGTTGTCTGCTGTGATGGCACGGGCAACGAGTTTGGCGAAAGCAATTCCAACGTAGTCAAGCTCTACAAAACGCTGGTTCGGGGTCCCTCGCAAGTCTGCTATTACCACCCAGGTGTGGGCACCATGGGCGCGCGCAACGCGCTAAGCCCTATAGGTAAATGGTGGACCCGTATCCTAGGCTTGGCATTCGGATACGGAATTTCGGATAACCTCGCGGACGCATATCAGTTTCTGATGAGAACTTTCGAACCTGGAGATCATCTCTATGTCTTTGGTTTCAGCCGTGGTGCTTATACTGCTCGCGCTCTCTGTGGAATGCTGCACATTGTCGGCCTGCTGGACAGGAACAACGAAGGTTTAATTCCTTTTGCCATCCGCATGATTAAGAACAGGAAGATCAACTTCTCGGTTGCAGGTGAATTCAAGAAAACTTTCTCGCAAGAGTGCAAACCGCACTTCGTAGGCGTATGGGATACTGTCAGCTCGGTGGGCTGGGTCTATAACGCCGTTCGCTTCCCATTTACGACGCTCTCCAGTAATCCTGACTTTAATATCGTGCGCCATGCTGTATCCATCGATGAGCGACGAGCATTTTTTCGCCAGAACCTCTTCGGCGTGCCTCACAACCCTCAACAAAATGTGCAGGAGGTTTGGTTCGCGGGCGTTCATTCAGATGTAGGCGGCAGCTATCTGGAATCAGAGAGTCAACTTTCAAAGATTACTTTGCGCTGGATGTTTTGCGAAGCGGAACTAGCCGGTCTGTTGATTGATCCCCAGCAGAGGGCAGATATCTTGGGGGCCAAGCCGCCATACGTGGCGCCCGACCCCACTGCTACCACACAACATGAATCGCTTCACGGCGGGTGGTGGATGGCCGAGGTTTGGCCTAAGATCGTTCACCTGCAGAACCTCCAAGGCGAATGGGGTTCCTCCATTCGGTTAAATTTGGGTCGACATCGCTTTATTTTGCCTGGTTGTCTCGTCCACGAATCCGTTGAGCAACGCGTGAACAGCCCGACCCTTCGGTACAAACCTGGCAATTTACCTGAGCAGCGCCAGATCGTTCGAGAACCATGCGGGAGCGGGAACTAGAGATTCGGACGTGCCCGAAGTTTTGGAGAGGGCGAATCGAGATTACGTGGTTTGGCCGTCCTGTCAACCGAGGGAAGCTGAGGCCCAGCCTCGAACAAGTGATACCTGAAACGTCAGAGGATTTTGCGTCACTACTCTGTGCGGCTCTCGCCGGCAGGAGAGGTGCATGACAGTTGGATTTAATAATTTGCGACATATCGTCGTCCTCATGATGGAGAACCGTTCCTTTGACCACCTGCTGGGCGGATTGAGCCTCGTAATGGAAGGCGGTAAGAAAAAGTACCCGCAGATCAACGGCCTGACCGGCACTGAATCGAATCCGGATACGGCTGGAAACACGATCAAAGTGCAACCGAACGCGAAATATCAGGGTCAACTGGATCATGACCCGGACCATCACTTCCCCGGCGTCGATCTCCAAATATTCGGCGCTTTGCCCGGACCGGGCCGTGTCGAGAACATGAAGGGCTTCATAAAGAGCTATGCAACGCAAGGCACGTCCCTCGCTGCTTCGCGCGCCATCATGTCTTACTTTCCTCCCGAGAAACTGCCTGTGCTCACAAGGCTCGCGACGGAATATGCAGTTTTTAACGGCTGGTTTTCCTCGATTCCCGGACCAACCATTTGCAACCGTGCATTCGCGCACTATGGCACTTCGTTCGGCAATGTGGATATGAACCTTTTCTATATTCAGGATCCTATCCCGAGTATTTATGAGCGCATGATTCAGGCCGGCCGTACTGCAAAGATTTATTACTACGACCAGCAGAGCTCGACGATGGAGATTGTGAACTTATTGAAGAACCAGCCGCAGATTTTCGGCAGCTACAAGCAGTTCGTCGCTGACTGCGATGGCAACACTCTTCCCGAGTACTGCTTTATCGAGCCCTGCTACAACGATCATCCGGGGCCAGGAGGCGGCCAGATAATCGCCTCAGACCAGCACCCAGATCACGATGTACGGGAAGGCGAAAGATTCATCGCGAACACTTACAACGCGATTCGCACAAATCCAGAGCTCTGGGAAACGACAGCGCTCTTGGTCGTCTATGACGAGCACGGTGGAATTTACGATCACGTCGTGCCCCCGAAATGTGAATCGGATGATTACAGCGCGCCACCGGAGAAGACAGGAACGGGTGAAGCGTTCAATTTTAATCGTCTCGGTGTACGCGTGCCTGCGATCTTGATCTCGCCCTACGTTCCTAGAGGCACTGTAGTATCTGGACCCGAAGATCCAAACGGAATGATTTTTGAGCACGCCTCGATTCCCGGCACGGTAACGGACTTCTTTCTAAAAAACTTTGACAACCGCACATCCCGTGAAAAGAATTCGAAGAATTTTCTCACACCGCTCACAGATACATTGCGGCCGGATGATGATTGCTGGGTTTTTGAGGTGTGAAAGAAAAACATGAAGAAAAAATATAAGCTGGTCCAGAAGATTCCCAAGACACCCAAGAGCTCATACGACCACGGACGCTTTATTTCCAGCCTGATTGAACATCAAGTCAAGCATTTCCACGACGTCGAAAAGTCGTTTCTGAAACCCGGCCAAAGACTGACCGACATCTCCAAGATCAAGACAGAACTTCAGGCAAGTAAATACCTGAAGAAAATGACGGCGCTGTTGCATCCGCAAGGCGCCGAGAAACCGCAAAAAACCACTAAATCCAGCACGACTGGCCGGCCCGCGAATGCCGAGAGGGGTAAGAACAAGTTGAAAAATAGACAGGGTAAGCGGAAGAGCCGGTGAAGGAGGCTCGTTGCGAACCATAATTCTTTTCTTAGTATTGGCAGGCTCGGTGCAAGCTCAGCAAAACCCTCCTTCGCCTGCTCCGGCGACACCAAATGTTGACCCCTCTGGCGAACTTCAGAAATTGAGGGACAGTTGTGGGGCTTTCAAGCTTCTTCCCTGCGGCGAAGAACTCTTCACCGGAAAACCCTTTCACATCGCTGTGGGAAGCATCGCACCTCAGAACGGGTTTGGAGCGGGTCTTGCCTACGTCGGCCACAAGACGACGGAGAACTGGCGAATTGGCTGGAACTCGGATGCAGTGGGCTCGATCAATGCATCATGGCGGGCAGGTTTCTATCTGAAATTCGTCGACACTCACCAAAAGCCGATCGGAGGCGGCCTGGGAACGAAAGGAAAAAAGAAGTCCCGGGTTTTTTCTGAATTGCCGGAGCATCCGGTGGTCAATCTGTATGTGCAAGCGATATCGCTGAACAAGCTTACGTATTTTGGTTTGGGGCCGGACACGAGTCGCGCCGGGCGCACATTTTACGGTATGACGCAGACGATTGTGGGAGGAAGTGCTGTAAAGCCCTTCTACGAGCGGCTGAATGCCAGTATCTATGGCGAAATAAATGGACGGTTTGTTGACATCCGTCCAAGAACCGGCGAGCCGAGCCCAA
>Ga0137387_10001388_pt1 | contig 11957 bp, 24 predicted proteins | sample SagtaG_3_FD_104909 | JGI IMG/M metagenome (GOLD analysis project Ga0137387, IMG submission 104909) | Vadose zone soil microbial communities from Angelo Coast Range Reserve, California, USA - Sage2_R_115_16 metaG | ecosystem: Environmental > Terrestrial > Soil > Vadose zone > Saprolite | place...
ACGCGCACCGGTCCATCGCGGCTCGATGGGCACGACAACCTGCGCGCTTCCATGAAGAACGTGGTCGACGGGATCGCCGACTGGCTGAAAATTGATGATGGCGACCCGCGGCTGGTGTTCAGCTACGACCAAGAACGCCACGATCGCTGGCGTGTGATTGTCGAAATCGAGGGTCCTGACAAATGAAGGTCTTCTACTTCGGCTGCAACAAATACCCAGGGCACTACATGTTTCGGGTCGCCATGAACATCGATTGGGAATTTCTGGAACGCAACCCGTGGGGGCTAAGCATCGATGGCGGTTTGTGTCCTGGTGCGGTCAAGGAAATCTGGCGCGTGCCGATCGAAAAGCAGATCGAGGGCGCGGCGCATCTTCATCATAAGGACGACTGGACTGCGCTGTCGTTCTGGGATCGCAGCATCGATAAGCGCAGTGGCTGTAACAGCAATTTCATCGCCCAGGGGATGTTCACGTTCGAAGAAATGCTGGCGATCGCGCGCGAGCATTTTCCGGGCGTAATGTCCCGATTCACGTTCCCGATCGTGCCGGCCGAATCGGTGAGGCCGCTATGACCACATACCGCCACCGCAAAAACAAATTGCGCGTTCAGGCGTGTCGTCCGGAAGACCGCGCCATGCTCGAAACACCGGCCGGCGCCGAACTGGTCACGGCAGCCGCCGCTGCGCTGGACAACAACACGCCTCGTCCGCTCAGTTCCGACTACCCGCCGACTGTTGAGGATTTGCGCGAGGCCGGCTTGTGGCCATTTCCGAAAACTCCATGAGCAAATTTCTAACACCGACCGACACGATCAACGTAACGATCGCTGGTCATCTGATCACTTGGATCGCAACGCGGACCGTCACGCTCTATTGCGAAGGCGGCCCTCTGCTAGACGAAATCATCACCCACCATAAGGCCGGCACTTTGCTTCCCGTGTTTCCGCCGCTTTCGTGGTGCGAACGATTCTCCCTATGGGCACGATCGTTATGGCCATTTCCCTCGAAAGACGGTCTTCCAAAATGAGCACCGATCCAGCGGCCATCCTAAAGTTTGCCGCAGAATTCGAAACGCAGATGCGAGCGCTGTACCCGCGCATGACTGACGCGCATGGGACTGCTTTCGTGGCCGAATATTTGGACGACTTCAACGAATGGCTTCGGGCCCGCGAGCCGGTCAGCGTGTTCGATGAATTCGAAGAACATCTGCGCCAGATGGCGATCATCAAAGTTTCGCATCCGCACTTTGCGGACATCGGCGATGGATTGCTCGAAGCGGCTGATCGACTGGCCAGGCTGCGCGAGGATGCGGCACGGCTGGAATGGGTGCTACCAATGCTGACTGGCGAAGATAGTCCGGTTGCCGATGCCAGAACGCGCGCATTAGGTGCGGCATTGATTGGAAAGATGGAAGGACGCGATGCGATCGATGCAGCGCGCAAGGAAAGCCCTTGACGTTAAATCCGAACTCTGGGAAGTGAAGCGATGAAGAACAAAACTGCGCCTGTGCCAAGGCCGATAGCTTGGCTGACCAAGGAATCCTTCAGTCGCCTGCAATGGGGCGGCAATCGCAGCCGTGGAACGGTTCCGGTTCATCACAGACAGACCAAGTCGGCACACATCCCGCTCTACACTGAAAGGGCGAAACAATGACCGCCCCCTGGATCCTAGATTTCCTAAACCGGCGCGCGGAGGTCGAGGAGGAGATGCTTGAAACCGTGAAGACAACCGGCCTCGCCACATCGGACAAGCTGCTCGACTGGGCGCTGCGTTTGGGCGTGCCGGAGGACGAGGACTTCGGGCGGGTAGGCACGGAATGGCGGCGAATAGGCTGTAACTGTCCTGTGATCCATCAGCCTCCATGTAGCGCTGCTGTCAATACGGCTGCCGCTCAGCCGACCGACCTACGGGCGCTGCTGCAGGAGGCGCGCGACGAGATTGCCTCGTGGGCGGGTGATGCAGGTCCTACTGATCTTGCAGAAATGGTGCCGCTGGTTGCTCGCATCGACACCGCCCTTGCCACGCCCGCGCCGGGGCCAGTGGCGTGGATCATAGAACACGACACACCGAGCAATCACCCTGAGGAGCCTCCAGAGCACTACCGAGGCGTCACTCTTACAGATCCTCAATCTCATGAGGGCGCCTATTACGGAGACGAGACGATCACTCCGCTCTACACCGCCCCGCCCCCGGCCAGCCCGTCGGATGCGAGGGATGCGGCGAGTATGACAAATGCAGAAATAGCTTTGATGATGGTTGGCTTTGCGCGTGGTTCCGGCTCGAAAGATTATCTGGCAGCGAAAGAAATCGTTGATGGAGCGTGTAAGCAATTAGGCAAAGTCGCCATCGAGCGGGAGGGAGGAGCGTGAGCATCTGGCGAAGGATTGCATATACGACTTTAGTGATTCTGCTGTGGTCGGCAATCATTTATGGGAGCAAGCCATGACCTCCCCGCCGGATGTGCAGAACATGAGCCCCGACAAAAAATCTCTAGTCGGGTCAATGGTTGAGGTGCATCGAAAGCACATTGACGGGTTATTGATCAGTGATGTGTGGGAGTTACTTCCCGTTGTGGCTGAACGCTCAGAGGCAATTACCGTCCAGCGTAAAGACGGTCTGTTCGAAGACCTTCCCAAAGGTCAAGGAGCTTACAGATGACCGCGCCAGATGTGCAGAACGTTCCTGATGTGTGGGCTCTCCTAGAGCAGGCGCTGAAGCGTGTCTTGCGCTATCAGTCAACGTTATCCGTACAGCTTGGCGATGATTTGCCGGAGCGGATAGAAGCCGCCCTCTCCCAGCGCGACCGATTCGTGCTGGTGCCGAAAAAGATGGCAGAAGAAGCCATTGGATTAGCTTTTGCGAGGGCTGTTGATTCGCTATCCGCACCAGCATCGAATCAAGAGTTGACGCAATGTATCTACTGTCTACAAGTAGGCATTGACGACACTCACCGCTGCGCAGGAGTGCAGTCAAGATGATCTCCTGCTCCTACCGCACCTTCCGATGACTCAACCTCTCGCTATCGATCTTTATGCCGGCCTAGGCGGCTGGACCGAGGGCCTGCTGGCAGAGGGTTACTTTTGCATCGGCTTCGACATCGAGCGGCACGTGTACGGCACCGAGCAGTATCCGGGCGAGCTGGTGCTGCAGGATGTCCGCACGCTGCACGGTTCGCAATTCAAGGATGCGGCTCTGATCGTGGCGAGTCCGCCGTGTCAGGCGTACAGCTACCGGGCGATGCCGTGGAAGCGGGCCAAGGCGCTGCCGCCTCCTGATAACGAGCTGTTCGACGCATGCTTCCGCATCCAGCGCGAGGCCTGCGAGGCTGCGGGCCATCACATCCCGATGGTGGTGGAGAACGTCAGAGGCGCGCAGAAGTGGGTCGGGCGCAGCCGGTGGAACTTCGGATCATTCCACCTATGGGGCGATGTGCCGGCGCTCATGCCGATGCGTGCGCTTGGAACAAAGGTCGGCGGCATCGACTTCAACGGATACGGCACGCCGGGATACAAAGGACGCGCATTCAATACGACGGCAGAGCAGCGGTTGCGCGACGGCGATAAGGTCGGAGGCCGCTGGTGGAACGAGCGAGACAACCGCTATCCGCCGATACTGATGATGTCCAGCAAATCGCCTGCCCGCGCCCGTGCCAGCGCCATGATCTCCAAGATCCCCGAGCCGCTGGCGCGCTGGATCGGCAGGGTCTACTACCCATGCTGACATGCTCCTACCGCACCTTCTGCCGGATCCTGCTGGCGATCGCATACGGGGCGTTTCTTGGGCTGATGATGGCGCACCTTATAGGGAAGATATGAGCCGCATCGTCTGTCAATTCTCATGCGGCGCCGCCTCAGCGGTTGCAACAAAACTAGTATTGGCTAACTTCTGGCCTAAGTCTTCAGACTTTCCTGAATTGCGGGCAACAATAGCTGCAATATCTCGCCCCGTTCGGCCTGTACGCGCTGGTTGAGTGGATTGGGAGGAAGTAGATGAGTACAACGAAAAAGCACAATCATAAGAAAGCGTTCTGTCTCATGTGGTACGCCTGCAAATGCGGACACAGAGAGCGGATCTGGAACAGTCGCGACGGTGTCACACCTTTCTGCATGCAGTGTCCAAGCTGCGGGCAGCCTGACATGCATCACATCGCTTGGAACGCAGACGAATACGCACCAGAGCACATCCCTCACGAAGGCCAGCGCATGTGGATCAACATGACGCGCGAGGAAGCCTTGCGTATTGCCAAGATCAGGCTTGAGCTGAGCCGGGCAATGGGACACGAAAGAGAGAATGAAGAAGACGACTTAGAAGGCAGGATCGCTGAGTCAATCTACAACAACGGCGACGCACCTGACCTCAAAACAGTAGGAGCCAAGCCATGACCTCCCCGACTGATCCGGATGCAGGGCGGGAGTTGCCGCCGTTGCCTGAGCCAGATATGCAGATCACGACTGATCGGCCCACGAAGATACACAGCGTGCAGCAAATCCAAGCCTTTGCCCTTGCCGCCTGCGCCGAGCGGGACGCGGAGGTTGAGAGGCTGAAGGCCCTCATCGCGGACATTCAGCACAGTACTGGAAGATATTTCGATGAAGTCTGTTCAAAGTTAGCCCAGCGGGACGAGAGGATCATCGACTTCCAGGCAGCTTTACTGCACGCGAAGGCTTGTACAGCCCTATTAGCCGATCCACATCCTGGTTTAATGACGTGGAGTTGTGCGTTATTTGAAGTCTTGGAAAACTTGGCTGGTCCACATCCAGCATTGCATGCGAGCGCGCCAACGGACCACCACTGCGCCGATTGCACGATGGAACAAGAGCCGTGTCCAACTTGCTATTACGCATGGTGGTCGAAGCGGCATCCGAATACGTTCGAGATTGGCGGATACATGCCGGCAAGGCGCAGCGCGTTACTGGAAGCGCTCGATCTGTTCGACAAGGAACACCTGGAAGATTGGGCCGTGCGCCGCTATCGTGAAAAGCTGATTTCGCTTATGGCAGCACCACAACGTTGAAGCGCTTCAGGAACGTAGAACGTCTGGTGTTGATGCTGGCTAGCAGGTAATTGACAAGATCAGCGGTCGGACCGTCGGCCAGATCGGGTCTGACGTCGGCGGAATACAGGCGCTCGACCCCCGGTCCTCCAACGATGAACGTGATGTGGTGGGTATCGGGCCCGTAAGCGTGGAAGGACGTATTCTCTAAGATTTCGATGTGCGCATCGTCCTTGAAAACGATCGCGTGGGACGGATCCTCTGGTTCATCGTTCACCGTCATTTTTCCTTCGATGCAGATGCGCTGAAATTTTAGCGAGAATCGAACCAGCAATATCCAGCCGTCGGACCGCGGAATTCGCACATGGCGGCCCGACCAGCATCGATCGCCCAGCAGCACCACCATTCGCCCGTCCAGCGCGCCCAGCGTTGGTGCACATCGGCGATGTCACGCCTTAAGACTTCGTAGATCGGCACTTGCACCCGGTACACGGCGGGCACACGCGGTCGGATCCGTGGGGAATGCCAGATGCCGGTTTGCATGCAACGAACTGTAGCCTGATCGCTGCCGATTAAACGCAAATGCGGTAGGGCGAAAACGTGTCAAATTCGGTTGTGAAACTAGTCGATGCTGACCTGACGCCGGAGCACGCAGAGCGCACGTGGTCGCTGGCACGCGCTTCGATCCCGCTGACAATCGCAGCCGGTTGGTTGGCGCAATGGGTGTTCTTCGGATTCTGGATCGGCGGTCTCAGTACGGAAGTGCACACGCTGACGAAGAACCAGGACAAGGCCGACGCTCAGGTCTACCAGCAGAAAGATGCGACGCGCGATTTGGCCCTGATGCAAGCCCACGTGGATGCGCTTTCGAATCGAGTCGAATTGATTGAACGGGAACGGCGCCGATGACACCGTCAGAAAAACAAAAACCTAATCGCGCCCTTGAACTACTCGGCCCGGTGCTAATCCTGGCCACACTTTTTACCGGTGGTGGAGCCTTGGTGGAGTCGCACTTTGACGACGCTGCGGCTGCCAAAGCGGATCGAATCCGCACCGCCGACCAATTGAAGGAGCGTACCGCCAGCAACGAAAAGATCGCGCTGCTGGAAGGAATCATCCGCGATGAAAGGAACCGCTATGCCAAAGATACTGAACGACGTCACAAGCATGATCTACTTGCTGTTTCTGATAACAAGCGGGTGCGCTTCGAACTCGAAGCCGTCGTGTCCGAATCTAGAACCAATGCGCAACGGTGCTCGGCCAACACAGATCGAATCGCGGCCATCGCAATACGCGCCCTCGACACTATCGATCAGGCTGCGGCAGGAATCGACGAACTTGAAAAACGCAATGCAGCCGTCGAATCAAAACTTGCCGAATGGGAGCGCTACGACCCAGAGCAGGTAATGGTCGTCGAGAGGCATTAGAGTGCGGCTGGTCGATCTGGACCCGCGCTGGCTAGCCAGCAACGTTTTCATCTTCCGTTGTCCGCACTGCGTTGCGCGCGGCGGTGATGGCGAGTACGACAAGTACTGGCTTTCCTGCAAGAGCACCGCGATGTCTATACACGATCAGATCGTGCTATTCGAACAGCACAAGGATCTGATCGACGGCAAGGGCGCCTTCATTGTGGTCCCATGCAAGCCGGAGCACTGCTGGTCGGTCAACGGCGGCGATTTTGCAAGCATGTCCGTGACCCCATCCCTCGACGCCAGCGCAAGCGGCCACTGGCACGGCGTCATCACCAATGGGGAAACCAATTGAACGACATGCTTAAGTTCGTGCTTCTCTTCTGCCTTCTGCTAGGACTGATTTCGTTGGTCTTCCAGATGGGTTGCCAACATGGCCGCTGGTCTGAACGACGCCGGCAGTCAATGCGTCACAGACTCGCGCGCGCCGACCAGGAACGCTGGGGCATCACGATGATTCATTCGTTCGTCACCAAACCTCGCAAGATTCGATGAATGCTCACGAGCCGAATTTTCTGCCTGAGGCTTCGACTTTCTTGGCCTCAGCGACCACGGTTTCGACGATCTTCGGATGCTTGCGCCCCCAGAGCGCGCCGAAGACAGCGCCAACGCCGATACACACGACGCAAGCGAAAAAGGCATACAGGATCGGAATTTCAGTGTTCATGGTGTCTTTTCCTTCGGGTTTATTTTGGCTCGGACGTCGTCGTACTGCTGGATGCACTGCTGCGCTCTGGCGAGGTTTCTTTCGTAGGCTTGCTTGTTAAGTTCTTCGTTTGCGATGATTTCAGCGGCGTCCACGGTTCCAGTCGGCGCACTTCCGGCGGAAGGTCCGGGATTTCTGTCACTGGCGCCACTACCTTGACGTCCGGCAGGCTGGTAGAGCAGCCCGATAGCAGCCACAGGGATAGGGCAAGCTGGAAGATGAACTGCCGCAAGTCTCTGTTGCGCTGTGTCATAGTCCTGCCTCGTTACCTCGATTTGATCCTGAAGACGGCCGGCGCGTACATCGGCTGCGCCCTGTAGAGCGCGAGCCTCGCGATCGGCTTTCTGCTGCGCCTTTATCAGGGCGTCGTCGGACTTGGCGGCGATCTTGGTTACGGCAGCGTCGACCTGGCCGCGGTCCTGATAGCCCTTGTAAAAATATGCGCCCAGCACGCTGACGATCCACAGCACGGCGCCGATTAGCTTCGCGTACGCCTTGATCTGTTCAAGCATGCCGGTCCGCCTTGTCGTCGTCGCGTTTGGGCGCGTTGTACTTGGCCTGGACCCACTCGGCCGCGATCTTCGGCAAAATGAGAGCCACCACGTAGGCCACGAACACCTGCACGAAGGTACCCGGTTGCTGCAACCAACTGCCGGCCGCCAGCATCAGCACCCAAGTAGCGCCGATGATCCCGACCAAGTACCCGATCAGCTTCATTGAACACTTGCCGTCCGGGCCCCGCAGCGCATCCACAAGGCTGAAGTCCGGACGCTGATTCGCCTTGTGCATGAAGCGGGCGAACATGATGATCGCGACGACCAGCACCACGTTCAACGGCTGGAACCACTCGACCGCGAGCGCTTCGAACGCCGCAGCGATCGGGCCCCGGTGGTCGACCGGCACAGCCGGCGCTACGGCGTCCATCAGGATGCCCGCTTCCGGTTTCGCCGATTATTGGCCTGTTCCTTGGCGGTGGCCCATCTAAAATTGGATGGTGTGTAGTTGCCCATATTGTCCTTCCGATCAATCGACTTCCCGGGCGGAGGATCGCCGACATCCGCATAGAAATTCGCAAATGACAGCCACCGTTTGCAGACGGTAATACCGCGACCTCCGTATCGATCAAAATCTTCGCGGCCCGATTGCGTGCATCTGCTGATCATGTTCGCCCAGGTTTCATAAGCACGCGTATGCTGCCCTCGTTTCGCGTGCCCATGAATGGTTGATCTTCGAATTACGCTTTCGCGTGCCAAACAACCACAAGACGATGATTTGCCGGTAGTGACGTTTGTGATGAAGAAGTCACGCACGGCGCCACAATCGCATCGGAAGGTAGCTTTGCGCGGATTTTGCCCACGCGCCAGAAACGTCAATCTTCCAAATTTGATTCCTTCAAGTTGTCTCATTCGGATGATCCAGCGCAAGCAAATTGTGCGCTCGCATAATCTGGATCAGTTTATCGCTGTACGAAGGATCGGTGGCGTATCCGGCCGCCTGCACTCGACGCGCGAATTCCTCACCATCCGCTGCGTCGAAACAGTGCGCGTAACGCGGGTGCGAAAGGAAATCGTCGTGGTCTTCCAAACACGATTCGAAGTCCTGGTACTTGCGCCAGAAAGCCGGCACCATGATCCAGCCGGCGGCTGCGCTCCATTCGCGCGTATCCATCGAAATGCGATCGCCTCCCCACAGGGAATCGGCCTTGACGCCGAACAGATTGAACGCTTCGGTGGCCAAGCGGGAATGCCCCCAGCCTGATTCGAGCGCGGCTTCGGCCACCGTGAAACTGGCCGGCACGCGGGTTTTTTCCTGAGCCGCTTGCGCCGGGCCAGACATGGCGGCGATAAATTCTGCTGGTGTCATTGCGGTCCTTTCAGGCTCGCACGCAACATCGCAATTTCTTGATCCAGCGCATGCAGCCATCCACCATCAGTGCCCAGGATAGCCTCCCGCAGGCGCCGAAACGTGACGGTATTTTCCAATTCGAAAATCTTCATCTGCGTTTCCGACATCGCGCCCGAATCGACCGGCCGGCTAACTTCTTCCCAGTGCCCATCGACCACCGCCTTGATCAGATCATCCTGATGTCCGTCGACATCGTAGGCGTGAATAACGCCTGTTTCCGGATTCTTGAAATAGCGCATATTCCGCCTCTTTTTAGCGCAATTCGGACCAGCGCTGCAACGACTGTGATGTGCCGAAGCCCGTGTTATTGACTTGATAGGTAGAGCCTGGCGGCACGAGAAAACTTACGAAGTTCGGATAGAAAATATTGTAGTTGGAAGCGCTTGCGACCTGAACGCCGTTTACGACGGCAGCGACTGCGCCGCCATTGCCAGGCCCGGCATTTGCCGATGTCACGCTGACTTCGATCGGACGGCCCGTCGAATTCGTATAGGCCACCCCGATCGAGCGCGATCCGGTTACGTTCTGCCAAGCCTGGCCGCCGAAGCCGAAAAATTCCCTGTTGGCCCATTGCGTGTTGGCGATCGTGGAATCGTTCTGGCCAACCGCTTGGGTAGATGCATTATTGGCGGTCCCGGCCGTGGTCGCGCTGCTGGCCGTGGTCGCATTGATCGCGTTGGTCGCGTTAACGGCGTTCGTCGCGTTGATGGCATTGGTCGCATTCGTGGCCGTCGATGCATTGCCGGTGATGCTGATGTTGTAAGTGCCACCATCGGCTTTGATAAAGAGCGCCAGGACATCGACCCAATTGGCGCCGCCCGTATCAGGGTTGTTGAAATTGTTGTTGGCAGTGGATCGCCAGAAACCATTACCAGCAGCCTTCACCAGAATTGCGCCGTTCGGATAACCACCGATTGTTATTGCAAAAAATTGGTCGTAAAGCGCCAGTCCGCCAGCCTGAAGCCACTGAAGTCCAGCCGTCGCCTGATTCAACACCCCATTGAAATCCTGACCGAATGGCGGAACACCGCCGGCCTCTACCTGTTGGAACGTGAGCGGCGGGAAGCCGTCGTTCAGACTTGCCGCGCCGTTCACGACACCGATCTGTGAGTTGGTCGGAATCGGTCGACTGAAGCCGGCACCTGCGTTCTTCGCGAACGGCATCGCGAAGTAGCTCGGAATCTGGCTGGCTAGCATGGCGCATCCTTTATGGCGAAATCGTGAAGGTCACACCGCACGGCGGCGTGAATACGCCCGTCTGTTGCAGCATGGCCTTTTGAACTTTCGACAACGGGGCTGGGAACGTCAATTGCGCCGTCATCGGTGCAGTTTCTACGACGTAGCAGTTGCCGATCCCCGGGAACAAGGTCAGCAGTGCTTTGTTGTAGGTCGCAATCGAGGCACGTGAAATGTTCATCAGCGCCTTGGTCAGAATCAACTGCCTAAAAAGCGGATCCGACAGCGAGAAATTCGACGATACCGAAACGTTGAAAAACGGAGCGAAGCCGAATGATTCGATATGAGTGCCGCCAGCCTCTTCGAAGCCAAGATACTGCGACGTCGGATTCGGGATGTTCAGAACCCGCGTCACGCCCACGATCCGGCCCCATACGTCCAAACCATATCCCTGCGCGGTATCGACGTTCCACATCAGGTTGTAAAAGGCGTCGATGTTCGCCTGCGGATCGATGCACGCCTCGAACGACGCGATCAAAGCATCCAGTGTTGGACTGGTCGCGTATTGGCTCGCGATCGTCGATTCCCAGTCGGTCTGTTCCGCCGGTTCAAAGATGTAGTTTCCGACCCAACTGAGCAAGGCGTACAGCACAAGGGCCGACGCCAGCGCTATCGCGCCTGTGAGCGGATCGAACGAATAATCCGTGAAAGTTACAGGCGCCAGCGTGGTTGGGATATACGATGTCTGAAGATTTCCAGGTTCGAGTTGGCAACCCCAGAGGAAATAGGTAGTTGCGGAATCATCCTGATCGTCGATTTGATAGCGAACGTTCTTGTTGTTTGGATCGGTGCCGACACCGGACACCGAAATTCGATACCATTTCCTGGGCGACAGGTTTGGATCGACTGCTAACGCAATGATCGAATAGTTGGTCAGCGTTGCGCCATTTGCGAACGTGCCGACCAGTACTCCAGTTCGCGGGTTCATGCTCAACTGAACCGATTGAGTTGTACCACCATTTAGCCAATAAATTGTCAGGCCAAGCTGGGACGCGTCAGAGAGACTAAAGACGAAGGCCGAAGCAGTCCACGTCTGCTGTCCGGCGGACGCAACATCCTGCGAAATGCTCCGAGTCATTCCATCCGCGCCGGTCCCCGTGATATGCGACGCTGTCAGAGTGCCATCTGGCGCGTCTGGATAGTGGCTACCGTTGACGATGGTCGTAAGCACAGTTGCCCACGGCGTAACGCCAGGCATCTGCGATTGCAGCAGGACATTCGTGCGAGGCGTGTTGTAAAGTGCCTGGTTGCCCTGCCAATCGTCGCGGAACAGCCCGAACAGGTTTCCGGACACCATTTCCTGTCCGGTCTGAACGATGGAAAATTTCGACGTCATCCCATCGCCGATGCCAAGCAGGGTCGGCCCATTGGTGACGTAGAACTGGAAGATCGGACTGACGTCTTCGTCGAATGGGATCTTCATACGAAGGTGACTGTGATATTGCTCGCGACCAGCGTTGGTACCTGATTAATTTGCATCAGCAACGCGCTTAGATTCGGCTGGATGATCCCAAGCTGGATCGAATAGATCACGGCCCACGATCCGAGTGCGGCGATGTTCGCGTAGAACCGATTCGACAGGATCCACGCGCCTATAGCCGCGCGTGGGCCGCCATCAGTGCCGTTAAACGATGCAAGTATCGCGTTCG
>Ga0137387_10001391_pt1 | contig 11941 bp, 9 predicted proteins | sample SagtaG_3_FD_104909 | JGI IMG/M metagenome (GOLD analysis project Ga0137387, IMG submission 104909) | Vadose zone soil microbial communities from Angelo Coast Range Reserve, California, USA - Sage2_R_115_16 metaG | ecosystem: Environmental > Terrestrial > Soil > Vadose zone > Saprolite | place...
CAGCGCCCGGCCGCTGCCCGCCGCCGTCGATCTTGCCGCCTACCGGATCCTCCAGGAGGCACTGACCAACGTCTTGCGCCATGCATGTGCCCGCACCGTCCAGCTCGACCTGCGCTACGAACCTTCGCAGGTGGTCATCCGGATCCTCGACGACGGAACGGCCGCCAACCCCGGCCAGGTCGGCACCAACGGTCAGGATGGGCACGGCATCAGCGGCATGCGGGAGCGGGCCCTGGCACTGTCTGGACAGTTCAGCGCCGGCCCGCACCCCGGCGGCGGCTTCCAGGTGCGGTGCGCGCTACCCGCTCCAGACCAGGCATGACGACGACATGCGCCCGCCACTGACCTGCCATCCTGCACCCTGGAGGACCAGGACGGGCAGGGACCGACGACCACCGACATCACCCGGCGATGGGGCATGACCGAGCCGATCCGGGTCCTCATCGCCGACGACGAGACGTTGATCCGCGCCGGGTTCCGGGCCCTCCTCGAAGCCGAGCCAGGGATGATCGTGGTGGGCGAGGCCGCCGACGGTGCCGCAGCCGTTGACCTGGCACAACAAACCCACCCCGACGTCGTCCTGATGGACATCCGCATGCCAGGTGTCGACGGGCTGGACGCCACCCGCCAGATCGCCGAGGCTCCCGACCTTGCGCACGTGCACGTGCTGATCCTCACGACGTTCGATCACGACGAGTACGTCATCGAGGCGCTGGGCGCCGGCGCCAGCGGTTTTGTGATCAAGAACACCGATCCCGGCCAACTGCTGCACGGCATCCGGGTGGTAGCAGGCGGCGAAGCACTGCTGTCGCCCGGCCTGACCCGCCGGCTGGTTGCCCGGCTTGTCGACCAGGCGCCAAACCGCCAGGTCAACGCTGGGGCGCTGGCCCAGCTCACCGAGCGGGAGCGAGAGGTCGCCGGGCTAGCGGCGTATGGCATGAGCAACGATGAGATCGCCGAGCACCTGGTGATCAGCCCGGCCACCGCCAAGACCCACATCAGCCGGGCAATGACCAAACTCGGCGCCCGCGACCGTGCACAGCTGGTCGCGCTGGCATACCAGCACCGCCTGGTCGACCCGCCTGACCCGACATCACCGGATGTTCCATAACCGCTGACGTGCCCGGCGCAGGCTGCTGGGATTACAGCACCGAGCGGTCTTGCGGCCATGCCGCCCCGTTTTGGCCCCAGCGCCCTTCCGCATGATCGCTTCGGAGCGAGTTTTACCTGGTCAGGGTGGCCGGATTTGAACCGGCGGCCTCTTCGTCCCGAAGCAAATCCGGAGGAAATGCCCCGATCAGGGGGAAGCCACCACGGGGGCCGCTGCGTCTCACCTGCGCAAACGCTCTGCGTAGGTCGCGCTGAGTCGGCCAGAGCCTGAGTGCGCTGGCTCCCGTTTTGGCTCCCACCTGTACAGCGCCCCGCCCGAGCCCGACCCGGGCGGGGCGCTGTCCTGGGTGCCAGTGCCTTGACCGGGCTGGAGCCGACAGAAGGGACCAAACCCCGGCCGGTCGGGCGTAGAAGCAGTAGATCATGGCGTTCACCGACGTACACCCGGGCCCGGCCCCGCCGAGTGCGTCGGTCAGTCCGGGATCTCTACACTGCGCAGATAGCCGACAATCTCACGGCCGTAACTCGTCAGCCCCCAGTCGGCATATCCGGGCGGATCGGTCCAGATGGGCCCGTGCCGCTCCAGGGCGGCAGAGACTGCGTCGGCTACGTCGGGAGTGGCGTCAAGATGCTGAACTGCTGCGGCCCAGGTCAGGGCATGTCCGCCAGTTACCGCGAGTGCCCTGAAACACCGTCGTTAACCTCTGATCGGGCACGGAACGGGCACGCCTCTTGGCCTCTGTGCGCGCCAAGCTCGCACCCAAGCTGCCTGATCATCCTGTCACTGTCGACCCACCCAGTAGGGGAGCGGGCTATGCCCACGGGGTCAAGGTGGAGCACCCCACCGGCTGAACGACCTTGACTCCGTAGGCCTAGTTTGCTCGGCTTGCCCGGGTCGATGGTGACGGGATGGCCAGGCCCACCTCAACACGATGGGCCGTGCCGTGGATCGTCCTGCTGCTCATCCTGGAGCCGGAAGCGCCGTCGCCGGAGGCAATAACGGTTAACGGCTCCGGAGGCGGCCATCGCTAGCTGCGCGCTACATCGCTGACCTGTGTATATGCTCGTTAGGACGCTGAACAGCACACTCGTTCCGTACCTGTTCCGGATCATGACTTACCGGGCCTCGCCTGTGTTCGGGGCAGGTGCAGGTGACCCGCTGTTTAGAAGGTGCCGCACAGTTGTCCGATATGGTTGTCTACCTGCGGAAGAGTATTTGGCCGACAGCAGTCGAATAGTTCGTGGCAAGCCCTCTTCATATGTAATGTAGCCACCAGCTCTAAGTATTTTCAAGTGATAAGACACAGAACCGCGGCTCCCCAACCCAACACCTTCGGCAATATCTCTGTGGCTTGGCGCGCAGCCGTTGGTATTGCTGTAATCGCGTATGAAACTAAGTATCGTTCGTTGACGTAGCGAAAGCCCCCCGCCCTTGACCAGGGTGTCGTGAGCTATATCGGTAGCGCTCGCGCCTGTACGGCCACTGCTGGCATGATCGCGCGAGAAAGTGCGACGGGTGGCAGCAAGGGCCGCCTCGCTGACGAATCCGATCGCCGTGACTAGCTTAAATAGACTGCCGGGCCGATCGATGATGACTGCGGCCAGTTCTTCGGCCCGAGCTTCTGCGCGAGCCCGATCGGAATACCGGCGGGAGGCTGACCAGCGGACGAGTTTACGAGCCCACCATGAGCTCAAATCATAGAGTTCGTTCACGAGCAGGCCGACGCCGACGGCAAGCAATATCTCCGCAGTCACACTGCACCGCCAGGTCGCAGACCCTGCAACCACTTCGACATCACGACGCCTGGTGCCGGACGCAATCGGGCTTACAGCGCCGAAGGGCTGGCCTTGGGGGGTGCCATGGGTTCTCGGGGAACACGTCCAGCTGGCGGTCGCGGTACATGTCTATGACCAGCCAGACCCGCCCACCGGCCAGGGATGCGGCCGCTGCGTTCGTCTCAAGCTAAGCCGCGCAGCCCCTGCTTGGCCTGGGAGTAGCACAGTGGGTAAGGGCGTGCTGCGCAGGTAGGCCAGGACGGCGAGGACGCGGCGGTGGGAGCCGGGGTCGGCATCGAGGCCGAGCTTGAGGAAGATCTGCTTGACGTGGGCTTCGACGGTGCGTTCGGTGACGAACAGCCGGGTGGCGATGGCCCGGTTGGACAGCCCCTCGGCGACCAGGCCGAGCACTTCGCGCTCCCGCCCGCTGAGCTGGTCGAGGGGGTCGGCGCGGCGTTTGCGGGCGAAGAGACGGGCGACGATGGTGGGGTCGACGACGGTCTCCCCGTCGGCGAGGCGGCGGAGGGCGTCGATCAGGTTGGCGACGTCGAAGACGCGTTCTTTGAGCAGGTAGCCGACCCGTTCGGGATGGTCTTCGAGCAGCCGCATGGCGTAGTGCGGCTCGACGTACTGGGAGAGGATCAGCACGCTGACGCCGGGGTGTTCGGTGCGGATCTGCTGGGCGGCGACGAGGCCTTCGTCGGTGTGGGTGGGGGGCATCCGGATGTCGACGATGGCGGCGTCCGGCTGCGTCACGCGGACTGCGCCCAGCAGGGAGGCGGCGTCGCCGGCCTCGGCGGCCACCTCGACGCCGGCGTCGGTGAGCAGCCGGGCGATGCCTTCGCGGGTGAGCATCACGTCCTCGGCCACGACTACCCGCATGGGATCTCCGCCCGGTACCCGGCCCGCCCGGTGGACAGGCTGCCGCCTAGCGCGCCGACCCGGTCGGCGACTGCCACCTTAGGTGCGGCATCGCCGGGCCCGTCGTCTTCGACCGTGACCACCAACCGCCCGCCCTCCTGGCTGATGCTCACCGTGGCGTGGTCCGCGCCCCGGTGGGCCGCGTCGTCCACCGCCTCCGCCACGGTGAAGTATGCCGCGGCCTCGACCTGTTCCGGATACCGGTCATGGACGGCGCGCAGGACCTGGACGGGCAGCGGCGCGGTGTCGGCCAGGGTGGCCAGCGCGGGACCTATCCCCGCCTCGGCCAGCGCCGCCGGATAGATGCCGTGGGCGAGATCCCGCAATTCCCCCAGCACGCCCAGTGTTTCCCCGGCCGCCTCAGCGAGGGCCATGTCGGCCGGGGCGTCCCCGTCCGCCTGCGCAGCGGCCCGCGCGAGCCGGATGTCGTAGGACAACGCCAGCAGGCGCTGCTGGGCGCCATCGTGCAGGTTCCGCTCCAGCCCGCGGCGTTCGGCGTCGGCAGTCTCCACGATCCGGGCACGGGAAGCGCGCAACTCCTCGACCTGGGCGAGCAGCTCGGCTTGCAGCCGCTCGTTCTCCAGGCCCAGCCGGATGGCCGGCCCGATCTGGCTGTCGATCCCGGGGACCGCCCCCGAATGCGAGATGACAGCAACAGTGCGCCCGGTTCGCGTGAGGCGCGTCACCGCGCGGCCGGGCATAGCGGCGGGTTCGGGGACCGCCCGGCCGCTGGCATCGACGAAGCTCTGTGCGCCGGGGAGCCAGTAAGCGATCTGCAGGCCCGGGTCGTGCAGCGCCGCCGCCAGCGCGGACTGCAGGGATCCCGGGGCGGGCGCCTGATCCAGGCTGGCTGCGATCCGGGTGACCGCGCGGCGCTCGGCCCGGGCGCGCACAACACCGGATATCAGGCCTACGGCAAGCAGGGTGACCGCGGCGCTCCCGATAGCGAAGATGGCGAACAGGGCCGGGTTGAACGGGTCCTCGACCATGGTCTGCTGCAGCACGGCCGCCCGCGCCACCACCGCAGCGGCGAACACTATCGCCGGGAGGTGGACCGGCAGCAGCCGCTGCCGCGCGGGTGCCGAGGCCCGCGCCAGCCGCGCCGCGCAGAGGGCGATGAGGACGGTGGCGGCGGCGGCGGTGAACCAGCGGTCGGCGACCTCCACGGCGCGGGCCAGCGACGGCAGCGGCCGGACGAGGAAGCTGTTGACGGTGCAGTTCGCCAGGCAGCCCGGGTCGAAGTAAGGGTCGCGGAACAGCGCCAGCGCGGCCGCCGTGAGCAGCGCCTCGCCGTAAACCACCGCCGCCAGCAGGCGGGCGGGCCTGGAGCCGGCCCAGCCGGTGGGGTGGGTGAGCACCAGGTGGACGATCAGCGGGAACGTGAACCCGGCGGCCACCATCGCGATGCTCGGGATCAGCGGCGGCCCGTCCTGCCAGGCCACCCACACCGGCGCGAACCAGCACAACCCCGCGCCCAGCGCCAGGTCCCCGGTCGGGCCAGGCCGCCGGGCCAGGCGGATCACCAGGCCCGCGGCGATCAGGCCCAGCCCGGCGCACACGGTCAGCGCGGTTCCGGCGGCCGAGCTTCCGGCGTATGTGGTGGACCGGCCCGGCCCCGCCGCCACGGCCAGCGCCCCGGTGGCAACGGCGAGACCGGCCAGCGCGGCGGCCACGCGCACCCGAGCGGCCAAGCGGCCCGGCGCGGCCAGGTGTGCCGGGGTGGCCGCGGACGGCCCCGCGCGTACCATGACCTGATTGTGGCACCGCCGCCGCTGGAAAGATCCGTGCTGGCCACAGTCCCGCCCTGGTGGCAGCCCCGATGCCGCCCGCCTTGCGGCGCCTTACCGTCCATGGTGACCTTCGGCACACTGGAGGAACCATGGAAAACACCACAACCCGCCTGGCGGTTGCCGCCGCGGCAGCCGGTCTGGCCGTCCTGGTGGCCGGCTGTTCCGGGAACGCGGCCACCGCGACGGGCACGAATGCCAGCGCGGCGTCGCGGCCGCTGCCGAGCCCGTTCACCATCACCGCCCGCCACAGCGCGAAGTCGCTCGGGCTGAACCATCCGGACGCGCTGGCGGTCGGCCCGGACGGCAACCTATATGTCACCGACCTGAGCCAGCGGGTGACCGTGATCTCCCCCGCCGGGGCGGTGCTGCGCCGGTGGGGCAAGCCCGGGACCAGGCCTGGCGAGTTCAAGTTCATCGCGTTCGAGACCTCGACCCCGGCGGATGTGGCTGGGAAGATCGCGGTCGGCCCAGATGGCAAGGTGTACGTCTCCGACAGCGGCAATGCCCGGGTCCAGGTGTTCACCCCGCAGGGGCGGTTTATCCGCCAGTTCGGCAGCTTCGGCAGCGGGAAGGGCCAGTTCCTCCACCCGTTCGACTTGGCGGTCGACGAGGCGGGCAATGTGTACGTCGCCGACGACCAGGCTGAGAACGTCTCCAAGTTCACCCCCAGCGGGAAGGTCCTCTGGCAGATCGGCGGCGCTTCCGGCGCCCCTGACCTGGTCGGCACCCACCACTTCACGGCCATCGATGCGCATGGCCGGCTCGTCATCGTGAACGACACCCAGAACAGGGTCCTCTACGTTGATGCCAGCGGCCACGAGGTGGACGCTTTCTCACCCAGCACGTCCGGGTCACCGACCGGGCACGTGTGCGAGGCGACGGTCGATGCCGCGGGCAACACGTACGTGTCGGGCTGCGGCCCGCAGCCCACCGGGTCGACCCGGGTCTACGACCGGGCGCACCGGCTGATCGCAGAATGGCCAGGCAAGCCGTACAACCTGCTCCGGTCGCCGGTGTTCGGCCCGCGCGGTGAGGTGTTCGCGCTCGCCACGGACGGGTCCATCCTCAAGCTGCACCTCCTCCTGCCGGGAGCCTGACATGAAGCTGACAAGAGCAGGCGCCCTGCTGGCACTGACCCTGGCGGCTGTGGCCGCCGCCGGTTGCAGCGCCGCGGCTGGTGGTGACAAGGCGGGCGGGCCGGCTGGCGGGCCGGTGGTGCTGCGGATGGCCAGCACCCCCTCGGGCGTGTCTTATGCTCCGCCGGTGGCGGACTTCGTCCAGCGGGTCCGGTCACTGTCCGGCGGGTCGGTCCAGATCAATGTGATCAGCCAGTGGGGGGATTACGCACCCGATGCCGAGGCGCAGGTGGTGCGCGCCGTCGCTCACGGGACGGTGGACCTGGGGTGGGCGGGCAGCCGCGTATTCGACACGATGGGAGTCCCGGCATTCGGGGCACTGTCGGCCCCGATGCTGATCGACAGCTACCCGCTGGAGAACGCGGTGATCAAGTCTGCTGTGCCGGTGCGGATGCTCGCCGGGCTGAGCCGCCTGCACGTGACCGGCCTGGCGGTCCTGGGCGACATGCTCCGCCACCCTTATGCCGTGCACCGGCCGCTGCTGGCCCCGGCCGACTGGCGGGGCCTGTCCATCGGCGGCTACCGGTCGGCCGCCCAGGAGCAGGCGATCCGGGCGCTAGGTGCCACCCCGGTGGTGGCGTTCGGCCCGTACCGGACGCACGATCTGGCCCGCGGGGCGATCCAGGGCTTCGAGCTTGACATGCGGACGTATGTCCACCTGGGCCTGGTGGCCAGCGCACGGTATGTGACCGCGAACGTGGTGCTGTGGCCCCAGTTCGACGTGCTGTTCGCCAACCCAGCCCGGCTCGCCTCGCTCACCGGCCAGCAGCGCGCCTGGCTCCAGCAGGCCGCCGCCGCCAGCAGAGGCTCGGTCATGCTGGTCGCGGGCCAAAACGCCCGCTACATCGAGCAAGCGTGCGCGCTGGGCGCCCGGTTCGTGACCGCCACCCCGGCGGACTTGGCCGCCCTACGGCAGGCGTTCACTCCCGTCCACCGCAGCCTGGAGACGGACCCGCAGACCAGCGGGCTCATCGCCCAGATTCAGCACCTGAAGAAGGCAACCCCGCCCGGCCCGGCGCTGGCCATCCCGGCCGGCTGCGCCGCCCGGCAGTGACACCAGCCCTCGACGGCGCTGGGCAGCCCGCGTTCAGGGTGGCCCGGCGCCGGGCGGTAGCACAGCGGTCAGGCGTGTTCCCTGGCCGGGCGCGCTGGCTACGGTGAGCGTCCCGCCGAGGGTCTCGACCCGGTCGGCCAGGCCCCGGATTCCTCTGCCTTCGGGGTCGGCACCGCCGGCGCCATCGTCGGCCACCTCGACCGTGATCCCGCCTGCCTTTGCGGCTACCGAGATCTGGGCCCTGGATGCCGAGGCGTGTTTGGCTACGTTCGCCAGCGCCTCGGAGCAGATGAAGTACGCGCACGCCGCCACGGCCGGCGAGGTTTCGGCCGCCGGGACCGCCAGGTCTACGTGGAGCGGGAAGTCACGCGCGAGCGCGGCGAGCGCTGCCGCCAGTCCCCGCTCGGAAAGCTGGCGCGGGTGCAGGCCGCGCGCCAGCCGTCCCAGGTCCTCTTGGGTGCGGGTGAGCTGGAGCTCGGCCCGGGCGATGCGTTCGGCCGTGCCCTGCCCGGTGGCTGACTGGCGGGCCAGCCGCAGGGCCCGGGCCAGCTTGCCGAGCCGCCGTTGCGCGCCGTCGCGGAGCCGGTGGTCTAGCCGGCCGCGTTCCTCGTCCGCGGCGGCGAGGATCCGCCGGCGGGAGGCGGTGATCTCGGCCAGGCGTGCCCGGACCTCGGCCTGCAGGCGCGCGTTGGCGGCGGCCAGCCCGGTGGCTGCCGCGACGGCTTCGGCCAGCCCCGGATCACCCAGCACTGCCGGGTCATGCACCAGGACCGCCAGCGGCTGCCCGTCCCGCTCGACCATCGTCGCCGACCGGCCCGACGCCGGGCCAGGCACCGCCAGCGGCCGCCCGGCCGCGTCGACGAAGGTGCCCGATTCCGGCGCCCAATAGCCGACCTGCAGGCTCGGGTCGCCCAGCGCCCGCGCCAGCTCGTCCCGCAGCGTGCCGGTGCGGGCCTCGCCGAGCTCGACGACCAGATCGGCCACCTCCGCGCGCTCCCACGGCCAGCGCAGCAGCCCAATCAGCAGGCCAGCCGCCAGGGCGCACAGCAGCAGCTCATAAGCCAGCAGCGTCGCCGCGTCCGTGGCCGGCCCGGGCACGGCGAACCGGACTAGTGCCACCGCCGCGGCACCGCCCCCGAACAGCGCCGTGGCCTGCAGCGCCGAGCGTCGCATCCGCCGCTCGCGCCCCGCAGCGCGCAGGTAGCCACGCATCGCGGCCGCGACCAGAAAAGCGGCCAAAACGATCGTGCCCGCCGGGGTGCCCCACACCGGGGCTATGACGGCGGCCACATACCCCAGGGCAACCGCGGCGCCCTCCACCCGCCCGCGGACCCGCCCCAGCGGGTAGGTGAGGACCAGCTGGACCAGCGGGCCGCGATACAGATACAGCGCTTGCGCGCCCAGCCAGCCCAGCAGCCCGGTGCCGGTCACCGCCAGGTCGGGCACGAACCAGGCGAAACCCGCTGCCGCCAGCAGCGCCCCGGACCGGCTTTCCGGGCGGCGCGCCCATCCGGCCAGCCCGCACCCGATCATGGCCCAGCCGGTCAGCAGGTCAGCCGTCCACCCGCCGGGATCCGCCCAGCCATACAGGTGCCACTCGGCCGCCACGCCCACCACCGCCGCGGCCGGCCACAGCAGCAGCCGCGCCCGGCGGAACGGTTCAGCCGACCAGCGCGGCCAGCGCAGCACCCGACAGCTCCCGCTTCGCCAGGAACCCGCACACCGGCGCCGCGCCGACACGGGGCCCGTAGGCGGCCGCCTCGCGGCTGGAGATCAGCACCACCCGCGGCGGGTCCGGGCCGACCGCGAGTTGCCCGGCCACCGCGAACCCGTCCACATCGGGAAGCTGGATATCCAGCAGCACCACATCCGGCCGCAGCCGCTCCGCCTCCGCCACGGCCGCGGCCCCGTCCGCGGCGTCCCCCACCACGGCGAACCCCTCCGCCTCCAGCAGCGCCCGCGCCGACTCGCGGAAGCCGTCGTGGTCATCGACGATCAGCACGGTCGGGCGCACCCCCCGATCGTCGCAGATGCCACCCCCGGGCCGCATTGTGGCCAGCACCAACACCCCGGCATCCGGTCTCCGTGCAGGCACGAACCCAAGACTGTGGCCAGCCCCGATTCGCCCACGCTCATACGTCCCTAGCGTCGGACGGCAAAACCATCCGTCGTGGCAGGGAGGATCTGGTGCACACACGCATTACCGGCGCGGTAGCCGGACGCGGGGCGCAGGGGATAGGGCCAGGGGAGGGAACCATGGGATTTCGACTCACCAGGCGTTGGAGACGCTACGCGGTCGTGCTAGCGATCGCCATCGGCCTCGTGTTTCCGGCGGTGGCGGCGCTTCCAGCCTGGGCGGCGGCGACGCTGACCGTCTGTCCCAGCGGCTGTCCCTACTCGCAAATATCCGACGCGGTCGCCGCCGCCCACAGCGGTGACACGATCCAGGTGGCCGCCGGCACATACCGCGGCGGCTTCACGATCGGTGTGAGTGTGAAGATCGTGGGGGCAGGTGCCGGCTCGACCGCCATCAGCGGTGGTGGCCCCGTGATCACGATCGGATCCTTCGGAGCCACCACCGAGCCGATGGTCTCGATCGACGCGGTCACCATCACCGGCGGCGTGACGCGCTCCACGCCGGAGTCGGTGGGCCATTGCCAGCTCTCGGCGTTCGGAGGAGGCGTCGAGATCCCTCCCAACGCCCACTTCAACGGCGGTGCGACGGTCACCATCACCAACAGTGTCATCACCGCGAACGCCGCTGAGCCCGCGGCCGCCTCGAACGGGTTCGCGTGCGCTGGAGGTGGCGGGATCGACAACTGGGGGACCTTGTCGCTCTCGAACACGACCGTGAGCGACAACGAGGCCGGTGGGAGGCTTGCGAGCCACGCGTTGGGCGCCGGGGTGCTCAACTGGGGTGCGGCATCGCTGACCGACAGCACGGTGAGCGGCAACCGCGGGGCCACCACAGGACCGAATTCGTGCAACGGCAATGCCACCGGCGGAGGCATCATCTCGTACTCCAAACTCTCAGTGTCGGGTGGGGCCGTCACGAATAACGTGGTCGAGCTGTCGAGCACGATCAGCTCGGCGAACTGCGGCCAGGCGGAGGCCGGTGGCATCCGCATCCACAACGGCACGGCCTCGATCAGCGGCACGACGATCAGCGGCAATCAGGCGGTCGCGACGAGCCGGTACGGCGATGCGAGTTCGTTCGGGGGCGGCATCGCTGTCGACGTCGGGACGCTCATGCTGCAGGACAGCACGGTGAGCGACAACCTAGCCGCGGCGGCGACGGGTGCGGCGACCGCGATCGCGAACCCAACCTCGGGAGGGATCGGCATCGGGTTTCCGAGCCACGCGACGATTTCGAACACCTCCATCAGAGGGAACGACGTCAGCGCCACCGCAGCAACCGGCGCGGCGGTCGCTGAGGCCGGAGGGATCCAAACAACCGACACCACGCTCAGCAACAGCCTCGTCAGCGGCAATCGGCTCACAGCCACCAGCCAGACCGGGTCAGCGACCGTACGCGGTGCCGGGATCGAGCACGGCAACGGCACCCTGCAGGTGTCAGGCACGACGATCAGCGGCAATACCGGGACGGCGACCGGACCCAGCGGAGAAGCCCTCGGTGGCGGGATCTGGAACGACCTGTTCTTCCCCGGACCTCCAAGCCCACGTCTGGCCCTCGTCGACACGAAGGTAACGAACAACGCGTTGTCGGCCAGCTCCGGCCTCACAGTTCATGGCGGCGGGCTGTTCACGACCTTTGCCGTCGCGCTGACCAACAGCACGATCTCGGGCAACAGCCCAGACGACTGTTTCGGGACGAGCTGTTAGTCGAGGCAGCCAGTCGAGGAAGCGTTGCCGGGCCAGTCGCCGGGAAGGGCACCAGATCGTGTTCGGCATGTTCGTCAACGGTCAGGAGGACGTCTACGCGCCGAACGCCGACGGCTCGCGCGTGGCGCAGGTCACGAACACGCCCGACTTCGAGAACACGCCGAGCTGGGGGACGCGTCCACTCGCGCCGTAGCCCGTCGGTGCAACTTGATCAGCGAGGTCCACGTTCGTCGGACGGGCCGGCCACCTGAGCCGGCCCGTCCGTTGTCAGAGTGGCCGATGATTGCGACCATTTGCCGCGTGGTCTGGGC
>Ga0137387_10001396_pt1 | contig 11926 bp, 10 predicted proteins | sample SagtaG_3_FD_104909 | JGI IMG/M metagenome (GOLD analysis project Ga0137387, IMG submission 104909) | Vadose zone soil microbial communities from Angelo Coast Range Reserve, California, USA - Sage2_R_115_16 metaG | ecosystem: Environmental > Terrestrial > Soil > Vadose zone > Saprolite | place...
GAAATGGAAAACTAAGCTCATGATAATTACTCGCACTCCGTTCCGCATCTCATTCTTCGGCGGCGGCACCGACTATCCGGTCTGGTACCGTCAGTTCGGTGGTGCTGTATTGTCGACCACTATCGATAAGTGTTGCTACATCACTTGTCGACGGTTACCACCCTTTTTCGAATATCACAGCCGTATTTCCTATTCGAAAGTCGAAAATGTCGCCACCAATAGTGCAATCGAGCACCCCTCAGTGCGCGCATGCTTGCAGCACTTGGGAGTCAACGAGGGAGTTGAGATTCATCACGTCGCCGACCTGCCCGCTCGAACTGGCCTGGGTACGAGTTCGGCCTTCACGGTGGGGCTTTTGCTGGGCTTGTACGCGCTCAGAGACCAGATGCGTGATAAGCATGGCCTGGCTGCTGATGCCATCCATGTAGAGCAGAAAGTGCTTGAAGAGGCTGTTGGATCACAAGACCAAGTCAGCGCCGCATATGGGGGCTTCAATCGTATCAATTTCAACGTAGACGGCAGTATCGAAGCAAAGCAGATACTGACCTCGCAAGACAGATTGGCTGCGCTCCAGCAACATTGTGCGCTCTTCTTCACTGGATTTGCGCGAACTGCTTCAGAAATTGCCAAAGAACAGATAAGGATGACACCACATCGGAAGCATGAACTCGACATGATGCTCCAGATGGTCAACGAAGCTGAGACAATCATTACGAATCCAAATCGCTCGTTAGATGAATTCGGTCATTTGCTGCACGAAAGTTGGCAAGTGAAGAGAACGCTGACACAAAGTATCTCGAATACTAGCCTCGACGATATTTATGAGGCTGGGCGCAACGCAGGCGCTCTAGGGGGCAAGCTTCTCGGAGCTGGCGGTGGCGGTTTTATGCTGTTCTTCGTTCCGCCTGAACGGCGGCAGGCGTTACGGATGCGACTCAAGAATCTTTTGTGCGTTCCGCTGGCCTTCTCTAATAGAGGCAGCCATGTTGTCGTTTACGAGCCAGAGGAGGCGTACGACAAATCGCTTAGCACCGAGCGGTGTGAGGTGTACGCCCAGCAACCCAGCGTTAACGCGAACTAGGACGATAACCACCCACCATCAAAATCCGCTTCCGGACAACCGATGGGATAAGCCGGCTGCTTGCCATCCAGGGCATGGTCGCGAACTCAACTGGGTTGGCTCAAGGCATTAGCGATGAACAAAAACAATATGATCATTAGTCTTGACGATCCGATATTGGTTACTGGCGCAAACGGCTTCATCGGGTCCAGAGTGGTCGCTGCATTGCTCCGGTCCGGTTTCACCAATCTCCGCTGCTTTGTACGACCCTCGAGCAGTCTGAGCGGTCTGAATGCAATACTCGAGACTGCGCCAGAGCCCCGGGTAGCGGTAATACACGGAAATCTACTGTCGCGGGAGGACTGCGCGAAAGCGGCAAAAGATGTGGCTGTGATCTAGCACTTGGCTGCAGGAATAGAGAAGACGTTTCCAGGGTCCTTTATGAACTCTGTCGTGACCACAAGAAACCTGCTTGACGCAGCGGTGAGGTTTGGGAGCCTGAAGCGTTTCGTCAACGTCAGTTCGTTTGCGATCTATTCGAATTGGAATATCGCAGGCGGGGGATTGCTTGACGAAACGTGTGAGCTAGAGACCCGGCCGGTGGAGCGAGCCGAGCCTTATACCTTCGCAAAGCTGAAACAAGACCAACTGGTGCTTGAATACACCCAGAAATATGGCATCCCTTACGTCATCCTGCGCCCGGGGGCGGTTTACGGTCCTGGGGCCCACCAGCTCACTGCCAGGGTGGGAATTGATACCTTCGGAATATTTTTTCATTTGGGAGGTTCGAATCAGATCCCGTTGACCTATGTCGATAACTGCGCTGAGGCCATCGTTCTCGCGGGTATCAAACCGGGAGTCGACGGTGAGGCCTTCAATGTGGTGGATGACGACTTACCCACCAGTAGGCAATTCCTGAAAATGTACAAGAGCCAAGGCAAACGCTTTAAGTCCATCTATGTTCCTTATTGGCTTTTCTACTGTCTCTGCTGGGCCTGGGAGAAATATTCCACGTGGTCGGAAGGCCAGTTGCCACCTACTTTCAATCGACGAAGATGTGCGGCCTATTGGAAGGGAAATAGGTTCACTAACCAGAAGTTGAAAGACCGTCTCGACTGGAGACCAATGGTTACGTTTTCGGAAGCATCGAGAAGGTATTTCGAGTACGTCAGGAAGACAAGTTAGCCGATGCTAAAAGTGGCGATAATCGGATGCGGTAAAATAGCTGATCAACATGCGGAGCAGATTCGCATTATCGGAGGCTGCGAGATTGTCGGAGTCTGTGACCGAGAGGTGTTGATGGCGCGACAGCTGCAGGAGCGGCTGAACGTGGGCGCGCACTTTACAGAAGTGCAAGATCTTCTCGATAAGGCCAAACCGGATGTAGTGCACCTTACGACTCCGCCCCAGAGCCATTACCCGCTAGGCAAATTGTGCCTTCAGGCTGGATGCCATGTTTATATCGAAAAGCCTTTCACTGTGAACGCCGCAGAAGCCGAAGAGCTCATAAGACTTGCAGAGCACAAGAATCTCAAATTAACAGTGGGCCATAATGCGCAATTCAGTCATGCGGCCCTTCGAATGCGGCGACTGATCCAGGAAGGGTATCTGGGCGGCCCTCCAGTGCATCTCGAGAGTTATTATTGCTACGACCTCCGCGACGTCAGCTATGCCAAAGCGTTGTTAGGAGACAGCCATCACTGGGTGAGGGCGTTGCCCGGGGGGTTGCTGCAGAACGTCATCAGCCATGGCATCAGCAAGGTCGCTGAGTTTCTAACGGGTGATTCTCGCGAAGTCCTGGCGTACGGTTTCACGAGTCCACTCCTGAGAAGCATTGGAGAGACAGAGATCATCGATGAACTGCGAGTCATCCTGCATGATACCGGAGTGACGGCCTACTTTACCTTTTCGTCGCAAATGCGACCTTCTTTGCATCATTTTCGGTTGTATGGACCGAAGAATGGTTTAATTGTAGATGACGATCAACAGACAGTAATCAAAGTAAGGGGATTGCGATATAAGAGTTATTTAGAGCAGTTTGTCCCACCGTGGGACTACGCCAAACAATATATCGGCAATTCTTTGGGGAATATGACAAAGTTCCTAAAAGCAGATTTTCAGACAGGCTATAGTATGAAAGTTTTGATACAGACTTTTTATCGCTCGATTAATGATGGATTGGCTCCACCCATACCTTACAAGGAGATCTTGCGAACCTCACGGATCATGGATGAGATCTTCTCCCAGTTGAGCTCAGCGCAAAATGCGATAAGAGCTGGACACAGCAGGAATGTGCCCGTAGAGCGATGGTGAGGTAGAGCATGAGCCCCGCCTCAGGTCACATACGGTACGTCCTCATCACCCCTGCTCGAAATGAGGAACGGTTTATCGAAAAAACGATTCAATCGGTGGTGGGCCAAACCGTCTTGCCATCCAAGTGGGTGATCGTGAATGATGGGTCGACGGACGCCACGGCAAGGATTGTGGGCCAATACCTCGCGCAATACGACTGGATGGAATTGGTTGATCTGCCCATACACAGGGATCGAAGCTTCGCCGCGAAGGTTCATGCGTTCAACGCCGGCTTTGATAGAGTCAAGAACCTTGAGTATGAAGTGATCGGAAACTTGGATTCGGACCTTTCCTTTGAAGCGGACTATTGCGAATTTCTCCTAACTAAGTTCGAAGAAGATGCCAATCTTGGAGTCGCAGGGACCATTTTCCGGGAAGAAGGCTACAGTTCGGCAACCGACAGTTTTGAGGGTCAGAACCACGTCGCAGGAGGTTGCCAGCTTTTTCGACGGCGGTGCTTCGAGGAAATGGGTGGATATATCGCAAACAGGGCGGGAGGTATCGACTGGATCGCAGTCACCACTGCCCGCATGATGGGTTGGACGACTCGATCCTTTCGAGAGAAATCGTTTTTTCATTACCGAAGCTTGGGAACGGCTGAACGCTCGCTCCTTGCTTCAACGTTTTCCTACGGCGAGAAAGACTTTTATCTCGGTGGGCACCCTTTATGGGAACTGTTCAGGGTTGCGTATAGAGCAACCAAGAGACCGTATCTGCTGGGGGGCATCGCGTTGTATTCGGGATACTTATCCGCATTCCTGCGTCAAACGAAGAGGCCTGTCTCCGATGAGCTCATGCGATTTCATCGTAAAGAACAAATGCTGAAGTTGAAATCAATATTCAGGTCAATATTTAAGTTTAGGCGAATAGATAGCTTCGAAGTCAAAACGGGTTAATAAAACTGTCCGACGGCCAAGTCAGAATAATGACAGAAAAAATAGTGGTCGAGAAGGTGCGGGCGGCTGTCCTCCGGTTTGTCGGATGGCTCGATCGCTACGGAGAGATTTCGTACGATCACCAGAGCTTCTTCGCGAGTGATCTAGGGCGCCGCGCGAAGGCCCTTTACTATAAGAAGCCGCTGCTGGGAACACTGGCGGTTTCCCCAATGATCTACTGCGAGGCGTTTGTGCCCTCCGCGCGCCGGCTCTTCTGGAAACCGCAGAGGTTCCCCATCGCGGACGCGCATTATGCCATGGGGTTCGCTTTCCTCGCGCAGGTTCTCGCGGAGGAGCAGTATTATCGACGAGCAGTCCATTTTCTTGAGGTTCTCAAGGAGACTCGGTGTCCAGGCTATGATCACTATTGCTGGGGGTACCCGTTCAATTGGGAAACGAGACGAGGAACCCTCAAGGACGGGACGCCCCTCATAACGACAGTACCGTATGCGTACGAAGCGTTTCGGGAGGTTTATCAGATGGATGGGAACCACAAGTGGCGGCTAATAATGGAGTCGATCGCTCAGCATGCCCTGCAGGACTATAAGGATTTCCAGACCTCCGCGAACGCTTCCACATGTTCGTATACTCCCGAATCTAATGACCCAGGAGGAGTCATAAATGCCAGCGCCTACCGAGCGTTTCTCCTGATGAGGGCAGCCGAGGATTTCTCGGTGGAACAATACCGGAAGGTCGCTGAAAGAAACCTGAATTTTGTCATCGAATCTCAAAACGCAGACGGCTCTTGGTACTACTCCACCGACGGCCAGAGAGACTTTGTAGATCACTTTCATACCTGCTTTGTGCTCAAAGCACTGGCAAAAATCGAGCCCCTCACAAAGAATGGTAAATGCACCAGAGCGATTGAGCGGGGGGTGGGTTACTACGTGGCGAACCTATTCGATGAGCGTGGTTTGCCCAGGCCTTTCTCGCGCAGACCCCGGCTGACGGTCTACCGACGAGAATTGTATGATTATGCGGAGTGCATCAACCTGGCCGTGTTACTGAGAGGCCGTTTCCCGGCATTAGACGACATCTTGTCGATTGTCCTCAAGCTGGAAGGATGGCAAAAGCCCGACGGCTCCTTTCGAAGCCGCCAACTCCTTCTCGGTTGGGACAATACTCCGATGCATCGTTGGGCCCAATCCCAATTGTTTAGAAGTCTTTGCTTTCTCCTCTATCAAGACAGACACAATGGCAAGCTTGAATCTGTGACAAAGAACTAGCCAATCTTATGTGCGGAATTTGCGGACAATACAACTTTGGCGACCGAGCTCCGGTGCTCCGCCGAAACATAGAGAAGATGACAAAGAGCCTTGCCCACCGGGGACCCGATGACGAAGGCTACCATATAGCTGGACCGTTGGGGCTGGGTTTTCGGCGGCTTTCTATTATCGATCTTGAAGGCGGCCACCAACCCATGTCGGACCCGGAGGAATCCATCTGGGTCATTTTCAACGGCGAGATCTACAATTTCCCCGAACTGAAGCGCGAACTGGAAGCGTTTGGGCACATATTCCATACCAAGTGCGATACCGAAGTCATCGTCCACGGGTATAAGCAGTGGGGTGATGAGGTCCTCAATCACCTCAACGGAATGTTTGGTTTGGCGATCTGGGATGCACGACAAGAAAGGCTAGTTATCGCTCGGGATCCGTTCGGCATCAAGCTTATTTACTATAAAATAGATCCAAACAGCGTGTATTTTGGATCTGAGATTCGCGCTGTTGCCGCGGGCACAAACGAAAGTGCCGAAATTGATCCCAGTTCTTTAAATCTGTTTCTCCGATATCGTTACACGCCCTCGCCTTACACTCTGTTCAAAGATGTTCGAAAACTTGCCGCGGGAACAATGCTGAAGTTCGAAAAGGGCACTCATTGTTTGCGGCGGTGGTACAAGTATAAGCCAACGCCATTTTCACCCATGAGGTCTTTCGACGAAGCCCAAGAAGAGTTGCTCGAACTCTACAAGCGGTCCGTGAAAAGACAGCTACTCAGCGATGTACCACTCGGGCTGCTGCTAAGCGGCGGTGTCGATTCAGGGTTGTTGCTTGCTCTGATGAATCTGTATGGGGAATCGTGGCGTACATATACGGTCGGGTATGGTTCGAGCTTTTCCGATGATGAGTTGACAGATGCGGCAGATACGGCTGCTAGATTCTCTTCCGAACACACCACCGTAATGCTGGACAGAACGACCTTTGAGGAAGCGCTGCCAAAAATTGTCTCATGTTTGGAAGAACCGATCGCGTCGTCCTCCATTGTCCCCATGTATTTTGTTTGTGAAAGGGCGCGGGAGGATGTGAAGGTTGCGTTGGTCGGCCAGGGCCCGGATGAGTTGTTCGGCGGCTATCGCCGTCATCTCGGCGTAAGATATGGCGCATTTTGGGGAGGTTCCCCCAGGTGGATGCGCGCTTCTGTAGCTGCGGTCATAAATGCACTGCCGCGAAATGAGACTCTAAAAAGGGGCATTTACTCGCTGGATATTCCTGAGCGGATGAGAAGGTATCAGCATGTTTTATCGCTTCTGCCGGGCAATAACATCGACGCGCTTTTTCAGGACGGAATCCTTGGTCCTGATACAGGCGACAAAATCCTCGAGTGCTGGCAGGATCTAGCTCCCCTCATGAGTGAGACTGACGAGCTTGGCGGCTTTCAGTTCGTGGAACTTCGATCTACTCTTCCTGATGAGCTGCTTATGTATGCAGATAAGCTCTCGATGGCACATGGTCTGGAGGTTAGAGTGCCTTATCTGGACAAGGAGATCGTGGAATATGTTGAAAGGTTGCCGGCAAATTTCAAAGTACGGGGTGGGTCACAAAAGTGGCTGCATCGCCAGGTGTGTCGTGCTCTGCTCCCAGCGGCGATACTGAAAAGGAAAAAGCGGGGATTTGCTGTGAACGTTGTTGACGACTGGTTCCGTGGCACAGCGCGCCGGAAAATGGAAGAAATTCTGCTGGACAGAGAATCACAAATATATAATTACCTGTCCGCGCCAGCCGTGCAGGAAATCTATGAACAACATCAGTCAGGCCAACACGACAATCACAAGATTTTATTTAGCCTCGTCGTTTTTGAAGAGTGGCTCAGAGTCAACGAGGGAATGGAAAGCTTGAGCCATTCAACAGGAGATTGAAGGCGCGTCTGAGTCTGCTAGTCTGTCCACTGCGGCGGAGCAATTCCGGGCAGGGATGGCTGAGTTCACCGAGTTCTACAATCATCCATCGCCGGTATCACCGGAGAATAGGGAACGTGAAGCCGGCCAGCGTTTATTACAGCCGGAAGGAGAAGTTCTGAAGGGAAGTCAAAAGCAAGAACGGGGAGAGACCTCTCTAACGACTTAAGTGCAAGATCGAGAGAACAAAAACCGAGTAACTGGTGTTGGACCGAGGATCTAAACGGTTGCTTGTCAGATAGACTCGGTCGTGCCGAGAAACGCAAAAGATAAGAGCTTTGGGGCTGTCGATCAGCAGTCGACATCTACTGGGCTTCTTGCTCATAAACGGTGTACATGAAATAACCAATTAGGTAACAAAGAGCGAACGCGAACCCGGGCCTGCCGATTCCCACGCAGAGGGCTTGCCAGAGGTAGCTGGGGTAAGGAGTTTGCAGTGGTTCTGGGCCAATAGCCCCATGCAGAGATTCCCAAACCGTAAGAATACTCGCTGACCGTGTTCTACATAGAGACCTGGAATTTTGGAAGGCCCCGACGTACAGGGTTACTACCTGTACCAGATTTGGACTTCCAATCAGTATCCTTAAGTCTCCTGGAAGCTTACGCTGTATGGCGCGGGAGTGGCGAGGAGTGTGAGGATGAACGCGCGAGGTACGGAGCTGATCTCGGGAGAGAAGTCACTACGGGGGAAGTCCAGTACGAGCAGGAGCCGCGGCCTGTGTTTGCCGGCGATGCCTTTGCCTGACGCGCTGATCGAGGGATATTCAGGTTTGTTCCTCTCAAAGGAAGGGATCGCTGCGACACGCTGCTCCTGGAGAGTGCCCAAATGGTCTTCGATGAGGATACATATCATCGTCGCTCTTCTTTTGTTTTGGTGCCTGCCCGCCCATGCGACTACCATCAATGCAGCCACCTGCTCGCAAAGTGACGTGCAGAACGCAGTCAATTCAGCGTCTAACGGAGACACCGTACGTGTGCCTGGACCGTGCGTCGTCGCGTGGGCATCTAACGTTACTGTCACCGGAAAGGGAATTACGGTTGATGGCGGAGGCAACACAACCATCACATCCTCCTATGCCTTCAATATACAGTCATCCCTGACCGTCAGTACAAGGATCACTGGTTTCATATTTACTGGACCTGGAAACGCCACTAATGGAGACATCACGACATCGGGAAATAAAAGCAATGCTACGTTTCGCATTGACCATAACACTTTTACCAATGCTAGCCCGACGGTAATCGCGTGCTATAATAACGCCCCGGGTTTGATTGACCACAACACGTTCACGGGCGGCGGTGCCTCGGAAATGATACACAACCTAGCGATGGGGCCATCCGACACAAGCGGCTGGACAGATGACGTTACGCCAGGCGGTCCGAACATGCTGTTTATTGAGGATAACACCTTTGCTAGCAGTGCCTGTACATCAAATTGCTCATTTTTAGGAACATCCGCAGTTCAGTCTTACTACGGCGCGAGGACCGTATTTCGGCACAACACGTTGAACATGGCGCAGGTCGATCAGCATGGCACTGCTGGGAACGTCGGCGCTCGCTGGTGGGAGATCTACGATAATACGTTCAATATAGTGTCAGGTGGAAATCAATCCGCTTACATGGATCTGCGAGCCGGTAGTGGAGTCGTATTCAACAATCACCAAATTGGTTCCACAAACTTGGGTGCAGGTAACATCATACTGCGCGAAGAGGACACTGGCTATCCTGTTCTGTATCAAATAGGTCGAGGTGTCAATGAAGGTTATAGTCCAGCGTATGTGTGGGGGAACGATTCGAGCATGAACGTAGTTAGTAACAGTTCGAACGTTCAAGCAAACAGGGATTTCTTTGTGTCCACAGCGCAGCCTGCAAGCTTAGTCCGTTGCGAACTCGGCACGGACGGCGGCACGGCAAATGGTCTCATTGGAAGCTGTCCGGGGACTTATTCCTATGTTCCCTACCGCTATCCCCATCCACTCCAGGGTGCGTCGTCTGTAGCAGCTCCGACAGGATTAGCGGCCGTTGTTCACTGACTGGCACTCTGACACAAGACACGTGAAGCTAATCCGCGGTTGTCATCGCCCCTCAGCGACTTGATGTTTCTTTTCCGTCCTGAAAGCAATTAGAGAAACCGGGACATAACAGTCGTCTTCGATTCCTGCCTTCCAGTAACATAGCTCCGATGGACTTCCTCACCCAGGATACGAAGGCAGTTGTACTCGTCGGCGGTTTGGGGACGCGCTTGCGATCAGTCTTGCCGTCCACACCCAAACCCCTTGCCTCGGTCGGTGACCGGCCGTTTCTTGAATTGCTTGTTCGGCAACTGCGTTACCAGGGAATTCGTCGTCTGGTGCTTTGTACTGGCTATCTCGCCGACGAAATCGAGAACGGATTGAGCGATGGCAGTACATGGGGTGTAAGCATTGAGTATTCCAAAGAGCCGCATCCCATGGGTACTGCCGGCGCGGTGAAATTCGCCGCACCGCTTCTCCAAGATTCCACAGACTTCCTGGTGATGAACGGCGATTCTTTCATGGAAATTGACTTCCGGCAGCTAATGCACTTTCATAGCAAATCCGGCGGGATAGCAAGTATAGCTGTGCTTCGAATGAAGAATGAACTGCGATATGGAACGGTCCAGGTAACCGCCGGAGGTCGTGTGAGTGGCTTTACGGAAAAGACTGATGGCGATCCCACTGGCTTCGTGAACGCAGGAATCTATGTTTTCAATCGTAGGATTCTCGAGCAAATCCCGGAAGGACCGGGGAGCCTGGAGACGGATATCTTTCCAAAGCTCCTCGATCACGGAGTGTATGCATCAGAACAGCATGGAGTTTTCATCGATATAGGCACTCCGGAAGACTATGCGAGGGCTCAAGAGCTTTGCGAGCGGCTCTATGCGGCCGCCTACCGGAAACGACCCGCAAGCCCTTCTGATTAAGAGGCATACTAGACCCGCGCTAGCAGCCGCTCCTTATCTTTTTGGCTACATCAGCTCCCGGTTCATTGTAGGCGTTTATGAACAGACTGGACAATGAAAATCATGTGACGCCAGCAGGGTAGCCATGTCAGATCCTGACTGCCAAAGTTCGGGGGCTTGGACTCGGTGCTTAATCGCGGAGGAAGGATGAAGCAGGCAAATGACTTCGAACATCGCGTGACCGAGCTGATTGAAGCGTCGATCGCCACGAAACAATCCTTGCTCAGAAGTCCGGAAGTCGTGCTGACTGTGGCTAGGGTCAGCGAAATCCTTGCAAATGCACTCAAGCAGGGAAACAAAGCTCTCTTATTTGGCAACGGCGGCAGCGCGGCTGATGCACAACATATAGCGGCGGAGCTCGTGGGACGCTTTGCATTCGACCGGCCCGCCCTGCCTGCGCTGGCATTATCCGTAAATAGTTCGTGTGTTACTGCCATCGGAAACGACTACGGATTTGATCGAGTCTTCTCTCGACAGCTCGAAGCCTTGGCTCGTCCGGGCGACATCGCCATTGCCATTTCGACTAGTGGAAATTCGACGAATGTGCTTCACGCCATGTCAATCGCCAGAAAAATCGGGTTGAAAACGATCGGCCTGACTGGCCGCAGTGGCGGCAATCTAAGGAACGCAGTGGATTATTGTATCTGTGTCCCATCGAACGAGACACCACGGATTCAGGAATGCCACATCCTTGTCGGCCACATCATCTCAGAACTAGTGGAGCGAGAAATATTCCATGAAGAGGGCAGCGTTTCTGGATCGTGATGGGGTTATAAACCGAAAACCGCCGGAAGGCCAATACGTAACCCGCTGGGAAGAGATGCAATTTCTTCCAGGAGTAGCCGAAGCGATCGTCTTGCTCGCCAGAGCGGGCTTCTGCGTCATTGTCGTTAGCAACCAAAGGTGTGTGGCTAAAGAGTTGTTGACGGTTCGCGAATTGGAGCTGATTCACGTGCGCATGTGCCAGGAGCTTGCCACAGCCGGTGCCGAAATCACCCAAGTTTATTATTGCCCGCACGAAAAGCAACCTCCATGTAATTGCCGTAAGCCCGCGCCGGGCATGCTGTTGACAGCAGCACGCGCACATGAAATTGCGCTGACTGCCTCTTGGATGATTGGTGATTCCGACATCGATATGGAAGCCGGCAGAAACGCAGGTTGCAGAACGGCTCGAATACTGAAGAGCGACCAGGTCGCCAGCGGCGTCGCTGATGTGTTTGCGCAATCTCTGCTCGATGCTGTCCACCGGATACTGTTGCTGGAATCATGACCCGTCCACGTCGAGCTTCGCTCCGGGAAAACTGTTCTCAAATCGCGGTAAGAGTTTTCCCTAAAACCCCCGTTCCGGCGGAGATTGCCTCCAGAGGCCATGGCTTGCGCTCTAGCATCTGTGGCTAACCAGCCTGTTTTCAACAATTAAGACA
>Ga0137387_10001400_pt1 | contig 11917 bp, 10 predicted proteins | sample SagtaG_3_FD_104909 | JGI IMG/M metagenome (GOLD analysis project Ga0137387, IMG submission 104909) | Vadose zone soil microbial communities from Angelo Coast Range Reserve, California, USA - Sage2_R_115_16 metaG | ecosystem: Environmental > Terrestrial > Soil > Vadose zone > Saprolite | place...
CGGAGCAACATAGCGTCCAGGTCATTTCTTTTGTCGAAGATGACAAAGACCGCGAACGCCTAAAAACAGTCGAGGCGATATGCGAGTCGGTAACTGCGATTCAACGCATTCCGGATTTTCGTCCGCACTGGCTTTCACTAAAACCATTTCTGGTCCGCGAATTCAGCACTCCCGCGATGTACGCGGCCGTGGATTATGCCTGTCGAAATAAAAAAGTCGATGTCATCCAATGCGAATATCTGCAGATGGCGCAATACCGGCGCCGCGAAACTTTTTCGATTCTCACGATTCATGAGGTGCTGTCGTCAAATGCCTACCAAGCGTTCCAGAAGGCTCGCGAGCCCATCGAAAGGTTCAGGCTCTTCTATCGATGGATGTCGATACTGAATTATGAAATTTCGGTCTGCAACCGATTTGACCGGGTTGTGACGATGACAAAGGAAGATGCCGATTATCTCCGTTCCTACGCTCACCGGGCTGATGTTCGACATATTCCGATCGGAATAGATCCAGCCTATTTTCGACCCTCGCTTGAAGAAATAGAGCGGCCTGTTGAAGTTCTGTTCGTCGGCAATTTTCGTCACTCTCCAAACGTTGAGGCGGCGGATTTTCTGCTGAGCGAAATCGCGCCGCATTTTCCGGATGTCCAATTCGTCATCGCAGGATCGTACGTTCCCGACACGCTGCCGCATACACCCAATGCGGTCTTCCCAGGATACATCGCCGATACCCGAGACTTGTTCCATGTTCCTAACACAATTTTCGTGGCGCCGATCTTTTCCGGAACCGGTCAGCGAGTGAAGCTTCTCGAAGCCTTTGCAATGGCGTCTCCGGTGATTACGACGCCGGTGGGTGCTCTGGGATTTTCGATTCGCAATGGAGAGCAAGCAATCCTGGCGAACACTGCTTCGGAATTTCGCGCCGCCCTCCGCCGGTTATTCTGTTCGTACGAACTGCGCGTCCGTATCGGCAAGGAAGCCAGAAGGATGATCGTGGATCGTTTCGATTGGGCAACAGTCGGGCGGGAATTTCTCACGTCGATTGAAATGCCCTCTCGAAAAGCGACATTTTGAATGAGTTCCTTTATACTGTGCTTCTTTTTTTAGGGGTTCCCGTTTAGGAACCAACGCGCTCTGGAGCGCAAAATGAAACTTTCGATCCGAGTGCCCGTTCTCATAAGCCTGCTCGTCACCGTTTTGCCGATTCCGGCGGGGGCCGTCTCTTCAAACCTGGTCATCAGTCAGATCTATATTGGAACCGGGGATGGCGATTCGAAGCCACGCAACCAGTATTTAGAACTTTTCAACAGAGGAACTTTGACGGTCAATCTGCAGGGTTACACGCTTCAGTATGCACAGGAAGGCATGAACACCTGGCAGACTTTCCCGCTTTCGGGGAGCATCTCCCCCGGTCAATACTATTTAATCCGGGCCAACGGCACCTTTGGTACTGCGAACCTGCCACAGCCCGATTTGACAATCAGCCTTACTTTTCCACTCACGATTGGAAAGTTCGCGCTGGTGAATGATACTGCCGCTTTGGACACAAGTTGCTCCACAGACCCGAAAGTGGTGGACCTCGTTGGCTATGGTCCGACGTCGTGCAACGAAACACGTGCATTGACGCCGCCGACTGAACTTCAACTTCTGGCACATCTTCGCAAGGGCGGGGGATGCACGGATTCCGATAGCAACTTCGCCGATTTTTCGGCCGTGACTCCGTTGCCGCGCAACAGTATGTCCGCTCGGAACCCGTGTGGAGGAACCGCGGGAACCAAAACGTTCTCGATTCAGGATGGCGGAGGGACTTCGTTTCAGAGTACCGGGGCCGGCTCGACGCTGAGCCTTGGATATGCGCGCATTCAGGCCGATTCGGGGAGTTTGGTTCCCTCCGGCATTGCGATTTATGGTTTGAGGCAGGGTGGTACGCTCGTTTCGGAGACGGGAGTTCCTGCGTCTCGGCTGATGACAACTGGTTTGACCTACGTTGAAATTAACGGTCCTGCAAACACCGGTTTTGCAGTCGCTAATCCGAACAATGAAGATGTCACGATCGACTATGTTGTGACCGACTCCAATAACGTGCAAAGCTTCATTACAGGGTCAATCACAATTGCCGCTAACAGCCAACTGGCAAGATTTTTGACGGAGTCGCCTTACCTGATCAGGGCCCTGTCGGGAACGATGACTTTCACGGCGAGTGCACCCATCGCCGTAACTGCGCTGCGCGGCTTCACAAACGAGCGTGGTGAGTTTCTGGTATCGACCCTGCCGGTTCTCGACCCATCTATTCCGGCATCGGTCTTACCAACTTATCTGCCTCACTTCGCCGTGAGTGGCGGTTGGAGAACGGATCTTGTTCTGGTAAACACGACGGATGTTACTGAAACTGGCACGGTAGCTTTTTTCGATCAGTCGGGCAATTCCATCACTGTACCTGTCGGCACGGTGACCGTAAATAGCATCGACTATATCCTTCCCCCAAAGAGGACGCAGAGGTACTTTATGCCAAATGTCGGCGCGACCGTACAGACAGGATCGGTTAGGGTCAGTCCGACGACAGGAGATCGGACGCCTGTCGCTTTGGGCATCTTTTCCTTCACTGCTGGGGGAGTCCGAGTCTCGGAGGCGGCTGTTTCCGGACTTCGCGGAACTCAGCTGCGCACATACATTCAGAATTCGGGCGTGGTGGGTTCGATCGGTTCCATTCAGAGTGGAGTTGCGATTGCGAACGCCGACGTGACTACCGCCAATGTCAGCCTCGAGGCGTTTCGGCTTGATGGGACCTCGACCGGTCTGACCAGCTCCCTCAGTATCCCCGTTGGCGGCAAAGTCGCGAAATTCGCGAACGAACTTTTTACGTCACTACCAAGCTCTTTCCAGGGCATCATGCGCGTGACAGCATCGAGTGCCGTATCTGTCATAGGTCTCCGGGGCCGAACGAACGAAAGGTTCGACTTTCTGATCACAACGGTGCCACCCATTGAAGAGATCACTCAGGGATCGTCCGCCGAAGTTGTGTTTCCACATTTTGTGGATTCGGGCGGCTACACGACTCAGTTCATCTTACTTAACAGCGTGACTGGACAAACTTCATCGGGAACGGTTCTCTTCCGCACGATTGGCGGGCAGCGGTTGGATCTACTCGTTCAGTAAAGTGAAGATTCTGCTGTTCCCACTGCGGGCCGTATCGTTTCTTGTACGACTTCTTGTTTTGCTGGGAATCGTGGCGTATCTAGAAGGTAATCGTGACATCGAGTATTGATGTCCTGATCGTCTTTCACAATAGTGCCAAGTTCGTTGGACCGCTCCTCGATAGTCTTCGACGTCTTTCGATTCCAGTTACCGCTTACTTCCTCGACAACAGTTCGGCGGACGACACTGTGGAAAGACTCATCCCCGAAATTGCTCAGGTCCCATTTCGGACATATTTTTTCCGATCACTCACGAATAATGGTTTCGCCAGGGGTATGAACCTGCTAGCTCGACAAAGTGCGGGTCAGTTCATGTTCCTGTTGAATCCGGATACGGAATTGCCGGAAGGCTGCCTGGAAAAGTTACTGGCGCGAGCCGAATCTGATCCATCCGCTGGTCTCTGTGAAGCCCGCCAGTGGCCGCGGGAGCATCCGAAGGTTTATAACTCCAAAACGGGTGAGACCTCGTGGTGTACTGGAGCCGCCGTCCTCGTTCGGCGTCAGGCCTTTGAAGATGTTGGCGGATTCGACGAACGGATCTTCTTTATGTACTGCGAGGACGTGGATTTGAGCTGGAAGTTCTGGCTGCGTGGCTGGAAATGTATTTATGTTCGCGATGCGGTCGTTAAGCACTACACACAAGACGTGTTGCCGGGCAAGCGAAGGACCGTGGAAAATTATTTCAGTTTTCGGAATTCGTTGTTTCTTTTTTATCGATTCGGCTTCTGGGACGAGAAACGCATCCTATTCAAGTTCCTGTCAAATCGGTTTATATTCGGACGTTACTCACTGCGGAGCAGGATATTGTACGCGTTTGCTTTTGCGGATCACATCCGATATATTCCGTACCTGCTTAAAACAAGGCATTTGTGGTGCGCCAAGAAGCACCCGTGGATACGTCTCGAGGAGACCTCCTTAGCAGAGTGACTGTGTCTCTATCAAGGCCGGATTTACACTTCTGCCAATCACGGTGGAAAGCAGAAAACCATGAGGGTTAGTGTTGTCATTCCCACAAAGAATCGCTCCGGCCTGATCGCTCAAACCATCGAGCGTATTGAATCCCAGACAATTCCCCAGGATCAGTACGAAGTTATCGTTATCGATAACGATTCCGTTGATGACACGCGGAGTGTTCTTGAGCAAAAGGCGCGAACCTATTCAAATTTGAAATTCGGTTTGCAAGAGAAGCCGGGTGCGGCGGCTACACGCAATGCCGGTATTTGCATGGCCAAGGGCGAGCTGGTAGTGTTTATCGATGATGATGTTCAGGCGGAACCTGCCCTCATTCAAGCGCACCTCCAATATCATCAAAAGAATCCTAATGCATCGGTCATCGGAGCGGTCACCATACCCTGGGGCGATACGCCTGAGCCGTTCCTGCGTTACCTCAGAGACCATCGTATTCTGAATCCGTACACGCCATCAAAGGGACCGATTGATTTTTCCTACTACCATACGTGCAACGTTTCAACGCCCACGAACGTACTTCTAAACGTGGGCGGGTTTAATGAAGCCTTCAGCATCTACGGAATGGAAGATATCGAGTTGGGATACCGTCTTGAAAAATCTGGATCTCGCATGATCTTTGCTCCGGAGGCCCGGGCTCTTCATTACCGCTTTCCCGACTACCAAGAATTCCTTGAACGCTGCGAGCAAGCTGGTTATTCCCTCGGGCAGCTACTGTTGTTGCACCCCGAGCTCAAGAAGCGTTTTGTCGAGAGCGGTCGGATGACTCGACATTTAAAGAGTTTTCATCCGCTCTACAGGTGGTCGGCTGCGGTAATGGCTCCGCTGTTCCGCATCCTGACCAACTGGGAGAGACGTCGAGGAACGGGTCAGATTCTGCGATTGATAGATATGCACTACAATTGGTCTGTTCGCTATCATTTCTTTCTTGGATACCGTCGTTACACGAAAGATCAGAGGCAGTCTCAGACGAAATTGGTCACCCCGCTCCCGTCATTGGCAAAGAAATCCTTCAAATGAACGATCCTCAGCCGGTTACTTTTTTGGGAGAGTTTTCGAAGAAGCTCGTCACGAACACGTTTTTTAACGTGCTTGGGCGTTCGTGGAGCTTTCTGGTAAGCCTGCTCCTCACTCCGTACATTTTGTCGCACCTCAATGTAGGCGATTTCGGCGCGTGGGTCCTGTTCACGATTTTTACGTATTCCTTCAGTCTCCTGGATCTTGGATTGGGATCCTCATTTGTGAAGTACATCTCCGAATATCACACGCATGAGGATTATGACCGGATCAGCAAAGTCATCTTCTCAGGCCTTGCGTTTTATAGCTTGTTTGGCGTCTTGCTGACGATTGTGGGGTTGTTGATCGAGCAACCGCTGTTGCAGCTTTTCCGAATCGCCAACGCTTCGCATGTGTACTTCCTGGTGCTTTTGACATGCGCCATCACGAACATCGGCGCGATGTTTCTTTCGGTGTTCAAGGGCATTCAGCGGATGGATAAGTCGAACTCCATAGAGATCCGAATGAGCGTGGTGACCGTGCTCGGTACGATCATTTTCCTTGAGGCAGGTTTGGGCATGTTCGGCCTGGCACTCAACGCGCTGGTCAACGCAGTATTGGCGCTGATCCTGACGGTGTTCACGGTAAAACGCGTTGTTCCGAAAGTGTCGCTTGGTTGGAATTTTGACGGCAAGCTTCTTCGCGAGATGTTTGCCTATGGCGCGAAGATTTCTGTTAGCCGCGTCGGCGGTTTGATTTGTTTTCAGGCCGACAAACTAATCGTTTCCCGCGTTTTGGGTCTGGCGGCTGTTTCATTCTATGAAGTCAGTTCACGCCTGACCTCGTTTATGCGCGCGGTGCCGCTTGTCATGCTCTCCGCGTTGATCCCCGCCACGTCTGAGATGGGTGCGCGAAACGACCGGGCGAAAATGTTGCGCACATACCTCCTCGTTTCTAAGTACGTGGCAATGGTAACCGTGGCTATGGTTGCTTTCCTCGTATTGGAAGCGGGCTCAGTCGTCCGGCTATGGCTCGGCAAGACGTTTGACCAATCGGCATTCTTGGTCCAGATTCTGGCCATTGGGTACGGGGTAAATGTCCTGGGAGGCGCGGCCAGCCAGACGGGAGCCGGAGTGGGCCGGCCGGAGTTCGACATGCGCAGCACGATTCTGCTGTCGATTGTCAATCCGGTGATGAGCCTGCTGCTGGTGCAGGAATTTGGAGCTCCCGGCGCCGCGGCCGGAACATCGCTAGCGCTGATAGTAGCCGCGATTTATTTGCTGGTGACCTTCCATCGAAACTACACCGAGACCTCGGTGTGGACGGTGCTGCGCGATATTCACGCTCGGCCGATCCTCTCTGGGATCGTCGCCAGCCTTGCCGTTGTTGGATTCCATCACATCGTTCCAGGCGTACCTGCCTTAGCTGGCGTTCGTTATCTGATTCCCATCAAGATGGCCGCGGACTGCGCGATCTCCCTGCCCGGGGACTCCTAGCTATTAGTCGCTTTCCGCCAGGTGAGTGTTATCGACTGGAACAACTTCGTATGGCTCATTGCCTTCGGTTCTGATTTCCTCCGCCACCCGTTCCGCGAGCGCGTCAAGATTTATCGGTAGAATTCCAATCTGTCGATAAGCCTGCGCTCCCATGGACGGTATGAGCGACACCGGCGGGGCGGAGCCCGCGCAAACCCGAGAGGGCGCAGCCATCTTGTAAAACCGGGCTGTAATTTAGACTGTCAGAGGAGAAAGCGTCCAGAGTTCGTCTTTTCGGGTGCGAGGGGAGTCTTTAGACTGTGAAGACCGATGACAAGAAAGTCATCGAACGCGTTCTCAAAGGTGACACGGAAGCGTTCAGCATCCTTGTGCGCCAATGGGAAAAGCCCATTTATAACTTCATTCTCCGGATGATCGGAGACCGGGATGAAGCGATGGATCTGTGCCAGGATTGCTTCATGAAGGCCTACCGGGAGCTGCGCACGCTCAAGGATCGCGACCGGTTTGCATCCTGGCTATATCGAATTGCGCACAACACGTGCCTTTCGAGGATCCGTAAGGATTATGGCAAGACCTGGGTGGAGCTGGATCCGGACACGCGGCCGTCACGTATGCCGATCGAGAATCAGTTGGCAGTACAGAAGGCGTTGCAGCATTTGCCGGAGGATCAGCGGGAAGTGGTCGTGTTAAAGGTGTTTCACAGTTTGAAATTTGAAGAAATCGCAGTAATTCAAGGTGCACCGGTTTCAACCGTGAAATCGCGGCTGTACATGGGATTCGAGAAATTGAGACTGATTCTGGGGTGATGGTAGCCGCGAATTACGCCAATGACGCGAAGGGGCGCATCAAGGATTTTTTGCGCGCCCCTTCGCGTCATTGGCGTAATTCGCGGCTACCATCCTCTCAGAGAAGGTGGCTATGTCACATTTAAGCAATAAACTCGCAGAATTTATCTTTGAAGAACTTTCTGCATCGGATATGGCCGAAGCGAAGCGGCATCTGGCTGAGTGTTCCGATTGCCGGGAACAGGTCGAGCAGTTCCAGCGGACGCATGCCATGCTTAGAGCTTTGCCAGATCTGGATCCTCCGCGGCATGTTATTTTTGCACCGCCGGAACGCTTGTCCTGGCTTCGTCGCTTCCAATGGCGTTTAGCGGTACCTGTATCGGCGGCTGTGGCGTTGATCATCGCTATCTTAATTGCGTTGTCACCGAACCCTGCGCCTGTGATCGTATCCGTTCCAGCGCCTGCGCCTCCTGCTGTTCAGGCGCAGAACGTCGACTATGACCGGATCATTGGTGAATTGCGTCAGTCAGAGCGCGTGTGGTTGGCCGGGGAACTGGACAAGCGCGACAAGGAAATCCAAAGGTTGCGAGGCGAGCTTGCTTACTATGACTATCTCCAACGCACCGTTCTGAAGGAGACTTGGGACAATGCCTCATCCATTCAATTGCTCGCCAAGCGCTCGGAATCACAGGATTGATATCATGTTGAAACTCGGACTCTGCCTTCTCACGATGTCCGCGATCGCTTTCGGCCAGGTTCCCCCAGCCGTCGAAAAGATGAACAAGGACGCCGTGTCCTTGCAAAACGCCGTTAATGACCTCATCAACGTCGCCATTCCAGGGTGGGGGCTGCCAAACGCCAAAGGCGCATACTTGGAAGGTTATGGGCTTGTGGTCACCCTCGAAGCACCGCTCGAGCCGCCGCGGAAACCGTTCGGCGATATCAGGACTCCAGCAGACATTCGAACGACGGCGAATCAGCGGCACAACGAAGTTATACAAAAGCTTAGTAATCTTCTCAAGCTGAAGGTGCCTACTCTCGAATCCGTTTCGCCAACCGAGTCGGTCGCGATCATTCTCAATCTGGTGAACACGAACCCGGCCGATCTGCCGGACTTGCCTTCGCAGATTGTGGTGACTATGAAGAAGCAAGATACCGCACCCGATCGTATTGCTATCCGAGAGTACAAATGAAGGCGTTGCTGGCGACGGAAACCAAGCCGCTGGGCCAACTGTTGCGGGAGCGCGGCCTGATTTCCGAGGATGATCTGAAAAATGCGCTAGCGCTTCAACAGGAAAGACGCGATAAGCTCGGTCGAATTCTCATCGATCTGGGTTACGTTGCCGAACGCGATGTCCTCACCGTCCTGAGCGCACAACTTAAAGTCCCAATCTTCGATGGCGAATATCCCGCTGTTCCTGTTGAACCTGCCGGCTTGCCGTTTCGCTTCCTGCGCGCGTTTCACGCGGTCCCGGTTCATATTGAGGACAATGTTCTTTCGCTTGTCATGGCCGATCCGCTCGACACTGAAACGCAGAACGCCGTTCGTTTGCGGAGCGGCCTGGCCTTGCGTGTCTTTATGGCTTCCGAGAGCGAAATCCAGGAACAGCTCAATCGTCTTTACGGCGACGAAGAGAATGGTGGTGAGGAGCTGATTGAGACGCTTGGTGACACATTCGCGGGCGACGACGAAAACATCGAGCACCTCCGCGACCTGGCCTCGGAAGTTCCCGTTATCCGAATGGTCAACCTGATCATCTCGCGGGCCGTAGAGTCCCGAGCCAGCGATATTCATATCGAGCCCTTTGAAAAGGAGTTGCGTCTTCGCTACCGCATTGATGGTGTACTGCAAAATATGGATCCTCCGCCGAACCCTCTGCGTGCCGCCATCATTTCGCGTATCAAGCTGATGGCAAAGCTGAACATCGCCGAACGGCGTCTACCGCAGGACGGACGCATCAAGCTCAAGGTTTTGGGTAAAGAAATCGATCTTCGCGTGTCGACACTCCCAACGATGTTTGGCGAGAGCGTCGTGATGCGTATTCTCGACCGCTCTAACACGTCGCTGATCGACCTTCGCCGGCTGGGCTTTCCGGACGACCTGTACGAAAAAATTTGCCAGATGACCTCAAAACCGCACGGCATCTTTCTTGTCACCGGCCCGACTGGCAGCGGCAAGAGCACCACGCTTTACAGCGCTCTGAAGCGGATCAACATCCCCGACCGTAAGATCATCACGATCGAAGACCCAGTTGAGTACCAGATGGAGGGCATCAACCAAATTCACGTGAACCCGCAGATCGGTCTCACCTTTGCCGCCGGCTTACGCCACATCGTGCGCCAGGATCCCGACATCATCATGGTTGGTGAGATCCGTGATCTCGAGACTGCCGACATTGCCATACGCTCGGCCCTTACCGGCCACCTCGTCTTCAGCACGCTACACACAAATGATGCCCCAAGCGCTGTGACGCGGCTGGTGGACATGGGCGTTGAAGACTACCTGCTTGCGTCCTCGTTGATTGGCATCCTTGCCCAGCGGCTCGTACGGGTCAATTGCAAGCAATGCAAGAAATCGGAAAAGATTCCTGCGGCGATGCTGCGTGACGCCGGCTTTGACGTCAGTGCACTAGGGGACCCCGTCGAGTTGCAAAAGGGAAGTGGTTGCCAGCAGTGCGACCACACGGGCTACGAAAGCCGCATCGGAATATTCGAATTGCTTGATGTGGACGACGAGATGCGCCGTTTGATCGTAACGACTGCGGATTCGACGGTGCTGAAGGCTCAGGCCGTCCGTTCGGGAATGCGAACCCTCAAAGAAGACGGCTGGAATAAAGTGCAGGCGGGCATTACGATGCCTGATGAGGTATTGCGCGTAACCCAAGAGGTCTGAGGACGCGCGTGTAGTCGCGGGTCTTAGCCTGCATTAACGAAAATCATGGCTATTTTTTCGTATAAAGCGGTCAGTGCCAGCGGACACTTTTCCGAAGGCCATGTCGAAGCTGCCGATACACGCACGGCTGCGTATCGCCTTCAGAGCATGGGCCTGATACCGGTCTCCATCGAGGAGCCACGCGGCCACCGATCCGCACTTCCGAAACTGTATTTGCGTCGAGTTTCCAGGAAGGATGTTTTGTTCTTCACGGAAGAGCTTGCAACTCTTGTCCATGCCGGCCTTCCACTGGACCGCAGCCTCACTATTACGGCGGAGTTGGCATCCAAGCCCGCCTTGCGCATCGTGATCAACGACGTCCTTAAGCAGATCAAGGGCGGCAAATCGCTCGCTGAAGGGTTCGCTGCACATCCCAAGCAATTCTCGCGGTTGTATGTGAACATGATTCGAGCCGGTGAGGCCGGCGGTGTGCTCGACGCCATCCTGGGCCGGTTGGTAGAGTTTGAACGCTCCGCAGACGAGTTGAGGAGTTACCTGATCTCTGCATTGATCTACCCCTGTCTGCTGACGGGTGTAGGCATAACCTCGATAGGAATTCTGCTGTACTTCGTCATACCCAAGTTTGCCGGGATCTTCGAAGAGATGGGCGCTGCGATTCCTCCTGCCACGATGGCCATGTTGTGGCTCTCGAAAGCGACTCGCAGCTATTGGTGGGTTGCGCTTGGCGGACTGGCTGTCGCGATTGGTTCAGTTCGGTCCTGGATTCAAACACCTAAGGGCAGGCACGCCTGGGACGTATTGAAGTTGAAACTGCCCCTCCTGGGTCCCACGGTGTTGAAGATGGAAATGGCACGATTTGCGCGAACCCTGGGTACCCTTCTCGCCAGTGCCGTTCCGTTGATCGCCGGAGTTCGCATTGTTCAGGACATCGCGACCAACAAAATCGTCGCCGATGGCATATCGAAGATCGCGGAGGGCGCCAAACGCGGCGAAGGTGTGTCGCGGCCTATGCGGGAGGCCGGAGTTTTCCCGGGCCTGGCCATCCATTTGGTCGAGGTGGGCGAAGAAACCGGAAGGCTCGACTCCATGCTGTTACAGGTTGCAGACGTGTACGAAAAAGACGTAAAAACATCCATCAAGGCTCTTACTTCAGTGTTCGAGCCGGCGATCATCCTCGTCATGGGCATCCTGGTTGGCACAGTGGTGCTTTCGATGCTCATGGCGATTTTCAGCATCAATGAGATCGGATTCTGATGAAAACGAAAAGAGCAGATAGAGGTATCACGCTCATCGAACTGCTGGTCGTGATGGTGATCATCGCGATGTTTGCTACGTTGGTCGGCCAGCGATTGTTCCGGAACGTTGAGAGGGCGCGCGAAACTCAAGCCAAGGCTCAAATCTCGGAGTTCGAGAGTGTCCTCGATACGTTCCGGTTAGATGTCGGCCGCTATCCCACCACCGAAGAGGGCCTTCAGGCCATGCGAACCCGGCCTGGCACGCTCGAAAGATGGGACGGACCATACCTCAGGAAAGACGTGCCGCTCGATCCCTGGCAGCATCCTTACGTTTACCGTTTCCCTGGTCAACA
>Ga0137387_10001404_pt1 | contig 11908 bp, 14 predicted proteins | sample SagtaG_3_FD_104909 | JGI IMG/M metagenome (GOLD analysis project Ga0137387, IMG submission 104909) | Vadose zone soil microbial communities from Angelo Coast Range Reserve, California, USA - Sage2_R_115_16 metaG | ecosystem: Environmental > Terrestrial > Soil > Vadose zone > Saprolite | place...
CCGAAACGATATCGCTCGCGATTTGACGAGCTCTGTTCAGCCAATGTCGCGCCCATGCATATTCCGTGGCAAGGATCGCGAGCCCAATGGGAATAACGATGAACGCCGGCCCCGGCAAAACCAAGAGCGCAATTCCGATCAGTAACACAGTTACGCCGATCACGGAGACGATTATCCGTCGGACGATCTTGATATTCTCAAGATTCCAAAAGCTAAAGATCCGTCTCATCCAACATGCGAACCGATTGGTTCCTTCATTGCGGGAGCGGCTCGTTAAGACATCGTCGCTCATAATTAAACTGGAGCGGTCTTCGGGAGGAAACGCAAGATTCGCTCAAATTTAGCAGCTCAGGTCCGCAGAACGAAACGGACTAGAACCCATTTCGTAAGCAAATTTGGGCGATTTGATACGGCGCGACCGCCGGGCGCGCCGAAGGGGAGGACGGCCCAGCGGTCCGTCCCTACCATTTATGAGATGAGTTCTACTATTCTCTGCTCATCAACCCCTAAGCGCAGCCCGTAAGCGATCGAGAAAAGGCACCTGCGCAGGATTTATTTTTCGCCGAGCAAGGTCCTCCGAAAAGAAGACAGCCTGATCGATCTCCGGAAATTTCTTCAGCTTGCCTGAACGAGGCGGCCATTCCAGTTCGAACATATTCGATTTCAGTTTGAACCATTCCAGCAAGCCCCCTTCGAACGCCCAAGCGTGCACAATCTTGCCGCCCTTCTGTTTGATCCATCCGAGTGGAATCCAGTCCCCTGAGGGCTGGATGCCGAGCTCTTCCTCAAATTCAATCTGAGCCCGCATCAGGAGATCTTCTCCGGGAGCGGCCTCACCTTTTGGAATGGTCCACGCGCCGTCATCTTTCTTGGCAAAGAATGGGCCGCCAGGATGCACGAGTAACACCTCAAGCGCACCGTGCGTCCGGCGAAACATGAGCAATCCGGCGCTGACGCGACCTCGCGGCGATTTTGAGCTTTCTTGCATGACAGAGTTTTACTTCGATAAAGGTCTGCGGGTCGATTAGGCGGAGGAAAATTGCTTTAGGTGAGCCAACAAAACAAATTCATCGGCGCTCTGGCTGCGCTCTGCGCTGTTATTTGGGTTCTCGCGGCAATTCATCCGGTTGATCGACAAGCGTGGGTCTTGGAAAATCTACTGCTTGTTCTTTTTGTCTTCGCCCTTTCGCTAACGCATCAGCGCCTTCACCTTTCCAACGCCTCCTACATATTCATCGCGCTTTTCGTTATTCTTCACACGATCGGGGCGCATTACACGTATGCAAAAATGCCCGTCGGCCTGTGGGCGAAAGATTTCCTCGGATTCTCGCGAAACCACGCCGACCGAGTGGCTCATTTTGGATTCGGATTTTTGCTGGCATTCCCAGTTCGCGAACTGTTGCTGCGCGTCAGCGGAATCCGTCGCGGGTGGAGCTTCTGGCTACCGCCCGCGATCATTCTCGCGATTAGCGGTTTCTTTGAAATTCTGGAAAGCATCGTTGCGGAAACAGTCGCGCCCGGGAAAGGAGTCGAGTGGCTTGGCGGACAGGGCGACGAATGGGACGCCCAGAACGATATGCTCTCGGCTCTGCTCGGATCACTGACCATGATGGCCGCCGTGCTGTTGACGAATGGAAAACGAAAGGCGCGATGAAGCAACCCTACGGACGTTTCATCGATAACTCCTTTCTACAAACCGCCCTTGCCTGCTACGCGCTCTTTTGGGCGGTGCTCGCAATCCATCCTGTCGATCGCAGCGATTGGTTCCTGGAAAACCTGCTTGTCTTTGCGACAGCCAGCGTACTCATTCCGACCTATCGCAAGTTCCAATTGTCGAATTTATCCTATGCGCTGATCTTGCTATTCCTTGCGCTACACGCAATCGGCGCGCATTATACCTACGCGAAAGTCCCAATCGGTTTTTGGCTCCGCGACTTTCTTCATCTGCACCGAAATCACTTTGATCGCGTGATTCATTTCGCGTTCGGTTTTCTGTTTGTTTATCCGATGCGCGAACTTTTTCAGCGCTCTGCCGGTGCTCATGAAACCTGGGCTGTATGGCTGGCCGTCGCTGCCCTCGCGGCGCTGAGTAGTTTCTTCGAAATTCTGGAAGGGATTATTGCCCAAGTTGTCCGGCCCGATCTCGGCGCGGCTTATCTCGGGACCCAAGGTGACATCTGGGATGCGCAGAAAGATATGACCGCGGCGTTCTTGGGCGCAATTCTAACGGCGTTGCTACTGACTGTACGCCAGCACGCACGCCGATGATGTGATTTTAGTCGGCCGGAGACAGTATTTGCTTTGCACGGGAAGCGCACTCGGAATCATAACGTTTGTGATGTTCGGCGTAGCCGCCGCGATGTTCATTTTGTAGAAGGCGCGTTGCTTCTCTCTTTCCCGCCCCAGACACGGAATGTGTATGTGAAAACCACGTAGCCGAGCACGTCATGTGGACTATCGTTCGTCACGTAGATCGCAGGGTTGACCTGAAAATCTCTCGTTATGTTCCAAGTAAACCCGATTGTTGATGAATTACCTGATCCGCTCTGGAAATCGACCTGCACCCGCCAGGTTTCATTGAAATCGTAGGCGTAGCCGAGGATCGCTTCATTACGATAATCGACATGTGTGGCGCCGACGATGAACTTGTGATGCTCGATGTAGTAACCGGCTTCGATATACGGCTGAGGATCGACGTTCATGTGCGGTGACCAGTTCACAAAGCCGACCGAAAGCAGATATGGCTCCTTTGTGAGCAGCCCAAACTCCGTGCCGAAAATCCAGTCATCGGGTTTGAACCCGCGAAAAACCGCGAACTCAGCCCATTTCGTCAACCCCATCTCGGCTTGCAGTTGATATGGATTGCCGATTTTCTCGCTTTGCGCCTGGAAGCTGACCGACAGTTCGCCCTCCCGTTGCAACTCCGGCGTCACGATCTGACTGAGCCCTTTCGTCGTGGCAGACGAACGCGGCACAAAGGAGATGTCGACGATGACAAGAAAACAAAAGATGAGTAGCCATTGGGGCTTCATGCGTTTTGCCTGGTTGACGCGGCGCACCGACCGTCCCCTGGGACTACTTCGCGACGGGAGCAGCTCGTGGCTGCTCATTCGATATGTCCACTACGCACCGCCATTGCCCGTCGGCGTCCAAACGCCAGATCGATATTCCTCTAAGATGAACCGTCACTGGCGCACCGCTCGGTCCGGGCACAGTCAATTCGTCCTTGCCACGCATGTAGGCCAGCTTGCCGTCCGGTGAGAACACAGGTTTTTCCGAGACCCAGTGGATTTTAAATCCCGGCGTTTTGAGACTCTCTGTGACATAAGCACGAATTGCTGTTTTGCCCTCGAGGACGGGCTGTCCCGGGAAAATCAGCACCGCATCGTCGCTCCAGTACGAGACAATCTTCTCAACATCCTTCCCAGCAGAGGCAAGGTCAGCCCACTCGGCGTCCTGGCGCAAGAGCTTCGCCTGCTCCGCCGCAGGATCAAAACCACGCCGAGAGCAGCCAGCAAGCACCAGGAGGAAAACGAGTAAAAGCGAAGGACGTGACACCAGCACCAAGATTATTCGCCGCCATAAAACCGGGCAATGTCAAATTGCCGGGTCGCATCCGGGAAGCGATTGGGCTCGAGTATAATTCGTTACGAATCGAGCAACAGAGGTCAGAGGTCAGAAGTCAGAAGTAGAGCGTAGAGGACAGAGCCTCTATTGTTCGAGGTCCATCTCGCCATAGGATGAGACCGCCCGACTCGCGGACTTGCTCTCGAAATAGAGCAAGACAAACGCGATCCCAAGCAATGGGCGTAACACCGTTTGCAAAAGGCCGAGAGTGAAGCCGAAGGAATTAAAGGGCTCTGACTTCGAGCTTGTCGTAAGTGTCTGCAACAGCGCTTGAGGATCTTGGACCGTGGTTAGCTCGTGAAAATAGCGCTGAATTGATTGCCACTCCGATCCGATGTTGAGCACAAGCACGAACGCGAACCAGATCGAGGCGATAAAGACGCCGCGCCACATCGGTCGCTGAAACCAGGGAAGCTCGCGCCCGCTGCGCGCGAGTTGTTTGCTTTGACGCAACGCATTACTGGCGCCGGCCTCTGCAAGAACAGCGAACTGCTGCCAGAATAAAAAATTTACGAATAACCGCCCGATGATCCAGACCTGAAAAGCCAGGACGAGGAGCGCGAGAAAAAATAAAACCACAGACGGACCGGCCAGAACAATCATCAGAATGATCCCGACCGGCAATACGGTCCAAAAAAAGTAAACGCCATAGACGAAGATGCAGAGCATCGCGATGCGCGACCAAAATGTGAGCGCGTTTCGCAGAACAGAAAACATTTTTACTGTGCGACCAGCAGCCAACTCGGCTGTTAGAATCTGAATGCCAGCGATGAAGATCGGCCACGCGGCGAGACTGAGGAGAAGCATGCAAAAGGCAAAGGCTCCCGCAATCAGGGTGCGCAAATCCATTTCCACATTTGGGGCCGCGCCGAACGCGGAACTGGTTAATTGCGCGCAAATGGAAGGCACTGCGATGAGCAGCGTAAGCACCAAAAATTGCAGGAACCCTTTGCGATAGATTTGGAATGTCTCGAGGAGAATCCCGCTAAAGCTGCGTCGCCGTTGTAGCCGAGGATGCTGTCCTCGTATTCCGCGATCAACGCCCGGGGCTACATCCACCGGACCGGATTCGAAGAGACCGGGAATCCCCGCCGCCGTGATCCAAAGGTCGACCCCTACCCGCCGGACTTGATTTGTCGGAAGCAGTCGGCCCTCCGTTTTCCACTCGCGGAGCGTCTCAACCTCTACAGGACCGTAATCCTTATCCTGTACGCGCACGATCCATTCTTCGGCCATTCCAGGACTTAAACGTGAATTGCGGCAAGCGAAAGTAGCGCAAGCGTTTGCTTGCGAAATAAACGCCGCAACCGGGACGGTTGCACTACGTTGCGCCCTTCGGCTACGGTAATCGTGTGAAGTTGCTGCTAATCGACGGCCATTACTACGTCTATCGCTCCTTTTTCGCGATTCCGAACCTCTCCAATTCGCGCGGCGAACCGACGAACGCGATCTTCGGATTCACGAAAACATTGCGGCTGATGATGAAACATTTGCAGCCGGGACTGGGCGCGGTGGTGTGGGACGAAGGCGTGCCAGAGCGGCGGGTGGAATTGCAGCCGGCTTACAAGGAGACCCGCAAGGAGATGCCGCAGCCCATGATTCCGCAGCTCGATTTCATCCAAAAACTGACTCCCCTGCTCGGTTTCCGAAATATTTCGCTGCCTAATACGGAGGCTGACGACCTGATGGGTTGCTACGCTTTGGCTGCATGCAAACGTGATGTGGAAGTGGTGCTCGCCACTAATGACAAGGATCTCTTTCAGCTGGTCGGACCGTGCGTGAAGGTTTATACGACCGCAAAAGCCGATCTCGTTTCGCCAAAAGATGCTTTCGCGCTCCTGGGCGAGCCGGAAGTGACCGCGAAATGGAACGTTTCCCCGAAGCTTATCGGCGATGTCCTTGCCCTAACCGGCGATTCGGTCGACAACATTCCTGGGATTGGCTTGGGGCGGAAAACGGCCGCGGCGTTGATTCGCGAATACGGCGGGCTGGAATCATTAATGGCGAACATCGAGAAAGTGAAGAATCAGAAGACGCGCGAAAAGCTGATCAATGCGCGCGACCAAATTTTGCAAAACCGGAAAATGGTCGAACTGGATTGTGACATGAAGCTACCGGTGGAAATCGAGCAGCTTAAGATCAAACCTGATTATCCCGCACTTATCGCAGCGTTGGAAAAGTGCGAGTTCAAATCGCTTCTCCAGGAAATCCGCGACGAGGCGGCCCAACAGAGCGCCAACGCGCAATCGGAGTTGCAGCTGTAGAGTCTGGGGGGAGCACAGGCAGCTCCGCCGGGGAATTACTCTGGATACTGGATTTTCGTAAATAATTCGAACGCCCGCCCGCTTTCGCTGTCTAATTCAACAGGTTAAGGCGATTCGGGCGGTGGCACGTTTTCTTGTATTCGTTGTTTCTCCTTAGCGTGCGCTGCCCGAATCTTTTCGTACCGAACTAAACCCCGCGAGCGAACTGCGAGATTGCCCGATTTCTTTCCGCAAGAGTTCTCATAGAGGCGATCTATGGAAGATGAAGTAACCTGTCTGGTGTTCAGGATTTCCCATCCGCCGGATTGATCACGGCGGCCCTGCAATTTTCCAAGGGGCTAATCGCAATTTGAAAACCTGCATGGGTGAGCGATGCGTTTATCAAGCGCCTCAGCTGTCCAGCTCCCATGAAGCCTGATTCCTACGATCCAATCACAATCGCGCTCAATGAAGACATTGGCGAGGGAGACGTCACGACTGAATTTTTTGTGCCAGAGACGTTGCACGTCACTGGGCGCATCATTGTGCGTGAAAAAGCTATTGTCGCCGGTTGCGGAGCCGCCGTGGAAGTCTTTCGGCGAGTCGATCCGTCCGTCGATGCGCAGATTATTCAAGCCGACGGGACCGACGTTACCATGGGCGATGCGATTATCGAAGTCCGCGGATTGGCGCGGTCGATTCTAAAGGCGGAACGTGTCGCGCTGAATTTTTTGCAGCGTCTTTGCGGCATCGCAACGCTGACGCGCCAATTTGTCGAGGCGGTCGGAAATTACCCTGTCAAAATTTTGGATACACGGAAAACAACTCCCGGGCTGCGGGCTTTGGAAAAAGCTGCGGTGGTTGCCGGTGGCGGCGCGAATCACCGATTTGGTCTATACGACATGGTGCTCGTGAAAGATAACCATCTGACGACTTTTGAGGGACTCTCCAGTTTCGCCGATCGGATTCGCCAGCTTCGCGAGGAGCGACCCAGCATTCGCATCGAAGTGGAGGCTGACGATCTGGAACAAGTTCGTGGCTTCATTGAAGTTGGGGGTATAGACGTAATCCTGCTCGATAATATGACGCCGGCTCAAATTCGGGAGGCTGTCGCGCTGAGAAAAGATAAGGTCGAATTTGAAGCGAGCGGCGCCATTACTCTGAAAAACGTTCGCCGCATTGCCGCCACTGGGGTCGATTACATCTCCGTCGGCTCCCTCACCCACTCGCCGCGCGCAATTGATATTTCCCTGGAAATGACGCATGTCCCCGCTTGAACTTTTGGATCGCTTAGTCGCCAAAGAGCTGCAAGCAGATCTCAGCGGAGTCGTTATTGGTCGCGAAATTATCGTCCTCGGAGAAACCAGCTCGACAAACGATGCAATTTTACAAATGGCGAAGGGAAATCCAAAAGAAGGCCTAGTTGTCTTCGCCGAACACCAAATCGCCGGCCGCGGCCAACGGGGCAATCGTTGGGAATCGGCCGCCGGGAAAGGCCTTTGCTTTTCTATCCTGTTGCGGCCAAAGATCGACATAAACCGATCCCCGCGGCTCACCGCGTGGGCGGCGAAAGCCGTCGCCGACACGATCCAAAACGAACTTTCTCTCAAAACAACCATCAAATTGCCTAACGACGTTCAGATTGATGGACGAAAAGTCGCCGGGGTCCTCGTCGAAATGCGCGCGCGGGAAAAAGCGCCACATCTGGCGATCGTCGGTATCGGAATCAATGTGAATCAATCGCTGCAAGACTTTGCCAAAGAGTTACGTGGCCAGGCAATTTCATTAGCGATGGCCTTGAATCGACAAGTTGATCGCCAGAAGTTTGCTGTCGCAGTCCTGAGGAATTTGGGCAGGACTTATCGCGAAGCCTTCGGCTCGTAATTTTGCAGAGCGCGCAACTTTGCGAGAGCACGACCGGCATCGATTTGCTCGCGCGCCAATGCAATTCCCTCGTTCAAATCGCGCGCCAATCCGGCTACAACAAATCCAGCGGCCGCGTTGGCAATCACCATGTCGCGTCTTGGCCCGGTGATCTCTCCCGCCAGAATCCCTCCGATGGTGGCGGCGTTTTCTCGCGCGTTGCCTCCCTGTAACTCCACCACCGGCGCGCGTGGGATCCCGAGCCAGTTTACATCGAGAACAGCCGAAGTGATTTTGTCATCGTGCAACTCGGCGATCGTCGTCGCCCCAGAAATCGAAATGTTGTCCATCCCAGCGCTATCTTGCGCGAGCCCATGGACCACCCATGCTCGTTCACGTCCGAGCTGCCGCAGCACTTCCGTGAAGACTGTTGGGAGACGAGGCGCGAAAACGCCAATCAATTGTCGCTGTGGCCGTGCTGGATTCAGTAATGGGCCCAGCAGATTAAAAATTGTACGCGTGTTTTCCCGGGCCAGACGTTCTCGCATTCCTGCGATTGCCCGAAACGCCGGATGATATTGGCGCGCGAATACGAATCCAATGCCCAAGCGCTTAACGCAGTCTTTTAACTGTTCCGGCGTCAACTGAATCGGGACACGCAGTTCTTCCAGAACATCCGCGCTACCGCAAGGCGATGTGACTCTGCGGTTACCGTGTTTGACCACCACCGCCCCGCCCGCAGCCAAGATAAACATGATCGTCGTCGAGACATTGAAAAGGTTGAGCCCGGCGCCACCAGTTCCGCAAACGTCAATCATGGGACCTGGCAATTCCGCTGGATCGATCATCGGATCGACGGCAGCTTCCAAGAGCAGACGAACGAATTGGAGAATTTCATCCGCGCTTTCGCCCTTGCGATGCAGCTCGGTGAGAAATTGCACCTTCGCTTTGTCGTCGGTCTGATCTGAAAGCAAAAGCGTCATGGCATAATCGATGTCACTGCTCGTGAGATCGACGCCGTTTCGCAGTTTTTCGATGAGCGCTTTCATTCTGAATTCAATCGTTGAAGCGCCAAAGAGTTAAAAGATTAAAGCGGTCAAGCGATTGAACGATTCAATAACTCCATCTCGCAAAGCCAGTCACGATATACTAGCGGCGAAATCTCTGACGGCTTGATCTCGCTGCGTCCGCCCCAGAAAACGTTCGTATAAGAAACCGGAATGCCGCTCGAATGAAGATGTCTATCTATGGCCGCTTTGTGATCGAGGAGAAGGTGTTTGTCCGTACCGTGCGCCACGGCCATGATGTTGACATTCTTGAATTCCGGACCGGCCTCGCGCCAATAACAATGGGTAAGGATGTGATGTCGACCGACTTCGCCGCCCGCTTCAATCTCCCGCCCTGGTGGAATCGCCCAGTGAAAAAGCGCGTTGAATCGCGTCACACGAACTCCGCCAGCCGACGGTTTGACATGTTCCAGGAAAGTTGAAAAGCGTCCGATAATTTTTCGCGCGTTCAGTTGCTCGGCAACGCGATAAAACTCATCGAGGGCGAGACCTACTTCTTTCGCACGCGGCGCCCATGGGGTTGGTCGAATTTCTTCCGGAGCGAATTCACGCTTGAGCACCAGCAAGACCTTCCATTCCAGCTCGCTAAGATCGACAACTTGCACCGGAATCATTTTCGCCGGCGCTTCAGCCTTGCTTCCAGGCTCAATCGTTTTTCGGCGAACATGACCGACACCGAGGGTGAAAATGCCTTTCGCCGGCATAAGCCGAAAGCGTTCCGCGCCAACTTTTTGTGCGAGCAACTCGCAATGTCCCGATAGCGAAAATCCATGGGGGACTTTCACCGTAGTCCACAATTTGTAGTCCGATCCCGCGCTAACAGTGTCGGTCGAGCGCAGTACAACATGGCCGGAAAAAGGATCGCGCTGGAACATCCACTCGAAAGCAGCGTCGACCCTATCCTCAGGAACCTTCCACGCCATCAGCGCACCGTTAGCGAGATTCGTCGCGAGCAAAGTTTGCCGGACACGCCGGATTGTCTTTGCGCGCAACATCGCAGCGATGCGAGCCATCACAACCTCGACACCTACACCCGAGCGCCCGGCAATCTCTTCAAACGGCTCGCGAACAAATCCTTCAATCTTGTCTTCGGAAACGGCGAGGATTTTCGCGTTTACTGGATCGTTGTGCTCTACGGGCAGCATACCAATTAATCCGCCGCGCCAACACGCTTGTCCAACTGTGCGCGCTGCTTTTCAGCTCGCGCAAATAAACACCGCCGCAAAGTGACAGCTGGTGCCGGCAAGCACGAACAGGTGCCAGATGAAATGGCTATAACGCAACCGCTCGTTCGCAAAAAATAATGTGCCTGCCGTGTAAGCGATGCCACCGGCGATCAAACAAAGGAGTGCCGACAACGGAATTGCCAGCGCGAGCGGATGTATGAATGTGAGTCCGAGCCAGCCCGTTCCGAGGTAGAGACCCATCGCGAGTCTCCGATGACGCAGCACGCCTCGCGTCGCTTTCATCATGATGCCAAAAAGCGCAAGTGCCCAGACGATCCCGAGCATCGGTAAGCCGCCGCTGCCACGTAGCGGGCCAAGGGCAAATGGCGTGTACGTTCCGGCGATTAACAAAAAAATTGCTGAGTGATCTATTAGTTGGAGAAGAGATTTCGTATGCGTGCGCGGCCAGCCATGATACAGCGTCGATGTCAGGTACACGAGCAGCATGGTCGTGGCAAAGATGATCGTACCGACAATAAAAGGGATGTTGCCATGATGGAACGCGGCCTGAAGCAAGATGGGAGTGCCGATCATCGCACCGACCAGACCCATTCCATGGCTGATACCATTCGCTACCTCCTCGCGAGTCGATTGCGTCCAATTCTCCAAGGGCAGCGGCTGGTCAATAGCATTCATCGCACGCGATCATGCAACGCATATTGCGCGTATGTTGCCAAACAAAAATTTATGGCGCGGGATCCCACGCTGGACATTACGCTCGGCGGTTGAAGGTTTGCGTTGAAATGATCAGAGCGATTCTTTTCGATGCCGCCGGGACGCTTTTTTTTCTCACGAAAACAGTGGGCGACCATTACACTTACGTCGGTCGGGAAGTCGGATTAGATCTCGACGCGCAGGATTTGGACCGCGCGTTTCACGCGGCATGGCTAGCAATGCCGCAACGTTTCGCAATCGATGGTCCGCGCGAAAACGATGATAAAGGCTGGTGGTGCGAGCTCGTCGGTCGCGTATTCGATCAGGTCGCGCCTTCATTGAGCGAATTCGATCGCGACAACTTCTTCGAGGTTGCTTACGAACATTTTGCCGAACCAGGTGTCTGGGAGCTTTACCCGGAAGTCCCTGGTGTCCTGAAGCAATTGCAAAAAGACTTTCAGCTCGCCGTCATTTCGAATTTCGACGGGCGGTTGCGATTCATTCTCCAGCACCTGGGCATTTCCAATTATTTCAGCTACATCTTCATTTCGAGCGAACTCGGCGCAGACAAACCCGATCCGGAGATTTTTTGCCGTGCATTAAAAGGAATGAATCTCAGTGCGGACGGGGTCGTTCACGTCGGCGATGATCCAGAACGCGATTGGAAAGCAGCCACCGCGGCTGGCTTACAGGTGTTTCGGTTGGATCGGCCACGAAATTCGCTCTGCGATTTACTGGACTGGGTCGGCCGGGATTCGAATCCGGAACCAACCCCGAAGGCTTTCGGGGCTCCTCTAGGACCTACCGGACTGCAAGATTGAAATTGCGAGCCGAGGATTCTTTTTCCGTTTGAGAATTCGCTCCAGTTTGCGTGCTTCAACCATTGACGGGAGTTCCTTTGCAACGACTAGTTCGATTTGGCTGCCAAAGCGACGCGTCGTGTGATTACTCCCGCGCTCGTGCTCGGCGGTTCGGCGTTGCAGATTCTCAGTCGCGCCGATGTAGTAGCGGCGATCGCCACGCAGAATGTAAACCCAAGCCATAACGCTTGGGTCGGCCGGGACTCGAACCCGGAACCAACGCCTTAAAAGGGCGCTGCTCTACCGATTGAGCTACCGACCCATGCGGGAAACTTCTCTCAAGTACATCGCTGCGAATCGAAACATTGTAGGGCAGGCGCTCCGGCTGCCAACCATGCGTTCGGCAAGCGATGCGCTTGCCCTACAGC
>Ga0137387_10001408_pt1 | contig 11894 bp, 6 predicted proteins | sample SagtaG_3_FD_104909 | JGI IMG/M metagenome (GOLD analysis project Ga0137387, IMG submission 104909) | Vadose zone soil microbial communities from Angelo Coast Range Reserve, California, USA - Sage2_R_115_16 metaG | ecosystem: Environmental > Terrestrial > Soil > Vadose zone > Saprolite | place...
CAAGGTTGGCAACCCGAATAGCGGCTCTTGCCCAGGTGGCACCGCGGTCCATACGGTCAACTGTTGGTTTAACCCCACGGCTTACGCATCTCCGGCAGCCTTTACCTTCGGAAATGCCAGCCGCAATTCCCTTCGTGGGCCGGGCTATTTCAACGCTGACTGGGGCTTGGACAAGAACTTCCAAATCACCGAGAAGTTCAAGCTGCAGTTGCGCTGGGAAGTGTTCAATGCCTTGAACGTGGCGAATTGGGCGAATCCCGGAGGCGATGTAACAAATTGCAATTCTGTGGGTACTTGCACGTCTTTGCCGGGCCAAATCACCGACGTTTCAGCGCCGATGCGCAACCAGCAAATTGGCGTGCGCTTAACCTGGTAGCAATTCTGCACCGCGCACAGGTCCCTACGGATCGATACGTCCGCATTGTGCGGAACCTGGGCTGGTCGATTCCACCCCATCGGCCAGCCCTGCGCGGCTCTTGGACGCCATGCCCCCTCCGCCATCATCCAAATGGCCGCAAGACAAGCCACCGGCTTCGGCGAAAAGGATTTCTCCCATGAAGCTTTCTCGCAGGACTCTGGGGAAGCATTGTCTTGCGATTCTCGCCGCTTCGGCAATTCCCCGGGAGATGTGGGGAGTCAGGAAGTTATGGTCCGGCTTCTCATCATTGCAAAGTGACGCTACGGGTGGTTTACCGAAGTTTGTCGTCGAGGATTTTTCCAGGATTTTCGATCCCGCTTACCTAAGCAATGGCCTGATTGGCATTCGCCCAGGCCCAAACCCGCTCGCAAGGGCGCAAACCTGTGTGAGCGGCTTTGACTACGAGCATCCGGCTCATAGAGTGGAATGCCTTTCCCCCGCCCCCTATCCTCTTGAAACCGACATTCGCGTAGGCCAGGTGAGCCTGCTTAAGCGCGCGGATCTGGTGAAGATCCAGCGTCAGACGCTCGACACTAGTTGTGGCGAGCTCCTGACTCAATTGGAGTTCATCCCCGCAAGCGGCGTCCGATTAGTTGTTGAAGTCTTGCAATTCGCATCACGGTCCGTCCCCTCCTTGGTGTGTCAGCAAATCCAGCTGATCCCTTCCGTGGATGCAGAGATTGAGATCATAACGAGCGTCGAGGATAGCGCAGTGCCTGGCAAAACCTACTTGAGCCAGGCGCCGGAGCGTACTCAAATCAATCTGGTACTGGGAATGGAGAGCGCGGGAAACCTCAGCAAGTTGGGCATCGCGCTTTGGAGCGTCACTCCGGACGGGCCGGTTCAGAAACAGGAGATTTTCCGCAGCGAATCTGGCCTTCGCCGTACTTACTCGCTAAAGGCGCGTGCTGGCCAGGCCATTCGCTTTCAGACAATCGCGGCCATGGTTTCCGGGCTATATCATCCGGAACCACCGCTCGAGGCGATTCGGCTGGCAAGCTGGGGAAGCTTGTTGGGGTTTGAAGCGCTTCGGCGCGAGAATCGCTCCGCTTGGGCTGATCTCTGGAAATCTCGGATCAAAGTGGCGGGAGATACCGATGCTCAACGCGTGCTGGACGCGGCGTTCTTCTATCTTCATTCCAGTCTCCACCGTTCCACGCTGACCGGCATGCCGCCGTTCGGTTTATCCCAGTTTGCTTACTATTACGGTCACAGTTTTTGGGACACCGAAACCTGGTCGCTCTTGCCGATAACACTTGCCGCTCCCGCCACCGCGCGATCGCTGCTTGAATACAGGGTTCGCGGACTCGACCACGCCAAGCGGCAAGCCGCGCTTTACGGCTATCGTGGCGCACAGTTTCCTTGGGAAGCCGCTCCATCGAAAGGCTTTGAAACCACTCCGACCTTTGCCGGAACCGGCTGGGGCGAACAACACGTCAGCCCAGACGTCGCCTTGGGCTTCTGGGAGTATCAGCTCGCGACTGCAGACCAAAATTTCTTGCGGGAAGGCACGTGGCCGGTCCTCAGCGCGGTCGCCGAGTGGATTGAAAGCCGTGGGGTTTTCACTCCTCGCGGGTTTGAAATTCAGAACATCATGGGGCCAGACGAAAGCGTCCCGAACGTCAGCAACGTGTCGTACATGAATCTGGCCTGTAAAATGGTCATCGCCGCCGCGATTCGTTGTGCACAAATGGTGGGAACAACCGCACCAAATTCCTGGGTCAAGATTCGAGAGTCTTTCGCCTTGCCCATGGATAAGATCAAAAACGTGGTTCTCCCCTACGACAATCCTCCGCCGCCCGTAAACCTCGCGTACTCGCTCGACCAGTTGGATTTCTTGACCGTTCACGGCATTCCTGTGTCCAAGGAGCTTCTGAAAAGCACCGACGCCTTCGAGGAAACAGTCCGCCAGCAACGGATTGCCGCTTCTAAATCGGGGGAACGTAATTTTTCCATTGGATTTGCGGAGGCTGCGGAGGCTGCCACGGCCGCCTTCCTCGGGGACAAACACCGTGCCCTCGAGCTTTTTCATCAATCGTGGAAAAATGTTTGGCTCGAGCCTTTTGGCATGATTCGCGAGACCCCTTCTCAAGACTACGGTTGCTTCCTCACAAATTTTGGATCGCTGCTGCAGACTGCCATGTTTGGATTTACGGGCTTGCGAATTTCCGAAGAGGACTGGCGAAAATATCCAGCTTCCCTGCCAGCGGGATGGAGCAGGATCGAAATAGATCGTGTGTTTGTAAAAGGAGAAGCGAAGCGTCTCGTCGCGACCGACGGGACTCCTGCCCAGCTCTTGAGCACTTAGATTTGCAGAGTATCGCTGGCAGTTGAGCATCTTGAACGTAAGATGCGACGGACCCATGCCGAAAAACTTTACGGGAGAGAGTCCGGACCGGAGAATCCCCCGCTCGCCGGTCGGTACAGAGATGCGGTCAAAGATCCAATTATCTAGGACGTGCCTCTGGGTACGAATCGTTCTTATTGAAATTGCATTGGTGACGGCAGCCTTTTCGCAATCCATCGACAACCGACAGGGGACAGCCACGGCCCCCGATTCTTTCGTTTTCACAACGGAGAGTTTCCGCCCATACTCGCAAGTCTCATTGGGCAACGGCTATTTGGTTGGTGCCACGCCCTGGAATGGCACTGCGCCAACTTTATCGACCGTCGTCAGCCTTTATGATCACCTGGAAGAAAAGGCCTATAGCTACCAAGCGCTAATTCCAAGCTGGAATGAAGTGGATTGCTGGAATGGGTCACATTGGCTGAATCAGGTCGCCCTCGATGAGTTCAGGGCCGGCAATTACCGCCAAAGTTTGAACACGTATCACGGAACCTTGCAGACCCAATACGATTGGGTCGACGGCGAAAAGGTCACTCACGTAAGTGTCGAGAGCTTTGTCGCGCGACAAGTTCCTGGGCTCGGCATTGTCCAGTTCTCTTTTACGCCAAACTACGGTGTGGAAGCGGGTCCATTAACCATTTCTTTTCCGCTCGGCGGTGCCGAGACGGAATCGTTTAGCTGGGAAGGAATGACTCTGCCCGGTGCAATTCCTATCCGCAAGGTCGGCGTGAGCGCGGATCATCACGGGTTCTGGGCCGTTTCTAAACTTAGAGATGGCTCGGGTGTGTTGGCGGAAACTGTCCAAGTGGGAATTCCTACAACTCTCGCGTCATCTCAAGTGTCGATCGGCCTCGTTTCCGATTTGCACCGCCCATCGCTAAACGTAAAATTTATCGTTAAGAGCGGAGAGACTTACTCCTTCACGAAATTTGTTGCTGTGACCGAAGGAAGCAACGAAGTCGGGGTCTTGCGAGAATCGCAGCGCCAAGCACAGCTTGCTTCGGAGCAAGGTCACGACAAGCTCCTCGTGGCACACCAGCGCGCCTGGGAGGATATGTGGAAGTCGGACATTCTCATCGAAGGCGATCCCGAAGCCCAGCAAGCCGTGCACGCAGCGTTGTTCTATCTCATTTCACAGCTTCGAACTGGCTCTGGTTGGAGCCTGCCCGCCATCGGCCTGCCTTCGAGAGCATACCTCGGCCGGGTTTGGCGGGATGCCGACACGTGGATTCTCCCTTCTTTGCTCTTTTTGCATCCGGACCTGGCGCAGTCGCTCGTCAACTACCGTGGGCGCATGCTCCCTGGAGCAATCGCGAACGCGAAGCATCACGGTTATAGTGGCGCACAGTATCCGATGGAATCTGCCGCGACCGGCTTGGAGGAGGCCCCCGAGTGGTCCAGTGAAATCCACGAAGGAGGTGATGTGGCACTGGCGCAGTGGCGCTATTTCCAGGCCACGAGAGACCTTCGCTGGCTTCGCGAACATGGCTACCCAGTCATCCGTGCCGTCGCGGATTTTTGGGTCAGCCGTGTCCACTACAACGATAAAAAAGATCGTTATGAAATCCTCCACCTCACCGGCCCGAACGAGGCCATCACGGATGTCGATAACGATTCCTATACGAACGCCATTGCCAGTTACACGCTCCGTGTCGCGAATCAAGCCGCTCTTCTGCTGGGAAATGATCCCAACCCGAAGTGGGAACAGGTCGCCTCAAAGTTGTTCATTCCTTTCGACGAGTCAAAGCAGTACCACCCCGAACACGAAGGCGACGCCGAGGGCCGCTATGCACACACCATCGCAATGCTGGCATATCCCCTGGCGGTTCCCATGCCGGAGCAGGTCAAGCGGAACGATCTCGAAGCGTGCATGAAAAATTTCATGAAGCCTGGCTACGAAGTTGGCATGTTGGGCAATTTCTATTCCATCGTCGCTTCCGAACTGCAACGCAAAGATCTTGCCCAGGAATTGTTTGTCCACATGTTGCGGTCGTATGCCAAGCCGCCGTTCTACGCCATGAGCGAAACTCCCGGCAATAATCGCTTTGTATTCTTGACTGCAGAAGGGGCTTTTCTCCAACAAGTCCTCTTCGGCTTCACCGGACTACGCCTTAACGATAAAGGTCTTGTCCAGGAATTTCGCCCGAGCCTGCCACAAGCGTGGAAGACCCTGGAAATCCGTAATATCAAGGTCCGTGGGAAAGCTTTTAATGCTCGCGTCGGCAAGGACGATACCATTTCTATTATCCCCGCCGGCTAGTTGCTTGCCGAGCTCGCGCAAGCTGAGAGGTTGCTAAAAATACTCCGATGACTGGTAAGTCTGAACTCCTCCTTCTCGCTTTCCTCCTGCTCTTGCAAGGGAACCGGGCGATCCCAGCGGCGCAAGACAACTCCACGGATTTGGGCCGCGCGCGCCACCTGCTGGACCAGGGAAAAACAAAGGAAGGAATGGCGTTACTCAAAGAGATCTCTCTGCGCGAACCCAAATTGAAAGGCCTGGCGCGGGAGATGGGTATTGCATTTTACAAGAAAAGTCAGTTCGCGCTGGCCGTTCCCTATTTACAGCAGGCTCTCGAGGAAGACGCCAACGATAAGGAAACCATTCAATTGCTTGGTCTCAGTTACTACTTCACTGGCCAGCCCACTTCGGCGACTCCTCTCTTGCAGCATTCGCAATCATGGTATCGAGTCGCCAATGTTGACGCCATGTATGTGCTCGGACTCTGTAATCTTTCTACGCAGAATTACGACGACGCCCGCGAGGCCTTTGCGAAGATATTCGATGCGCCCAAGGACTCTCCGGACAGCCAGCTTTCGGGTGCTGTACGTTTTCGTGATCATGGAAGTGGGAACGCGCAGGATCGCTCACTGCAACGTCACCACTCATCCCAGCGCGGACTGGACGCTCCAGCAGTTTCGGGAGACCATCACGGGAGAGAAACCGTACCGGTTCCTCATCCACGACCGCGACAACATTTACTCCTCCGAACTCGATTCGGCCCTGAAGTCGATGGGCTTGAGCATCTTGAAAACGCCGTTCCACGCGCCCCAGGCGAACGCTTTCTGCGAACGCCTCGTCGGAAGAATCCGCCGCGAGTGTTTGGATTTCCTGATTCCGCTCCAACGAGAGACACCTGCGGAGAATTCTCAAGGAGTGAGTGGCTCATTACAACCGAGGCCGCCCACACACCAGCCTGGGGCCAAGTATTCCCGAACCGTCGGCAGGCATTCCGACGCCCCAAATTTCAGGTCGCCGTATTCGGTGTGGTCACCGGGTGGCAGGAAGACCTGTTCTGGGCGGTCTGCATCACGAATACCGACTGGAGAAGGTGGCGGCATGAAAAGTGGGCGAAAATTCAGAACCATGACATTTCTTGCGGAACACAGGACCGGATAATGCGATGACAGTGCTCGCTGGATGGGAGAATTTCTACGTGATTGTCGGCTCGTCTGCCGGCGCCCTGATTGGCTTGCAGTTTGTCGTGATAACCCTGATCGCCAACAGGCCAATCGTACGAGGTCAAGCGGAGGCCGGTGCCGCCTTTGCTACGCCAACGATCGTTCATTTCGGCGCCGCGCTGCTGTTGGCCGGAATCCAAACCGCTCCTTGGCACGGGGTAGGCGCCGCCGCATTCCTTTGGTGTTTGTTGGGCCTGAGTGGGATTGCGTACGAAATCATCGTGGCTCGCCGCATGCGAGCTCAGACGATATACGCGCCTGTGTTTGAGGACTGGTTATTTCACGTTGTGCTGCCCGCCGTCGCATAAAGACGCTGCAGGAGCCGGAACCAGCGCTCCGATATGTGGGGTGTGCGGTGGCCCCTCATTTCACGTCCTTCGGCAGCAGGCCGCCACGGCGCGCTGCCAGGATCAGCGCTTCCAGCCGTCGCGCCTCCGCTCGCGCAACCCGCATACCTATACTCGTAACGCGGTAGTAGTTTCGGCGCTCGTCGCCGCTATCTGGCACCGGCCGGCGGACCGCGGGCTCGATCAGGCCGGTCTCCACCATGCGCGCCAGCGCGCGGTACATCGTCCCCACGTCGGGGATCGACGTTTCGCCGCGGGCTTCGATGTCTTGAATGATTCCGTAACCGTGCCGTTCGCCGGCCGCGAGACTGAGGAGGATGTGAAACTCGACGCGCCGCAATGGTAGGGGCTTGTCTATCCCGCGGTCACGATCCACTCCCATGAACTAGCTCGCCCGGCGGATATCTCCCGCCTTGCATGTGCGGAACATATAGTATATGCGCGGCGCAAGTATCATTGTCAAGGCCGATAGGCAGGCTCCCTTTCCAGGCGAACCTTGGTCCCGCGGGCCAGGTGGCTAGATGGTGCCCGCGTCCTCGTCTTCTAACTGGGGCAGCAATGCTTAACCTCACGGCGAACGCGATGATTTACCTGATTGCGCAGCGACCCACGCTTCAGCTAATCCACCCCAAGGGTTCTTGGAGTGCATCTACAGACCGTCCTTCATCCAGCAATTGTTTTTATGCACAAAAGTACCCAAATTGACGAAAACATCAGGGGAATTTCGTAGAGAGTCCCGCAAGGTGTCCCGAAGGGAGAATTAGAAATGAGATATGCAGGAAGCTCGATTCGCGTGTGGGTGCTCGTGTGCGTTCTGGCTGTAGTCGCGGTTCCGTTGTTTGCGCAGGTGGACATCGGCAGCATCTCTGGCACGGTTGTAGACGCGACCGATTCCGTGGTTCCCGGCGCGAAAATCATCGCGCGAAACGAGGGTAATTTCACTGTTCAGGAGACCACGACGAACAGTTCAGGATATTACATCTTCCCAAACCTGATGGTCGGAGATTACACCGTGATAGCCGAGATGAAGGGCTTCGGCAGATTTGTTCAGACCGGAATTCATCTCAATGCAGCCGATCATCTAAGCGTTCCTGTCCATTTGTCGTTAGGTGAGATCAATGAGAGCGTACAAGTCAGCGGAGACGCGCCTACACTGGCCTTGGAATCATCCACAGGCGGCACCGTCACGTCATCGCAGATTCAGCAATTGGAGGTCAACGGACGGAACCCGGTTTATCTGGCCGGACTGGAACCGGGAGTTACGGGAACAAACATCGGTACGTTCGATCCCGACAGTGTCAGCAGCGGTGGATTCAGCATAAACGGGAGCCGGACGGATGCCTACGCGGTTTATGTCGATGGCGCGGTCGCAACGCGCACGAGATCCTCAGGGTCCATGCTCGGCGCACAGGACATGAGTTCGGTCCAAGAAGTACAGGTTCTTACGGGTTACTTCGATGCAGAATACGGTCGTTCTGCGGGAGGCCAGATTCGCTTCGTGACCAAGAGCGGCACGAGCACGTATCATGGCGAGGCTTACGAGGTGCTGCGCAATGCCGTTTTCGATGCCAATTCATGGCTGCGCAACTCAAGTCCGCTGGCATTCCAAAACTCCAAGCCCCCGAAACAGAACTACAACGATTTTGGATTCACTTTCGGCGGTCCCGTTTTCATTCCGCACAAATTCAACGCAGACAAAAGCAAGTTGTTCTTTTTCTTGGCTGAGGAGTGGGTGAAGCGCCGCTACGAAACAGAAGCGACGGGAACGGTCCCGACAGCCGCCATGCGGACCGGGGATTTGAGCGAACTTCTCTCGCCCACCAACCCTTTTTTCGGCAAGTCTCGTGTCGCCAAGGACCCCACCACAGGGCAGCCATTCCCCAATAACGTCATACCTCCCGACCGCCTGAACAGCCTTGGTGTCGCCCTGTTGAACGAATATCCCCTACCGACGCCCGGATTTCAGCGCGGAAGCGCCAACTGGATTCAGACGTTTGCGACTTCTTCCAATTTGTATAAGACGACGTTCAAAGTGGATTATCTGCCGAACAGCAAGAACCGCCTGTACGTGCGCGGCACATACATTCCGTGGACGTTTAACGGTCCAACGGAGGGCACCTTTGGCGTTTTTCAATCGCTTTGGTCGCGGCCTAACCGAACCGCGACGATTGATCTGACGACTGCCTTCTCCCCCACGCTGCTGAATGATTTCTCTATTTCGGCCAACTCCGATGGCAAGGGCATGATCAACCCGGACCCGCGCTGTGGGGCTTATTGTGATCGGTTCGCCCACGGCATCGACTATCCGTATTTTTATCCCGGAACGAAATTGTTTCCCGCGAAATTGCCGAGTCTTGCAATCACAGGCTTAACCACGATTGACAACGGGCCGTATCCCGGCTCATGGGCGGGCTTTGTCTATGACCTCAACGACAACGTGACGAAGGTTTGGGGCAACCACACCATCAAGTTCGGCGGGACGTTTGAGCGCGCCGGACAGAACGACCACATCCAACTGACGACCGCAAGCGCTCCGCAGACGACCAATCAGAACGGCCAATTGCGCTTTCTGGACACCGGCGGGGCCAACACAAGCGGACTTGGCTTGGCGAATGTGCTGCTCGGTAATTTCAATGACTATTCTGAATTTGGAGCCAAGCCGCAAACGCCTTGGATCGCTAATTCATTTGAACTCTTTGCGCAGGACATCTGGCAGGCCACGCGCAAATTCACACTTCATTATGGATTGCGCTATTCGGTTTGGCCTGCGTGGTATGCGACCAACGGCACGATTGCGCAGTTTGAACCAGCCTTCTACAATTCTGCGCAAGCTGCCGCGGTCGATCCAAAAACAGGTTTCATTACCAGCGGCTCGCCTTACAACGGGATCGTACTCCCCGGCAGCGGACCGACTGCCAGTGCGCTCCAGCAGTTTCCGTTTTTGAACCAGCCGCAATATCGTTCGATGTATCACAATTTGCCCGGTGGCTTCGCTTCGACCGAATGGGATTTGGTGCAGCCGCGCTTGGGGTTCGCCTATCAGATCACTCAGAACACGGTATTGCGCGCGGGTGGGGGATACTTCGCGGGTCGGGCCGCCATAAACCGGGACACCGCATTGGGAGGCAACCCGCCGCTTATGCCACAGACCACGCTCATAAACGGGAGTCTTGCTAACCTGTCGGGCGCATCCTCGGCGGTCCTGCCGCTCACTATGACGATCTATAGCCCTAACAATGTCTGGCCTACAACTTGGCAATTCAACGGCACTGTCGAGCGGGAGTTCGCAAGGGGCGTAACCGTCTCTGCAGGTTACGTCGGGAATCGGGGCCGACATCTGCAACGAAAGCGGAATATCAACCAAATCGTGACGCCCGGAACGACCTACGCCAATCCTTCTGTGAACCCCAATGCATTGCGCCCTTACCTTGGGCTCGGGATCATCAACATCTCAGAAAATTCTGGCATCTCGCAGTACGACTCCTTCCAAGCGACGGTACGAAAGATCACCGGAGCATTGACATTGAGCGCGTCGTACACTTACTCCCGCTCGTCAGACAATACATCGTCCCTTACCGACGTGCTGCCCAATGCCTACAACGATGCTAATTATTGGGGGCCTTCCGACTTCGCAGTGCCGCAGGCATTGACGGTCAGTTATACCTATGACTTGCCAATTCGTGGACGGGGAGCCTTTACGAAAACGGTGATCGGCGGGTGGACAATTTCCGGGATCAATCAGTTTGAATCCGGGTTTCCTTTTTCCGTGCGCACAAACATCGACTATGCCGGAATTGGTCCGGGTAGCGGAAATCAATTCTGGATCGTGTCCGGCAATCCGAATGGATGTTCCACAGATTTCGTCGGCATCGGAGCGACGCTTTACTGCAAGAACGCTTTCACTGCGCCGCCGCTTGGCACGTTCGCGCCGGGAGATGCTAGGAACATCTTCAGCAATCCGGGATTCTGGCAGTGGAACCTCGCGGCCTACAAATCTTTCCGGCTGAAGGAATCCTTGCATCTGCAATTCCGCGCTGAGTCGTTTAATCTTCTGAACCACCCGAATTGGGGATCGGTCAACTCGAATCCCCTTAGCTCGACCTTCATGATGGTCACATCGAAGTCGGGTAGTCGGAATCTACAGTTTGAATCGCGGCTTGCATTCTGAATATGGACAGACGCGAGTTCGTGAAGAGTGCCATCGGTACAGCCGTTCTCGCTGGCATACCCGGCTCTGCCAGGGCTGACGATAACGCAACACCGTGGTATCGCCGAACAATCCGTTGGGGACAAACCAATATCACCGAGCGCGACCCGGTCCGCTACGACATTTCTTGGTGGCGAGAGTTCTGGAAGCGCACGGCGGTACAAGGCGTAGTGATAAACGCCGGGGGCATCGTCGCGTACTATCCGAGCAAAATTCCATTTCATCATCGTGCGGAGTTCTTGGGAGAGCGCGATCTTTACGGCGAACTCGCCAACGCTGCGCACGAGGAGGGATTGGTCGTGCTGGCGCGGATGGATTCCAGCCGCACTGCCGAGGATTTCTTCCGCGCGCATCCTGATTGGTTCGCGCGTCAGCAGTCCGGTGAGCCGTATCAGGTTGCCGACAAATACGTCACCTGCGTCAACAGCGCCTACTACGACGAATATCTGCCAAGCATCTTTCAGGAGATCATCGAGCGTTCGCATCCAGAAGGGTTCGGGGACAACAGTTGGAGCGGCGGCTTAAATCGCAATCAAATCTGTTATTGCGATAACTGCGCGCGCAAATTCCGCGACCTGACGGGTCAGCCGATTCCCAAAGAAAAGAACTGGAATGACCCTGTCTATCGGAAGTGGGTCGAGTGGAACTACGCTCGACGCATGGAACTTTGGGACAACAATAACCGCATCACTCGGAAGCTCGGAGGGCCGCATTGCCTGTGGATGGGCATGAACAGCGGATCAATCACCTACCAAGGTCTTGTGTTCCGCGACTTCCGGGAGATCGCAAGGCGCTCGGAGTTCCTTCTGCTCGATCATCAGCAGCGCAACACTTCCAACGCCTTTCAGGGCTTTCAGGAGAACGGCGACACAGGCAAGCTCGTTCATGGTTTGCTTGGTTGGAACAAAATCGCCATCGAAAGTATGGCGTTGTATCAAGCCCGTGTGTCGGCAAAGCCCGAGCCAGAGGCCAGAATGTGGATAATCGAAGGCATCAGCGGCGGCATGGGGCCTTGGTGGCATATGGTCGGCGCGTACCATGATGATCGGCGGATGTACCGCACTCCCGAGCGAACCTTCCAATGGCACAAACAGAATGAACGCTACCTGATGAATC
>Ga0137387_10001410_pt1 | contig 11888 bp, 8 predicted proteins | sample SagtaG_3_FD_104909 | JGI IMG/M metagenome (GOLD analysis project Ga0137387, IMG submission 104909) | Vadose zone soil microbial communities from Angelo Coast Range Reserve, California, USA - Sage2_R_115_16 metaG | ecosystem: Environmental > Terrestrial > Soil > Vadose zone > Saprolite | place...
TGGCATGATGAGCGTACTCGCTATCATTCTTTACGCTGAATGAAAAAGGGGGTTTCCCGGCCTGTTTTCAGATCGGGACTATCTCAGGCTAGCCGGTTGACCTGGATGCTGATATTGTAGCCGGGGAATGGGCTGAACGAGTAATGGCCTGCAATGGCGGGATGCCTGTCTCCTTCCGGCGGTAGGGCGCAACCGCCGAGGCTAGGAGAACCGTGCGGATTGGAAATGAGGCAAACGACCGTCCTTGGAACTTTAATTTAACACTGCCGGTATCTTTAGATAGAATTGCATCGCTTCCGAAAACACCCGAATCAGACCCTTCATGAACATCAAGCCACGCTTGGGTAGGCTCGGTATCTGAGTCATCCCGCCTTCTTCCTGCTCCATGAGTCAGTCGGGTAGCGCACTACTTATGAATGGAGAACCGTCCGAAACATTCACAGCTTGCAGCTCACCCCTGCCCGGCGATGAGTTAAGGGACCCATCTGTAGCAACTCTTTTATTTTCCTGCATCGTAGGTCCTGCTCAACAATAGGGGAGTAGCATATCTCTAATCGCCAAGAAGAGAAGGTTGCCCCGGCAAAAAGCCTCGAATGGTCAATAAGAATCTCTGTTTCCAGGGCCCTATTAGAGAGGCTTGGAGGTGTTTTCCAGGCTAACGGGTTTAGCTCTGTTTCGGATTATGTTGTGTACGTTTTAAGAGATAATCTCACCGAAAAAGGTCCCTCCCCAGACCCCCGATTATCGGAGGACGAGGGGAAGGTCCGCGAGAGACTCAAGTCACTCGGATACCTAGACTGAGCGAGAAGTACTAGATTTTGATCCGGAGCCTAGCCTAGATGAGTGAGCTCAAGCAGCTAACTCGACTGCGAGTCTCTCTAGAGGTGGCCAGCGACATTAACAATCTGGCCACAGGCGTTTTCTCTCCTCTACAGGGGTTTCTCTGTCAGAACGACTACTTGAACGTGCTTAGTGAAATGAGGCTCGAGGATGATACCCCATGGCCGATTCCCATAGTTTTGGACACCTACCCTGATGAGCTGGGCGGTAGAGCGGAAGGAGACGAAATCCAGGTAACGGATCAGAACCAATCGCCATGTGCAATACTATCAATTGATGAACTCTACTCCTTCGACAGAAAGGAGCACGCTAAGAGAGTCTTTGGCACGAATGACCCCTCACATCCGGGCGTAGCCAAGACAATGCAGATGAAACCGATGCTCGTCGGGGGCAAGGTCCACCAACTGGGCAAATCTCCCGATGGGTTCGAGAAATACACCCTCAAGCCCTCGGAGACTAAACTTCTCTTCCGCGCGAAAGGATGGAGGACTGTAGTGGGCTTCCAGACGAGGAATATCCCCCACATGGGCCACGAAAGCCTCCAGAAGACCGCGCTATCCTTCGTCGACGGAATATTCATCAATCCAGTCATAGGCAGAAAGAAGAAGGGCGACTTCAAGGACGAGGTCATCCTCAAAGCCTACGAAGCTCTCATGCAGAACTACTATCTCAAAGAACGAGCGGTCCTCGCCATCCTCCAGACTGAGATGAGGTACGCAGGTCCCCGCGAGGCGGTCTTCCACGCGATTGTCCGACGAAACTTTGGGTGCACGCACTTCCTCATAGGCAGGGATCACGCTGGGGTAGGAAAATTCTACTCGCCCTATGCTGCCCAAGAAATATTCCAAAACTTTCCTGACCTGGGCATAATTCCACTCTTCTTCACGAGCATCTTCTACTGTAAAAAGTGCGGTGGCGTGGCCAACGAGAAGACATGCCCCCACGACGCAACCAACAGGATCGATTTCAGCGGGACACAACTCAGAGACTTTCTGGTGAAAGGACAAACGCCTCCCCCTGAGATGATCCGCCCTGAGGTAGCTAACGTCCTATTGCAATTCCCAGACCCGTTTGTCGGCGACTCCCAGTGACTCTTGAGGACTACCTCTCACACTTAGAGCGCGTCCTCATCATCCACCACTGGGACACCGACGGAATATGCTCGACAAGCCTCGTGAAGGACGCGCTGAAAGGGGCGGAGGTCACAAACAGAGTCCCGCGCATCGGAACCTACCGATTCTCCCAGAGAATCCTTCACGAGGCCGCTGAAAACTGGGACGCGATTATCGTCGTAGACATCCGACCGCCCGACGACGACTTCAAAAGTCTCCGAGAGGTCGCCGGTTGTAAAATCCTACTCTTGGACCACCACATTGGGAAGACCCCCGACGGAGTCGTCAGACTGCAACCAGAACACGAGAAAACCATCGCGAGTGAATGGCCGTCGACTTCATGGCTCGTGAAAGCGACGTTAGGGCTTCCCACAAATCTGCGATCAATACTCGGAGTCGTCGGCGACAAGGGATCCATCGACCTTTCCGAAGGACCCGAACGTGACGACGCCATGCAATTTCTGTCTAACCAGAGAGTCGACGAAGGGGTCCTTCGCCACATTAGCGACCTCCTAGATTCCAATTCTAGAGTTGGCCAGGAGTCTCTTGTCGAACGGGCGGTAGCGGACGTGTCGAAAATCGGAGAAAACGCGGAGGCCTTATTGACCCATCCAGTTTGGATCAAGAACGCTAGAAGCCTCGAAATCGAAATCGGCCGACAACTGGAACAGCCAGGCGAAGCCTATGACAGAGTGGCCATAAAGAAGTTCGATAGCAGGCTCGACATTGTCTCTGCTGTCGCGAGAAAACTCGCCTGGAGCGGAAAGTGGCGTGTCGTCGTTGCCGCCAACGGGGGCTTTCTGCCTGACCAAGAACAAATCTACGTCAGACGGGGCACCGGCATCATTGACGCGCCCGCGATTATTCAGATGGCTCACCAGAGGGGATACTCGGCCGGGGGTAAGGAGGAAGTCGTGGGCATAGTGGTCCCGAAGAATCAATCGGACGAGTTCTTGCAACATCTCGTTTCAAAGCTGGCGGCATAGAAGTTGGTGGAAAGGAGAAAGCTGCTTGTCATAGGTCTCGACTCCGCTCCACCCCGACTCGTATTTGACGAGCTGAGACAAAGAATTCCAAACATCAGCAGGCTCATGGAAGAAGGAGCCTATGGGATTATGGAGTCATGTCATCCGCCCATAACCATTCCAGCCTGGATGGTGATGATGACCGGGAAAAGTCCAGGCAAGCTCGGATTGTACGGGTTCAGACACCGAAAGGGTCCCTCCTACAACGAGGGCTGGATAGCTAGCTCCGAATCTGTAAGGGAGCCCAAGATCTGGGATATCCTCGGAAGGGCTGGACGGAAAACATGCCTTGTAGGGGTTCCCCCAGGATTTCCACCCACAGCCTTGGAAGGATGCCAAGTCTCTTGTTTCATAACCCCGGGACCCGAAAAAGAGTACACCTTTCCATCAGGGCTGAAGTCTGAGATAGAATCCCTAGTGGGAAGATATCTCTTCGATGTCACTTTCCGAACTGAGGACCGAGACACTCTCCTCAAGGAACTGTATGAGATGACCGAGAAGCGGTTTCGGGTCATCAAGCATCTGATGAAGACGAAGCCATGGGATCTGTTCATGTTCGTCGAAATAGGTGTAGACAGACTCCATCACGCTTTCTGGAAGTTCTACGACAAAGAGCACCCGAAATACGTAGCTGGAAACCCGTACGAGAGGGTAATCCCAGACTACTACGAGTACATCGATCACCAAATCGGAGAGCTTCTCAGTTTGATCGATGAAGACACAAGCGTGCTTGTCGTGTCCGACCACGGAACCAAAGGAATGCGAGGAGCCTTCTGCATTAACCAGTGGCTGAATCAGGAAGGATATCTCTTCCTAAAGGAAAAGCCTCAAAAGGTTAAGGATCTCGACAAGGCTTCGGTTGACTGGTCCAAGACCAAGGCGTGGGGCTGGGGCGGCTACTACGCCAGGATCTTCCTGAACGTGGAAGGGCGTGAGTCGGACGGCATTGTTAAGAGGTCTCAGTACGATGATGTTCGGAAGGAGCTGACCTCTCGGCTGTTGAGCGTGAGAGATCCAGATGGTAGGCTCATGGCAACTCGAGTCTATAAACCTGAGGAGCTGTATGGGAAATTCATCGGCGACGCCCCCGACCTGATGGTCTACTTTGACGACCTGTTTTGGAGGTCCGCCGGGACACTCGGACATAGCTCGCTCTACTTATCCGAGAATGACACGGGCCCTGATGACTCGGTCCACGCTGTCGAAGGAATCTTCATACTACGAGATCCACGGAACCGGAAGGGAAGAAACATCGGGAAGATAAGCATCTACGAGGTTGCTCCGACGCTTCTGAATCTGATGGGTGAGAGTCCTGGGGAAGGCATGGAAGGGAAGGTGAGAGGAGACATTCTGTGTTGACAAGGGGTCTCACCCTCTGGCTAACCGGCCTCCCAGGCTCCGGAAAAACAACGCTCGCAAGAATTCTTGAGAAAGAGCTGAAATCCCGGGGCGCGAAGGTGGAGGTCTTCGATGGCGACGAGGTAAGAAAGAACCTCAGCTCGGACCTGGGCTTCAGCAAACAGGACCGAGAATTACACGCGAAAAGAGTGGCCTATGTCAGCAAGCTGCTCTCCAGGAACGGTGTCGTAGCAATCGTGGCGCTCATCTCGCCCTACAGGGCATTCAGGGAGCATGCGAGAAACGAGATCGCGGACTTCATCGAGGTTTACGTCAAATGTTCGCTGGAAACCTGTTCGAGGAGAGACCCGAAGGGTCTATACCGGAAGGCCCGAGCGGGTGAGATAAGCGACCTTACCGGGCTTCAGGACCCATACGAGGAGCCACTGAAGCCTGAAGTGCTGGTTGACACAGAGAACACAAGCCCGGAAAAGAGTGTAGACATGATCTTATCAAGACTTGGAGAGCTGGGCTACTTGGACTGAGTTTATGCTTTCCGAGGAGGAATAGGACAGAGATTTTGAATGAGCCGAGCCAGGTTTTTTTGAGTGTGTAGAATTGAATCAAAGGGTTACCCGACGACAATCTTTGTTTGACACACAAGGGAATCGAAATGCTCAAAAAGCAAGAGCACTATAGGCCTTCCTCCTTTCCCCGATGCAGGCAGAAAACGTTTCCTAGAAATTCCGAACCTAATGATGTGCTCGATTTTTCTCGCCCTAAGGGCATCTTCTTTCGCTTCCCAGCCAATAACGAGGTCGGGCGGAAAGCTGAATATATCAAATTCTACCCTAATGATGAGACAGAGAACAAAGGGTAGAACTAATCTCCCGAACTCTTAAATTAGAGATTTTGGTCGAACCACGCTCGATGTTCCCGGTAGGTTCTTTTCGGATAGTCACCGGCGCCAGTGGTTTTCAAGCATGAGAAGCCCTAGGTTTAGCATGATTCTTGCAGTCTTTTTGACGCTTTCTTCTTTGTTTCTTATTGCCTCCGAGATTTCTCTAGCATCGGCTCAAGGCACTATAAACTCTACCTGGGCATTCCAAGGACAGAATCAACAAAATACTATGTATAGTCCTCAAACAATAATCAACCCAACAAACGTGGGAAGTCTGAAGCTATCTTGGTTCACACAGCTAGGCGGTGTTGCCGGCACACCAGTAGTCACAAATGGAATCGTGTACGTCACAGCCCTCAACCACACGATTTACGCGTTAAATGAAACGACCGGCAAGATAATATGGGCAGACGGACCCCGCAAGCAAACCGGCCTCCGTTACTCAGTTAATGTCGATGTAACGATTGATCAGGGGAACCTAATAACAGCGACGACAAAGAATCAACTAGTTTCCCTTGACGCCAGAACCGGTAAGAAGAATTGGAATGCTTCTTTGATTAGAGACATCGTTGGCAGCTGTTATGCCTATAATGGAGGGCCGCAGGCTACGCCCCTCGTTTACAATGGGGAAGTCATATTTGGTATGTCACCCGCGGATAACGGAGCGAGAGGATTCGTTCGCGCGTATGACGAGTCTAACGGAGCCCTACTATGGACCTTCTATACCGTTCCCCCATGCCCAATCACTAGTTCGAACCAAGCATTCTACCAGAAGTCTTGGGGTACCGATGACTCTGGATGTAGCTGTGGTGGTGGTGCAGTTTGGAATTTACCCGCACTCGACCCAAAACGTGGAATAATTTATTTTGGAACTGGAAACCCGAGTCCTCCAAGTGCAAACAAGGTATTTTCTCCGAATCCAACTCTTGCTGATCTGTATACTGACTCGGTCATCGCACTGAACGCCACGGACGGGAACTTGATCTGGTACTTCCAGGAAACGCTTGGAGATCGTCACGACTATGACCAGGGGATGCCCGTGCAAGTATTTACCACCACTATAAACGGCGTGGAAACCGAAGTAGTTGGAGCAGGGTCGAAGAATGGTTACTATTACGAGCTAGATGCTGCAGATGGATCCCTAATTCACAAGACATCCCTTGGGATTCATGCGGGGAGCGGTAAGGGATTGTATCCAAACGGATTTGGCGGCGTTAATAGCCTCTATTCTTATGATCCGATAACGAACATGATCTACGTTACGGCGTACAACGTAGATTTCAAGATTAGTGCTCCCATAAACTCGACGCTTTACGCAATTAACGCTTCTACCGGTCAAACAGTCTGGTCGAGCTTCATCCTTGGACTGGGAGGAGGAGCATCAAGTACGAACAATCTTGTTTTTGTGGCGGACGGGACCCAGCACTTCCTCGCTCTCGACGCTCAGACAGGCCAAATACTATGGAAGTTCGCTGATACGAGTGGGGGATATCGCGGTGCTCTGTGGAGTTGGGGTCCTGCATCTATCGTTGACGGTGAAGTGTTTGAAACTATGATAGGGCCCACAGGCGGGGTCATTGCTTTTCTACCTAGCACTGTCTGAATAGATCGATTTCGTAGAGCAGTTGATGATCAATGGGTTGTGTGAGGACCGTCGATGGCTCGCTAGCGGTCAGAATTGGTCACGGGTAGCTGAGGATTATCCTGGGATCATAAGCTAAAAGTGCGAGGCCGTTTGCCTCGTTAGATGAATGACCGAATGGCGTTCCGTCGAATGCGTACTGGGTGAACATTCCGTTTCCTACAAACGAGCTTTGGAGCGTCCAGAGTCTCTGTTCGACGGCGCTTTCGATGGCGCTCCTGATCCTGAGAGCTCGGACCATTATTAGCCAGTAAGCCAACTGTCGGAGGAAAAAGTTTGAGCTTGCGCTCTGGTCCATGAATCCGGTTCCGTTCCACCACTGCACAGTCTGGTTGTACAGCGACATCGCCGCGGCGTCGTCTCCCGAGAGGTGAGCGTTTAGAGCCCTCGGGACCAGAACATTCATTGAGTCCGTCCCTGCAGACGTGGTTGTGTCAGGGAACTCGGTGACAACAAAGGACTGCGAGGGATCCGCAGTGGGGGGGCATTGGAGATTAGCTGAAGAATAAGGAGAGGGGTATTGGGCATTTGTCAAATAAATATCCTCAACTGCCTTTCCTAGAAGTGTCTCCCTACGGTCGTTGCCCTGGTATCTGAGAATCGACAGCCAGTACTTGACGTTGCTAATTATCGTGCCCGACTCAGAAGGGTAGAACGCACTCAGACCATTGCCAGCTAGGAAGTTTTCGTCGATCAGACCGTAGGCAACAGGCTGGAAACCACACCCGCCGATGAAGGCTCCCCGAAGCAATCTGAGATTCGGATTCGGGTTATTGCCGTCGAAACCAATCGAAGACTCCCCGGTTCGCGGGTCGACCACGCCTCCATTCAACACTCGATATGCGAGTTTCTGCAATCCCGGCGTTAGCGAAGCTGGCGGAGGCGGCTGAAGGAGCCGACTTCCAAGAAACACTGCACTCGCACCTGCCGCGCCACCAGCAACGACTATCAGAAATCTTCGCCGACTCATCAGCGGCGTTTTCAATCACAGGCCTGAGATCGAAAAACGGAGAATGACTCTTTTCAATCTTACGTAGATAAGTGAGCAGAGTTCGGAGCCAAGGTTCTTGGCCGCTACGCTACTCTTGGTTACTCTGAAAAAAAGGGGAGTTGGCCCGCCCCTAAAGCGGTAGCGAGTCCTGTCTTTTTGCCTAGCTAGCGGTCACGGTGATTGTGATGCTGGAGATGATTGTGCTACGGATTTTTTCGCTTACTGTGACGGAGAAAGTGCCGCCTGCGGTTGGGTGGATTGTAAGCTGCAATGCGGGTTGAGCTCCGCAGTCACAGGAAACGACTGTAGTTGTGGCCGTCGAGCCAACTCTTGCGGTGAGAGGTCCGATCGTCGAGGCGGAAAGAGTGACAAGGCTTGAGAATCCGTTGATGCCCTTCACTTTGATGGTCACGTTGTGGCTGCTGGGGGACTTGATTGCGATGGATGTCTGATTGGCCGCGATGGTCGCGGTCGGCTGGGCCGAGGCCGGGACATTTCCATAAGTCGTAGAGATAACGCTGAAATTCACGGATGGGACCTCCACGCCATTTTTGGTTACGCTGAAACACGGGAGTGTGACAGTGGTTCCTTGGGTTCCGAAACTGCCTACGCCATTGATGGTCTTATACAGGACTTTGAACAAAGTCCCATTGACTCCGTTGGTGGTGGAGCGGGCAGCGAGGTGAGCTATGCCTGGACCGTCATTGATGCCGCAATTTATTCCTGAACCGTTGATGCAGTAAGTGATGACGATGGGACTCGTTAGTGCGGATCCCAATATTATGCGGGAGGGGCTCAGGACAGCGATGTCGGTTTTCACTATAAGGTCGAAGCCGTTAAAGCTAGTCCCGAGAGGCATAGCGCTGAGTCTCACTACCGCAATGTCTGATGGCGTCGTTATCGTTGGGGAAGTAAGATGGACTTTTAGGATTGGATCCCTGACACCGGCCGCCTGAACAGGAGATACCGTTGAAAGCATCAGAGACACTGCGACGACTAAGAGAAGTATTGTGAGAAGCTTAGCACTTTTGATACGCATCATGGAATTGTCGTCGTGTCCCTTATCAGCTAATGCCTTTAAGACTTTCCGGGGTGTGATGCGCGACGTCAAAAGATAACCGGAACTATCGATATGTTCCCTGAGTAATCCGATATCTGTCTCATTCTGAGCCGACCTCGACCGTGGCCTTCAGTCCTTGGGGCTACCGTCAATATGTAGACGATTGCGATGCATCGTCTGTAGCCTTCCAACCATAAAACTGTCTAACTGGTCGGAAATGGTGCCAAGGCTGGTCGTAAACCCAGAACCATCACATGATCAAAAAGAACTATCCCTCTGTTTCGTTTCATGGAGCCCAACCCTTTCCTGTGTGAGAGCCCCAGCATCGGGGTGCAAGTTACACCCGCTGCGAGTAACAAATGCTTCTTGGGCTTTCCAGATGTAGAATCGGCAAAACACGGGCTACAGTCCTCATATAATAGTCAACTCCTACAACGTAGCAAGCCTCAAGCAACTCTGGCATTACAATTTCGGAGGTCTGGCCAGGACTCTAGTGATATCAAGGGTGAGTGTCAAGTCCGACGGAAGTGGGCTCATGATTGCGGTCAACGAGACATCCGGCAGGTTGATTTGGAGGGACGGTCCCGGAGTTCAAACGGGCTTCAAATATCTTACCATAGCTGATGCGACGATTGATAGTGGCAACGCCGTTCGCAGAGACGGTTTGTATTCGCAGTTCATGAACTTGGGAAAAGTGCGAGTGGATTTTGAAACGAGCGACTCCTTCGCTAGGTTCTTCCAACGTTATCGGATGGGCCGGACCGAGCTCTCTCGATTCTGAGTGATCTGGAGAGACATTTGACTTGACGAACCCCGCCGACGGTGTCCCAACACATAAGGGATGCCGCCCGCTAGCACTAGACCGAAAGCTAGGGCTCCGACAACCACTGGAGACTGCAAGGGTGAGGATGAGGCAGGAAGGGGCGCAGCACTGTACCGGAAGGCAAGCTGGACGATGCCGTTTCCTGGCGGCGTCGGAATATGCAGGTACATGTTCTGTGCATCTTGAGAGAACTGGACGCTGATAGTCTGACCGCCGCTCAGAACCTCTACTGCGAAACCGGATGGAATGAGTAGCATAGGTATGCTACTGTTGACTGTTCCCACTGAGGGTGAATTGTACGTGAACGTGAGCCCGAAGGTGGAGGAGTAGCGAACGTGGGACAGGTTGGTGCTGGCAGTCAGGACGATACTTGCCGTTCCTACAGAGATGGTGGTGGTCTTGGATACAAAGCGAATCATGCTAACTGTCTGATTTGAAGAGGATGCCTGAACTGACCTGATCACGGTAGGATAGTTCGTCATCGAGACTCTAAGGTAGAATGTGCCGAGACCGAGGGGCAGGTATGAAGTTCCTAAGTTGTCGGACATTGAAGACACGGATAGGTTCCTAATCGTCGGGTACGAGAATACATCAACGGTAGCGCCTGAAATTGCTGACCCATCCCAAGCCTGGGAGACCTGAACCTTGAAATTGAAGAGCAGACTTGGTTCAACAATATCCGCAGACATTCCCCTATCGCGGAATAGGATCCTCGTCTGGTTCGTCGAAGAAGGCGTAATAATGGCCGTGGCGGTAGCGTACCCAAGTGCTACTACAGTCAGACTGGTCTTGGAAGGAGCAGGGATGTATGCACGACCTGAAGCCAAGATGACCTGAGATGTTGATGAAGTGATGGTCGCATTCGTCCCCAACTGGAAACTGTCTCCCAATTCGTCATAGATCCCGACAACCTTCAAGGTGAACTGGAGGCCAGGTCTAATAGTTGTGGCGCCGCTCGTCGTGTTCCCGAAGAGTATTGTCGTCTGAAATGACGAGGCCGGAGTTACCCTAAGGGTCTGGCCAACGTATCCGGGAGATATGACGGTTATGTTCAACTTTCCTGAAGCAGGAATGTAGGCCTCGCCTGAACTCAAGATGAATGTTCCGGTCGTTGAGCTGATGCCGACACTCGGTCCGATCTGAAGCTGGTTTCCGAGTTCGTCGTAGACGGCGACAACCTTCACAGTGAACGGGAGACCAGGGCCTGCTCCGCCGATGGGCTGATATGTTATGGTCTGGCTATTGAAGGCACTCGAAGATGAGGGACTGACTGTCCCGGCGGTCGAAGTATTGACGTACCCTTTCTGGGCTATTGTTAGGTTACCCGGAGTGGGATCTGCTGCCATGTAGGCGGTCCCTTGGGAAAAGTCTAGCTGATCCACCGTTAGTCCTGCGAAAGTGGTATCTGACCCGTTTAGAGTCACGATGTTGCCTAGCTCATCTATCGCCTTGACTCTAAGGTTGTATTGGAGCCCTGACTTCGTGGTGGGGTAAATGCTGGTGATGTTTAGCTGATGCGATGAATCTAGCGTCCAGGGGCCCGATGCCCATGTTGAGAAGCCCGATCGGCTGACACTGATAGAGGCTATGGGGTTGATTGATGCTGGGTCCAAAGCGACATAGACGATTCCGTCGGCGCGACCATCCTGGTCAGACTGAGTACCATCAACGAAAGTCTTGGGCGTGGTCCCAAAGCTGCTAACTGCTACGGTTGCTTTCGGGATTGGTAGGTACAGTTCGGAGATTACGTTGACCCTTACGGTTGTTTCTAACGACACTGTTGTTGTCGAGGTGTTCCACGGTTTGAGAACAACATTCTGGAGGGTGCTATTGGTGAGCCAGCCTGGCTTCGAGATGGTGACATTTAGCTTTGGGTGTAGGTTCCAATCGATCTCAAACTCCATGGTTCCGTCGCTAACCCCGAGGCTTGAGGCCACGAGTGTTGAGTTATCGGCCACGCGTCCAGAAGGTGATGGCACTCCGCCCGACGGGCTGAACGCCTTTAGAACGGTCACCCGCAGTGAACCATGTAGAATGAACGTTCCAACGTTGATCAATGGCTTGGAGGCGTCATATGTGAAAATTTGGGTTGTGATGTTTTGATTGCCTATCTTAGAGACGCGCAGGAAGAAACCTTCGCCGTTCACCAGATGCAA
>Ga0137387_10001414_pt1 | contig 11870 bp, 9 predicted proteins | sample SagtaG_3_FD_104909 | JGI IMG/M metagenome (GOLD analysis project Ga0137387, IMG submission 104909) | Vadose zone soil microbial communities from Angelo Coast Range Reserve, California, USA - Sage2_R_115_16 metaG | ecosystem: Environmental > Terrestrial > Soil > Vadose zone > Saprolite | place...
CACGTGCACTCTGCTCGTTGCTCGCAGCCACGGCCGCCAGCTTCAGGCCGGGAAGGCCGTTGATCGCCGGAACGTGCGACACCTTCGCCCAGCTCTTGTTCGCGCTTGCACCGACGATTCCCACACGAATTTCTTTCTGAGTCACTAATACCTCCTATACCTTGCATACCTTGCACTAATTGGACCGACCGTCGGTCGAACCATTAACAACGACTGAAATGGTCAGGCTGTCTCACTTCAGAACCTTCGCGATTGCCTCAGCAATCGGGTGTGAAAGTTCGCTCGGACGTACGATAATGCGCGGCTGAATGTGGGCCGGGAACTGGCCTAGCTAGATTTGTAGAAACACCAGTCGAGGAGATGTCGACGCTGTGAGCAACGTGGTCGCTCTTATGCAGAGTCACGACGATACATTTGTAAGCGGGTTGATTGCTCATTGCGGCGACGCTCCGTATCGGCACCAAGACATTCGTCTCCGGATAGTAGGCTGCCGCACACCTCAAGGGAATCGTGTACGGAACGATGATGAAGTCCTGCGCTTTGCGAACTTCGCCTTCGAAATGACTGTGGATGTCGATTAAGTCTCCAGCTCTCAATCCAGCATTTTCGATCTCAGCAGGGTGTAGGAAAACGACACGCCGTCCTCCATAAACGCCGCGGTACCGATCATTGAGTCCGTAAATGGTTGAGTTGAATTGATCGTGAGTTCGAATCGTCATCAAAAGAAACTGACCGGGCGCGAGCTTTTCTTGCGGAACAGGGCAAACATGCAGTTTGGCTTTTCCGGAACTGGTCTTGAAGATCAGATCACGGGCCGCATTGGGAAGGTAGAAATGCCTCTCTAGTTTGATTCTTCTATTGAAGTCACGGAAACCTGGGATCACTTGTGCGATTGCGTCCCTGATGTGGTCATAGTTTTCGGCCATCCCAGACCAGTCAACGGTCGTGCGACCGCGGAGCGTGGCTTCGGCCAGACGGCGGATGATGGCTACGTCGCTCAACAGATGTGGCGATGCCGGCTTCTCGTCTCCACGTGAAATATTAATGATCCCCATTGAATCTTCGGTGGTCACGAACTGCGCTCCAGAGAGTTGCACATCGAGTTCCGATCGGCCGAGGGTCGGAAGAATCAGGGCTCGCTCTCCGGTGATCAGATGAGAGCGATTAAGCTTCGTAGAGATGTGCGCAGTAAGGCGACAGCGAGCAATGGCATGGGCGGTGTAGGCGGAATCCGGAGTATTCGATACAAAATTACCGCTGATAGCAAGAAAAACCTTCAGGTCGCCGTCGTACATGGCGTGAAGTGTCTCAACTGTATCCAGCCCCCACTTGTCGGGCGGAACAAATGAGAAAGCTTTACAGAGCGCCTCAAGGAACGGCTTAGGCGGCCGTTCCCAGATACCCATGGTCCTGTCGCCCTGCACATTTGAGTGGCCCCTGACACAGCATGTGCCTGCGCCGGGACGGCCGATATGCCCACCAACAAGAAGGAGGTTCAGAAGCATCCAGACGTTGTCCACACCGTTAGGCTGTTGCGTGACTCCAGTTGCCCAGCAGCATATCGTGGCCTTCGACTGGATGCACATTGTCGCAGCGGCACGGATGTGCTCCATCGATAAGCCAGTCGCGTTCAACAATGGGTTCCAGTCTGCTGCTAGTACATCGTTGCGGAGAGTCTCAAACCCTTCTGTGTATTTGGAGATAAACGTACGGTCGATTCCTGACGGGCGCCCTTTCCCCTCCTCTTCGAGCATGCACTTGAGGAGAGCCTTGATCAGAGCGACATCACCATTTATCCGCACGGGGAGATAGAGGTCCGCTAGGGCCGCTCCGTCTCCGAGCACTTTGAATGGGAACGTCAAAAGATTCGGATAATCCTGCGGATTGGGATTCACAACGCGCATCATGCCGGTCTCAGGCAAGGGGTTGACTGCGATGATCCTTGCGCCATGCCGCTTCGCTTCTTCCAGAGATGTCAACATTCGGGGATGGTTGGTACCGGGATTGTTGCCGAAGATCAGAATGAGGTCGGTGCGCTCGAAGTCCTCTAGAGTAACAGTGCCTTTGCCAACGCCAAGAGCCTCTACCATCGCGACTCCCGATGATTCATGGCACATATTCGAGCAGTCGGGCAAATTGTTGGTGCCGAATTGACGTGCAAAGAGCTGAAGCAGGAAGGCGGGTTCATTAGCCGTTTTGCCCGAGGTGTAGAAGGCGGCTTCGTCGGGCGAAGCAAGATCACGTAGTTCCGAGGCGAGAAGATCTATAGCGGCATTCCAGGTGATTGGCTCGTAGTGCGTCGCGCCCTGATGCTTCACCATGGGTTCGGTAAGACGACCCTGTTGATTCAACCAGTAGTCGGAACGAGCCGCCAGGTCCGAAATCGAGTGTTCCCGAAAGAAATCGCGTCCAATTCGCTTGTGCGTGAGTTCGTCCGCGACGGCCTTTGCTCCGTTTTCACAAAACTCGAAGACTTTCCTCTTTCTGTCCGGACTGGGCCAGGCGCAGCTCTGGCAATCGAATCCCTTTTCCTGATTAATGCTGGTCAGTGTGCGCGCAGTCCGAATAGGCCCCATTTCGCGAAGTCCATAACGTGCGGTATTCAACATCGCAGGAATGCCCGCAGCCTCTTGATAAGCTCTGCCAATCCTGGTCCCACTGAGCTCTACAGGATTCTGTGACTCTTGAGAGAGTGCGTCCTCAACACTGTCCAAGGCAGCGGCATGAAGTTTTGCCTCTTCACTCTGATTTCGTAAATTCTTTTTGGGGCGATAGTGACCGTCTCGGCATTCGGAATCACCTTGGATCACATGGGAAGCTTCATCGTTGGGCATCTGTTCACCTCGCTTGGAATAAAAGGGGTTTGTCCCGGCTGTAAATCTTCACATATCGCCGACCATCAGGGTCTGCTTACATCAGACGAACGAGATACCTCATTGCGGGCCTCAAAACGCCGAAACGTTATGCAGAAACAGCCGAGGGCAGGACCATGTCTGGCTCCAGTTTCAACTCGGGGCCGCCTTGCTTCACCTGCAATTGTAGTTCCCTAGCGCCACATCTGCCACCCCCGAGAGTAAACGGCTCAGGAGAACCGGGTAGCTGCAGCCAAACCTTTCCGCGGCGTCCTCCATGGGCTCACTTTCGAACGACTCCTCGAGGTTTTCATGATTCCTCGCCTCACTTGGCCGCGATAGGAACGGGAGGATGGTCAGCAATCAGTCGGGTGCAAATCTGAACTTCCGATACTAATGTGCGATGAACCGGACACCGCTCAGCGATCTCTAGTAGCCGGTGCCGTTGCTCATCAGACAAATCACCAAAGAGAGTGATCTCTCTTTCAATTCGATCGAGCATGCCTTCCTTGGTGTCGCAAGTGGCACATTCCTCTACGTAAATTTTCGAATGTGCTAGACGCACCTCCACGCTTTTGAGCGGCCACTGTTTCCGCTCCGCATACATGCGAACGGTCATGTTCGTGCATGCTCCCAAGGCGGCTAACAGGAGTTCGTAGGGATTGGGCCCAAAATCGGTGCCACCGGAATCACCCTGTTCATCTGCATGGAGCACATGTGAACCCACGAATATCTTCTGCGAGTATCTAAACAGCCCCGACTTCACGACAACCGTTCTTGACACGTCATCTCTCCTTCTAATGACTACTTTCACTCAGCTTTCTTGTCACGGAATTTGCCGATTGTGATGCATCCAACGTAAACGGACGACCGATTTCCGGGGTGCTCGGAACAGCTACCTCTTGCACGATCATTGGACCGGCCAGGAAAGCGCTACGGCCAGCATTGATGGCCTTGGCAAAGGCGCTCGCCATTCGTACTGGGTCAAGAGCACGCGAAACAGCGGTGTTTAACAGTACGCCGTCGAAACCCCACTCCATCACCTGACAGGCGTGAGACGGAAGACCGATACCCGCATCCACGATCATGGGAATCTCTGGCGCACGTTCTCGCAGTTCACGCAAAGCGCTGGGGTTGCGTGGTCCTTGGCCGGTTCCGATGGGAGCCGCCCAGGGCATGAGCACCTCACAACCAGCATCCATCAGGCGTCTGCAAAGAACCCAGTCTTCCGTGCAATACGGAAAGACTTGGAAGCCAAGTTTTACGAGTTCAATCGCGGCTTCAACCAGACCAAATGGATCTGGCTGCAGGTTGACTTCATCTCCGATGACCTCGAGTTTTATAAGATTGGTTTGAAACAACTCGCGTGCCATACATGCGGTTTTTACAGCCTCACGCGCAGTGAGACAGCCGGCCGTATTGGGGAGAATCACCCGCTGGGTATCACGAAGCAAGTTCCAAAAAGCCTGCCCAGAATCCTTCGAGCCGGAGAACTGGCGCCGCAGAGAGACGGTGAGCATTGCGGGGTCAGCGGCACAGATCGCATCGGCTAACAGGGACGGAGAATCGTAGCGCGCAGTCCCGAGCAGCAGACGGCTTGTAAAAGTCTGCCCGTACAAAGTCAGTTGATCTTCAATCTCTCGTCCGTACATCTCAACCTCCTGCGGTCGGATGAACGATGTCGATCCGGTCACCCGGGTATATGCGGCAATCTTCATAGGTTTCGCGCGGAACAACCTCTTCATTGCGAGCTACCGCGAACGGAGCCGGTGGCGAGAGCAAAAGCAGCAATGCGGCGAGCGTCTGAGGTTCGGGCAACGGACGCGTTTGGCCATTCACGATGACAAACATGCATGTACCTCATCCTGGACGGGTGCGAAGGTGGCTGCGAATCTGTCCTCACGCAAACATTGCCAGCGCTGCGAACAAGCGGACGGCTCTTGCAGCGACAGCAGCGCCAGGACTTCCTCGACGACAGTCGGCGTTAGTAAGAACCCATGACGGTATAGGCCATTGATGTACAGCACTTTTCCCAGATGATCAAAATGAAGTGCCGGCAGATTGTCTGGCAGGGCAGGTCGAACTTGCGTGCTAAGTTCGAGGATACGGGCTTCGGCCAATTCCGGGAGCACAGAATGCGCAGAAGTTAGAAGTTCAAGAGCTCCTCGGACGGACACAGGCGAGTGATCGTCGCTCTCAACACTGGTTGCTCCGATGACGAGTTGACCTTCTGCGCGAGGAACGATGTACACCGGGTGACGAGGATGTAGCAGTCGTAGCATATGGCGCAGTCCGATCTCGGGCGCATGGACGCGCACAATTTCGCCGCGAACTCCCCTGAGTTTTGACCAATCACGCTTGGCGCCCATGCCACGGCAGTCCACAACGATTCCGGCATTGGGGAACTCACCAGTAGGAACGAATGTCTTCCAATGACACTCGACACGAGTTTCCTGGAGAGCGATGGCAACCGCCTTGAGGAGTGCGCGATTATCCACCTGGGCATCACCTGGAAGATATAGAGCTTGGGAAAATCGTGCTTCAAGGGCGGGTTCCATTTCACCGACTCCCGCGCTGTCGACGGGTCGGACATATCCGTGCCTGTGTTGTGAGGTAAGCAACCCCTCGACGCGACGGGCTTCACCGGCATCCTGGCGGTGCCAGAGCAACAACGTGCCATTATCACGGTAATAGACCGGGAGCGGCAGTTGAGCCAGCCATTGTGGCCATAGGGTAAGACTGTGCCTCCCCATGGATACAATTTGCGCGTCCGCATCAATGGATTCCGCTGTCGGGGCGATCATCCCTGCTGCCACCCATGCGGCTGAGCCTTCCCCTTCGCTGCTGGCCGCATCGTAGAGAACGACACGCGCACCAGCCTTTGAGGCGCGCCACGCCAGGCACCGGCCGAGCAAGCCGCCCCCTATCACTCCGATGTCCGGTCGTGTCACGCGTACACCTCTCCGCCTCGCTCCACAAACTCTCGGGCCCTTTCCCGCCACAACCTGTTGCTGTTCCGGGGAGCCGTACGCGGCGCGAGTCTCTTCTGTGATTTTCATTGAACAGAATTCAGGTCCACACATGGAGCAGAAGTGTTCAGTCTTTGCACCTTCGTGAGGCAAGGTTTCATCGTGATACTCGCGGGCACGTTCGGGATCGAGACTCAAATTAGTTGCTCACCCGGCCAGAGCGGCACAAAGCAGGCCACTCTGCTCGCCTGCTCAGAACCTTTATTCTCCTCCGTGTATGCGCCAATACTCCTTTTCGGATTCGTCTTCTTCGCGTTTGTCTGTAAGCATCCTATAGACAGTTTTTAGGTACCGATGCATAACGCGGGGAGAAGTAAAATTACGACTCCAAACGCGAACCAGCCGGCAGCCCGAGAACCGGACGCATAGGTTTGTGAACCAGTTCATAAAAATCAGTCTCAATCTATTGCCGCAATGAGAAGCAAGCAGCAGTCGCTTTTCACAATCGAGTCAGTCGTCAAAATCTGATGTCGAGCCACCCGGTCCAAAAGTTGATGCTTTTGCCCGGGGTAGACTGCTTTAGGAACTCCCCGGGAAAGAAGTGGCCGTACTCCGTGAACCAGGTCAGGTTGCGAGTCATGCGCCACTGCAGTTGGGTGGAGGCCTGCGTCGCGATGTATCGGGCGTTGCTCTTCAAGCCCGAAACGATCACAGCATTGCCCACGCTATATAGGCCGTCACTGGTACTTTCCCGCCAGAAAAGAGCTGGGTTGAACTTCATAGAGACGGACTTGCTCAGTTTCAGGTCCGCCGAAGGTTGCAGGGCGACCAGGTTGCGCCTGGCGAATAGTTCCGCACCGCTGAAATAAGGTCCTTGTTCGTATAGCGAGTTAAATGTTCCTAGATTGTGGCTTGATGGATTCCGATCACCACTGAAGGCTACAGCCCGAAGCCCGAACCTCGGGCTCAGAGGAGCTTGGTCAATCCGATAGCCATGCTCAGTCGAGGCGGCCCAGGCGCGAATATTACCTGAACCGAACCAGCCCCATTGGAACGTGAACTCGTCGTTATAGTCCCAGTGGCTCGTCGTTCCCCAGAATCGTGTGCCCATCGTCTCCCTCTGTTCTCGTCCTCGTCCTTTTCCGTCGAAAGGCACATTCCTGTTATCGAGCCCCATATAATAAAGATCGATGTGTCCGCTCGGCAGATATCGAAATGGGTGGACCGCATAGGCCCCCCAGAGACCGGCGGTATGGTCGGGCGGATTGTCAAAGTACCCCGAGTTGTTCAGGACTGGCCTAACAGCGAATAGATCAACCGTCCAGTCCCCCTTCGCCCACGTAAGGCGGGCCCCGTCGAAACTGCGCCGGATATTGCGGCCATCACGAACCGAAACGAAATTCCCCGCGCCAAACGCCATCTCTTGTCGTCCAGGTCGTAGCGTCAGGCTGTCCTTGCCGGACTTCCAAAGACCAAGATCGAAGAAACCTTGATGGACGTACATTTTTTCCTCGTCCAGGCCAGGTCGTCGCCCTCCGCTCCTGCCGTCCAGGAGACTACTTGCGAGTTCACCGAAGAAACGAAACCGTTCGCCCAATTGAAGATCCGTGTGCAGCATGTACCTCTGCATCAGATACGCATTTCCGTCCGGTTTATCAGACCAGTTTGGGTTGCTGACGTATTCGCCGCGTTCCCGAATCCACAAGCCAAACGAGACGTAATAGTTCTCGTTCTGACCGAGCGGAATGAATTGAATCTGATCCAGAGAGTTGGTTCGACAGCTAGGATTCGCGAAATATCGCGCATCCTCGTCGTAGGTCATTTGCGGGAGCTTCTCGGGTTGCTTGGGGCATGCGACTGCGATGTCTTGCGAGCCTTGTGCCCACGCGGAGGCACTCGCGAGAAGCGCGAATAGGCCAAGGAAGCGAGCGGTTCTCGCTAGAGACGGTGGTGATAAATTCAGAACTGAGTACATGCCAAACCTGCTTTCACTTCTAGATTCCTGCCACAACGAGCATTGTGTTTGTGAGCCTCTTGGAACTATTGGGTGGAGACTCAAGATCTCCTTAACGCATCCCTGAGCGCTGTGTTGATTCGTTCTCGTCTTGCTTGTGATGTAGTCGCGATCTCGGAGCGCTGATTCAACGGCCCGTGATGCGGATCAACATTTCCTGCCCAGTGCTGAGTGTGATCTTCTGGCGTCCATGGAATGCAGTGGTCCCCAGGCCGCCGCCGCCGCCGATAATTGAGCCGATGCCAGCTCCCTTACCTCCGCCGATTGCGTCCCAACCGCAATCCCAGATTCGCACGTTGCTCTAAACTGGGGAATGTGATGAACGGCTAGCTCACTGTGATTAGGCTCGGCGGGAATCGTTGAGCCGGATCTCTTCGCGAAGATGCTGGGAGCACGAATTCGTATGCTGCCGCGCGATCCTCTTCCGGCACCGGGAACAACATGGTTCGCGGCTCAGGCTTCTTCCATCTCGCGCGCCGCTTCCAGCCGCATCTGCTTGCGTATCTCGGCTTCGTGGAAACGCTTTTTTTGAATTTCGCTGTCCAGCGTCAGCGGCGGCACCGGCACGGACTTGCCTTTGTCATAGGCCACCATGGTGAAGTAGCACCTGGTGGTGTTGCGCACGGTTCGTTCCAGGATGTTTTCCGCCACCACCTTGATGCCCACCTCCATCGAAGTGCGGCCAACGTGGTTGACGCTGGCATAGAAAGTGACCATCTCGCCGATGTGGATAGGCTGCTTGAACACCACCTGATCCACCGACAGTGTTACCACATAGCAGCCGGCGTAGCGGCTGGCACAGGCGTAGGCCACCTCGTCCAGCAATTTAAGCAGCACGCCGCCGTGTACATTGCCGGAGAAGTTGGCCGTGTCCGGCGTCATCAGCACCGACATGGTCAGCTCGCGTTGGTCAACTCTCTGTTCGCTCATTCCCTGCCAAACCTTCCTGCGTTTATCAATGACGTAACTCCTGAAAGATCCCGCGGGAAGTCCTTCAACACATGCATCCCGTCAAAGACTCCGAGCCGCCAGTGGTAGTAATCCCACAACTCGCCTTGTCTTCTTGCAAGAGCACACCGTATCCGTAGGCCGCCTGCGGCGATTCCTGGCATTCCTGGTGTGCGAGCAAGGCTGCTACTGCCGTTGACGCTAGTCGGCTCTTCGGATTGGCAGCGCGACCAGTCAGAATTATCGGTACTTGTGCTCCAAGGGCTACGCCGGCCGTTTCTGCATCGGCCCGAGATTGGAGTTGCTTGCCGAGCATATGTCCCGCTTCCAGACTTGGTACGACCAGGACGTCAGCCTGCCCGGCTACTGCTGAATGAATCTGCTTGATCCTCACCGCCTCTGGTTCGATGGCGTCGTCAAACGCCAATGGACCGTCCAGAACGCCTCCCGTGATCTGACCCCGGTCGGCCATCTTGCAGAGAGCTGCAGCGTCGATGGTCGAAGAAAACCTGGAGGAGACACGCTCGATAGCCGACAGAATAGCTACCTTCGGAGTTGTGATGCCTAGCACATGCGCGAGTTTGATTGCGTTTTGGATGATGTCAGCCTTTTCCTCCAGCTTCGGATACACGTTGATTGCCGAGTCTGTGATAATCAACGGTCGAGGATAGCCGGGAGCATCCACGATGACGGCGTGGCTGATCCGCCGCTTCAAGCGCAGACCGGTACTTGCGGCAACAACAGGCTTGAGGAATTGATCCGTTGGAAGACTTCCCTTCATAAGGACTCGGCAAGTACCCACACGGCAGAGAAAGACAGCTCTTTCTGCCGCCTCCAGATCGTCGGTCACATCTACAATTGGATAAGGTCCGATGTCGATGCGCTTTTCACGCGCCAGAGTTCTGATCTGTGCACTGGGTCCAACAAGGTAGGGGATCGCTAGTCCCGCACGTGCAGCATCGATGGCGCCGGTAAGCGCGACTTCGCTCAACGGTGAGACGGCCGCCACTGAAATGGGTCCGAACTCACGGCACTGGTTGATGATGCGCTCAAAAATGGGGCGGTGGACTTGCAACGTTACCTTTCCTCTCGGCCTATGCTGCTGCGATCAGACTCCGACGAACTCAAGCTCTTGTGCCACGCGGGTCAGAAACAGTTGACTTCGAGGCTGCGAACTGAAGGGCAAGAGAATGTCGATCAGTCGAACCCTTCGCCGTGCGTGGAAAGTTGGCCACGATGTGGATCCGCTGTGGCACTTCGAAAGCGCTGAGCCGGGTACGGCAATAATCTTGTAATTCGCTCTCGGTGGCTTGCATCCCCGGGCGCAGAATGACGGCTGCTTCGACATTCTCTCCATAGATTTTGTCGGCCTCACCAAACGATGCCGCTTCCAGCACTTTCGGGTGAGACAAGAGAACTACGTCGACGTCGCGCGGGGAGATCTTTTCGCCACCGCGGTTAATCATCTCCTTCAATCTTCCACCCAAGAAGATGTAGCCGTCTTCGTCTTTGCTACCGAGATCGCCGCTGCGGTACCACCCATCGACAAAGCTCGCCGAGTTCGCCTCAGGATTGTTCAAGTATCCAGGCGTAACCGTCGCACCACGCACCCAGATCTCCCCAACGCCGCCCGATGGCACATCTCGTCCGCTTTCGTCGACAATTCGTATCTCGACGCCTGTGGCCAAGCCCACAGATGACGTTTTGTTGGGTCCATTGACGGGAAGAGGATTCGACGACAGCTGGTGACAGGTTTCCGTCATACCATAAGCAGGGATCACGGGAGCGCGGAATGTGGCTGTTGTTGCAGCGGCAAGTTCCTCGTCCAGCGGTGCGCTGCAACTGCGGATGAACCGAAGCGGGACCGGAGAGGACTTCGGGTATTCGTGGGAGGCCCGGTTAAGAAGAATGCGGTGAATGGTGGGCACCGCCGTGTACCAGGTCACACCAAGGCGAAGCACATCTGGCCAGAACAAATGGGCTGAGAACGCACCCGTACTCGGAACATAGGCGCTGCCGCCGCTTGCCAAGGTTGATAGCAACCCACCGATAAGCCCATGTCCGTGGAACAGAGGCATGACAAGGAGGGTCGCGTCGTTGGGTGACAGCGCATAACGGGAGGACATGTTTTCGATTGACGCAGCAAGGTTGCGGTGCGTCAAAGGAACAAGCTTGGGCGGGCCGGTCGTGCCGCCCGTAAACATCAAGAGAGCGATGTCGTCAGACTCAATCAAAATCTCTGGCTCGGTAGTCGCGCCAGGCGTTGAAGTGCGCTCGTTCTTGTCGACGATTCGCACCTCGGAGGAACTGCCCGACCCTTCAACGTCTATGACCCAGTAGGCAAGGCGTTGGGGGAGGCTGTTTGCAAACCCCGGCTGATTCGCCAGGTGCCCGGTTACGAGCAAGGCATTCGCGGACAATTGTGAGAGTCGTGTGCCCAGTTCGTTTGACGTTAGTGCCGGGTTCAAGGGCGCAACACGAGCGCCTGAAAACATAATTGCGAGAAGACCCAGCACAAACTCAACACTATTGTCTGATAGCAATGCGACCGTATGGCCGCGCTTCAATCCCATCCGGGAAAGTTGCGCCATAGCCGACCGAACGAGAGCGTCCAGTTGGCGGTAAGAGATGGTCGTTCGCAGGTCGGAAGTACCAATGGCAATCCTTGCCGGTTGCTGTTGAACGTGCCTCGTGAGCGGCTCTGATAGAGCGCTCACGACTGGCACAGCGGTGTTGGCAGTTGTCGGCGTAGCAGTCACAATGTCGCTCCCTCACTTCACGCTGTCGGCGCGTCGGACGACCAGCGGACCGTCGCCGCCGTCAACACGACCCCAGCCGTGACCACGAGCGGCAGCACGGGAGCGAAGATCGGCGCATGAAAGAAGAGATACGCTCCGGCCGTGGCGCCGATGAACAGAGAGATGAGGACGCCCCGGGCCCGGCGGCGCTCGTCACGGGTCAACCGCCAATTGACCAGGTCGGCGGCCAGGACCATCAAGGTGCCGGTGGCGGCGGTCGTGAAGATGCCCTCCACGTGCCGCTTGCGAACGGCACCGCTTTGCAGTCCCATCGCCAGCGCCCAGATGG
>Ga0137387_10001425_pt1 | contig 11839 bp, 8 predicted proteins | sample SagtaG_3_FD_104909 | JGI IMG/M metagenome (GOLD analysis project Ga0137387, IMG submission 104909) | Vadose zone soil microbial communities from Angelo Coast Range Reserve, California, USA - Sage2_R_115_16 metaG | ecosystem: Environmental > Terrestrial > Soil > Vadose zone > Saprolite | place...
ATCGTTTCCAGGTTTGAGCCATGACTCCCGGTGTAGGAAAGGCGCAGACCGGTGTTAAATCCCAAGTCACGTTCAAACGTAAGATTCCACTGCTGAACCGTTGGATCGTGATATTTGACCGGAAATGCGTAGTAAAAACTCTGCGAGCCGGGCACGTTCAGGTCCGCCGGAAAGGGTGAGGGGTAGGCGAGCGTCGGTGTGACTCCATCGGAGCCGTAGGACTGCGAGTAAAACTGCACGCTGCTTGCGCTGACCGCCCATCCGGAAACTAGGGAAAAACCGAGCGGTGATTCGATGAAGCGTCCGTAGCCGCCGCGAATCACCGTCTTGTCGTTGTGAAACGGTCTCCAGGCAAATCCGATGCGCGGGCCGAAGTCCGTCTTGTCCGTGTAGCGCAGCTTCTCCGGGATGCCGGCTTGCTTGGCAGTGAGGATTGGCGTCGGATAAATCGAAGCGGCGAACCCGGGATGTGTCCACGACAAACCTTTGTCGTTTGGCACAACCACGGCGCCAGTCACGGATTGGCCGTCTACCGTTCCGCTCCACGTCGGCAGGAACGCCGCAGTGTTGTACTGCACGTCTTTCAATGGCGGGTGCAATTCATAACGAAGACCGAAGTTCAGAGTCAGAGTGGAAGTCACTTTCCAATCGTCTTGTGCGAAAACAGCATAGGAATATCCCAACCCGTTCATATTCGGGTTGTTCACCTGGCCGAGCAGTGTGTAGTCGGGATAGCCGAGCAGGAACTGAACAAAGGGATCGTTGATGGTTACGCCGGGATCGGAACTGCCGTCGAAATAGAACTGTCCCATTCTCAAGTTGCCGAAAACGTTGTCGTCGTGGTCGGTCATACGGCGAAAATCGCCGCCGAACTTAAAGGTGTGTTTCTGTTTAGTCCAGGTGACGTTGTCGAGAATTTGAATGATCTTGCTGCGCTGCTTGGCAGGGTTTGCACCGCCTGTTGGCTGAAAACCGGTGATCGAAAAATTCGGCACCTCAGCGGCGTCCGGAAGCCCGACACCCGCAGGCAGGACCAGTCCTAGATTGCTGATCAGCGCGGCGTTGTCCATGGTGAAGTTCAGGGAAGAACGCATGGCGTTGAAGCCAGCTCGGATTTCGTTGATCAGGGTCGGTTTGATGACGAAGTTATACGCGACAGTCAACCCGATGTCGGTCTCCGGCTGCGCAAATGGACCCAAAGCCGTTGTGCCCATGGTGTTCCAGGCAGTTCCGGGAGCGGTGGTGACTTTGCGGTCCTTGTATGTCAGCCGCGCGTATATAGTCTGTCGGGACGACAGGTTTTGGTCAACGCGGAGGTCCGCCTGATTGCTGGATATCGGCGCGGCGAAATTCGTCCGGAAATTGTTGGCAGTGGCGTTTGCGTCTCCATAATTCGGCGAGGGAAACAAATACGTCATCACGTTCGCCGCAAGCGATGAAACGGGCACGGAGCCGCAGGGGATTTCCGTGCCATCGGCCTGATAGATGGACTTGACGCTGCCGTCGCTCTGTGTCAGATACGCGCAAAGATTCCCGCTGCGCATGGCGGCCGAAGGCACGTTCTGTACGATCGGCACTTCGCGCGGAAGCCGCAATCCTTCGTAGCTCGCGAAGAAGAAAGTCTTGTCGCGGCCGTTGTACAGGCCGGGAAACCGCACCGGGCCGCCCACAAAGCCTCCGAAATCGTTCATGACAAGTTTCGGTTTGCCGGTAAATGGATTGCCGGCGTTGAGCGCGCTGTTCTGATGATTCTCAAAAATTCCACCGTGCAACGCGTTTGTCCCGCCCTTGGAAATCGTGGTCACATCGCTGACGCCACTGAACTCGGCATTGTTGTTCGTTGCATTCACGCGAATTTCGGCGATGGAATTGAACGACGGGAAAAGTTCGTTGATCGGCCCACTGCTTTCCACGTTCACGCTGCTGATTCCGTCGATGGTGTAGGACATTAGAGCCGGGGTGGCGCCCGCCACGGACAAATTTCCGCCTTCGTCTGTCTGAATTCCGGGTTGCGTAGTCAGCGTGGAAATCGGACTGGTCGAACCTGAAGAGCGCGTGTAGATTGCCACAGGGAGATCTACCAGCTCTCGGCCAGTTTTTGTTTGAGCAATGCTGGAAACATCCGTCGTAATCACGGCTCCCGCGGTTCCTTCGACGATCACGGTTTCCGTCTGCGAAGCGATCTTCAGGCTTGCGTCTACGCGTCTCGTCTCGCGCGCCTGCAAGTCGAGGTTTGTGAATTCCATCTTCTGAAAGCCCGCCGCCTGAACAACTAACTCGTAGACTCCTGGCTCCAGATTCAAGATGGTGTACGTTCCCGTTTGATCTGTCATCGCTGTGCGTTGCGCGGACGTTCCCTTGTTGGTGATGGTTATGGACGCGGCGGCGACACTATTTTCCGACCCGTCCTTTACGGTTCCGAGAATCGAGCCAAGCGTGGATTGTCCCAGCGCCGGCGGATTCACCAACAATAGCGCCACTGCAAGCGGGATCATCAACAACAGAGAGTTTTTCAAAAGTCCACGGCGCTTCAATAAACAAAAAACTGCGACGCTCAGCATGATTGCGTTCCTCCACTCATTTGCGTTACACCGCTTGATTAACGGTGTTTTGTCTCTCGGTTCTGGATGATCCTGCTGACACCCCTGCGCGCAGATGTGCTCTCAGTCCCTGCCAGGGGTCGTTCCGCTGACAGAGGCGACAGACACATCGGGAACACCACAAAAATGTCCCGAGAAAATGTTCTGTATCTTGGCGGGCTTCAGAAAAATTGCAAACGCAAAATTTCAATTGCGCGAATGCGAATCTATCGGGCCAGAGGTGTATCTGTAGCTACGTATTTTCGTTCGACATTTTATCGGCGCTTGGTCCAGAAAGATTCACAATCGTCGCCATTCGTTTTTTTTGTTTCCCTTTTTTTGCTTGCGGGAACAAAGATACGCACCTAATTCCTGGCTCCGCACCGACTCGTTCCATTCCTTATAGAAACGGCGCGCCTGTCCAGGCTCGGATTTGTCTAGTTGCCCCTTTGCGTCTCACCGTTTTGGACAAAGGTGGAACAGTTTTGTGGAGGAGAAAACTTGCGATCTGCATGTCGTGTGGTTCTGATTTCCTTTCTTTGGTGCATTGTTGCTTCACCCTTCGTGCTCGCTCAAGCACCCGCGCATCCGCTTGAGGCGCTGAAGTCCCAGGAATATTGGATCGTTTACGACGTCCTTCGCGATTCCGGCAAAATGGATGTCGACACTTTCTACGCCAGTGTCCTTCTCCATGAACCACCCAAGGAGAAAGTTCTCGCCTGGAAGCTTGGCGACCCTGTGTTTCGTGAAGCGGAGGTTATTCTTCTTCGCAAGGGCATTGCCATTGAAGCCCTGGTGGACATTCCAGGTCACAAGCTCGAATTCTGGAAGGAGCGCAAAGACATTCAAGCGCCCGTCCTGGAAATGGAATTTCACGAACTCGAGCAGGTGATCAAGAAAGATTCGCGCGTCATTGAAGCCATGAAGAAGCGCGGCATCACCGATCTCACGCACGTGCAGTGTTTTGCTGGCCCCTTCGGCTATTTCGCTTTGCCCGAACTCGAAGGTCACCGCATTTTCTACGGCGGTTGCGCGGACACTCACGGTGAATTTCTCGGCTGGGGCCGCTCCATAGAAGGCCTCAACATCGAAATTGACGCGGTCGAAAAAAAAGTCCTCAAGGTGATTGACGACGGTCCGATTCCGGTTCCGACAGCCTCCATTAATTTCGAGGAAACATCGTCAGCCCCCCGCGAAGGCGCAACTCCGATCGGGCTCAGCCAGCCGCTGGGGCCCGCTTTCAAAATTTCCAATGGGGAAGTGAATTGGCAGAGCTGGAATTTCCGCTTCCGCCTCGACCCGCGCATTGGGGCGATCATCAATCTTGCGCGATTCAACGATGGGCATCAGCTTCGTTCGGTACTGTACGAAGGCTCTCTGTCCGAACTTTTTGTTCCTTACATGGATCCCGCTGAAGGTTGGGCTACGCGGGTCTTCATTGATACCGGAGAGTTCTACCACGGCGGCGTGCTGAAGCCGTTGCGCGAAAATATCGACTGCCCCACAACGGCGACCTACTTCGGTGCGCTGGTTCCGGATGAACACGGCGCTCCCGGCATTCGGCCCCGGGTTGCATGCATGTTTGAAAGCTACAGTGGCGATTCGGCGTGGCGGCACTTTGAGAAGCACGAAATTTGGGGAAGCCCCGCGCGCACTCTCGTTCTGCGCACCGCGGCGGTCATCGGCAACTACGACTACGTCTTGGATTGGCGTTTCGAACGCGACGGGTCGATTCATGTCGCAGTCGGCGCGACCGGCATCATCGAAACGAAGTCGGTCAAAGCCAAAGATGCTTCGGCGACCGGCGGCCACGGCATGGCCGGTTCTCCCGATGAATTTGGCCATTTCGTCGCGGAAAACACAATCGGCGTGAACCACGACCACTTCTTTTCGTATCGTCTGGACGTGGATGTGGACGGCGTGAACAACAGCTTCATGGCGGGCCGCCTGGTAAAGCGCGAGCTCACCAAGCCCGCCTCGCGCAAAAGCATCTGGGTGGTCGAACCGTCCATCGCCAAGACAGAAAAGGACGCCATGATCGACATCCACCTGGAAAAACCCGCCATGTGGCACTTCATCAATCCCAATGTGAAAGGTCCGCTTGGCTATCCAACAGGTTACGAATTGATGCCGGGCGTCACCGCCGCTTCTCTACTGGATCCGGATGACGGCCCACAAAAGGTCGGAGCTTTCTCCGCGCACCAGCTGTGGGTGACGCCGTATCGCGTCGATGAACGCTTCGCCGCCGGCATATACCCCACGGACAGCAAAGGAACCGACGACGGCTTGGCCATTTGGACCAAGGCCAATCGCCCCATTGAAAATACCGACATCGTTGCTTGGTATACGCTCGGCTTCCACCACGCTCCGCGCGCGGAAGACTGGCCGGTCATGCCCGTCATGTGGCATGAGTTCATCCTTCGTCCGTTCGATTTCTTTCCGAGAAATCCGATGCTCGATCTGCCCGCGACGCCTTGAAAAACGAAAAACCGGCTTCGCAATGATCTCCTAACGTTAATGAAGGAATATACTTTCCTGATAAACGCCGGAACGCCGGACGATATATGTCAAGTCACTTTCCTTTCAGACTTCGTGATGATGGTCCGTGCGGTTCTCTAGTTGTTTGAATCGCAAATTTCTTGGCTTGTTCTGCGGCTGCAATTTTATGTTTGAGCAGTTTACAGATGTGAATGCGGCGACATTCTTGAAACAGGCCACGACGGCGAGTGGCGTGCATCTGAATCGTCCGGGCGGCGTCGAAACTTGCTCATTCGACCTGCCGGACGCTGCCGATGTGACTCAGGGGTTTTTCTCCCTGAGGTATGCATCGACTACGCCTGTGAGGTATTCAGCAAGCCGCTCCTTGATGGCGACAATCTCGGATAAGGTTAAGGGATCAGGATGTTGGGCCCAGCTTACAGGGCAGTTTGCCGCCGAGGAGATGATTTCTGTAACCTGCGCGTGCAGGTCTACGGGTGTTGGGAGAGCCATGGTCTTCCCCCCTTTTATTGTAGACCTCCTCGGAATCCACAAATCTCGGCGAGCCGCGGAAATTCAGTGCGGCATCGACGGATACGAAGGAATTGCGGGCGGTACACAGAACAACTTCGACCAACCCCATCCCCGACGACAATCTGCAACAACATGGAACGCCAATGAGAGCCGCTACTAGAAACGTCCCGGAAAGTCCGGTTGCGGAACTACGAACGAACTTTCGATGAAGCACGCGGCAAGGTTCGAAATTGGGAGAACGCTCACGTGTCAGGCGCAAGTTCAAAATTGAATAATTGACCGATCGTCGGAAGCTTGCATGCAGCAAGCCTTCGGTTTTTTTACCCGAACGCTCTGTAACAATTCGGCAGGGGCCAGGCAGGCTGGAATTGCTTCGCGTCTGCGACTCGCAGGAACGGCTTTCAAAATATTGCCACGATCCCGCCCTGCTTGTCCCGAGCTTAGATTGCCCGCAGAACAAACAACGTTTGGTCGTCCTTAGGACGAGTATCCTTCTGATGGGATTGGAGGGCCGACCGAATCGCGGTGAGTACCTCACGAGCAGTTCCGTGCGCCGCGCCCGCGAAAGCGTTTCGAAGTTGGTCAAGATCGAACGGTTGGCCGGCAGGATTCTCCGCTTCTACAATTCCGTCGGTAAACAAGAGCACAAGATCGCCTGGCGATAGACGCAACTGGCATTGATCGTAGGACTGCTGTGGGAAGAGCCCGAGCGGAAATCCGCTGGCACCGGACAGCTCCATAATTATTCCGTCGGCCGCTTTCCTGAACAAAGGAGGGTTATGTCCCGCACGGGCATATACAAACGCGGTCGTCGCCGGATCCCAGATTGCCAGGAAGGCTGTGACAAAGGACTGTTCGATTTTCTTGGCGGCAAGCTGGTCGTTAGCGATCGACAAAACCTCCGTTGGAAGCAAGGCGGGAAAGCTAATTGTTGTCTCGGCGTCCCGGCTCACGCGCTGAAAGAGAGAGTGAAGGAGGGCATGCAGTATTGCAGCGACGACCGCCGCAGATGGCCCGTGACCGCTAGCGTCGGAAATCATGCACGCCCATTGTCCGCCGGGGAGAGCCACGTAGTCGTACAGATCCCCACCCGCACGATCGAAGGTTTCACTCCACGCCGCTACATCCAAACCGGGGACCGTCGGATCAGGCGCTGGAAGTAAGCATTTTTGGATAGCCGCGATCCGATCCACTTCAGCTTCAATGTACGCGGTCGCGGCCACTAGTTTTCGGTACGTCTCGGCAAGTTCCGTTGCTGTTCTCAAGTTTCTAAGCGCCGACCCGATCAACATAACGCGTAAAACGAGGTCTTGCAGGACCACAGCACCGAAGCTGCCCGCGCATTTATCGAAAATGAATACCCAGTTCTCTCGATCTCCCAAAGCTCCAGGAGTAGCAGCTAGCGCGTGGTAATCAGCGAGTTCAGCAAACACAGGATCATTTGCGGGAAACGAAAACGCTGGCAGCAGGGACGGTTGAGACCGGGCAATGACTTGGGAGATGATACCGCCCGTGCGGATGGGTACTCCCTCCGCACGCCACGGACTGCGGTTCGGAACACCTTCTGTTTCGTCGTCCCTCCAAACACGAGTGACTCGATACTGAGTGGATTCGAGACCTTGGGTCGTCACTTCAACGTAACAATGGATACCAAAGGCCCGCCGCATGATTCCGATCAATGCCCCATGTAGATCACGGACATCAGTAGCGGTCGATATTGCGTCGAGCATTTGGCTAAATAATTTCAGCCGCAGGTTAGTGGTGGTGTCCGCAAAGTCCAGCGCCATTATCGACATGCGCAGATCTTACCGCAGGAACCTGGCAGACGTAAAAATAGCTGACTGCTACCAGCGGTCGAAATCCCAGAAGTTGGCGATAAATCTTCTTTCAAACCAGTCAACCGTTACGCGCATGTTGGAGAAACCGTTGCGGTGTGAAGTTTCGCGCGTTCGGCATGCTATGCTTCCGCGATTCGAATCGAGGGTTCCTTGTCTAATCGCAAGCTACTTCTTGCTGCCGCGTTCAGCAATGTCCTCATTATCGGGATTTGCTTTGCGATTTACGGCATGAACGCCGAAGGTGCTGGTGTAGCCACCCGTAGTACCGCTAGGTTCGCAATCTGCTTCTTTTTGGCGGGTTTCGCCGGTCCGGGACTTCGCAAATGGCTCCGCTGGTATCCCGACACCGCAAACCTGATCCAGGCATTCGTGGCAGCACAGATGGTTCATTTTTGTGCAGTAATCGCGCTGCATACGAAGTTCGCGGCAGAGCCTCTGCAATTGGGCGGTCCGGAGATAGCCATTACTCTGGTTGGTTTTTCGATCGTGCTGGGAGTCGGGATCACAGCCCCACTTCGCCGTCAGTCGCACATCCTCTATCGTGCCGCGCATCGGGTCTTGCTGTACATGATTTGGCTCATTCTTGCTGCCGACTACACAAAACATCCCATCAAATCACTTCGCCTTGTGGCGACCTTAGTCGTCATCGCACTTGTTCTGCGGCACCTGCCGCAGCGCCATACAACCAAGCCAGACTCAAATTTTCCTGCCTCGGCCTTCCAGAGTGAGAGTAAATACTAGGTTACAAGCCTTCACAGACTCGGAAGTCGAAACAAAAGCAAGTGTAGTGCTTCCCGATCAAACTGTCTGGACCTAGGCAGGACTGATTTCGGTACGGGCGATGTGCACGAACTGTGCACGAATCGAATGTTTTTATTGCATTGGAGTTAGCTTCGAGCGCTGGCCACCCCTTCGGGTGACTGTGTGACCCTGAAACTCAATCAGAGATTTACAATCCGAGACATAACATGGCTCAGCAGCTAAGGCCGTTTTTTTCGATTGGAGCGTTGTTGCCCGACTTTGAGCATGGCTCTGGTGTCGGCGATTGAAGCAATTCTAACTCCATCATGATGCGAGCCGAGTGGTGGCAATGCAACGCGAAACGCCGTCCGTATCTGTACGCTAAAATGATCTTATGGAACATTCCTTTGCTTGTCCTCATTGTGGCGAGGAGATTTCGATGGTGCTGGACCTATCCGTTCGCAAGCAAACTTACGTTGAAGATTGCGAAGTGTGTTGCAATCCCATCGAGATCACTTACACCGTGACGGACGAAGAGCTGACGGAATTTTCGGCCCGGACTTTGGGATGACCGCAGATTGTACCCAGTCTCCTCACCCCGCAATGTGCCAGCAGCAAGATTGATCCGTCCCCAACTGAGTGCCAGAATTTCTCCAATACGCAAACCGGTCATCAGGAGATTACCTGGTTCTTTTCAGGAGAAGTGTCGAGCACGAAATTGCGGACGGGCGCGTTACCATTCGTTCGAATGGCGCCAAGCGAAGCGGCCGCGTCTTGGTCGAGATCGAGTACAAGTGAGGGAATCTCGCGGATGCTTTCCTTGTTCCTGGCGAAGCTGCCCGCGCGCAGCGGATTCATCCCAAGAAAGATGATGTGGAATCGGAAGGGTTTTTATCGGTCTGGAGTTGGAACGTCATGAGCAAAGCCTCCTAAGAGCCGATTGATTTCTTCTGAAGCCAGTTGGTCTGGCTGAGCTCCCGAGGCGAGTTCGACGATCTGCACTGCGAGGATCGAAGAGAGGGCAGTCGCAGCCGCAGACGTAGCGGCTTTCCCCGCTTCATCGGCGTCAAGCATGAGGATGACTTTATCGAAGTAGGTTCCGATCAGGTCGGCTTGGCGGTCGGAGAGCTTCGAGCCCATGAGGGCCGCCACGTTGTGATGCCCGGCCTGATGGATTTTGAAAGTATCGAAGAAGCCTTCGACAAGAATGATGGTGCGGTTGCCCTTCCGGATGGCTCGATGGAGATTGAACAGCAGGTGAGATTTACGGAAGCCGGCAGGGAGGCGATATTTGGGCTTTGTCTGGCCGGTTGCGCGACCCGAGTAGGCGACGAGTTCGCCATGTTCGTTATGGATTGGAATCACGACTCGTCCGCGAAGGAAACCGTTCCCGTCGTAGTAGCCAACGCCGAAGTAGCGGGCCGTTTGCTCACTGAGTCCACGCGATGCCACATAGGGATGCTGGTGGTCGATGTTGCGCAGGGTGAAGGATAGAGGCCGGTTTTCTGGCGTGTGGGCGACCGACTCCTCGTTTCTGGAGGTAGCGCCAGGCATCTGACTTTCTGTGAGCGAATGCTGCAGGTGCAGAGCAGCCTCCCGTATCGAACAGCGCTCCATTTCAGCGACGAAGTCGAAGACGTTTCCTCCGACGCGGCCCGAGCGAGCCGCGATGCACGAAGCGGACTGACAGGACCAGGCGTTCCGGGTGAAGCTGACGGAAAAGCTGTCATTGCTGCGAATGGAGGAGTGTGTAGGAAGAGGGCATTTTCCGCGGAACTCGTCCGCACCGACTCGCCGAAGACGAACGTCGTAGTGCGAAAGAACCGTCTCCATGGAGACCTTCCCTTTGATGCTTTTAAAGTCAATCCATTCCGCTGGCATCAATTGCCCCCTTCGTTCGCTGCCGAGGAGTAGGACCCTCCGGAGTCGGAACGCGTCTGTAAGCGTTGACACCATCCTCGACGGCATTCGCCTCCGCTTCGGTTAGGGGGAAAGTCTTGCTGAAGGCGAAGTAGGTTTTTCTTGCCCTCAAGGAAGAGTGCTGCAGCGCTATTCTTCGGCGATCCGATCCTCCGGTTGGTGAGGCGCCAGGACGGATTGCGCAGCCGACAGATGTCCTGTTTTGAAGAGATCTAGCTCCGTCATGCATGCTCCCGTGAGGCGACATAGATTGCGCAAAAGTCGAACAGGTCGGCATCGGGGTCGTAGTTGTTGATTTCGAGCACTTCGGAGATAAACCGGCGGCCAGGCCGACGCTCGATTTGGACGACGACATTAAGCGAATCCGCAATGTTGGTCTTGATGGCGCGGTACGGAATCTCGACGCCACTTTGCAAAACGCAGCTCGCAAAGCGCGAAAGCCCCTGTCTCGCGGAGCTGGCGTGAATGGTCGAAATGGTTCCAGAGTGGCCGGTGTTCAAAAGCTGAAGGAGATCGAACGCTTCCCCGGAGCGAATCTCGCCGAGTAGAATACGATCCGGGCGGTGACGTAGCGCGGCTTTCAGGAGGTCGCGGATGGATACGGCAGGCATGCCGTTCTGTTCGCGCCGTGCTTCGAAGCGGACCATGTTCTCGTGGGCCAGCTGAATCTCGGCGGTATCCTCAATCAGGAGGATGCGCTCGTCGGCGGGAATGAATTTCCCAAGCGCTGTAAGAAGGCTCGTTTTGCCCGAGCCCGTTCCACCAGAAATTAACAGGTTGCGTCGTTGAAGGAGATAGTCTTCGAGCCGGTTGGCGAGCGCCCGGTTGAGTGTCCCGCTGCGGATCAAATCCTCGATTTCGAAGTGGCGGGAGTTGAACTTTCGAATTGTCAGAGTGACGCCGCTCAGACTGCATGGCGGAATCACCGCTGCAACACGGCTGCCATCAGGCAGGCGCGAATCGAGAATGGGCTTCGATTCCGAAATATCGTCTCCCAATCGCCGTGCGATATTTTTCACGGCCACTTTCAGAGAGCGTTCCTCGAGGGAGATTCCCGGCACCTGTTCGACGAAACCATCGCGCTCGATGAAGACACGGTCGGAACCATTGACCATGACCTCGCTGACCGATTCGTCGAGGATGAGGTGTTCGATCGGTCTCAGGAACGGCAGGATGGTTTCAAAGCCGTGCATCAGAGCGCTCCTTCTTCTAACTGCTGGAAGTAGGACTTGTTCGGATCGTTGTAATAGGGCTTGAGGTAGCAGTAGCAAGGCGGAATTGGATTCAGTCCGTCGTAGGCGATAACGATGGACTGCGCGTTACGCAGCTCGGTAAAGACCTTCATGTCGAAGCGGTAGTCTTTTTGCGTGTTGTAGCTCTTCGACGCGGTGATGTTGGCGCGGTGAGAAAGGGCGTTTCCTGTCAGGAGACTCACGCGCGCGTCGTGACCGCTTTCTGAGAGGTTGTAGCTGACCTTGAGCCGGTCTTCGCGCCCGCACAGTTCACTCGCGATCTTTGCCGAAAAATCGTCGGTTAAAGTCAGGAAGACCTTCGTGCGAAAGGTCTGGAGCAAGGTGCGCCAGGTCTCGCCGGGCAGCGCGGAGCGAAGTGAACTGATGCTCTGTGTGGCGATGATGGGAATGCACTTCGGTTGCCGGGAAAGGCTGAAGAACTTTTCGTCGCCGGTTGGATCATTTTCGCCAACCGTCGCGAAATGTTGGTACTCATCGCAGAGAAAGAGAACCTGGC
>Ga0137387_10001435_pt1 | contig 11795 bp, 11 predicted proteins | sample SagtaG_3_FD_104909 | JGI IMG/M metagenome (GOLD analysis project Ga0137387, IMG submission 104909) | Vadose zone soil microbial communities from Angelo Coast Range Reserve, California, USA - Sage2_R_115_16 metaG | ecosystem: Environmental > Terrestrial > Soil > Vadose zone > Saprolite | place...
ATTTCCTTTTATTGCCATCCACACACCAAGCGGGTGATGAGAAGGGTTCCTCGATGACTGTTTCCTCTCGGATTTTAGAACAGATAACTCAAGTAGCCAGTACAATGCAAAGTCATCTGTCGGTTCCTCTTCTCGAAATCTGGCTTCATACGCATCATGTGATTCTTTCTATCCTATCAAGCTCAAGCAATGCCGTTCTGGGGAGTTTGCCAGCAGTGTCAAGAGTGGCCATGAGCCGTTTAATGCTGGGATTTACACATTGGAGAACGGTAAACGTAAGGTGTTTTACGGCAAGACGCAAAAAGAAGTACAGGATAAAGTAAACGAGGCTCTCTATCAGCAACAAAAGGGAACACTTATAACTGCGCCCAATGAGCCATTAAAGGACTACTTAGAGCATTGGCTAGAGGAGGTGTGCATGCCGCCGAACTTGCGTGTAAGCACATACGTGAAATACAAGAAAACCATCAATACGTATATCATCCCTGCCATTGGGCGCATTCCATTGCAGAGGCTTGAACCGCTACACATCAAGCGACTCTGCAATACTCAACTGAGACGGGGCCTTTCACCGAAAATGGTGGTAGAGATACATGGTTTGTTGCATAAGGCGCTAGATGATGCTGTGAAGTGGGGGTTAGTAGGTCGTAACGTTTGTGATCTGGTAGATCGTCCACGCGTTGAGAAGAAAGAAACGCCTGTATTAGATAAGAACCAGGCGCTTACCTTATTGGAGTCGGTAAAACAGCACCGCTTTGGTGTGCTTCTCCTGGTAGTTTTAACGACAGGTATGAGACGCGGTGAACTATTGGCGTTACGGTGGGCAGATGTGAACCTGGAAAAAGGCACGTTGGTTGTGAATAAGACTGTCGATTATATCCCCCACTATGGGTATGTCGAGAATGGAGCAAAGACCAAGGCGGGTCGCCGCACTATTAAACTTGCAGCATTTGTAGTTGAGGTATTGAAAATACACAGAGAGAGGCAGCAAGGCTTAAAAGCTAAGGCTGGGTCAAAATGGATTGAGAAAGACCTCGTGTTTTGTGGGCTGACTGGCAACTATTTCAACCCTAACTACCTGTTGAGGCTGTTTAAGAAGGTGCTGGTTGATGCTGGCTTGTCTCATATGCGCTTCACGATTTGAGGCACAGTGCAGCAACCATCTTGTTAGCAATGGGTATTCACCCCAAAGTAGTGCAGGAGCTTTTGGGGCATAGTTCGTTCCTGATAACCATGAACCTCTATGGGCATGTGTTCCCTTCGATGCTAGATGAAGTTGTAGAGAAGTGGAACAAAGAGTTTAACACGTAGCGGTCAACAAGTTGAGGCTACAGCAGAGTTTATAGCCTCAACTTGTTTATGTGTAGATACCAATTTTAAGCGGCACATGTGCAATTTGGGGGAAGCGGATAATTGAAGGGCTTTCCCAGTCAACCCACCAAGCACATTTCTGAAACAGGGCCATTCTAGAAGCTCTTCATTCCCCCAAAGTGGGCAACAGCCGTTTTCGGGTCAATTACCACCTGTGTGGATCACGGCGGTGGGTGAGCCGAACAGCTGAACCTTGACGACCGTTTGGGAGCGCCGGGTGGTCAGTTGCCAGACGCGCTTCCATGGAACCGTTGACCAGGACGACCGCAGAGATCCACCCTTGGGGACGGAAGACCAGGCGCCTGTGGGCGCCAGCAAGCAGCTGCCCGCCATCCTGCGGCGGTGCCGATCGTCTATGCGTCGCTCAGATGTGATCCTGACGGTGAGAGTGGATGGTGGGCGGCTCTGCTGCCCACCATCCACTCACTTGCTCCCCAGACAGGAGCCCTTTGCTCATCAACACAAGGTGATGATCAAGAACCCACTGAGGGGAATAGTGACGACTTTTTCGCACAGAATCGTCCCCGTGCAGGCCAAACGGGAGTATCCAACGAACTCGGCTCTCCCTTCGGGAAGGGTGATCACGACCGGCTGATGGGTCGGGGTGCTGTAACAGGCCGTGAGGCTGCCGCTGGCAGTCCATTCTGTTACCCGCAACGAGTTCGCGAGAAATGTTCTGACCTCGACCGTCGCCCTTCCTGGGACAGCAGCAGGGCTGGCGGATGCCGCCGCGTGCGCGGGCGAAGCGAATGAGCCGAGCAGGAAAGCCCCGATGGCCCCAAGCAGGATGGCCAGCAACGCGACACGAGCGCTTTGTTTGAGCAGATGAGCCATACGCTCAAAGACTCGTCGGTTCATCATAGATCCTCCTCTTCTCTCGGAGTCAACGGTAGATCCGCAGCGCGAACTGAGTGCTTGCTTGCCGAACGAGAGCGACGCTTACCCGGGACTGGGATGAGTGCCAGTCCCGGGTAAGCGTCGTCCTCAAGTCTCGGCGCTACTTCAGGCTATGACGCTTTCACAGGCGGTTCCAGAACCGGGGCCAAGCGCGACGGTCTGGCCGCAGTACTTACCCGTGGGCATATTTCGATAGAGACTAACTGTCAGGGTTAATGTCTCCCCAGGGCGAAGGTAAATAAACGGAGTGTTTCCAAGGTTGCCTGGAGGGCCATATATCTGAACCAAGGCGGTGACCGCTGTATTTCTGACGTAGGCTTGAACCCACATAAACTGGACATACCTGCCGCTTCCCACGATGCCGAAGCACGTTCGAATGTTGTTCCATGGCAGGGTCCCCACACAGCCACTAGCACTTTGTGGACCAAGGGCGGGACTGGTACGCCTGCCAATGATGACGGTCACAGGCCCTATGGCCGTCGATACCGTGTAGATTTTGTCGCCATAGCGATCGGTGCTCAATGTCTGCGCGCCGATCTGCGTCGCAGGAGTGGCATGGTGCACCACAGCGGCGCTTGCTGGCTGCGCGAGCATGGCCAGCATCGCGACTGTGACCAGCGCAAGCAGGCTGAGCCGCAGTACGCTTCGAGCGATCCAGTGTCTAACGTTCGCCATCTTTCGAGTACTTCCTTTCTTGAGCAATCCACTGAGAACTCAGGCAGACAGATGAACTGCACCTGAGACGTTTTGATCGAACCGTGCGGAAATGACCGGTTCAATGCTCTTGATCGGTGAGATCAAGAGCAGGCTCGCCATCATATCGAATCTGCTCTCTTGCTGTGTCTTTCCTCCTTTCTGAATGGACTCGCTTCCCTGCGCCTTTTAGTTGTCTGCGTCTTTTCCCAGTTCGTCCAGCAGGCGCTGGCAGAACTCACGGAAAGGCAGCGCGGCCAGCCTGGTAAACGCCTCCTGCTCCTCTGGCGTGAGTTCAAAGCCTTCTGCCACCAGCGCGTCAAGCGGGTCCTCTTGCAGGCGCTGGCGAAAGACCGGATCGATGGCTGCTTGGCCGAGGATACGGTTGATCGTTTGCCAGGACATACTGCTGCCCCTTAGAGCGGTTGAGCCAGCACGACGTGTGGAGCACCCAGTGCGGGCCAGACCGGCTCGTTGGTTTGCCTGCTTACGCCCAAAGCTCCCGTCACGATAAGCGCGCGGGCGAGAAGGGCACAGGCGAGTGCGGACACACAAGAGGTGCGCCACCAAACAGAGAGCGGGGCATCTCTCTGCTTTGCCCACCAGGGACGCGAGCGTTCTTGCAACATGCTGCTATTCCTCCACGTGCAGAAGAGAGCTTGCGCATCTCTCTGGCGAGAAGCGGGTGCTTCCCGCCAGAGGGCGGTGCTCTGTTTTGTCTGAGAAGAGTGTACGGCATGCCTGCTTTGCAGTCGCTTTGCAGATCACTTTGCAGTCGCTTTGCAGATCACTTTGCCGTCAGGCGTTCGTAGAGGTGTTGCAGGGCTGGACCGGGCTGAATACCTAGCTCCTGCTGGAGAATCTTCTGGCAGGACTGATACTGGCGCAGCGCCGCTCCGCGTTTGCCCTGGTGCAGATAGCAGCGTATGAGCCCATAGTGGGCTTCTTCCAGGCAGTTATCGAGGAGCAGCATATGGCGCCAGTGCTCGGCGCTCTCGCTCCAGGCTTCAGCGTGCCAGGCAAGTTTTGCAAGCTGGCGGCGCGCCTCCAGGTAGGTGGCTCGCAGTTCATCGCGCCGGAGAGTGCACCAGTTGTTATAGAAGGGCCGCCCGTAATCGCCCCGGTAGAGCGCGACCAAGTTGAGAAAGGCTTCTCTGGCACCCGTCTCATCTTGCCGGGCTAAGGCTTGCTCAGCCTCAAGACGATAGCGTTGAAACGCTCTGACGTCGTAGAAGACCTGGTCTCCATAACAGGCGGCCAGGTCGAGGCTATATCCACCCGCGCGAAAGACGATGCAGGCTTCTCCCAGCACTTTGCGCAGGTGGTGCAGCGTGGAGTGGAAGGTCTGGTTGGTCTGCTCGTCGAATTCCGGCCACAGCGCCGTCAGAATAGACTCTTTGCTGGTGGGCTGGTCGCGCTCGAGCAGGAAGAAGAAGAGTTCCATGGTCCTGGCCATGCGCCAGCGCGTGATCGGCTGCTCATCGAGTAAGACGGCCGGCTCGCCGAAGGCCAGGATAGTGAGTTTGGGAGAGCCAGTCTCTGTCAAGGCAAGGTTGGAGGATGGTTGATCGTTTTTAGCCTGTGACTGAAGAGGTTCTTCCAGCCCCAGGAGATTTCGCAAGCTCGCAAGTTGCGGGTGCTGCTCTACAATAGGCAGCAGCGCCGGCAGCCACTGCAATTCGAGGAGCACGAGATGCGTATAATTGCCCGAGGAAGCAAGCAGGAGAGCCGCCTCTTCCAGCAGACGCACACTCTCCTCCGGCTGGTCGAGCGTAAGGTGGCAGGCTGCCAGGCGGAGCTTTGCCTGGAAGATCCCACGTTTCAAGTCTGTCGTGCGAAGCTGCGCTTCGATCTCCGCTAGGCGGGCACGGGCTTGTTGGTAACGCCCTTGAGCAAGGAGGATCATACCATAGGTCAGTTCGCGCCAGGCCCATTCATAGCCAACGGTCTGTTCGCTGCTCGCCTGACCCTCGATTTTTTCGACATAGTGCAGGGCGCTTGGAGGATCTCCCAGAAACAGGTGGATCAGGGCCAGATTCGAGAGCGCGGCGCTGACCAGGCTGCGATTGCCCCACTGATGGGCCAGCCCCAGCCCCTCTTCGGAGAAGCGAAACGCCTGCATATACGATCCCTGTTCCAAAGAGAGCGACCCCAGATTGACCAGCGCGTAGGCTTCGCCGCGTTGCGAATGGGGCACAGCCCGCGCCAGAGCAAGCGCACGCGAGAACGCCTCTTCTGCCTCGGCATAGGCTCCCTGGTTCTGGGCGAGGATGCCCTGGAGAATGAGATTATGCAGCTGCCCCTCGTGATCGTGCACCTGCTCACAGAGATGCAAGGCATGGGTGAGGTGATGTTCTGCCAGCGCAAAGTTCCCGATCAGGTAGTAGGTATTGGCCAGCGCGCTGTGGATGTCGATGGCCTGGCTGGGGGGCGGCTGGCTGGCCCAGATATGCAGGGCCTGCTGCAGGTGGGTAATGCCAGCGGAGAACTGGCCTTGCAGATTGCAGCAAATGCCCAGGCGCATTTCGGCTGCCGCTCGCAAGTCCTTCCGCTCGTCCGGCAGGTGCCCCAACGCGTGCTCACAAAGATCCTGGGCCTGGAGATATGCTCCCGCTTGGCAGAGTGCTTTGGCGCGCAGGATATCTATTTCAGCGCGTAGGACGCTCTTCTCAGGCGTGTCTAGAGAAGGGATAAGCGTTGTGGCTTTCTCTAAGAGTGGCAGGACAGAGCTCTGCTGACCATGGGCAAGCGCAATGGTAGCCTGGATCAGCAGAAGCAGGGGATGGCTCTCACGTGCTGCGTAGGGAAGCAGGCGCAGCCAGCGGGCCAGCGTTTCGAGCTTCCCCTGCTGCAAGAACTGCCTGGAGGCGTCGAGCAGGAGTTGCACCTGCAGATCGGTGGCGTCCACCTGTCCGGCGTGATACATGGCCTGCTCATACTGCTGGTCGGCGCACCAGAGTTCTGCCGCCCGGCGATGTAAGGCGCAAAAGCGCGCGGGCTCAGCCTGCCGCAATTGCTCGCTGAGCAGGTCGCGGATGACGGGATGACAGGTATAGACGACGTGGGAAGCGCTCTGGTGGGAAGTAACAAAGAGCCCGTGTCGCTCCAGGTGAGCCAGGTGTTCTGCCGCATCCGTTCTCTCAAGCAGGGTGTTGCACATGCCTGGCTCCATCTCTTGCAAAATCGAAGCGGCCTGGAGAAAGCCAGCGATCGCGGGATCTCGTCCAAAGACTTCCTTGGCGAGATACGCCACGAGGTTTTTGCGCAGGGGGAGTGTGGAAGACTCGCCGCGTGGCAGGGAGGAGCCCTCCTTCTCAGCAGATAGCTTCTCAGGCAGCAGGAAGCGCATATCCGCCAGGCGAGTGCCAAGCAAGATACCGGTGATCCAGCCATCGAAGGAGGTAGCCAGCTGCTCGGCTTCCTCGTCGGACAGCGTCGTCAGGCCGTGTAGCCTGGCCAGTTCGGCAATATCCTTGGCCGAAAAGCGCAGGGCCGCGCGATTGAGGCCGCCCATTTCATCGCGCACGAGCAACTGAGCAAAAGCGAGATCGGGCATGATCCGACTCTCGAGAACCAGCGTCGCCTGGGACGGCAGTTGCTTCAGCAAGGCGTTGACAAGCTCGGTCAGGCGCTCGCTCTCGTTAATCTCCTCATAATTGCAGAGGAAGAGGACGAAAGGCTCGGAGATTTCTGTGGCAAGAGCCGCACAGAGCGCGTCAAGAGCAGAGAAGCAAACCCCAGAGGTGGGGAGACCCTGTTTGCTGAACAGGTTGCCAAAGACGAGATCGAGATGCTGGCCGAAGGAAGGAAAAACACGGCGCAGGCTCGCCAGAAGAGTCTGGAGAAAGACCACCGGATCGGTATCGGCTCGATCTAAAAAATACCAGCAGCAGGCGAGAGAAGTTGAGCGCGCAAAGTCGGCCAGCAGAGTCGTTTTGCCATAACCTGCCGGGGCGCAGCACAGCACCAGCTTGTAATGGTGGCTGTTCCCATTTCCTCGGGGTTCATTCACGATCGCTTCTTGCAGGCGTTCTACCAGCGCCTGGCGATGAAGCATGATCTGTGGCAAGGCGGGAGCGTTAATTTTCCTGGAAAGAGAGGCGTCGTGCACTGGGAGAAGGACCCTCCTTTTTCCTGTAGAAAGAAGCGCTTCATCCTGACATACCGAAGAGTTTAGCCTTTCTCTTGAGAAGTAAGAAAATGTCAAATGATTCCCTTGATCCCCGTTTTCAAGTATACTATAGAAAATGTTCCATACAGGGGCACATTTTGGAACAAATGAAGAGTTTGCCAGGAGGAGGAAAAAGTTGACCACCAACAGCAACGAGTTGCCCTCCTTTGGAGCGCTGCTCAAAACCTTTCGCAAGCGCAGGCACCTTACCCAGCAGCAGCTGGCCGAGGCCATCGGGATGCAGCGGCATGCCATTGGCCGATGGGAGCAGGGAGACGTTCTCCCCGCGAGCAAAACGATGGTTCTCGAACTCGCTAAACACTTGTGCCTGGATGAGCAGGAAACCCGCTGGCTCCTGGAAGCCAGTTTGACCGTGCTCTCCCCGTATTGGCATGTTCCCTTTCCACGCAATCCGTTCTTTACTGGACGTGAAGAGATCCTGGAAGCGCTGCACACGCAGCTTGGTGTTGACCGGACAGTTGCTCTCACTCAATCCACTGCCCTGCATGGCCTGGGCGGCGTCGGCAAGACGCAGATCGCCCTGGAGTATGCCTACCGGCATGCCTTCGAGTATAACGCCGTCTTCTGGATCGAAGCAGAAACGAGCGAGAGTATTATCTCCGGCCTGTTAGCTGTCGCAGAGGTGCTTCAATTGCCTGGGCGAGACAATAAGGACCAGCAGCGTGTGATCGCGGCAGTGCAACGCTGGCTAACCACCCATAGTCAGTGGCTCTTCATCTGGGATAACGTGGAGGATCTGGACCTCTTGAATCGCTTCTTGCCGCCAACCCGTACGGGAGCACTTCTCATCACCACACGCTACCAGGCGCTCGGCACACTTGCACGAAGCACCGACCTGTTACCCATGGAGTTGGAGGAAGGGATGCTCTTCCTCCTGCGTCGAGCCAGGGTGCTGGACACAGAAGCCACGGGGGAGCAAGTGCATCAGCTTGCTATGAAGATGCCGTCCCAGTATGCGGCAGCGGTGGATATGGTCACAGCCCTTGGCGGGTTACCCTTAGCCCTCGATCAGGCAGGAGCCTATATCGAAGAAACGAAATGCGGTCTTTCTGGCTACCTGCTGCGCTATGAGCAGCAGCGTATGCGCTTGCTAGAACGTCGCGGCGGCCCGAGCAGTGATCACCCTAACTCCGTGACTGCCACCTTCCTTCTGGCCATAGAACAGGTGGAGCGCGAACAGCATGGAGCAGTGGATGTATTGCGTATGTGTGCCTTGCTGCACGCAGAAGCCATTCCTGAGGAATTGTTTATGGCAGGAGGTGCGTATCTGGGATCGGAGCTTGCAGCCCTGGCAGCCGATTCCTTCCAATTCGACCAGACCATCGCTTTCCTGGAAAACCTGTCGCTGGTACAGCGCCAGCCGGAAACTCGCACGCTTTCTCTCCATCGCCTGGTGCAGGTGGTGCTCAAGGAACACATGCCAGAGGCGATCCGGCGCCTGTGGGTCAGGCGCATGCTCCGTACGCTCAGCCAGCTCTTTCCCTCTGATGAGAAGACACAGGCCAATTACTGGCAGAGTTGTGAGCGACTGTTACCCCACGCTCTGGCGTGCCTGGCGCAGAGTGAACAGGAAGTTGGGGAGGAAGTCCTGTCCATCCCCTTGTTAAGCCATGTGGCGACCTATCTCTCGGACTGTTCTCGCTACGCTGAGGCGGAAGCTCTTTTCCAGCGGGCAATCCGTCGAGGAGAGCAAGTCCTGGGTGTTGATCATCCCCAGGTAGGCGAAGCGATCTGCGGACTGGCCACTCTCTCTTGGCGGCAGGGGAAGTACGGGGAGGCGGAGCCGCTTTTCCAGCGGGCGATCCACCTGGGAGAGCAGGCGCTGGGCGTTGATCATCCCCAGGTAGGCGAAGCCCTTTACAAACTGGCCAGTCTCTACAGAGATCGGGGGAAGTACGGGGAGGCGGAGCCGCTTTTCCAGCGGGCGATCCACCTGGGAGAGCAGATGCTGGGCGTTGATCATCCCCAGGTAGCCACTGCACTCCACGGGCTCGCGATACTCTATGCTGAACAAGGGAAATATGCAGAGGCGGAGCCACTCCATCAGAGAGCGCTCCATATCCGAGAGCGGGCTCTGGGCGCTGAACACCCTCAGGTCGCTGCGGTGCTCCACAACTTGGCGGTAGACTACAGTGAGCAGGGCAGGTATGAGGAAGCCCAGTCCCTCTTTCAACGCGTCCTCCAGATTTGGGAACAGACATTGGGGCCGGAACATCCTCGGGTAGCCCATCCCCTCGAGGGATTGGCAGAAATCGCCAAGGAGCAGGGCAGGTATGAGGAAGCCCAGTCCCTCTTTCAACGAGTCTTACAGATTTGGGAACAGATATTGGGGCCGGAACATCCTCGGGTAGCCGAAGCTCTGCAAGGACAGGCAAATCTCTTCCTGGCGCAGGGACAGGACGAGCAGGCCAGGCCGTTATTGCTGCGTGCCTTGCAGACACGCGAACGTTCCCTGGGTCCGAATCATCCTAAGATAGCGGAACCACTCCGTGACCTGGCCATCTTGGAGCAGAGGCAGGGCAAGTTGAGCGAGGCGATTTCCCTGGCCGAACGTGCCCTGCTGATCTGCTCCCAGGCGCTAGGAGACGCCCACCCTCAGACGACCGCTCTCCAAACGCTCTACGCCCGGCTTATCCAGGAACAGGCTCCACCAGTACCTTCGCCAGAGGCTGACCCGCACATGCGCAAGAAACACGAGCAACCAACCAGGCACACCATGAGCGTCGCGGTGCGAGGAGCAACAGAGCAGCTCGCCTACACTCGCACAGTGAGGATGCGCGAAGTCACCTTTACCTGTATGATCTGTGGGCAAACCGTGACGCAACTCCACTATCCGAGCGGGCGGCTCAAATATTGCTCGGAGGAGTGCAGAGCGGTTGGAGCGACCCAGAGAGAGGAGATCCGTGTCGCCAGGCAGCGTGAGAAGCGCCGGAGTGCGCGTTCAATACGGCTACGACCCCAATAGGAAGAGAACGTGTGACGACAACGTGCAGGTTATTGTCACAGGAATCCTTGAATTGCTCAAATCGTGGTGGCCAAGCCATAGTTTGCTGTCAACATTGATATTCCCCTGAAAAAGGAAGCTATGCAAAGGATCGCAGAGGGTATAAAAGTCCTGAACTGAGAAGCAGAGTGCTGTCAGTTTATTCTGGTTCAGATCTCTAGCTCACAGAAGGGTCAAGCGGTTGGAGAGGTTGGCGTTAAAGTGACCTCATAGCCAAGCTTCTCTAAACGGTGAACGAGCCGCTTCTGGACCGCTTGCCGGTCATAGTTGTCGAAGTAGTTGCCTCCCAGTTCCTGATAGGCTTTCTCATCTGCTAACACATGATAGACTATCACCAATAAGGTGTGTCCGACCGCAATGGTCGCCTTCTTTCCTCCCCGCCGGAGCACGAGGCGGTGGTACTGAGCAGCAAGGTAGGAGTCCTTACAATGCGTAGCCGCATGTGCCGCTTCTACCAGGGCCGTTCGTAACCAGGGGTCGCCTTTGCGCGTTTTGCCACTGAGCCGTTTCCCGGCGCTTTCCCGGTTGCCAGGGCACATCCCCGCGAAGGCGGGCAAGGTGTCGGGCACTGGGGAAGCGCCGCATATCGGGGCCAATTTCCGCCAGGATCACTTCCGCCAGGCGTCGTTTGATGCCGGGTATCGTCTCCAGTCGCTTCAGTTGCGCTTCATACGGGCGCAGCCGTTGGGCAATGTCAGTGCTCAGACGCTCGATCTCTTCATCAAGCGCGTCAATGTGCGCTGAGCCTCCCCCACTTTGATAGAGTCCCCAAAGCTGAGATATACTCTCACCAGATCAGAAAGGGGATCATCGATGGGAAAGATCCAAAAAGTCTACACGAAAGAATTCAAAGAGGAAGCCGTGCGGCTCGCCCAAACGTCAGGCAAGTCCATCGTGCAGGTGGCCCGCGAACTGGGCATCTCCGACACCTCCATTCACTGACGTTTCTCAGAATACTTTTCTGGAGGATTTCTTCAAGCAGCCTAAGAAGCGACATCATTGATGAATGGTGCTGTTTCTGTTTCTCGCATAACTTTTCCATGCTGTGTTTGGCATTTTGTTTTTTGGCAAACGGCACCGTATGACTGTTTTTTTCTCGCATAACTTTTCGTTTCAGGTGAGCACAAGACCACCAGCGGTGGCGAAGTCAAAAACGACGCTTGCTCTCAGCTTGAACTTACCTGGACCAATCTGAACGGGCCGGAACGTCCCCCCGGACACCTACGGATCAGAAGGTTTCCGCGGCCAAGTACTCCATTTCTCGTTCGTGATCTGACGGTTGGTCATGCGGCGAGTGCGTTGCGTCACCGGAGCTCGCAGATGTAGGACATGGCTTGCTTGCCGTTGAGCGTGAGCTCACCGACGGCGACGAATCCGTTGTGTTCAAGCACCTTGCGCGAGGCTGGATTGTCCAGCGTGACCCTCGCGCGCAGCCTGCTGAGTCCGTACTCTGTGGCGGCGAGCTCGCGCACCTTGCGCACCGCCGCTGTGGCCAGTCCCTGCCCTGCGGCCTTCTGCGCGATCCGGTATCCCAGCTCCGCCGACCCGTCTGCCACTTCGGTCAGGTTCACCCGCCCCACCACCTCGCCGCCCTCGGCCACCAGCAGGTGGAAGTAATCCGTCCCGGCGGCCTGCCAC
>Ga0137387_10001436_pt1 | contig 11790 bp, 10 predicted proteins | sample SagtaG_3_FD_104909 | JGI IMG/M metagenome (GOLD analysis project Ga0137387, IMG submission 104909) | Vadose zone soil microbial communities from Angelo Coast Range Reserve, California, USA - Sage2_R_115_16 metaG | ecosystem: Environmental > Terrestrial > Soil > Vadose zone > Saprolite | place...
CGCTGTATGCGGCGCTGACAAAGGCGTTCACCTCCTCGCGCTCGAGCCCGGCGTTCTTTGCACCCTGATACCATGCTACCGGATCTGGGAATTGCAGCAGGTTCATGGCTTCGCGGCTGGCGCCGTGGTCTGTGCTGGGGCCGGTGCCGACAGCGGCGACTTCATGTAGTAGCCAATCACGAAGGTCAGCACAGTTCCCCAGCTCGCGTACTTCGGGTGCGCGGTGATCCAGGCGGCAATCGTAGTGGCGAACTGGGCGTAAAAGGCGAGGCCAAAGGCGAGGATGGCTGGCGAGTGAGCTTTCAGTACCGCGATAGCTTTGTTCATGGTTTCCTCCATTAACTCAGGTGAAAATACTGTCAGCTGGCGGATGTACAAACTGAAAATGTCCAGGGTCGGCAACCGGGAAATGCACTCCACAGTGCAGGCCCAAAGATTCGCCTATTTCGATCAGTTTGGCCCAATGCGGATGGCTTGTTCCAGCATCGCCATTCCAGCCCCAAAACTTCAGTGCCATGCAGGCTCGCGGAACGATATCAATGGCTTCGCTCTTCATCTCCGGTAATTGCGGCAAGTGTTTTGATCTCTTTGTCCAAGAAACACCTTGAGTGAGCTTCACGTCCTGCTCTTCAGGCGTGCGGCCCGTATCTTCGATAATAGGGTCAAGCCCTGCTTCTGTCGCCAACTTCAGGAGCTGTTCGACCAGCGGAACCATGTAACTTGCGAGTTCATCAATGGACTTGCCCATTATCTTCCTCGGGAGCGTGGTTTGAATGGTCTGTTTCTTTTTTCTAGATTGTGGCAAGGACGGCAAAGCCATACCACATCAAGCCAAAACTCTTTTGCGTAACCCCTGTGATGATGGCCTTCGATACGGCATCCAGTCGCCAAACACTTTTCACAACTCTCTGGTTTAGTAATTTTCCCGTACCTGACAGCACCGTTGAGTGCCCAATGCGCACGGGCCTTTTCTCTATTTGCAGTTACCCAATTCTGATAGGCAAGCCGGGCCTTTTCCGGCGTTTTCTTTTTCCAAGTCTGCCCATGAAGGTAATAAGAACGTCGTCCTATTTCTCGGGCTCGTTCAAGATGCCTGAGACGGTAAGCTAGAGAATATCCAACCTGCTTTAGTCGCCGTGTTTCAGGGTCTTTGTATGGCATGACTCAAATAATACACCAGTTTCTGTGCGGGATTCAGGCACTGGCCGCTCCCTCGTCAAGAGGCGTTTCCGCCCTGCGGATGAGTTCGGCAATGTCAAAGAGCGCTTTAGTTTCTCGCTCCTTCAAATCATGCAGGGATTTCTCGCGCAGCGCTACGCCAATAACCTTGCCGGCCGACACTTCGGTTTTTTGCGCTTGGATTTCAGCCAGGTCAAGGAATGGTTGGATCATGCTTCCGAGTTCCGCCAAAGTGAAATGCTTCTCTTCTTTGCCCTGTGCACGGACTCGTGCATTGTAGGCCGAATTCTTCTCAATAAACGTCAGTAGCATGGCCGCTGCCCGTTCTGCGTTCGTCTTTGCGTCCCTGAGTTTGCTCATTGGTTCGCAGCTCCATTTTTGGATTTTACCTGGCTGGGAGTCCCAGCTTTACCTGCAGGAATGGCAATAAAATCTCCCACACCCTCAAGATCAACCAAGCAACAGCGCCTCCCATTGCAAGCAGAAGAATCCATCCGGCATACATCGTGCGGTTCATCGCCTTGATTGATGTTTTCAGCTCCAGCACCTGCGTCTCGACAAGCTTTTCCAGCGTGCGTATATCCTCGCGCTGCTCCATGTAGTGGCGGTCCAGTGTTTCGCACAACTGAGATTGCTTGCCAAGTTCGCCGCGCATGTCGAAGACGGCTTTAGCTACTAATCCGAAATTGTCCGGTGTCGGCACGCTGGGTTTGGGCTCAGGCTTGGGCTTGTCGTTGGGCATCATTGACCATAACAGGTGTAATTTACTTTGTATGTGCTCGTCGCCGTCAAATTCGTTCCAGCATTGTTGATGTTGAACGATGCCGCTGTCGTCGTGTTGGTGATGAAAATGGGAGCCACGGCCCCGATAGCCCAAGTGCCAGTCCCGCTCAAGTAGTTCGCGGAGCAGTTCGTGCTGTTCGTTCCATACGTTCTGCTGAAATTGAAAGAAACTAATCCTACGGCGGTCGTTGTTCCTGCTGCTGTAATTGTGATGCGGCCTGCCGCATCGGTAGAGCCGGTATCAAAAGCACACGTACTTGTTCCATTTCCCGTTATCGTGCAACTGGTTGGAACCACGCCGTTCACCACTTGCTGGCCGCCGAGCTGCGTTTGCGCGGTAGGCGCCAATGGAAATACTGGAGTAACACCCCCAGAAAAACCGCACGTAGTAAGGATATTCGCAGCGGTGCAAGGAGTCAGAACGCCCGCGACTTGATTGAAAAACAGATTCCCGCCGAGGTCGAAAAACTTCGATGTGCTTGGTCCAGCGATGGCAGCGCTCGCGTTGTTCCCCGAGAAATTGGAGCCTGTAGCATAGACCTGGGCGTTGCCACTCAATACCAGCGAACTGGAATTCCCTGTATCGGTGTTGTAGGTGTAGAGAGAACTATCAGTCAAGTAGAACGAGGAGGTCGTATCCACACTTACTGAACTTCCGCCGCCGCCTGGATTCAGCAGTTCACACCCCAGGCAGTTCACTGTAGAATTCACGATCTGGAATGCAGAAACTCCGTTCGACCCGCCCTCGTCATTCTGGTATCCGTGCAGAACGAAGTGCGGGCCTATTGCCGTGCGCTGCCCGGAATTCGACACATAGAAGTTGATGCTATGGTTGGAACAAAACGAGCTGAAAATGTCAACGGCAACGTTATTGAAAAAGCATCCAATGCTGGCGTCGCTAGCGGAAGCAGTTTGAACTTGCAAATTATCTATCCGGTTCAACCCGCTTGTAGCTATCAAACCAAAAGCAGAGACCTGCCCCCCGACGGAACTGCCCCATTCGTAGATACCGATGTCGTGAATCCAGGCCTTCCCGGAGGCATTCATTCCGAATAACGGTTGCCCTGCCTGCATGTTGGTGTTAGTAAAGGTCATTCCCCAAATGTTGAGGTAGCCAAATTCGGCGTGCTCGCTTTGATACGCGCCGATCAGCCCGCCAAGTCCAGCGTTTGCATTTGGCACAAAGCACGGAGCAACATAGATATCAGTGCCCGGCTCACCGACCATAGATACAGCTTCAACGTTGTTACCGCTGACATGATTGATGTCGTAGTAGATTCCTCCACATACGACATATCCGCCTCTGGGAATGATGACTCGTCCAGGATGCACGAGCGTTGGAGAGTTGTAGCCCGGGTTAAAACCTTTGCCCGTGCCGGAATCGGCGGCAGTGTAAGCAGCGAGAATAGCCGTATGATCCTGCTGGGTGTACCATACGCAATTACCGACACCAGTCTGGTTCGCGGTGGATGGGCTTACGGAGATAGAGTTCGCAGCGTTGAATGCGGTGATCGTAACCTGGGCGGTCTGCGATCCCGCGGAGCCAAACTCGGATGTCCCGTTTACGGATGCCTGAAACTTCTTACCGACATCGCCAGCAATCCAAGGACTATCCGTGCTCGTCACCGTGCTGAGAGTATTCGTGAAGGAGCAATTCCGCGATGACTTGGCATCTCCCACCGCGCCGTAGTTTCGGACGTTGTAAGCAGGCCCTTGTTGCTGGTTAGCCGGGATGGGCGAGTTAGGGGAAACGCCGCCGCCTGCTCCAAAGTTTTGGCCTTGGGACCTCGCTATCGGGATGAAAACTAGCGACAGGGTTGCTATGGTGATAATATGGCGGCTGAGCTGCACCAGTCCTTGTGAGGAGGACCGATGGCAAGATTCACCGCGCAACCAAGATGCGCAGTCACTCAGCCGCTTGACGAAGCCTACCGCTTTATCGCTCTTACTCAAAATCAAGTTGCGATAGTTGACGCTGAGGACTTCGAGCGCCTTTCTCAGTGGGCTTGGCATGCCGCTTGGCGTAAGACCACGAAGAGCTTCTACGCAATGACAACGATCAAAAATAGACGGATTGGGATGCATAGGCTTATCCTCGGAGACAAAGAAGCGGACCACATCAACCACAATACCTTGGACTACCGAAAAGAGAATTTGCGGCAATGCACGCGAGCGCAAAACGTTCGCAGTCAAAGGATGCGCTGCACGAATACGAGTGGATTCCGCGGTGTATCGTGGGCCAAAAATGAAAAGAAGTGGGTTGCGAAGATAAAGCAGAATTACAAACAAATTTCTCTTGGCTACTACCATTCTGTGCAAGACGCAGCCCGTGCCTATGACGAGGCCGCAAAGAAGTACCACAGAGAGTTCGCTCATCTGAATTTTCCCTAGTCTACCGTATCCGCAATCATTTGCCGGTCAGTGTCCGTGTTGCTCGCGCTGCCCGCGCTGAACGCTACGGTATGCTGCAAGAAAAGCTGTGCTGTCGAGTCAATCGTTCCAACGGTTGCCGTATTATTGTCGGCAAAGACCGATTCGGCTGCCGTGGCTAGCACCGATAGGTCAATCGTCAGATTACCATGTGCCTCAAAAGCTGCTGAGGCCCCTGCCGTCTGCGTCGAGGCGTTCAACGTTACGTTGTAGGGGTCGTTGGTAACTTGAATTGCTCCTAATGCGGTAGTTACCCAGGTCGCAAGCGTAATGACTGTGCCGCTGCCGCAGCCCGAGACGGTGCAGAATTTCAGCTTGTGCGTGAGCACGGCGGTTGAGCCTGCTGGCGTCGAATACACCCCAGCAAGCTGAATCAGGAGCGTGCGCGAGATGGAATTCAGTGCCCCTGCCGTGATCGTAATGGCCATCAGGTTTTGGTCGCCGGTCGTGTTGGCGCTGACGGTGACAGGAGTGACGTTGGTGGAGGTGAAAAGTCCTGCTACTGAAACTCCATTGACCTGCAAGCCGCCAGTGAAATTGTTCAGGGCGGTCCACGTTTGCGCTGTACCAAGAAACGGAACCGTACCACTAGCATTGGGAAAAGTAGCGGAGCCGCCGCCGCTACCAGCAGTTGGGAGGAGATTGTACGGACCGGTGGAAGTTCCGAGTCCCAACTTTTGAAAATTCTTGTACGTGCCACGTGCTCCTGTTGAAATTTCCGAACAGTTGCCGCTGGTAGAGAAAGTGGGGCAGGGAGTGAGAACCGTAGGGCTGCTATTGATTACCTCGATGTCGTACGTTCCGCTGAGAGAAAACAGCGTCGTAAAAGTTTTGCCGAGAGAACTTATGTTGAGCCCATGGATGTACCAGTTGCCGGTTCCGCTGATCCAGGGCGATGCGCAGTTGCTGGTAGCATTATCCTCAAGCATGGTCCCGCCCAGGATAATGGCTTGCCCTCCGCTGTTCGTCCAGCGCACGCAGTTTGTTGTGGCGATATCCTCTGAATGCATTCCCGACATCGTGACGACGCTGCCGATCTGCACAACGTCCGCCGTAGTGCTGCCGTCAAGATGCGGGCCGAAGAATTTGGCGTCGAATGCATTCGTAAGTGACAAAGAAGTCCCACATTGCAAGCAGCCACCGCCAAACCAGTTAAATCCCTCGTTTGCCTGCGCGTAGTTCAGTCCCGTTCCACAGTAGGTCATCCAAACTTGGTCGTATTCCATGCCCCAACTAGTGCCATTGTTGACGGTAATGCAATTTTGAAACCCTGATACCTTGATGTTTCTGAATAACCCAGCCTGCATTCCGCCGTTTCCAGCCGTGCCGACACTGAAAGCCGTGGCTGTTCCTCCGCATCCTGCTGCCGTCTGGCAGTTATTGTTCAAAATAGCTATATCCTCGAATCCCGCACCGGGTGCTTGCCCGCCTCCCGCCAAAGGTGTCCAGTCCACTGTGATCGCCGCTCCGCTTGTGGGAGTGTAGTTGATGGTCGTTCCGCCATCCGGACATGTATTGGTCCCTGCACTCGCTCCAAATCCTTTGAAGATGGCATAGACGTTTACCCTCGTGAACGAGACGGTGGAAGTAGCCGTCCAGCAGCCACCATTAGGATTCGGGTCTACCCAAACCAAATTGGAAGCTGGCGAAGTGGGAAGCGCGGCGTAGACATTCCCCATTTTCGCAATGATGTCCGCACCAGGAAACCAGATAGCTCTTTGTGGCCCCGATTGCGTTCCCAGAACAATGGTTCCCGTCCCGCAAAAAATCTGTATCGGCGGGGCGATTATCGGACCATTAATGGTCAGAGTTCCGCTGTTGTTCAAGCAGGATGGGCCGTCAAACTTAAGCGTGACTCCAGCCGGAATAGTGGCAGTCGTGAAGCTAGGCATTGCGAACATCGGAATTTCGATAACCCCGGATGTTCCCGCACAGATAATAGCTGCAGCAAGCGTGGCGTTCGCTGTGCCATCTACAATGCAATTCCCGTTCCACTTTCCAACTGTCTGTGGTCCTGTGAAGGCGCAAGCACCGGTAAGAGGGCAAGCCAAAGTCAGCGGCTGCAAACTGCTGCCGATCGTGCTGCCTGAGTACTCAACCTGATAATTCCCAGCAGCGACGAAAAAGCCTACGTTGCCGGTCCCTGAGCTGGTCAATCCTGGCTGAGCAATCGAAACCGTTCCGGCAGCATCGCTGAAGATTGACGCCAACGGTGCGCATGGCGTCGAGCCAGTCCCAAGCTGGAATACGCTACCGTTAGTCGCAGCGCTGGCATTCGCGTGCGTCAGCGGAAATATGATCGTCGTCGCGCTTACAGCGGTGATTGTTACGGTCGAGGTGAACGGCGCCAGAGTCCCTGAATTGAAGTAGGTATCCCCGCCAGTGAAGCCAGAAACTACGATTGACTGGTTGGCGACAAAGCCCGCGGTGATCGGGTTCGAGGCCATTGTAAGAATGGCAGCGTTTCCCGTCACCTGCGCTGCGGTAGTTATGAGCCCCGGGGAATTACAGACCGACACGTTCACCGAAACCGGCAGGCCGGATGGTGAAAGCGTAATGGTGTCGAACCTCGAAAGTTGACCGAATGCCAGCGATGGCCAGAGCAACGCGGCCAGTGTCAAGAGAATTCTGCAGCGACTCATCTTTTTTTTGTAACCTTTCGAAACACCTTGGGTAGTTTTGTTACATACGTACTTCTAGTACGAGGAAAACTTTCCTCTTTTAGAATCAACGAATGTAACAAAAAGTTACATCGAATAGGTGTGATGGGTAAAAAACTCCCCTCGCCTGTTGAAAACTTTGGCAAAACCCGTGCTAAAAGCACTTTCATGGTTCTTTGAGGGAAAAATTCCTTCTTCTCTCTTGATTTTCTCTTACTGTTTCAATCCTCCAAGACCTTTATGACCTCTCCTCTGTTCGGCTAGCTTCGGTCCAGCGTACTCCTCAATTTCAGCATCGGGGATACGCTTAGGAATCGAAACACGATAGCCATCCTTCGAAATAGCCCAGCGAGTACCGTTTACATCGGTTTCTGTTGTTATTCCAACACTTACGGGGCCGCGTAGAGGCGTAACTGGCTCGCGGTTAACTCGAATTGGCGGTGGTTCAGCTGGATTCTGAGGCAGCGGCACTCGGCCATAGTCAATCGGCCTTGGAGAGCCAGTTCTTGCGATTCGGCGGCGTACCAGTTCGTCGGCAGCGGCCTTATCTCCGAACCTAGCCAATTCCTGTAAGCGTTCGGCAGTAGCTTGGGCGGCTGACCCTGCGTTTTTCACCGCTTCAGGGTCTATTGTTTCGCCTGGAAGGATGATACTTCGCCCGAGGCCGCCGACTGTGCGTGGTCCTGAGAATGGTCTCGGGCTGCCTTGCGGGAGTCCACCGCGTCTGTTCCTGGCCGCCGCGTCTTGCTCTATAAATTGTTCATTTGCAGCAAGTTCCTTCTGGCGCGCGTCCTCTAGTGCTTTCAGCGCTTTTGCGTGTTTTGCGTCAAGAGAATCCTGCTCTTTTTGACGGTCTACCAAGTCTTGAGCATGTTGATCGTGGGCGTCTTTAGCTTCTTTGGCAGCCTTTTCAGCCGCTTTGTCAAGGGCATCCTGCTCTTTCCCTCGGCGCATGAGGTCTTCGGCTGGCTTGTCCCTAGCGTCTTGAGCTTCTCTAATCGCGCGCTTTTCCTCTCTGTCTAGAGCGTCTTGTTCCTTTTGGCGGCGCATGAGGTCTTCGGCATGCTGATTTCTGGCGTCCTCGGCCTCCTTGGCCGCCTTGTCTACTTCGCGCTGCAATCTCGTTTGTTCGACTTTTGCGGCTCTTGCTCGTTGCGTGTTTTCTTTTGCGGCCGCTTCCTGAGCTTCCGTGAGCGTCTTAGTCTGCGCAAATTCTTCTCTGGCGGCTATTCGAGATGTGGGCTCGGGGAATGCCTTCTCTAGCAGCGCTGGCCCTGCAAGACCGCCTGAGGTAGCGCCGATACCGGCACCTGCATAGGTTCCTCCTGGCCCAAGAGTTGAACCAAGACCCGCGCCAGCCGCTCCCCCAAGAGCTGCACCTCCGCCGCGAGAAAGGGCTTCACTTCCCTTGGTCATTATCCCGGTAGCAGGATCGTGAATAGCCCCGCCGATGCCTTCACGTACTCTCCCAGCCAAGCGAAGGCTGGGCTTAAGTAGACCGGTTGTAGCTTCTGCGCCTTCAACTTGTCCGATAGTCCCAGCAGCTTCCCCAACCCCGCCAGCTACCGCGCGCGGATCATTGCGCTTGACGCCTTGGTAGACGTCCGCGCCAGCGCTCTCTGCGCTGCCTGCTATACCTTCAAGGCCGCGCGCACCGAGATGAAATGGGAAGAGTAGGCGAGCGGTCGTAGTTTGCCCAGGCGAAAGGGGAGTTGATATTCCGCGTCGTCCGCCCACGGTCGGTTGTTCCCATTCATTCGCAATAAACCGTCCTGCGCTTTTTGGGATATTCGCAAAAGTCCCGAGTGTCGAGTCGGCCAATTCGCCGTGTTCTCCAAGTCCACCGATTGCCCCTAGGAATCTTTTGGCTGCTGTACGAGTGGGCGTTTCGTTTGCGTTCAGGACTGGTCCCTTTGGACGATTCTGGTAAGAACCGGCAGGTAAGGCACCTTCATGCGCGGGGGGTGTTGTCGGTCCGCCAATCGGATTGCCGTGCTCGTCCCATTCCATCACACCCGCGGCTTGCGGTTTGATGGGATTCCCTTTCTCGTCCCACTCGGTTACGGCTTGGGCGTCGTCGGCATCTGCCATCTGCGTGTCTCGTGATTAAACTTAGCGCCTTCGGGAACACCTGGGGGCCGCGGAGGATCGGCTTGACCGATTCGGGGATTTACATATCCCGCCGTCTTCTGAATTGCTCGAATAGAAGCAATCAAGGCATCGGCATCCTTGGGGATTCCACCAATGATCTTCATGAACTCATGCAGTGCATCCTGGCCTTTGAATCCATGCATTGCTGGCTGAAGAGCTGCGTATGAAGCAATCTCAGTCGCCACTCCAGAAAGTTCTTTGTCTGCAAGAGGCGTATTTAGGAAGGCACTTTTGAGGATTGCTTCGACGTTCCCGATTTTTTCTTTGTGTGCCTCGATTGTTTTTATAAGTCCGTCAGAGGCACGGTCAATAACGCTGGCTTGCGAAGCACGGCCTTGGGCGGCAAGACCTGGCTTCGGTGGAATGGCTCCCCCAGGTGCAACTTGTTCGGTCATACCTGAGATTTCGCCAACGTGAACCATGTGACCTGTTTTTGGATTGACCCATCCGACTGTTCCGCCATTTTCATCGTTCACAGGCGAATAGTTCCCTGGTTCGGTGCGTGGCGGTGCAGGGCCTATATCCTTCCAGTTGCCATCTGGCTGGCGCTCAAATGTTCTATCGCCCATAACGCGGATTGGCTGCCTCTGGGTCTGCGTTTTCATCTGGGCGATTTTCTCACCGCTGGCCTCTTTTCTGGTGGCGATTTTTTCTTGACTCCCTTCCTTCTGCGTTGCAATCTTCTCAGCGCTACCGGTTTTCGTACCAGTCGTGTCCCGCGCGGTCTGCCCGGCCAGGATCTGGCGTTCGATTCCAGCAGCGTCTTTCTTCTGCACGTAGATTGGTTCATCCTGCCAGGGCACTTTCACCGGAACCATGTCAAACTGCTTGATTCTGGCTTCTTCGGCAGCGGACTTCAGCGGTGCTGCTGCACGTTTTTCCTCTTCATTTGCGGCGCCTGCAGCCTGTCCCAAGCGTGACTGATAGCCAAGCGTTCCGAGTCCAGTACCCTCTTCAATCGCGCGCCCTGGCACTGTCGCCCTGCCAAGAACGTCTAGTGCTCGCCTCCAGCCGTGATACTCGGGCGGCCCTTGGCGAAGCATTGCTTGTTCGCGCATGCCTGCGGGACCTGGCTGCCGGATTGGTGGCGGCTCGCTTGGCATCGCCATACTTCGCGCTGGCAGGCTCGCTGGCTGTCTAACTGGCGGTGGCACGTCACCTTGGTCAGGGCCAAGCCCGATAGGTCCTGCAGGCGGCGCTGCTGAGCCTGTCATGGCCATGCCGAGAAGCCTGCGGCGTTCCGGGTCGTCTAGGCCAACATCGTCATCAAGTTCGGTGTCAAACGCCATTATCAGTTACCTTGCCCAAACACGGTATCTGCTGGGCCGCCCTTGCCCAGCATGGTGTTCATCCAGGCCATGCCGAGTTCATCGCCGCTCTTCCCTGCAGCCCTGGCTTCCAAAAACTTGGGCCCTAGGCCGTACATTGATTCCATCGCTCCGGTATTCGTTCCGAAAAGTCCCTGCTCGCCGCTGAGTGCAAACTTTCGGTTAGCGCTGCGCTCGTTCGCGTTTGCCATTTCGATATTCGCGGCTTCGTTGCCCATCGAGACGCCTTTATCCCTGGCAAGCTGCGATTCTTCGGCGCCGACTCCCGCGGCATTCCCCGTTCTTGCAGCGCGGTTCTCTCCCATCCAGCCTGCCGTATCTGCCGCAGCTGCTACTCCACCCATGCCAGATGTTCGCATGGCGTTCAATTCTTCGGGGCGATATCCTTCGTTCATCATTCCTTCATACGAGGGAATCAGCTTCGATTCAAGGGCGTTGGCCTGCGTTCCTTCAGCGCCAGCGACTTGATTTGTCATTCGTCGGTTGGCATCACTCGCACCCGCTTGGCCGCGCGCCGTATAGTTACCCGCCCTTCTTTTTCATCACTCAATCCTCCGCGAATAGCTAACCCATGCTTCGCGTTTCCAGCCAAGTCGAAGGAGCAGCCCACCAAACTTCGGCTCAATTTCTGGAGCTAGCCAGCAATGCACGTCTGAAAGGCCAGCGCGTTTTGCCGTGCCCATGCACTCTTTCGTCAGCGCTAGAATCCTGCCGATGGTTTCACGTTTCGGCGCGCGAGGGTCAAAAATTAGGAATGTCTCAGCGGTTTTGCGAAGGAACAGAGCCATCTCAGGGCCAGTGCCGTTCTCTACGACTGCGCGGACAAGGAATTCAGATCTTCGCCAATCCGGTATTTCGTAAGGAAGTCCCTGAGCAGCGTGCAGACTTTTGATGGCCTCGGAATCACTGTCAAGAAATGGCCTTATCCTGAGCATTTACCCTGGCGGCACACCTGGGGTTATGAAACTTGGCGCTGGCGTCTTGTTGCCAGCGGCAGGGGCAACGTTGGCGTTTATGTAGGTCTGAACCTTGGCGAGCGCTTCACCGGTCTTCACGTCAGCCTTGGTTATAGCGTCCAGGTTGGGTATCGAGATTTTAGGTGTTGGCAATGACTACTCCGCAAAACACGGCTTTGGCATTGGGATGATTCTCCAAGAAAACGTCTTTGTGCATCTTGCAGAAAAAATGGATTTCTTTCGTCTCTTCGTCTTCGACTTTCCACTGCGCCCAAAAAAGGCACTCGTCACAAGACTTCACGC
>Ga0137387_10001438_pt1 | contig 11787 bp, 10 predicted proteins | sample SagtaG_3_FD_104909 | JGI IMG/M metagenome (GOLD analysis project Ga0137387, IMG submission 104909) | Vadose zone soil microbial communities from Angelo Coast Range Reserve, California, USA - Sage2_R_115_16 metaG | ecosystem: Environmental > Terrestrial > Soil > Vadose zone > Saprolite | place...
ACAAGTGCTTTCGCACTCACAGCTTTGCCGTAAAGCCTTCGGTTTGCCCTGTTGTCGGGTCGTAGCGTGGAGCCTTCAACCGACACGCCAGCAAAGAGTCCGCGAGCGCGTGAGTACGAAATTATGTCCGCACGTAGGAATGCATCCGTTGCGACAGTTCGTTCGCGTCCAACGATCCCTGCTGCCACCGACGCAGTAGCGCCGAGCTTCACTTTACTCTTGAGAATGCTGCTCGCGGCGCGTTGATTCATCAGGAAAAAACGAAGTCCGTGGCTTGCCCGCCGGCCTGAAAACCAAAGCTGCCACCCCCCAGCGCGATCATTGACGGCGCCCCCCGCGGCCCTTGAAAGTTGGTCCCTCCGCGGCAAGTCATCACTCCACGCCCGTAGCTTCCGCCAACTCCAACGGCGAACTTCAGGGTTGAAGGCACTACGATCACGCATTCTGCCTTCTGTAGCAACGACGCGGGAATCCCACTCCGCAGCTGCAGGACTTCCCTCACCACCGTGCCAGAATTTGCGACTCGGTCGTGCTCTTTGCTTTGCGCCGAGATTGTGGCCGCAGTAACCGCGATGCCCGACCCGCCATCATTCGTCACTCCGTAGAACGTTGCCGCCACATGGTAGCTGCCGGCGGAACTTCCAGTCGTATAAAAGCCATTTGCCGATACCGAACCGCAGACCGGACTCGGAGTGCAGTCCCATGTCGCTATCGGAGTTAGATCTAGGCTCGTGCCATCACTCCAATAGCCCGTGGCTGTCATCTGCAGTGTGGTGGACGTCTTGATCGTATAACCTGCGTCTGTTTTGATCGCGTAACCTGCTGCCGTGACGCAGACGGCGGTGTCGCAAGGTCCTTTGCCCGTTAACCCTGCTGGCGTGATCATGAAAGCAGTCGCTGCGATCCCCCCCTTGCATCCGTTACCGTCACGGTGGCCTGCACGCCAGTTGTCCCTGTGGGCGTCCCATTGATCAAGCCACCTCCCAAACCAATGGACATCGACATGCCAGTTGGGAAGCCTCCAGTAAACCCATAGCTGTACGGTTGCATACCCCCCTTCGGTGTGACTTGGCACTGCACGCCGATGTTCTCCTTAACTTGAGAGATGCAAGGCGGAGCGTACACGCTGAGGGGATTCGACTCAATCCTCGAACCACCACCACTATTTTGGCCAAAGCAAGCCGCGGGGATCCATAGAAGCCAAAATAGCTTCAGCCGACGGGATTGACGCCATGTCATGGTGCACCTCCCAACCCTCCTGGAGCAGTCCAAACCGTCCGACTCGGGAAAGAAATCGCAAAGATTAGATCCGAGTCAGACTAAGTTCGCTCGGCGTGCGGGGGAACTGTCAAAAGCGACAGGATTGACGCCACGCTCATCGCCTTAGTTCGAGCAGCGCTCTTTTAACCCGAGGTCTTCTACCGCCCAACCCGTCTCTAAACGGTATGCGAAATTGGTAATTGGTGACTTCTTTTCGCAGATTCGCGTTGGTGACGTAGGGATTCAGGCTAGAAATCCTTGCCTGTCATTCTTGACAGGTTCTGCCAGTTTCATTCTCTGCCCTAATCCCCTGTGACTCCGCCGAGAGCGGATTGAATGTGGATTTCTGAGACTCAGATCGAAATTTCACCCGGCCCGCGCGATGGAAATCACCAAGTTCAGATCGCAACGCTTTGCCGCTTTCGGGCAAACGACGGTATATCTTCAGCGAACTCAGAACATGCTCTTGAGACTGGCAAGGAGTATCGCCGAAAAACGCTGGAGACTGCAGGAGGCACTTCGCGCAAGAGAGAATGATTTGCGGAAGTTACTGGCAAGCTCTCTAGATGCAATTGTTGTGACGAACGGCAAAATCACCAAACTCAGATCGCAACTCTTTGCCGCTTTCGGGCAAACGACGGTATATCTTCAGCGAACTCAGAACACGCTCTTGAGACTGGCAAGGAGTATTGCCGAAAAACGCCGGAGACTGCGGGAGGCACTTCGCGCAAGAGAGGATGATTTGCGGGAGTTACTGGCAAGCTCTCTAGATGCAATCGTTGTGACGAACGGTGACCGCCGTTTTGTCGCCGCAAATCCAAAGGCCTTGGACTTATTCGGAATCTCGGAAGCAAACATGAGGAAATTCACCATTGATGCTTTTGTTCCATGTGGTCAAATTCTAGATTTCGACGGAACCGGTCCGCCTTTCATAAGCAAAGAGGAGAGGAGCGGTAATTGCAGGATTAGGCGGCTGGACGGAAGTTTGCGAGTCGCAGAATATATTTTCGTCGCAAATTTTGTTCCCCTTCGGCATTTGTGCAGATTTCTTAACATTAAGACGCTTAGGTCAAATTTAACTGCAACATTCAACTCGAGGCCACGGCCAAATGATTCACATAGGAGCCAGCTACACCAAAGGCGCAATTTCTAAGCCTCACTGCAACAAGGTGTTACCCGCCGCCCTGTGAGTAATTGTTGTCCGGTAATTCCTGCTTATCGGCTTATCGGGCACCTCCCCAGTACGAGCTTGTCCGGTTTGCGCATCGACTTGGACCCGAACATGAGACTAGCAAATTTGACAGTTGAGAGTATCCATCAATCAGAAATACTGAGACGAAGGATTGCATCGCTCCAGGTACCTTTGATGTGGAGAATTTCTGACCTGCAGAGCATTGACAGATGGTGGCTCTACTGAGTAACGGCAACAAACCTAGAATGTACCGAACTTTACCCCTATATGTGATTTCGACGTAATGCAGAAGAGTGCATTTTTTGGAGGAGGACTCTTATGAGATTCAAGGTGATCGCATGTATGCTCGCCGTGGCTTTGCTGTCCGCAGTCGCGTACGGCGGCGATGATAACGAGAAAAAGAGGGAGAAATCCCGCAAGATGGCAGCCCAAACCCTGCAGGACTTGTACAAGAGGGAGGCCACAGCTCAGACGGCTGTCCAGAAGTCGGCAGGATATGCCGTTTTCAATAATATGGGGACGAACCTGTTGCTTTTGAGCACCGCGCGCGGCTCAGGAATCGCCGTCAACACCCAGAGCAAGCAAGAGACCTTCATGAAGATGATTTCCGCTGGCGCCGGTTTGGGCGTGGGAGTGAAGGACTATCGAGTGATCTTTGTGTTTGAAAACGATAAAGCCCTTGCGCAATTCCTCGACTCCGGATGGTCAGGTTCAGCGCAGACGGACGCCGCCGCCAAGGCCGGCAAGTCGGGCGCAGCTTACTCGGGAGCGGTTGAGGTTGCACCGGGTGTATGGGTCTACCAGATCACCAAGAATGGCCTGGCCCTCCAGTTAACCCTGCAGGGTACGAAGTACTACAAGGACGACGACCTTAATAAAAAGTAGCTATCCGGCACGATAGGTCGACTAGAATAAAAAGTAGCTATGGGTCACGGTAGGTTGACTAGCCCGCTTCGCGGCATCTCCGCTATGCGACTTGTTGCCCGCCGCGGCCTCCTTGCCGCGTTAGCTTGTTTGTTCCTCTCTCCCGCGTTCTCCAGTCCGGCCTTCGCTAGCTGCGAGTATGTGATCGCTGGCAAATCGTTTTGGATTCGTCTGATCGATCCGGTCGCTTCCTACAGTTCCAAACTCGGCACGACCGTACGCGCCGTCCTGATTCAGTCGCCGGAGTGTGATTCCCGTCCGGTCTTCCCGGCCGGCCTCGAGGTCCTCGGAACGATCTCCAAAATTCGCAAAGTCGGCCTCGGCTTCATCCACGATTCTGCGTACGTGGAAATCCAGTTCAATCATCTTTTTACCGCTGCTGGCCAGGCGCTTCCGTTCACCGCGGAAGTCGTGGAAGTGGACAACGCACGCGAAGCTGTGCGTCACGGCGTTTTCCGCGGTATTCGCGCTACCAACGCGCCGCAAGGCCGCATCACCAGCGGCCTGATTCACCTGCCCAGGTTCAATCCGTATACTGACGCGGGTCTGATTGTCTATCGCGCCGTCACGGTGCTTCCAGAACCCGAAATTTACCTGCCACCGGGCACTGACCTGCGCCTTCGCTTGAATCTGCCTCTTTACGTTGGCGATCAGCCGGAGCTACCCAGCGTTTCGTTTGCTATGGATGAACACGAACGCGGCGACGTGGAAATGCTTCTGCAAGGTCAATCAGACCGCACCACCACCCGAAGCGGTAAAGATTCGGACGTAGTTAACTTGCTTTTCGTCGGCTCTCAAGAACAGGTCGAGGACGCGTTTACGGCCGCAGGCTGGCGTACCGCCGATGCCAACTCCAAAAACGCTTTCTTCAAGGAGTTCGGGGCCTTTTTGACGTTTTCCAATTATCCCAACATGCCTGTCTCGCGCCAGTTGCTCTCCGGCCAGCTGCAGGACATGGCTTGGCAGAAGAGTTTCAATAGTTACGGCAAGCGTGAACATCTTCGTTTGTGGTCCCAGTCAAAAACGGTTCAGGGAGAACAAGCCTGGTTGAGTGCCTATACTCGTGAAGCTGGCGCGGCTCTTTCCGTGAAGTATCACAAGTTCATCCACCACATCGACCGCAACCTCGATGACGGCATCAACATGCTCGTGCGCGACCTTGCGCTGACGGGTTGTGTGGAATCCGTGCGCCAGCTCCCTCGCCCCAACTTGCCGCAGACCATGCTCAACTCCACCGGCGACGAAATGCACACAGATGGCAACCTTACCGTCGTTCACTTGAAGAGTTGTGCCAGGCCCGTGATGCAGTACCCGCGGAATGCCCCCCTCATCCCCGTACGCCCGCGCAATCGCTTCGTGCGCTATCTCCGCACCCAAGTTCTCCTCTACAAGAGCGACGTCATTCGCGGAAATATCATTTACGGCGCATTCGACCTGTCACTTATGACCATTCGTTCCCTGCGCCACCGTCACTCTACTCAGAATGACGACAGCTATGACGACTTGCCCATGTCCCCCGTCTCGCCAGATACGCTCTTCCCGCAACTCACATTCACCGAGCGGCCTGGTTTCCCAAGCCAAGTAACTCCGTACTAGATGGGCAGGGCTTGAGCCCATGGGGGCTCCGGCGGAAGATCATAAGGCCAACAAAAGTCATGTAATTGAGATGCGATAAATCGCGTACCAGATTTAAGGGTCGGAGATCCCCTAGCCCCCTAGCCCGGATTTCCGGGTTATTTAGGTAATTATCCGCTCTTTCTGAGATGTCATAACCTTCTTTTTCTCTCTTCATCCTCACGAAAGCCCGTATTGACGCGATTTTCTCGCATTTCCACTTCGATTCTAATGGCGGTCCTGCTCGCTTCGCTGGTCAGCGGAATTTGTAGTTACTAAATATTAGTTGGGCCTCATCGCACCATCCCCTTCTCGGAAACTGAATAAGTAGCTGTAGTGGCTATCTTTAAATCTACTACCATCCCTTGACACGAAGGTCTTTCCTGTTGTATTTACTAAACGTGGCCTCCCTCACCGCCAAAGTCGTCCACGGTCACCGCTACTGGCAAATCATCACCTCCCAACGCATCGACGGAAAACCCCGCCAGATTGTCCTGGCTCACCTCGGCACCGCCGACTCGCTCCTCGCCCGCCTGCAACAGAAACCCGGTGAGCCCATCAAGGCACGCATCCAACAGTTCGGCTTCCTCGCCGCGGCTTGGGGCCTGGCCCAAAGGCTTCAGCTCGTCTCCCTCATCGACCGGCACGTGCCCAAGCGGCAGCAAGGCGCCAGTGTCGGTCAGTATCTGTTGCTCGCTGCTTTGAATCGCCTGACCCGTCCCCCCAGCAAGGCCCAGATGGCCCACTGGTATCAACAGACCGCTCTGCGGCGCTGGCTCCCGCTTTCTCGCCAACAGCTTCGTTCCCAGCGCTTCTGGGACGCCATGAACGCGGTCGATGAACAAGCCATCCGCAAGATCGAGACCGCGCTCAGCCAGAAACTGGTGGAGGAGTTTGGGATTGATGTCCGCTGCCTGTGCTTCGATTGCACGAACTTCGATACCTTCATCGATAGCCGCACGACGTCGGAGCTCGCCCAGCGAGGCCATGCCAAATCGAAGAGGACCGATCTGCGCGTGGTGGGCTTGGCCTTGCTGGTGAGCACGGACTTCCATATCCCACTCTTCTCCCGCGTCTATCCCGGCAACCAGCCGGACTCGGTCACTTTCGGAAGCGTCACCGAGGAACTGATCGAGCGTTACCGCTTGCTGGCCAAGAACCTCGAGCACGTCACTTTGGTGTTCGACAAGGGCAACAATTCGGAAGAGAATCTGGAGGCGTTGGTCCCGAGCCGCTACCACATGGTCGGATCTTTGGTTCCCACCCAGCACCAGGATCTTCTGGAAGTTCCCCTCGACCGTTTCCAGTCCTTCGAGGATACCCGCTTGGAGGGAGTCACCGCCTTCCGAACCTCCAAGAAGGTTTTTGGGCGTGAGTGGACCATCGTGGTCACGCGCAGCCAGGAGTTGCTCGACGGACAGCTCCGCGGCATCGCGCAAGTGCTCCGGAAGCGCCGCCGGGCCTTATCCGAGCTGCAGTGGAAACTCAAGCGGAGCCAGGAGCCCGGGGCCAAGGGGAAGGGTTACACCTTAAAGAGTCTCCAAGCTCATGCCCAGAATCTCTCCTCGGGCCAGTACATCCAGAAGATCCTGCGGGTAGAAATCCAGCGGCGGCGAGGAAAGCTCCAGTTCAACTATCACACCGATGCACACGCTCTGGAGAGGCTCACGGCGACCACCCTGGGAAGAAGGATTCTGTTCACTGACAACCACGAGTGGACCACCGAGGAGATTATTCTGGCTTATCGCAGTCAGTATCATGTGGAGGCCGCCTTCCGCACCATGAAGAATCCTCACTTCGTGGGCTGGGAACCCATGTATCACTGGACCGATCAGAAGATCCGCGTCCATGCCCTCTACTGCGTGATCGCCCTGACTCTGGCCGGGTTGCTGCAGCGCGAAGCGCACCGTGCCGGCCTGGAGCTCAGTTTGGAGGCCATCGGTCGGGAACTTTCCTCGATCTGCGAAGTCATCAATCTCTACGCCCCGATTTCGGGGAAGGCGGGCCGCTTTCGAGCGGCCACTACCTACACCGAGCCGACACCCACGAGCAGCCGTCTCGCCGAAATTTTCCGATTGGACGATTGCAAGGCGCGTTAGTAACTCAGACTTTAGGTAAGCCACTGGTTCGACCAGTGAGACTCGAAGAGGTTTGACCGTTCCGGCATAACATCCTCCCCACGGCTTGGTGAGAACCATGGCCTCGGTGATCGGGTTCCTCAAGGGGAAGAGTGCCCTTGCCATGGCCCGTCTGTGCGGCAAAGAGCGGAACTTTACGGGCGAGCATTTCTGGTGGGGTTTGAACTGGAGCAAGTCCACCAGTACATCCGCGAACAACAAGACGCGGATGCCCACGGTGGCCAGTCTTAAAGTTGTGCACCAAGGCGCGCTTCAGCGCGACGCCTAAACTACTCGGTCAACCGCCTTTGAGGCGGCCCCACTCATCAAGCCACCCGCTCCGCGGGGGGTCTGACTCGATATCAGACTTAGCCGCTAACTCTCCTGGGCGAGAGCCTCGGGCATCGAGGCCTCAGTCTGGAGACACCGTCACCGCCCTGTGGCCCATGTCCACCGGTGTCGTCAGGCTTCTTTAATCCCAAATAGCCGCTCGTTCAGTTTGTCTGGCTCGACATCATTGGCCGATCCGCGGACCGCACCTGCGATGTCATCTCCGTGGTCTTGCGCCAGTCTACCTGTGCTTCATCCACTGAGCCTTCCATCCCGCTCAACGCCCGGTAGCTCACGACTCCACCGTCAATCCGGAACTTCGTTACTTCCAGCACTTGGTTTGACGTCAAGGCCAGCACGGTCACCCGCGCTGCTGGTTCGTTCCCTGTATCTCTTCCATTCAGCGCAGCGGCCACGAGCGTTCCTTTCGACGTCTCTTCCGCAACCGCTTGTTGTATGGCATTCGGCGGCCGCACGTCGGAGAAGCTACTCGGCCTCGTTGAAGAGGACGCGTAGGGTGGCCGGTCCGAATGGTCGAACCGTGCGGCCAGAGTCTTCGGAACCACTATGTCATCCATGAGCCGCAACTGCATCGGCTCTTCTCCCTTCAAAGTGGGACGTGGCCCGCGCGCGGGGAGCATCGCCACCTTCCATGGCCACAATGGTGGAATCATCCACTCCACCGCGTCGCGGGTAGCATGTCCGTTGCCCTTGATGTCCCCTTGTTTGTCTACTTTGTAGCCCTTCGCCGCAATGATTTTCGCCGGCAGCGGCAGATCGCCTGTCGGGAGGATCACTCTGTCGAAAGTAATCTTTAGATCTCCTTTCCCGAAGAAGTGCCCGGGCTCCTTGTCCGCCTCCAGGTGCCCCGCCAGCATGCTCCCCCGTGGAAACACGGTCCGGCCGAACTCTTGAAAGCTCTTCAGATGGCATAGCACCGGATCCCCCACCGCTGCCGTAGCCGAGGAGAATTTCGGTTCGTTCATCGTGCATTGCAATAGCGTACCGGCAGGAACCAGGAGTTCCTGTGCCCGGACGTGAGCTGCAAACACCAGTGACGCTGCGGCACTTACTAAACTAACGATGAGTCGCTTCATGGCTTCCTCCTATTCGTAGTTCTCTTTAACGGCCTGCGGAGTGAGCCGTCCCACCGCTGGGGAGTTCCTAATGCGCATGGGAACACACGGACATCCCCACGGTTGTCCGTTGGCAACCCTGCTTTTCCAAGAGAGTTGCGCTTCAAGAACAAATTTTCTTGGCTTTGAACTCTCGAAAAAGTTCTAGGACTCTCGGTCCTCAGACTCCATCTCGGTTCAGAGGTAAGAAACCCGCCGCGAACGGGCATCAAAAAGCAGCCTACCGCGCTTATCGGGAACGGGGGTAATGGTGCGGCAGATGTCCGGTTAGCCGACGATCCGGTCGGAAAGATGGGTAGACACTACGGCGTTCGATCACGAACTAGCCGGGCCCGCGTACGTAGACGGCTCCTAACGTGGTAACTGGCCTAAGAAGTGCTTCGTCTTCCGCGTCAGTTGGCTCAACCATCGAAGCTGGATCTCCGAACCGGTTCTCAGAAGCTGCAGCAACTCCGCCGGGTGCCTCGAGAAATCGATCTTGATTGCACCCCAGTCCGGCCGACGTCCGTCGGCGTCTGTGAATCGATACTCGCGGCCTAGCTCCCAGGAGCTCAAAAGCTGTCCAGACCGCTCTAATATCGCAGGATCTCCCGCGAGCGCGGCAACCGCTCGTCCGACAAATAGTGGGGATTCTGATTCCAGAAAGTTCTTGTCTTTCTTTGTGCCCTCACGCCAAGTCTCCTCGGTAACGCCGAACCGCTCCAGCATCGTTTCTGATCGCAGAAAACCGGGCGTTATCGCAACGGCTGAAACACCGTATGGGCGTAATTCCGCCGCCATGTTCAGAGCTAATCCTTTGAGGGCCAGCTTCACCGCCTGAGTTACTGGATTGCCTCCAGCGCTAAGGACGTCGTTCTCCGTGACCTCCACTATGAGACCGCTGCGGTTGCGAATCATATAGGGAGCCGCATGCTTGGCTGTGATGATGTGGGAGACGAGTGACTGCCGGAGGGCCGTCTCAGCGTTCTTCAGATCGGTCTTCCAAAATGAGCACCACTGCGCCATCAGTCGGTCTTCACCGGCGATGCTGTTCACGAGTATATCGAGGCGGCCACGCTCGCGAACCACGCGTCCGAAGACCTCCTCCACTTCTCTTTCCACGGTGTGATCGACGCGAAGCGCGATGCCGGAACCACCGACGGAACTGATCATCTCGGCTGTCTCGTCTACGGTTTCAGGCCGATTGTACGGAGAGCGGTTACCACGCACACTTCGTCCAGTGCAATAAACCGTAGCACCCGCCTCTCCGAGGGCTCGCGCAATGCCTCGCCCTGCGCCGCGCGTCGCGCCAGCTACGACCGCTACCAGGCCAGTGAGTGGTTTCCTTCCTGCGACTGGGCGCGTGCGCGACCTAGCAGCGTCTGGAGATTGCTTGGGCCGTCCCGCCATCGCCATACCTCCCGATGCGGATCATAGGCGAATAAATCGGTGCATATCAACTGGAGTATGGTCCGCGCGGAAAGGCCTCAGAAGAGTTGGACGAGAAGAACTGATTCGCCAGCATGGAACGAAGCCGGGCGCAACCTGCGATTCCTACCTGGGATCTCTACCTGTGAAACAGGCATAACGATTGTGGAGACGTCGTTCGATACGGTCTAAGTTGCTGTATTTTGCCTGCGTGGTAGGTTGAACCGGAAGAGGCTTTTGCCGCCGAACAGATCGGCGAGCGCTTTCTTGCCGCTGGTGGAATCGAAAACGTAGTTCTTTTCGACTTTGACCCAGGGCAGCTGGCGCCGCTCGGCCGCGACAGCGTCACCTTCGCGAGTGAGCTGCTTTTCGCGGACCAGGAGTTTCTTGCGGGCCACGAGCCATTCCTCTCGCGAGACTACTTTCGGGTTATCGACCGTTCGGGTTGACATCTTGATTGCTGCTTTCATTTTGATTTCTCCTTTCATTCGAGTTGCGTGTGATTTCTTTCGCGCTGTTTTTCTTGCGAGAGAATTTGACGGCCAGTGCCGTCAGTCCTCCGGCGGAAGTCGCGCCGGCGACGATCAGCCCCATGCTTGCTATGCAGAATGGGCACATCGCATCACCTCTCGGTTCGGGTGGCGAAGCGTGACCGCTAAGCCGCCTCTGTATGGATGACGGGCGGGATGGGGCGATTTCTACATGCGGCCCGCGACACGAAGAAAGAGGCGCGAGACTCAACACAGAGTACACAGAGGCTGGAGCACAGAGGCCACAGAGAAGAACAACGAGCCTTGAAACCGACTGATAATGCGGGACTTAGCCTGCCTTCGTCGCAGCCACCAATACCGCGGTGAAATTGGCCAGGTGAAGCCTCCTGCTACTCAGGCGGCGGCTGAATCAGCCGCGCTTTTGGAGGAGGAACTCTCGCACGGCGGGGTCTTCGGCCAGGCCGATCGCGCGGTCGTAGGCGTCTGCTGCTTCACGCGTCTTTCCGAGACGCCCTAAAAGGTGAGCGCGAACTGCCCAGTAGGGCTGATAAAGCGACACAGCTTCAGCGTCCATCGACTCGAGAACGGTGAATCCTGCTTCGGGTCCGTTCGCTTCCGCAACCGCGGCGGCGTATCCCGCTCGAGTGCCGAGCGCCGGCGACACCTTGAGCAATTGTTCGTAGAACAGCACGATCGCCGCCCAGTCGCTGCTGCCGCTGCGGGCACGCTCGGCGTGTACGGACTGGATGGCAGCTTCGAGCTGAAATCTTCCGACGCGGCCATGCTGAAAAGCTTCCGCCAAATGACGTTCCGCTTCCTCTATGAAAGGAAGCGACCATTGCTTGGGATCCTGTTCGGATAGGGGAACGTACTGTCCTTTGGCGTCCCTTCTCGCACCGCGGCGAGCTTCGCAGTGCAGCATGAGCGCTAACAGACCTTGAACTTCGGCTTCGCCGGGCATGAGCTGCAATAGGACGCGCGCGAGCCAGAGCGCTTCCTCGGCGAGGTTGCGTCCGCGCTGGTCGGCGCCTGCCAGGTCGTCCCAGCCGATGCCGAAGGCCGCGTAAATCGCTTCCAGCACAGCGTCAAGGCGCTCCGGCAGATCGCGCTCTTGCGGGATTTCGAACGGAATGCCGCCACTGCGGATTTTTATCTTCGCTCGGAACAGGCGCTGCCCCATGGTCTTCGGCGCAATGAGAAAGGCTTGGGCAATGCGTGCTGCGTCCAGACCCAAGACCGTCTGCAGCATAAGGGGCGTGTGCATTGCCGGGTCTATGGCGGGGTGAACGCAGACAAAGAGCAAGTTGAGGCGTTCA
>Ga0137387_10001440_pt1 | contig 11783 bp, 9 predicted proteins | sample SagtaG_3_FD_104909 | JGI IMG/M metagenome (GOLD analysis project Ga0137387, IMG submission 104909) | Vadose zone soil microbial communities from Angelo Coast Range Reserve, California, USA - Sage2_R_115_16 metaG | ecosystem: Environmental > Terrestrial > Soil > Vadose zone > Saprolite | place...
CAACCCGCTGAATGCCGCGCTCTTCCGCACGGACGAAAGCTTACTGCTTCCTAAGGTGGAAGGAGAGGGAGCTCTCGCCCAGATCATCGCCGCCATATCCCGGCACAAGATCGACGTTGTGATGGTGGGTTCCGAGTTTGATCTGGAATTCTTCTCTCGCCATAGGCACGAAATCGAACGCGAAACCCGGGTGCTCGTGGTAGCGTCTCCACCTGATACGGTAGCCATTGCGGACGACAAGTGGCTGACCGCAGAGTTCCTGCGCCGGTCGGGGCTGCCTTACGCCGAGTCTCATGTCCCACAGTCCCTTGAGGACGCGGTGGCGAAAGGCAAGCAGTGGGGATATCCGTTCGTGATCAAGGCAAGGCACGGGACTTCCAGCCGTCATGTGCATGTGCTGCGTACCGAAAGCGACCTTGAGGGTTTGTTCGGGGCCGTCCCGATGCCGATGTTGCAGCGGCTGATCAGCCTGCCTAGTCAAGAATTGAACACGGAGTTTACTTGCAGCGTTTTCAAGTGCAGCGACGGATTGATTATCGGCCCCTTTACGGCCCGACGGACGCTGCGTGGAGGCAGCTCATGGCTTGTGGAGGTCGACCGGTTTGAGTTCCTGTTTCCGCTTCTCCTGTCGATTGGACGCTTGCTACCGATCATGGGATCTTTCAATGTCCAGCTCATGCTGGGAGAATCGGGCCCGGTTCCCTTTGAGTTCAATTCGCGCTTCTCAGGTACGACCGCGGTGCGCGCGCATTTCGGTTTTAATGAACCGGAAATGGCGCTTCGAAGTTACCTCCTTCATGAGCCGATCCATCAACCCGCCATCCGACGGGGAATCGCGCTACGTTATCTCGAAGAGGTTTTCGTGGAAGGCGTGAGCGCGAATGAACTCCGCGAACCACTGCCAAAGGGAACGGTCCGTCCTTGGTTTTGAACAGAATATTACTAACTGGCGCGAGTGGTATGGTTGGCAGAGGGGTACTGCAAGCTCTCGCGCAGCGCGGCTTTGGGTGCATTGCTACATCAAGAACAGCGCCTCGGCTAATGCCCTCAGGCGCACACTGGCGACGATGGGACCTAGAAGAATGGAAAAGTGACAGCGAACTTGAGAATCTTTTCCCCAATGTAGATGCAGTCATACACCTCGGAGCATCCGTAGTTACTGACGCCGTGAATCCAGACGACTGGCACCGCATCCTGGACGCAAACGTGCGCGCCACCCTTTGTTTGGGAAGCTGGGCACTCGGAAAACACATACCGATTGTATTTCTGTCGGGCGCCATCGTGTACACGAATCCGGAGGAAGCGGGGATCCGGGAGTCTGCGCCAAAGACAGTGCGGGGAATGGGCGGCTTTTATGGTCTATCAAAAAGTATGGCGGAAGATGTCCTGCTCCATCTTGCCGGAGCGGGGCTCCGAGTTTGCATATTGCGGCCTTCCTCCATTTACGGGTTTGGTCTTCCTGAGAGGAAGCTGATTACCAACTTCCTGTTGTTGGCGTCATGTGGTTCGACCATCGAACTAGTTCCGCCAACTGACGACGAAGTCGACTTACTGCATGTTGCTGATGTTGCGGATGCCATATTGGGTGCTTTGGCGCACGAAGCGTGGGGTGTTTACAACATTTCCAGTGGAACTCCCACGACTATCGCAAAGATTGCGGAGACTTGTGTAAAGGTCGCAGGACAAGGTCAAATTGCAGTCAAGGCGGTCCCCGCGGGGCGGCGTCGCGTTTCTCGTTTTTTGACCAACAGCGACGCAGCACGGAGGGCATTTGGCTTCTCCCCGAGAATTAGCCTGGAAGCGGGGCTGACACGAATGCTGCGTGAGATGAAGGAGAGACAGTGAATGCATGGAAGACGACCTTGCTCGCGCGAGAATCTACTATTCTCGACGCTATCAAAAAAATCGATACCAGCAGCTTGCAAATAGCACTGGTGGTGGATGAAAACAATAAGTTGCTGGGTACCGTTACGGATGGAGATATTCGCCGCGGTATTTTGAAAGGGATATCGCTGAGCGAATCTGTACAACGAATCATGAATCCCAGCCCTGTCGTTTCAAGAGTGGGCGAGGGCCGGGAAATTGCTTTGGCCGCGATGCAGCGTAAGCGGCTTCACCATATTCCGATCGTTGATGAAGATGGCAGAGTCATGGGCTTGGAGACGCTCGACGAGGTTATTCAATCGGGTACTCGGCCCAACCGCGTTGTGCTGATGGCAGGCGGACCAGGAAATCGCCTACACCCATTGACTGCCGACTGCCCGAAACCGATGCTCAAGGTCGGCAACAAACCATTGCTCGAAACCATCCTTGAAAATTTCCTCGAATATGGCTTTCGCCACTTTTACATCTCGGTTAACTATATGGCCGATGTTGTCAAAGCTCATTTTGGCGACGGCTCGCGCTGGGGCGCCGACATCTGCTATCTTCAAGAGAACCAGAAGCTCGGAACGGCTGGAGGGTTGAGCCTGCTGCCGGAAACGCCAACGGAGTCATTGTTGGTTATGAATGGTGATCTGCTCACGAAAGTGAATTTTAGTCAGTTGCTTGAATTTCATTCCAGCCACCACGCCCAGGCAACCATGTGTGTCCGGGAATACGATTTTCAGGTCCCTTACGGCGTAGTGAAAATCCACAATCAGCGGATAACCAGAATTGATGAGAAGCCGATTCAACGCTTTTTTGTCAACGCAGGGATCTACGTACTGGAACCGGAATCGCTGAATTTAATTCCCTCGAATAGCTATTTTGATATGCCTACGCTGTTTGAGAAAATGATTGCAGAGAAAAGAGACACCGCAGTCTTCCCCATCCGGGAATACTGGCTCGATATCGGCCAAGTGGCTGACTATGACCGGGCCAACATCGAATTTGTGCAGCTATTTTCATGATCGGTGGTAAGACTGTTCTGGCGATCATCCCAGCACGTGGCGGATCCAAACGCTTGCCGGGGAAGAACACAAGGGAACTAATGGGGAAACCCTTGATCGCCTGGACGATCGAGGCAGCCCAGCGAAGCGGAGTTATCGATGACACCATTGTCAGCACCGATGATGAAAACATTGCAAAGGTTGCAAAAGCGTGGGGCATAAGAGTGCCGTGGATGCGTCCCGCGGAGCTAGCGAGCGATGCCGCTACCTCGATGGACGTCATCGATCATGCATTGGATAGGCTTCATTCGGAGGGAAAGAAATATGATTTTGCTGTTCTCCTCCAGCCCACTTCACCATTTCGTGCACCGTCTACCATAGCTCGCGGTGTTGAAGTTTGTTCCAAGATCGGTGGTAAGCCTGTTGTTGCCGTTAGCCTAGCCGAGAGCCACCCTAGTTGGTGTTTCCACGTGATCGGAGGAATGCTGTCGCCGATATGTTCTGCAGATGGAATAAGGAAACGGTCCCAGGCTTTACCCCCTGCGTACGTAATCAATGGTTCTTTGTACGTTTCAAGTGTCGATTACTTAAGAAAGAACAAAACCTTCTTTGGAGACGATACGACTGCACTCATCGTAGAAGATAAAAAACAGGCACTCGATATAGACGATGAGTGGGATTGGATGTTGGCTACATTTTTGTGCGACAAAAACAACTAAGGACCTCAATACCTTTGCAAGAATTTGCAGGCGCTAATATTGGTTAAGGAAGAGCAAAGCATGATGTATCTTTACTATCCAGATAGTTCGATTGTTCAAATCATAGGATACCGTTGCTGGAGGAGGGCCCGTGCAATCTTGTGGTATTGGTTCGAAAGAATTAGATTTTTGGAACAATACGGAGAATTAAGGCGGCTAAAAGGAAGCGCGAGAGGGCGCAATGCCTTCGTCTTTGCGAATGGACCGTCTGTAAGCTGCCTTGATCCGTATAAGGTCAGAGGGATGGGATTTGATATCTTCGCAATTAACGGTTATTTGTGGTCGGACTTCTCAAGGATCGTTGCTCCAACGCACTATGTACTTAGCGACCCCGCCTGTTTTTATGCGCCCAATAGCAAAAGGCGAACTGATGCGCAAGTGGAGATAGCAAAGAAATACATACAGCTGATCGCGGAAATTGAAGCATTAGGCGCGACACTGTTTGTTCCAATGAGATTTATGAGTCTGCTGCCGACTCGGAAAGTCATAGGTTTCTGTGATGTTGAAAATGAGTTTTCGAACAACGTAATGAACGTCATGAAACCGAGAGGCTACATAACGATGACTGCATACAAAGCGCTAGCGATTTCCCTCTATATGGGATACGAGAAAATCTATATCTGTGGCATGGACAACGACTACTTCAAAGAGCTGGAGGCGGACGAAGAAAATCGGCTCTACTACAATGACCGGCATTTTTTTGGAGAGGAAAAAAAAACAAACCCTGGTGTGGACGGAGATACGGTTGGAGAATTCTTGTATACGCACCACTTCCTCTTCTCTCATTTTTCCAAATTTCCCAAAGAGCGCATCGTGAATCTACATAAGAGCAGCTTAAATACCTACTTTCCGAAAGAGCATGCCTTGGATGTCTATAAGTGATGTTCAGCATCAACCATCTTCACCCTGTAAGAGTGCGATGCCAAGAGCGACTTCAAGAAGCGGCCGAGGGCGGCGAAAGCTCGAAGAACGGATCCAATTGGGTTAAGCTGGTTGTCCTCTAAACCGCGTGCAGCCAGGCTCCGTGGCAGCTCGTATGCTTCTTGATACTCTCCTTGAGCGCGGTTATGTCCGACCCTGAAAATGTTTCGTTGTCTGGGGGACTTCGGAGGAATTCTCTCATTTACTTTTTGGGTGGAGCTGTTAGCAGTGGTGGTAATGTTCTGCTAGCCCCAATCTATGTGAGGTACTTGGACCCCGGAGAATACGGCGTAGTCAGCAGCGTTGCCATACTCAGCGCATTCATGGTTGCCGTATTGAGTTTTGGATTTGGTGGTGTTGTCACGAGGTACTACTTTGAAATCCGAGACCAGGACGAGTGGAAATCCCTTCTCGGTACGGTTACCACCTTCATGGTTGCCACCGGGTTGCTCGCTGCATTGTTGCTTTGTATTTTTTTTAGGGGCGCGTGGGCGACGTTGTTCCCGGCGGTCGAGTTTGATCCTTACGCCCAACTGGGCATTTGGATCGGTTTTGTAGGAGCATTGCCAGCTATCCCATTAGCGGTATTGCAGGCCAAGGGCAACGCGCTGACTTATAGGTACCTCACAACTGCGTCTTTCGCCCTCGTCGCGTGTTTCATGCTTGTATTTGTTGTTGGCATGCGTCAAGGCGCGTTTGGTGTACTTGTGGCACAGCTGTTGGCGGGCTCCCTGATGGCCGTTTACTACCTCGGCCTCGTTGGAAGAATCGCATCCCTAAGGCTATCCGTATCCCATCTGAAGAAGGCGTTAGGATTTGGGATCCCTATCACGGCGTATGCAATTCTGGGGATCACGCTGGAAATGTCGTCGAGGTATCTGGTTCAGTATTTAGCGGGATTAGCCGAACTGGGAATCTACTCCCTGGCACTGATATATGCGTCAATTCTTTCTCTAGTCGCTTCGGCCGTAAACATGGCGTGGGTTCCTATTTTTTATAAACAAGGCCTAACTTCGAATGGCGCTAACTTGTATAGGACGTTTACACTGCATTATCTCGTCGCAATGTGTGCCCTTGGGGTGATGCTGACTTTATTTTCCGAGGAGACGCTTACCGCATTCGCGCCTTCAACCTATCAGAAAGCACATCAGATCGTGCCGATCCTTGTTCTAGCAAACTTCCTTGGCCCTGTAAGTTGGACCGTAACGGCCAACCCAATTTTTCTGGCAAAGAAAACCGGCATTCTCCCTTGGCTGACCGGGGTTTCTTCGGCGGTGGCTATTCTAAGTAGCCTGTGGCTGATACCGAAATTCGGAATAGCAGGAGCCTCACTCGCTTTGCTTTTCGGAAATCTGACTCTAGTTTGTACGAGCTTCTTTGTTTCACAGAAACTGTATCCCGTCGCTTATGAGTACAAGAAGATAGGCCTTGTTCTCATGCTGGCGATAATCATTTGCGCGATCGGATATCAGGTTGGATCGGGGACCCTGGAATCAGCTCTGATAAAGATAGGGCTATGCTCACTGTTTCTCGCTTTTGTGCTTGTTAGTAAAATCGTGTCAATTTCTACGCTTTTGGGGGTTCGGACGATTGGATTCTGACAAAGTCTTGGTGTGAGCCACCGACAAAGGTCTGGGTTCGCAAACACAAAATTCCTTACAGTCCCAGTCCCCAGGGCTTCCTGATACGTCGCGCCGTTAGATCAACACGCCAGATTGTTCTATTTTCGGAACCCCGTTTCCCTAGCTTTAGGAGCGCACCGTGATTGACCATGATGTTAAACCCGGCAAGCTGGACTACTGCCAAATTACCGGCTCGAGAAATCTTTTTGAAGCTATCGATCTCGGGCACCAGCCTCCCTGCGATGCGCTACTGAGTGAAGAAATGCTCCATCAACCGGAAGTTCACTATCCTCTACGACTCATGATCTGCCCTGATTCCGGCTCCGCGCAACTGGATTACATCGTTGATGGAAGCATCATTTATCCAGCCGACTATCCTTATCGTTCCGGTATCTCAGAGCCGCTTCGTGTTTATCAGAGAGCTTTTGCCGACGATATCGTTGCGAATTTTAGTATCGCCAAGGGATCGCTCTGTGTGGACATCGGCTCCAACGACGGCACGCTGCTCACCGGCTTCAAGCGCCACGGCATGCGCGCCCTGGGGGTCGAGCCGACCAACATAGCGCGCTACGCTCAAACAGAAAACAAGATTGAAACGATTCAAACGTTCTTCACAGAGGCGGTTGCAAAGGAGATCGTGGCGCAGCATGGGCGGGCGAAGGTCATCACTATGACCAACGTGTTTGCGCATATGGCGCCGCTAGGCGAAGTTATGCGCGGTTTGTGCCAACTCCTGGACAACGACGGGATTTTTATTACGGAAAGCCAGTATCTTCTCGACGTACTCGAGGGGAACCAGTTCGAAGGAATTTACCACGAGCACGTGCGTACCTACAGTTTGAAAGCGCTCGTAACGCTCATGCCATATTACGGACTGATGGTGTTTGATGTGCGTCGGGCGTCACGGTACGGAGGAAACATACGCGCATATATTGCGCGCAAGGGTGGGCATTCGGCGAACCAGAGAGTTTCCGACCTGCTTAGGACGGAGGAAGAAGCCGGACTCTTCACTCCGGAAACTTGGGCCGCGTGGAGGAAACGTGTTACGGACAATCGCGATAAGTTCCTTGCGCTCGCCTACGAGGCGAAGCGCGAGGGATTGCGGTTCGTAGCGGACTCGTGCCCCGGACGTGGCGCAGTGCTGGTGAATTACTACGGAATCAACAAGACGCTCATGCCCTACATCGCACAGTTGCCGGGCTCAGAGAAGGTCGGCAAATATTTGCCGGGTACCCGCATTCCCATTGTGGACAACAAGATCATTCTCGAGGAACAGCCAGACTACATCGTCATTCTTGCGTGGCACTATGGCGACTACATCATGAAAGAGTGGCGCAAGAAGGGCGTGAAAGGAAAGTTTGTGCTCCCTCTTCCCATATTTCGCATTGTGGAAGACTGACGAAGAGCATGATCCCGTTTCTCGAATTCGCAAAGATCAACGCCCCGTATAAACAGGAGCTGATTGATGCTGTATCTGATGTTATCGGCACGGGGCACTACATTCTGGGTGAGAAGGTCGCTGAGTTTGAAAGACAATTTGCGGCATACTGTGGAACAAAATACGCGATCGGCGTCGGGAACGGGCTTGACGCGCTCACCCTTATCCTTCGCGCATACAAAGAACTGGGGGTCATGAGCGAAGGGGACGAAGTGCTTGTTCCGTCGAATACCTACATCGCTACTATCCTTGCCGTGACAGAAAACCGCCTCGTCCCCATTTTGGTCGAGCCCGATATCAATACATACAATATCGACCCCATACTGCTTGAAGCCAAGATTACCCCGAAGACAAGGGCGATACTCGTGGTACATCTGTATGGGCACGTGGGCTATTCGGAGGAAACGCAGACGATCGCGGATAAATACGGGCTCAAGATCATTGAAGATTCTGCACAGGCTCACGGGGCCATCTGCCAGGGAAGGAAGACAGGAAATCTGGGTCATGCAAGTGGCTTCAGTCTCTACCCCTCGAAACCCCTGGGTGCGGTGGGTGGAGATGCTGGCATCGTAACGACGAACGACGATGAGCTTGCAACGACAATCCAGGCGATCCGAAATTACGGGAGCGAGAAGAAATATCACAATCGCTACCGGGGAGTGAATAGCCGCCTCGACGAGATTCAAGCCGCCATGCTTTTGGTCAAGCTGAAGCATCTCGATGAAACGAATGCTTATCGCAGAAACATTGCAAGGCGCTATCGCAAAGAGATAATCAATCCAAAATTGATCCTACCAAACGCAGAAAATGAGGAGTCTCACGTATGGCATCTTTTTGTGACGCGGACGCGCGAGCGTCATGCGTTTCAAAAACATCTCGCCGATTCCGGTGTTGGCTCGCTCATCCATTACCCGGTTCCCCCGCACAAGCAACTCGCCTACAAACAATGGAATAGCGAGAGTTATCCAATCGCCGAAGAAATTCACGACACAGTACTGAGTATCCCGCTTCACAATTTGCTTACAAATGCGGAGGTGAGCGTGATTATCGGTGCATGCAATTCTTTCGCATGACCATATGACCACCGCGGGCACCGCCCATACGGAGAGAGAGCCTTATATCCGCTTTAGCAAGACGCCGCAATTGAGGACGGCCTTCCCATCGAGGAAGTATTTGTCCTGTGGCACATCCCAGCGCATCAATATCCTGTGGGTGGCCTCCACTGTGCGGAGAAAAAGCTTCTCGGAGAAAAACCAGAACGGATACGAAGCTGTATAAATAGAAGGAGGGACCCGCTGAATTGTCAGGCGGTCTTCGTCGGAGGGGATCAATGGGAGTCGATTGATCAGACAAAACGGCGCTCGTTCGGCCAACTTTCGGAAAGTGGCGAGAGGTTCTTCCACGAAATTTAGAACACTGCTCATGATGACTACGTCGTATTCTCCGGAAAGGGTATCGGTTGAACTGTGGAACGAAAGCTGTGAATTCGCAAACGCGCCGCAGGCCTTCGCCATTTCCGGCGTCTCCAGCACCGCCCAGGAGAGATCGTCCAGGTACCTGTGCATCAGGTAGTAGTAGTGTCCTGTGCCTCCCCCGAAGTCGATTACGCGGAGAATCCGACCGGGATTGTGAGAAATGACGACAGCTAGCGCTGCGAGGATCTGCTGCGATCTCGGGTCAAGATGAGTAGTCGCGGCGTCACGTTTTTGCGCTTCGAAGCGGCCGGCCACTTTTCTTGTAATCTCTTCGGTATGATATCCGGTCGAGTGGGAAAGAGCCTCAGCGAAGCTCTTGTAGTCTCCGTAAAACCCCCAATTAAAAATGGCATTCCGCAACCTCTGCAACAGTCCGATCACAGCAGGTGGCAGAATGTCTTGAAGGGCCTTTTTTAAGGTTTCGTTTTTCAAAGGGAAATTTCCCCGATCTCGAAACGCGAAATGGACAGAGTCGACGCTATCATCATATTGGATATCGGTCCTAATCGCCGTCTACAACAATCGGACGAAAACGTAGGGCGCGTAATTGGAGTGATGAATGTCTTCCGTTAAGCCAGTCGAACATTTCGTCACGCTGTTCAATTCCGGCTATCTACCAGCCGGGCTTTGTTTATACCGTTCGCTGCGCGAGCAAGCAAGCCCATTCCATCTTTGGATTCTCTGTATGGACACCACGGTCGAAGCGTGTCTTCGCGAGCTCGAATTACCTGAAGTGAGCCTCATTCCCATAGACGAGGTGGAGACCGAGGCGTTGTTGGGCGTTAAGTCGCAGCGCACGGCAGGAGAGTACTGCTGGACACTGACGCCCTTCGCGCCGGAGTTCGTGATGACGCGTGACCCGTCGGTCGAGCGCGTCACCTACATCGATGCCGACCTGTACTTTTTTGACGACCCTCGGATCCTTCTTGGGGAGCTTGAGGCGAGCGGTCGCCATGTCTTGATTACGGAGCACGCCTACGCGCCGGAATACGACAAGAGGGCAAAATCGGGCATCTACTGCGTCCAGTTCATGCCCTTCCGCAACACACCCGAGGCACGGGAGGTGATGCGCTGGTGGCAGGACCGATGCATCGAGTGGTGCTTCGCGCGATATGAGGACGGCAAGCACGGCGACCAGATGTATCTTGATGACTGGACGACGCGTTTTTCTGGCAAGGTGTACGTTCTCCAGCAAAAGGAAAGGACGCTAGCGCCGTGGAATGCGGCCCATTTTCTGGATCGGGAGAATGCCCGTGTCCCGGTGTTTTTCCACTTTCACAGCTTCCGGGTGGTTTCGGATCGGAAGATGCGCTGGCACTGGGGGTACCGTGTCGGAGTGAATGCAGATCGCTACTACCAGCGTTATTTCTCGGAAATGTGCGACGCTCTGGCAACAACCCAGGCACGCTGGGAATTACTACCCGCGCTTAAGGACGTAGAAACGATCAGACAGAGAATCGCCAAAATCTACTACCTGTTGATCGGGACTGCAAAATATTGTAACTATTCTCTTCCTCGGAATCCGAATTCGCGGACACCATCAACATAAATGACGCTAATTTGAGCCGTACGCGTCCGGGTTGGGTCGCGGCGTCCCGAGCCGTAGCGCGAGGCGAGAGAGACCGGAATGATCGAGAATCCTAAGGTCGATGAGAAGGCGGGAAACATCGCTGTTTCCGTGCTCTTTTCGGGCGCCTTCTATTTTTCTGTTCTCGGGTATGTTGTCCCGTTGTACACAGATTACGGAAATGTTGCAATTTATTGGCTGGCGCTTCTTTCTTCGTTATCGATCGTCTGTTTCTTGTCGGTCTACATTTTTGATCGTGGTTGGTTACACCGAAAGAATACAAGCCTCGATCTATTGGTCACGTTGTACGTTGCATGGACTGTCATTAGCTTTTTGGCAAACTCGCTGGTGAACATCGTGACGGGTAACGCGGAGCATTTGGTTGCACAGTTTCAGTCACTCGCGATCTTCCTGCTGACTCTCGTACACTATATTTGGGGTCGTTTTTCCAATGCTTTCGGCTTTTCGTTCGGCAAGTTCAACTCATGCGTTGCGGGCTTGTATTTCCTGGCATGTTCCTCCGTCCTCTTATATCTCTTGCTCACTGGAGATCTTTACTTGGCTAGAGGTGATCTCGGACAGAGGTTTCCACTTTTGGTCGTTTTCTGGGCGTGGTACTTTGGTGGCATCTGGCTTGTCAGCGGCAACAAGAAATATCTCCTAACGTTCTTGCTGGGTTCGGTGGTATGCCTTTTGTCCTTAACACGCGCTGCATATTTGCAATGGATTCTATCTGCAATTGCGATGCTATTTGCTGTCGGTACTGTAAAGATGTTTAGGGGAATAGCGAGTGTAGCGGTACTTCTGATCATAGCTATCTTGGTCTTTGACCCATTCAATAGCCTCAATAGTCCGATTATTTCCGTTTTGTCCGACAGATTTTATGACTTTATGCTTTCCGACAATCTAGCGGAAAGCGATTCTTCAACAGGTTTCAGACTACATGTGTGGGACCGTCTTATTGGTTATCTGCTTGATAACCCGATGGCGCTCATCTTCGGATATGGGCAGGTAGGACCTTCATACCTCCCAGTTGGGTACATAGGTGATCTTGGCGAGGTCGTAACAGGGACTTCGGCGCATAGTCAATATCTGTACTCTCTGGTTAGGATTGGACTGCAGGGACTGTTGC
>Ga0137387_10001441_pt1 | contig 11775 bp, 7 predicted proteins | sample SagtaG_3_FD_104909 | JGI IMG/M metagenome (GOLD analysis project Ga0137387, IMG submission 104909) | Vadose zone soil microbial communities from Angelo Coast Range Reserve, California, USA - Sage2_R_115_16 metaG | ecosystem: Environmental > Terrestrial > Soil > Vadose zone > Saprolite | place...
AAGCAGCTTCTGCTCGGCGAGCTTGTCAAAGAGCGCGCTTTCTCCGCCCCAGAAGATATCGGCCTCGGGCCGGCCCTTCCACTCGACGATACGGCCGTAGGCGACCGGCGTGCCGCCCGCCAGCGCGCTCGTCTTGACGGTGACATTCCACTTCTCCTTCGCGTACTTGGCGAACTCCGCCAGCGCCGGATCGGTCAGGGTCCTCGCGACCGGGGTGATGAGCACCAGCTCGTTCTCGATCTGCTGGGCTGCGGCCGGAGCCGCTGTTGCGAGAAGCGTTGTCAGAACGACTGCAAACAGCTTCAAGGCTCGGATCATGGCGTCCTCCCTTTCGCGGAGGGTGATTATAAGAGCAGTTTCAAACCGGGGCCCCTGCTAGAATTTTCCATGCGCTACGTCCTCGCGCTCGACCAGGGCACCACCAGCTCCCGCGCCATCGTGTTCGACGAGCGCGGGACCGCGCGCGCGCTGGCGCAGAAGGAGTTCCGCCAGCATTTCCCGCAGCCGGGCTGGGTCGAGCACGACGCCATGGAAATCCTCCGCACGCAGCTCGCCTGCGCGCGCGCGGCGCTCAGGAAAGCGAAGCTCGCACCCTCGCGCCTTGCCGCGATCGGGATCACCAACCAGCGCGAGACCACGGTGGTGTGGGACCGGCGCACGGGAAAGCCCGTTCACCGCGCCATCGTCTGGCAGGACCGGCGTACCGCCGCGCGCTGCGAGGAGCTGAAGAAACAGGGCCTTGCCGCGACTATAGGCGCGAAGACCGGTCTGGTCATCGACCCGTATTTCTCAGCGACCAAGCTCGAGTGGCTGCTCGACAAGGTGCCCGGACTGCGTGCGCGCGCCGAGCGCGGCGAGCTCGCTTTCGGCACCATCGACACTTGGCTCGCCTGGCATCTCTCGAGCGGAAAACTCCACGTCACCGATCCGAGCAACGCCTCGCGCACCATGCTCTACGACATCCACCGCGGCGACTGGGACGACGGGCTGCTCGGGATTTTCCGCGTGCCGCGCGCCATGCTGCCCGAGGTTCTGCCCTCCTCCCACGTCTACGGCACGACCGCGAGGAACATGCTCGGCGCGGAAGTCCCCATCGCCGGAATCGCCGGCGACCAGCAGGCGGCGCTCTTCGGCCAGGCCTGCCACGAGGCGGGGATGGCGAAGAACACCTACGGCACCGGGTGCTTCCTGCTGCTCAACACGGGGAGCGAGGCGATAGCGTCGAAAAGCGGCCTCGTCACCACCTGCGCAGCGCAAGCGAACGTCAAACAATTCGCGCTCGAGGGGAGCGTCTTCGTCGGCGGGGCGGTGGTGCAGTGGCTGCGCGACGGCCTGCGCCTGATCAAGAAATCGGTGGACGTGGAGAAGCTCGCGGCGAGCGTGCGCGATTCGGGCGGCGTGTACTTCGTTCCGGCCTTCGCGGGCCTGGGCGCCCCCTACTGGGACCCGTACGCGCGCGGGACCATCGTCGGCTTGACCCGCGGCTCGAACGCCGGCCATATCGCGCGCGCGGCGCTGGAATCGATCGCCTTCCAATCGGCCGAGCTCCTGCACGCCATGGAGCGGGACTCGGGACGCTCGTCGAAAGAGCTTCGCGTCGACGGCGGCGCCGCGGCGGACGATCTGCTCATGCAATTTCAGGCGGATCTGCTCGGCGTGCCCGTGGTGCGTCCGCGCGTGCTGGAGACCACGGCGCTGGGGGCGGCTTATCTCGCTGGATTGGCCACCGGCGTGTGGGCGAGCCGCGAGGAAATCGCGAAACAATGGAAAGTCGCGAAGCGCTTCGAGCCGAAGATGAAGCGCGAAGAGGCGGAGCGGCGGATGGAAGAATGGAAGCGCGCGCTCGAGCGGGCGAGGGGTTGGGGGAAGGAGTGAGTGTTGCTGCTGAGGGGCTGCCCGCTTTCTTGTGACAGGGAAGTACATCTGAATCGAATGTGGAGAATGGACCATGCTTCCGGCGTTTTGTTGTCATTGAACGTAGGCGCTTATCGTGATTGAAGTCGACGCCCCCGACGCCGTGGTAGATGCACTGAGGGCGGCTGGTTCTCGACGCGTCGGAATAGACGGTATCGACGGCTGCGGCAAGTCCACTCTGGCCGAGGTGATAGCAACCAGGCTCAACTGTCGCAAATTCTGCCTGGACAGCTATCTCGACCGAGACAGGGGCCGATTTCTTGATTTCATTGACTACAACAAACTGCGGGTCGATGTTTCCGCCGAAACGAGTTACGTAATTGAAGGCGTATGCCTGCTGCATGCGCTTGGCCGAGCTCAACTGCAAATTGATGCTCTGGTGTACGTAAAGCGGCGCCACCTCGGACTATGGACCGACGAGCGCGAGCTCGATCTAGATGAACCGCTCGAGGGCTTTCTCGAAAAGGAGCGCACGCTAGCCGCTATGGTCACTGGGGAGTCCACGCTGGTAAATGACCTAGGCCTCGGCGAAGAAATCATCCGCTATCATTACGCGGCCAGACCTCACAATGCTGCGCACGTCGTCTATTATCGGGATGAGCGCTAACGGCTTAGCCCACGCAGATGCGTGCCGTGCGGCGCGCATGGGTTGGTGCGTGCGCCCTACTGGCTACGAACGTTAAGACTAGAACGCGAAAGCCATGTCAGACCAAGACGGAGATAGAGCTCAGTGAATCACAGCGAGATCGTCAGCTTCCTCTGGGGTGTCGCGGACCTTATTCGCGATACATTCAAGCGCGGAAAGTACCAGGACGTCATTCTTCCGCTCACCGTGCTGCGGCGGCTCGACTGCGTGCTCGCGCCCACGAAAACCAAGGTCATGGAAACGCAAGCGCGGTTCAAGGGCAAGATCGACGATCTTGGCGGGCAGCTGCGCAAGGCGTCGGGCTTCGCTTTCTACAACACCTCGCGCTACGACTTCGAGAAGCTCCTCGCTGACGCGCCGCACCTTGCGGCCAACCTGCGCAATTACATCGCCGGGTTCAGTTCCAACATGCGCGAGGTGCTTGAGAAATTCGATTTCGACAACACGATCAGCAAACTGGACGAGGCGGGGCTTCTGTTTCAGGTGCTGGAGCGGTTCAAGAACGTGGACCTGCATCCGGACAAGATCGACAACCCGACGATGGGCACGATCTTCGAGGAGCTGATCAGGAAGTTCAACGAAGCGCTGAACGAGAACCCAGGTGAGCACTTCACGCCGCGCGACGTTGTCCACCTGATGGTCGATCTGATGCTGGCCGGGGACGAGTCGGAAATCCGCGCGAGGAAGGCGATCCGCACCGTTTATGATCCCTGCTGCGGTTCCGGCGGCATGCTCTTGATTACCAAAGAGCACATCACGGCCGGCGTGCGGAAGAACGGAGATCTGCTCCGGCCCGCGATCAACAAGGACGCCGAGATTCACCTCTTTGGCCAGGAGGTGAACCCTGAGACCTGGGCGGTCTCGAAGTCCGACCTCTTCATGAAGGAGCCTAAGGGTCACGACGCGGACAACATCGCCTACGGCAGCACGCTCTCGAACGATCGCCACGCCGGCAAGACATTCGACTACCTGATCGCCAACCCGCCCTACGGAAAGGACTGGAAGCGCGACGAGGACGCCGTTCGCGCCGAGCACGAGCGCGGCGCGGCGGGCCGCTTTGCGCCAGGGCTTCCACGCATCAGCGACGGCCAGATCCTCTTCCTCCTGCACATGCTCGCCCACGCCAAAGATCCGAAGGATGGCGGTTCGCGCATCGCGATCATCATGAACGGCTCGCCGCTTTTTACCGGGGACGCGGGCAGCGGGGAGAGTGAGATCCGCCGGTTCATTCTGGAGAACGACCTACTCGAGGCTCTGATCGCACTCCCCGAGCAGCTGTTCTATAACACCGGGATCGCTACTTACGTGTGGGTGGTGACCAACCGCAAGGCACCGAAGCGCCGAGGCAAAGTCCAGCTCATCGACGCGTCCCACTTCGATCAGGAAAGCAAGCAGGGACTTTTTTCTACTCTTATGCGGAAGAGCCTCGGTGACAAGCGCCGCGAGATTCTGCTTGACCGGGCGCAGGACATTCTCAAGATCCTGTCCGACTTCAGGGACGGGGACACGCGCACCTTCACCAAGGACGGAAAGCCGGACGACGTGTTGGTTAGCCGGATCTTCCCGACTACTCACTTCGGCTTTCGCAAAATCACTGTTGAGCGGCCGCTGAAGCTCAACTTTCAGGCAACGCCTGAGCGCATTGCGCAGCTCGATTCCGAGAGGGCCTTTCAGGCACTGGCCCAGTCGAAGAAGAAAGGCGCCGCCGGGGCAAAGGAAATTGCCGCAGGCGGGCCCGAACAGGAGGCGATTCGCAAGCTCCTCGCGACACTGCCGAACACGCTTTACAAGGACCGCAGTGCGTTCGAGAACGTGATCGAGACCGCCGCGAAGAAAGCCAAACTCGTGCTTGCCGCACCTGTCGGAAAAGCGATTGTCTCCGCCCTCTCCAAGCGGGACGAAACTGCGGCAATCTGCCGCGACAAGGACGGCAATCCCGAACCCGATCCGGAGTTGCGCGATACCGAGAGCGTGCCGCTTGCCGAGAGCATCGAGAGCTTCTTCGAGCGCGAGGTCAGGCCTCACGTTCCCGAAGCCTGGATCGATACCTCCAAGCGGGACGAAAAGGACGGCGAGGTCGGGATCGTCGGCTACGAGATCAACTTCAACCGCTATTTCTACCGCTACACTCCTCCGCGGCAGCTGGAGGAGATCGAAGCCGACATCCGCGGCATTGAGAGCGACATCCTCCGCATGCTGGCGGAAGTGACAGGGAGCGGGGCAGGGGAATAATTCTTGGAACTAAACGTCGGCACTTGCGCCTAACTGCCGACATTCATTACCATGTCGGCATGGACGTTCCACTCACCAAGGCGCGCCTCGAAGCGGAGGGAATTGGTGCCTTTTTCCGGCCGCGCGACATCGCCGCGATCGGAGTGTCGTTCAAGCAGCTCCAGCGCCTCGTTTCCGTAGGAAAGGTGGAAAAACTCGGCGACGGCCTCTATCGCCTGGCCGAGGTCGAGCCGACGGAGCTGGAGACGATCGCGATGGTGGCTTCCGCGGTGCCGCAAGCGATCGTTTGTCTGCTGACGGCGCTTCGGGTCCACGAGATCGGCACGCAGTCCCCCCACGAGGTCTGGATCGCGCTCGACCGCAAGAGCCGAAAACCCACCCGCGTGCCCGCGAAGCTCCGCATCGTCCGCTACTCCGGGGCGATGCTGACCTACGGGGTGATCAAGCGCTCGATGCTCGGCGTACCGGTTTCGATCACTTCACCCGCCCGCACCGTCGTCGACTGCTTTCGCTATCGGAACAAAGTCGGACTCGACGTCGCGATGGAAGCTCTGCGCGACGCGATTAGCAGACGCAAGACGACCGTGGATGAGATCTCGCGCGCAGCGGATATCTGCCGCATCCGCACCGTCATGAAGCCCTACCTGGAGGCACTGTCGGCGTGAGCTCGCCCGGGCCCGATCAAGCGGAATCGATTCGCCAGCGCGTGCGAAACCGCCTGCGCAAGCGCGGCGAGGACGTGCAGTTCGGCCTGCGGCGCTATGCGGTCGAACGCTTCCTCTACAGGCTCGGCGAATCGGCGCACCGCGACCGCTTTATTCTGAAAGGCGCCGCGCTCTTCGCGCTGTGGGGCGGCGCGGCATACCGCGCCACTCGCGACGTCGACTTCACCGGCTATGGGAGTTCCGACGAAGCGGATGTTCTCGCGGCGCTGCGCGAAATCTGCGAGATGCCGAACCCTGGCGATCCGCTCATGTTCGACGCAACGAATCTGACCGCGGAACAGATTCGGGACGACAGCGAATACCAGGGGCTACGCGTGCGGCTCGAAGCAAGACTCGGTGAGTCGCGCATTCCCGTACAGATCGACATCGGGTTCGGAAATGCGATCGATCCACCGCCGCAAACCGTTAGTTACCCGACGCTGCTCGACGACCCTGCGCCACGGATCAAGGCCTATCCGCTGGAGGCGGTCGTCGCGGAGAAGCTCCACGCGATGGTGCTGTTCGGCGAGCGGAACAGCCGTTTCAAAGACTTCTACGACCTGCATGTGCTTGCCCACCAGTTCCCGTTCCAGGGCGAGCAGCTGGCGAGATCGATCGCCGCAACGTTCGCGCGACGACGCACTGAGATAACAACCGTCCAGTCCGGATCGCTGACGCCCGGCTTCTTTGCCGATGAAGCGCGCGCCGCTCAGTGGCGCGCCTACCGGGATCGCAATCGACTTCCCGGAGCGCCCGCGGACTTCACCGCCGTTGGCACGACCCTTGCCAATTTTCTTGGCCCGGTCTGGAATGCCCTCGCCGCCGGCGAAGACTTCACGTCGCACTGGGATACGGGCGGCCCTTGGAGGGTGAGGTGGTAAGCGCAGCTACGATGAAGCCCGCGGCAAAGGGATTGCGCCGCTTCAAACCGTATCCTGTGTACAAGGACTCGGGCGTCGAGTGGCTGGGGGAGATTCCGGCGCATTGGGAGGTGAAGCGACTGAAGCGCGTCTTTTACGTCGTCAACGGCTCGACTCCGGCAAGTGCGGAGCCGGCGTTCTGGGACGGTGACATATCCTGGGTAACTCCCGAGGACCTCGGGGATCTTCGCGGTCCCGTGATCCGCGTGACTCGACGCAATATCACTGAGGCCGGGTACCACAGCTGTGGAACGACGCTGGTGCCTGCTGACTCGCTTGTGTTGTCGACACGGGCGCCCATCGGTCACCTTGCACTTGCGGGCGTCGATCTCTGCACGAACCAGGGTTGTCGCAGCTTGGTTTTCCGCAGCGCGGAATCGCGAGAGTTCTTCTTCTATGAGCTTTTGGCATCCCGGCCCGAGCTTGAGTCGCTCGGTCAAGGCAGCACTTTCAGTGAACTCGCCAAGGGGATGCTTGAGGACGTGGGACTCGTCGAGCCACCCGAGTCCGAACAACGCGCCATCGCCGCCTTCCTCGACCGGGAGACGGCGAGGAGCGATGCACTGGTGGCGAAGAAGGAGCGGCTGATCGAGTTGCTCCAGGAGAAGCGCACCGCCCTCATCACCCGCGCCGTCACCAAGGGCCTCGACCCGAACGTCCCCATGAAGGACTCCGGCGTCGAGTGGCTGGGGGAGATTCCGGCGGATTGGGACTTGAGGAAATTGAAGCACGTGTGCGAAAGAGTCTTTGTCGGCATCGCGGAGGCTGCGACATTTGCCTATGTCGATGACGGCGTCCCTATGCTCCGATCGACGGACGTACGTGCTAACCGAATCCGTACTGACGACATCAGATACATCGATCGGCGCTTCGCAGAACGACTGCCAACGAAGCAACTCAGAACCGGAGACATCGTAACCGTTAGGACGGGTAATGCAGGTGTCTCGGCCGTAGTTCCCGCAGAATACGACGGCGGTCAGTGTTTCACACTTGTGGTCTCTCGACCTAAAAAAGACGGCGACAGTCGGTATTTTTGCTACTGGCTTAATGCGCCCATTGGTCAGCAACAGTTCGTGGTGGAGGGTGTGGGGACCGCGCAGATCAACATCAGTGTACCCATCGTGCAAAACATGATTATCTGCGTCCCGCCTCCTGCAGTGCAGATAAGAATCGCGGATTTCGTGGATAGAGAACTTGCGCGCTGGGATGCCCTGATCTCGAAAATTGATGACGCCATCGACCGCCTCAAGGAACTCCGCACCGCCCTTATCTCCGCTGCAGTAACGGGAAAGATCGACGTGCGCGAGGAAGCCGCATGACCGTCGAAGTCTCCGAGCGCAGCTTCGAGGCGGCGATCGAGTGCGGATTGCTCGTATTCGGCCCCGATGCCTGCCCGGGCGATGCCAATCGGGCAAAGCAGGAGTCCGCGCACTATGGCGAGACGGTGCCCGGCGGGTATCACAAGCGAAGCCCCGAGGACTACGACCGAACTCTCTGCCTGCTGCCGCGCGACGTGCTGGACTTCGTCCTCGCCACGCAGCCTAGGGAGTGGAAGAAGCTCGAGCAGCACCATGGAGCGGCCGTGAAGGAGCAGTTCCTGAAGCGGCTCGCCTCCGAGATCGAGCGCCGCGGCGCGCTCGACGTGCTGCGCAACGGCATCAAGGACTCGGGCTGCAAGTTCCGGCTCGCGTACTTCCGCCCCGCGAGCGGGCTCAACGAGGAGACGCGGCGGCTGCACGCGGCGAACCTCTTCGCCGTGATGCGTCAGGTCCGCTACAGCACGAAGAACGAGAAGAGCCTCGACCTAGTGCTGTTCCTCAACGGCATCCCGATCTTCACCGCCGAGCTGAAGAACCCGCTCACCGGCCAGGACATCGAGGATGCGATCCGCCAGTACAAGACCGACCGCGACCCGCGCGAGCCGCTGCTCGCATACGGCCGCTGCCTCGCGCACTTCGCGGTGGACCCGGACCTGGTCTACGTCACCACCCACCTTGCCGGCCCGAAGACTCGCTTCCTGCCGTTCAACAAAGGCAAGTACGGCGGCGCCGGCAATCCGGCCGTGCCTCCCACGCAAAAGGGCTACGCCACCGGGTATCTCTGGGAGGAGACCTGGGCGCGCGACAGCGTGCTCGACCTCGTGCGCCAGTTCATCCACGAGGTCGAGGAGGAGGACGAGAAGGGCCGTAAGACAGGCAAGCGTTTTCTGATCTTCCCGCGCTACCAGCAGCTCGACTGCGTGCGCCGGCTCGTGACCGACGCGCGCGCGGCCGGCACGGGGCAGCGCTACCTGATCCAGCATTCGGCAGGCAGCGGCAAGAGCTTCACCCTCGCTTGGCTCGCTCACCAGCTCTCGACCCTCCATGATTCGGCCGATCGGCGCGTCTTCGACTCGATCGTGGTCGTCACCGACCGGCGGGTGCTCGATCGTCAGCTCCAGACCACGATGCGCCAGTTCGAGCAGCAACTCGGGGTGGTGGAGAACATCGACAAGACTTCGCGTCAGCTCAAGGAGGCGCTCGAATCGGGCAAGACGATCATCGTCACCACGCTGCAGAAATTTCCCGTGATCGCGAACGAGATCGGCGAACTCCCGGGCAAGCGCTTCGCCCTCATCATCGACGAGGCGCATTCGTCGCAGTCGGGCGAAAGCACGAAGCCGCTCAAGGCGGTACTCGCGGTCACCGACCTGGACGACGCCGAGCGAGAGGACGCTGCGTCGGAGTCAGGCGAGGACGAGGTGGACAACCTCGCGCTCGCGGAGGCGGTGAAGCGGGGCCATGTCGCAAACCTCTCGCTCTTTGCGTTCACCGCCACGCCGAAGCCGAAGACGCTCGAGCTTTTCGGCGCGAGGCGCGCCGACGGGAAATTCGCGCCCTTCCATCTCTACAGCATGCGCCAGGCGATCGAAGAGGGGTTTATCCTCGATGTGCTCGCGAGCTACACCACCTACAAGGCCTATTGGCGGCTCCTGAAAAAGGTCGAGGACGATCCGCGCTACGACAAGAAGAAAGCCGAGTATCTGCTCAAGTCCTTCGTCGAGCTGCACCCGCACGCGATCGGCGAAAAGGTGAAGATCTGCGTCGAGCACTTCGCCGCGAAGGTGCAGGGCGAGATCGGCGGCAAGGCGAAGGCGATGATCGTGACCCGCTCGCGCCTGCACGCCGTGCGCTACAAACGCGCGCTTGACGACTACCTCGCGGCGCGGGACTATCCCTTCAAGGCGCTGGTTGCGTTCTCTGGGAAGGTCCAGGACCGCGGTCAGTCCCATACCGAATCCGGCATGAACGGCTTGCCAGAGACGCAGACCGCGAAGACCTTCGAGCGTTCAGAATATCGCTTCCTGATCGTCGCCAATAAGTTCCAGACGGGATTCGATCAGCCGCTGCTCCATACGATGTACGTGGACAAGAAGCTCGGTGGCGTAAACGCGGTGCAGACCCTCTCGCGCCTGAACCGTACGCACCCCGAGAAGAAAGGGACGACGGTGCTCGACTTCGCCAACGAGTCCGACGAGATCAAGGCCGCGTTCGAACCGTACTACGAGACGACGTTGCTCTCGGAGGCGACCGACCCGAACCTTCTCTACGAGATCCAGACCCGCCTCGCGGCGTTCCCGGTCTACACCGAGGCCGACGTGGAAGGTTTCGCCAAGGTGTACTTCGACCCCAAGGGGACGCAGGACCGCCTCTACGCGGTGCTTGCGCCCATGGTTGAGCGTTTCCAGACGCTCACGACGCAGGAGCGAAGCGATTTCCGCAGCCAGCTTACCGACTACATCCGGCTTTACGCCTTCCTCGCCCAGGTGCTGACGTTTGCCGACGCGGACCTGGAGAAGCTCTATGTCTTCGCGCGGTACCTGCGCCGGCTGCTCCCTGCAGATCGCGCGGAGCTGCCGCGTGAGGTGCAGCAGAACATTGATATGGAGTCGTACCGCGTCCAGGAGATCGGGAGCGGCAGGATCGCCCTCGAGCGCAAGCCCGGAATCCTGGGTCCGGTGGGTCCCAAAGGGCCTTACGAGCCGCCGCCCGGGGAGATCGAAACCCTCTCCCGCATCATTGCCGAGCTGAACGAGCGGTTCGGACTGCGCCTCGGGCCCGAGCATCGCGTGACGCTCGGTCAAATGATGGAGAAGCTCGACGACGATGCCGCGCTGGATGCCGCGGCGCGGGTCAACACACGAGAGAACGTGCGGCTCACGTTCGACCAGAAGGTCGAGCATGTGATCCAGGAGATCGTGGATTCGAATTTCGATCTCTACAAGCGCATCACCGACGACCACGCCTTCGGCGAGGTGGTCAAGAACTTCCTTTTCGACCAGTACCTGCGCGCCCACCGCAATGCCGAGGAACTGATCAGGCGTGGCGAGTCGAAGACGCTGGAGTTCAAGTCCAGCCTGCGGGGGCATTTCAAGGAAAATCGAGCGGACAACCCAGCCGTGACGCATTCGGTGCTAAAAACAATCGCAGCGTTCTTAAATACCGAAGGGGGAGACCTTTTGATCGGCGTAGCGGACAACCGATCCATCGTCGGGATCGAGCCCGATCAGTTCCCGAGCGACGACAACTTCATGCTGCATCTTGCCCAGGTCGTACGTAACGGCCTCGGCGATCGCGCCGGCACGTGCATTGACCCGAAGACGCAGATCGTGGAGGGCAAGACGGTATGTGTGGTGAGCTGCCAGAGGAGCCCCGAGCCCGTGTTCCTGAAGTGGAAGGGAATGGAAGCGGCGCCGGACGGCGACTTCTTCGTAAGGAGCGGGCCCGGCACGATCAAGCTGCCGCCCGACAGCGCGAAGGAGTACATCCGAACCCGGTTTGGAGGCATCGCTCGTGAGAAGTGACCTGGCGCACCCGCTAACAAGAGCATCCAGCTGGCCGCGCTTGGCACCGCATAAACTTGTGTACCAAAATGGTACGCCGCTTACCTAACAACAGCATCCAACTGCCCGCGCTTGCACCGCTGCTTACGCTGGGCGTTGGGACCCATCATTGGTTGACGGAGGCCTGGATGCCACAGACAGCTCATGGGGCTGCTCGTTCTTCCCCGCGGTGACCGGCTTCACCCAGGGCGTGAGCATGTCGAGGGTCCTGCGCGACGCCAGAAAGAGCATTCTGCTCGGGACCTTCCTCGCAGTCGCCGTGTCGCTCTGCATCTACGTGGCAGTGGCGTCATGACCATCGACCCGCACGCATAAGCGGCGATCCGGCCGTCGTCATGGGTGACGTTGCGTATGCCCAAGCGTGCAGCGCAACAGTCTCGCCGCGTTCATTCTCTTGACTCACTTCCCCGGTAATATGGCAGGGCAGCAGAGCGCCGCCCGCGGCCGGAGTCGGGCTGCGGGCGGATCCCGAGCCTT
>Ga0137387_10001443_pt1 | contig 11769 bp, 7 predicted proteins | sample SagtaG_3_FD_104909 | JGI IMG/M metagenome (GOLD analysis project Ga0137387, IMG submission 104909) | Vadose zone soil microbial communities from Angelo Coast Range Reserve, California, USA - Sage2_R_115_16 metaG | ecosystem: Environmental > Terrestrial > Soil > Vadose zone > Saprolite | place...
CAAAGCGTTCTTCCGTCTTCGCCAGACGCTTGTCGACGGCCGCCAGGATTCTGATTTCTTGTGCGATGAACTGTTGCTCCATCCGTTTGTCCTGAGCGGCAAAGCCCTCTTCAATCCGTTTGTCCTGAGCGGAGAGTTTCTCATCCACCGCTTGCAAAATCACGGATGTTTGCTCCGTCAGCAGTTTCTCGATGTGCGGAATTATGGGCGATTGCTCTTTTTTAGGATGTGTGGGTGTTGATTTGGGCATGGAAGGCAGGTTAGAGAGGCTTGTACTTCCAGTATAGGTGGGTGGCAGAGGCTGTCAACGGATGGTGTGGCGTGTATTTCCAATAGGTAGTTCAAGTGTGTAGGATGGAGCGGCCTATTCTTAGGCACAGTGCAAATACACGTGAGGGGGATCTTTTTTCGGAAAATGAAACAAAACTTAGAAATAGCTTGCAAGGCCGCTGGCCAGTAGCATAATCCTTCGTTCCTGACGGAATCCAAGGAGGCCAGTATGCGGCTGTTCCACAAGAGATTTTTGCCCATAGCTATGGCGGTCGCAGTTGTCACGACGCTGCCGCCGTCCCTTTTTGCTCGTTGTGGCGTTGAGCGCTGGTCGGTCAAGACCGGAACAGATTCGGATGCGACCCAAATACGCCTCACCGTTGCACCGACGCCGACGACAATTTCCGACCTGATAAGTCTTACTCCGCCACATCCCATCCCCAAGGCTCACCGCGTATCACCAACCGAAACGACGGTCTGGATCCTCGACGCGATCCTTACCGATTACAAGATTGAAGATTCTCCCACTACCGGCGATTCTGATTACCACCTTGTCCTGAGGGATGAGGACGGAAATACTATGGTGGCGGAGATTCCCTCGCCGGATTGTGTAGATCCCAGCAGTCCGTTCGCCTCAAAGATCCGCAGTGCGCGCCAGAAGTTCGACTCGAAACTGACGGCGGCCGGCGACTTTCAAACCGCGAACCTCCCCGTTCGTGTTGTCGGGGTCGGATTGTTCGACTTCTTCCATCACCAGCGCGGGGCCGCTCCGAATGTCGTTGAACTTCATCCGGTCCTAGACATCACCTTCCAGCCAACAATCACTTCGCCTTCCGAGGCTGTGCCCCCGGCCGGTGGCACCGTGCCGAGCGGTCCAAGATGGGAATATCGCCTAATCACGTCGTCAACCACTGAGGCGCTTCTCAGTCAGGCCAACAGTTTAGGATCGCAGGGATGGGAGATGGTAGGCGTAGCTGTTGATCCATCGCGGCCAGATAAGTTTGTCGGCTATTTGAAACGGCTCAAGCAGCCCTGATACGTGGGTGAGCGCAGGACGATGCCATGTGCCTTCCGCCGCCAGCGACAAATCCAGAGCCCCGTTCCGAGCAAAAAGAAAGAGCGGGCGAAAGCCCGCTCTTGTGCTAGCGGCTTGAGATGAACTCCTCGGCCCGTTCGTACCATCCGGGGATCGTCGAGGCGATGTTGTGGGTGTTGAGCCACTGGTCGATTTCCTCCCAGGAAGGCTCGGGGAGTGCCGTGTTCATCCCGCGCATAATCTCGTCCATCAGTTCGGGGCTTTCCTTCTCTTTTTCTTTCTTTCAGCAGCGATGAAAGTCTGGCTCCTATCTTTAGGCGCAGACCGCCCACCATTGGGCGTGGTACGGCTGCATGATGTCTGAGACCGAGACCATGTACCAGTGCTCACCGCTTTTTACCGTGGCGTAGTAGCCCAGCGTTTCCTTTGCGGTTGCGATAGCGGCCATCGCCCTCGATGTGCGCTGTTGGAGACACTAGAGCATCCGCGATTCTTCTCGGTGTCGGAATCGCCTCTGTGTGCGAGACTGAAGTCATGTGGAAGTGGCCAGCGTTCCAGACCGTTAGGTAGTATCCCCAAACGCCCTGCTCGTTCTGATAGTGCCCGCAGTAATCCTCCAGCAGGCGGGCGTGCCGAGGACAGAGCGCCGTGGCGACCACGTCCAGTATATGTATTTGTCGGGGGAGGGCAGATTATACAACGAAAAAGACCGGGTTAGCGGTGTTGGTGGTTGTGGTTGTGTTTTGCGGGTGCGCGCGATTGCGCGGGTTTGCTGAATTCTTCGGGGAAGTGCCTTTCGAGAAGCTTGTGTGCTTTCGGCGCGATCATGTGCCGAAAACAAAAACTGGGTTTCGGTGCTGTAGGATACTTCGCCTCCTCGGTGGGCTGGAGTGATCCGCAAGGCTTTCTACGGACCCCAGTAAGCCCGCAAGGAGGGTTGGAAGGAGCTACGTTTCTAGCAAAGCATATGGCCGGGTCTTCTAAGCCGATGTTCGGTTTATGCTTATTGTGGAGCAGGTCCACTTGCAACCGTCCACGGGAGTATGCCGCCGAACGGCGCGGTGGAAAGCGGAAAGGTGAAATGGGAGCGGGCGCTCAGATTTACATCTGACATGGTGCCCGTCTCGTCAACCAAGAACGCTTTGCCAGTGTTTTCAAACAGCAAGACTGCCGATGGTTCATTCGTAAGACCAGTCGGTATGCTGTCCACTAGGGTGTTCGTGGCCAGAGCAAAGACGAGTAGGTTCCCAGCGCCACACGTGTCTGGCAAATACGCCTTGGTTTTGTCCGTGCTGACTTTTACGCCGATTTTCCCGCTCGTCAAGTTGTCTGCTGACAGGAAGACATCATTTACCGCATCGAGTTGGCTGAATCCTCCATTGGTCGGGCAGTTCGCGCCCCTCGATGAAACAACGGCGAGGGAACTGTCAGCGCTAAACGCAACTTCATCGTGGTAGTAGGTTTGAGCATTTATAGTGGCTTTAAGCTGGTCAAGCGTTGTGTCAATTACCCCGACCGTAGTGTCAATGCCTCCAAAGCTCACATAAGCTTTTAGGCCGGAGGGGGCAATGTTAATGTTGTTGACAACGGATCCGGCTCCAGCGAGCGTAATGGATTTCGTCAGTGTCAAGGTCGAGGGGTCAATTACCGAAACGCTTGTGCCAGTCGCCGTATTCTGCGTGACATAAGCCTTTTGGCCATTCGGGAGAATGGCGACCGCCCCTCCAGGCAGGTTCATTTGCGTAACGGTTTTGTCGGGCAAGTGTACTTTTGCCAGTTGACTTATATTAGAAAGTACGGCGAGAACGAAACTACCGTCTTTCGATGCTGCAATTCCTTGTGGTGAGCTCGGGAGCGGTATGCTATCGATTACTTGATCTGAAGCAGGATCGACGACCGCTATTCGATTTTCAGCGGGAACACTAACGTAAATGCGGGTGGGAACTGGAGGAGCCAAGGCTTGCTGGACCGCGCGGAAGGCATTTAGCAGTCTGACTGATTTACCTGCCGAGTCCACATGCCCTGTATCATCGGCAGTGCTAACGATTATGTTTTTTAACTGGGTTGCGGTAAGGCTCGAATTCGCTGAGAGCACTAGACCTGCAACGCCTGAGACGAACGGTGCGGCTATCGATGTACCAGAAACGCTTCCGTACGTATTGTTGGCCTGGGCGGCGAAAATCTGAGTGAAAAAAAGAAATGGCAGCTCTGCATCAGGGAAAGGAGAGGTTCTCTGTCCGTTGGGGCACATTTTCGTTGGTTGATCGCCTCCTGGAGCCCATAGTGATATTGAGCCATAGTTGGAATAAGAAGCTTGGTTGCTATGTCGATCGACTGCGCCCACGCTAAGGACATTGTTAGGAAACTCATTGGACAACACAGCCGGAACGGTAAAGTCAAAAAGAGTGCGATCGTTCCCGGTGCCAAAAACGAACAGAACACCGATGGGTACTCCCGCAGCATGATTTAGCACTTCTCTCCAGCCATTTTTACTTCTCTGTAGCCAGGCTGCTATCTGGTTGATGGGAGCGGAAGGCAGACATACGGGACTGTAGTTGATCGCGAAACTTACATTTATGATTCGAGCGCCTCGATCAATGGCCTTTGTTGCCATACTCCAGCAAATCGGTTCGTCTACGAAGTTGTCGTTATTAGCAGAGCAACTGAAAAGAAGAAGATTCGGAGCCCACATTGCTCCCGCAAGCCCGCGCGCATTGTTGCCGACCGCACCAGCGATCGAGGCTACCTCAGTCCCATGGTCGCGAAATGCAGTAAAGTTAAATCTGAAGTCGCTCAGGGACCCATTAAAGATAATGTCCTCGTGATTCAGATCAAACCCGACATCGACGAATCCGGTCCTGACACTGGGATCTCCCGTGGCGATTGTCCACGCCTCGGGTAGATGGATGAGGTCCTGAGCCCACGACCTGAATGGCCGGGATGTAAACGACCAGGACGGATCATTTGGAATGGTTTCCGAGCTGTTGCCAATTTCGAAAAAATGCGGAATTGCAAATCTGACGATCGGTTCGTTCTCCAGCTCTAGGATCAGCTGCATTGCATCGTCCAGAGTGGGAAACTGCAACAGTAGTTGGTAAAAATTCAGTTCGTCATCATGTCCCAAGAATTCGGCACCGAAACGTGCGGCTAGGGAGGACACTTGGTCTTGAGTCGCGGCTGGATCCACGAATACGACAATCTCATCCTTTGCATAGTTGATACCGCTCGGATCATTGGTGAAGCGGTCCAGACTCGGTAAAGACGTGCTGCCAGGGATTGCTGCGAATGAAGGATTGTTGACGACGAGGGCTATAGACAGGGGACTCGGCAATCCCGCCGAGCCTGAGCTGATACGCACTTGGACTGTTCCGTTATAGGTTCGGGCAGCCGTACTCTCCGCTACGGAAAACAGCAATTCAACTGACGTCGTGGTGTTTTTTGCGACGGAGTCGTAATGTGAAGGACTAACCCTTAGAAACGGCTGAAGTTCTGGAACGATCCGAAGATCCAGACCACGAAAATCCTGAGAAGCCGTGAATGACACACGAACTATTCGGGTAGTTCCACGCAAAATGGGTACCGATAACGCGCCAGAGGACCAGGAAATACTCGTCGCCGCGTTGAGAGGCGTTACCGCAGCTAAGAGTACCAGCAACACCCGACATGTACGCATTGTTGCACCCCCAGAAATCAACATTTTCTGTCTCTATTCCGCTAGTCCAGCCACCTCTGGCGCTGCGGACTTCACTTCTGGCACGCGCTGAAGAGTTGCAGCGATACGATCGGCTTCTTGAATAGACTTCAGCTGCGGATTGAACCTTATTACGACCATATTACGACCATATGAAGTTCTGGATCACGCAGAAACGCCGTTCCATGGACAGACGAGATGATATCGTCCACTCGTGAGTCTGAAATGCCATTGCGAAAAAAACAGACGACACCTCCTTCAAAATGAGGAACAGTCGCGGGTGATGCCGAGGAATGCCTTGGATTCGGCGAAGGGCGGGCAAGACATACAGCGAAAACACCCGCTACAACGGTCGCAGCCAAGAGAACGACCGACTTTGGACGGGAAATATTCATAGCTTCATTGTGTTCTCTGGGCGGCACCTGTCCAGCCAGTGTTGTCCACAGGCGCAAACCATTCAATTGTCCCGATACGGTTTGTTCGGCCCGACGTGGCGTTCAGAATCTACTTTTCATACAATTGGGTTCGGTACCAGACCAGGGTGACTTACGGTTCGCCTCAGAGAGTGCTGCGTTCCGATCGGCTGGAAACTGCTCTTCGGAGAGGCGATTCGGGCGAATTCTCCAGCCGGGAGCATCAGAAAGTCAACCAAATTGTAAGAATCCCACGTCTCGGGTATTCTTGACCTGCTTCCAAGAAGGATGCCCCAAAATTGCTACCGGATTGACCACGATCGCCTCCGCTTAGGATGAGCGTTTTTTGGGGCGCTTGTCGATGCCACACTACTCTCCCTGTGTCCCGCATGCGCTCGTAAACGATTCTGTAAATGCTCCGGGCTTGTCGCGACCCCGCCGGTCTGGCAATGCCGATCTTTGCCGTTATTGGCTCCGGTCGGTACGGTTGCGGTTGCCTGAGTGGCCGAGTTCACGGTGAAAGTTGTCGCCTTCACACCACCAGAGGTGACCTTGTTCCTCTGCTGCAGTCCGGTACCTTTGACGATCACCTGCGTTCCGACCCGGACGATAGTCAGACCTCCTTGCGTCTCATCGAAAGAGCGGAAATCGAGGTTTTTCGATCACGACCTTAACCCAACAGAAACCCAAATTGTCGGCGAAAAAGAGCTCCGGATACGTCGGATCGACAACATCATTTATCGCGAGCCATAAATGCCCGCTTTCCTTAGTGTGGACATCAGGCATGCCAATACCGGTGCCTATTTCAAAAGCCTTGTCGAGAGGGGATCCTTTCGAGTCTTTGATTTGGCCGATCAGTTCGCCGAGCCGCGCCTCGGGAAAGGCCCTCCGCTTTTGCCTGGCTCGCCATGCTTGCAGCGAGGGATCGTATCCTTCCGGACCAACCCACGGACGAAATTTTCTCTGGTCTTTCAAATGCGCCCAGATGGTCTCGTGTGAGTTGGTATCCCATTCCTCAGAGAAGTACATTTCCGGAAGATTCTTCTGGTCATCCGAGTCGCGGTCGAGATGTTTACTCTTCTCCAAGCGCTTCTCCATAGTGCTTCGATCTTCCGCTTGTTGCCGAAGGCCGTTAAAATCGATGTGAATCTGGCCACCCGCCCTGAAGCTCATCCGAGCACCCTTTTCAACCTCTATACCCGAGTCTTGCCATCCTTGGGGATGGACAATCATCAGATATTCCTCCTTGTTAGCCGAAGTTGACTGGAAAAGAAATTGGGTTTCGAATCCGCCTATGCTGATCTGACTCTTTTCGGCACCCAGCCATCTTGGAAATTGTCCGAAAACAATGACAGCGAGCAACATCACAATGCCAGGGACGAGAATAGTGAGGAAGCTGAAGTATCCAAGCTTTCTTCTGTCGGTGAGAAGAGTGTCCAGCACGTCCGCAAATGTCTTCCCCGTCGCCTCTGAGCCGTGACGAAGCAGCGCCGGGTCCTTCTCACTGGTTTTTGCAGCTCGGCTTGCCTCGTTCCCGTGGTTGTCATGTGCCATTCTGGTACCTCCAGCTTCCAGAGCCAGCTTTAGCATGAATGGGCTTCGCTACGAGACCAACAAGAGTAAGAAGCGAGAGCGTTCGCATACGTACCTCGAAAGATTCGCAGCGCGAAAAGCTAGCGTTAATTTTCCCGTGGGTTCGACACCAAATCTGGGTTGGTAGCCCTTCGCCTCAGGAGGTGCTGCGTTCCGATCGGCTGGAAACTGCTCTTCGGAGAGGCGAGTCGGGCGGACTCTCCGCCCGGAACACGCGAAAGTCAAGACAAAATGTAACCTTGCCAACAACATGGAATCCTCATTCCCTGAAAGGAAGGTCAAACGTTCGTGCACAGAACTTTCTGAACGGCAATCCATACGTATCAGAACTAGCTTTCCAAGCAGCTTTGAAGTGCTCAGAATTGGTCCAGTTTTGGAAAACCTTTAGCCAGCCTGCGTTATCTGGGTCATTTTGGTTGTCCTCCAGCCTTAGATCGAGGTACACGTTTTCCATCAGCTGAATCAGAGAGTTGCAAAATAGGAATATACTGCGTCGCTGCTGGTCGTTCAGCGGATTGAGTGAACGCAGAAGCGTTATAAGCTCGCTCCCAAGATCGCGCTTGAGGTTCGGGAACATAGTGCGGTCGAGCGCGCTTAAATTGGGATCCCGCCTGAGCCGCTCTATTAATTGGTCATACGCTTGCGCATGACGCGTAAAGTGGCTAGCTACAGTAGCGCTCGGCAACCATAAGTAGCGTTCGACCTGTTCAACGAATTCCTGCAAGGAAACAGTTGGAGTCAACGTGCAGATTTCTTCGATGATGTGCGATCCGAGCCGCCGGTAGCTTTCCAGTTGAGGTTCGTTGAACCATTGATCGGCTGTGGTCTCGTGAGGGAAAGAGGCATTCTGAGACGAGTAATGGGTCACGTCCGGCGGCTCATTCCCGTTTAGCGATGGTTTTATATAAACGAGAACACCATCTTCCGCCAAGTTATCAATGCAGGAATAGCGGATAATGCCTTTGGCGCAATGCCGCCCATTCGTACTGCGGACGGACATCGGAGTGCCTTGGGGAAAGTCGATGGGAATCCCTAAATCGATCCTGACTTTTCGAACAGCATTACCCAAATCTTCGAAGGTAAAGTGCGGGTCTGCGCTTGCGTCTACTACAATGATTGCATGACATCTGCGCAATACCATTTCGTATAGGCCAAGGTTTTCAAAGTGTCCCCCATCTGAGAGGTAAACCCAGGCATTCTTGTCGTTGGTGAGACCGCAGGCTTCATCGATAAAGGGACGCACAGCATTGGTAGGTCCCGCTTTATTCCACAAGCCTTTGCCTGGCAACCCTGGGTTTGCAAGCCAAGTACCAAGTCTCGCGTTGAACAACATCATTATTACCGACAACATCGGGGAGGAGTGATAGCCCATATTGGGGCTTGCTGCAGCGCCAGAGATCGTGATAGCTCCCCCCAACGTCATACCCTTTGGATGGCCGTAGTGATTCGAAGGCTGATAGCCAAGATGCAAGCTTCCACAGTGAAGCCGAGTAGCCGTGAACGACTCGGCTTTCCTCTGCTGCCAGGCCAGATTTTCCCCGGCTACAAGATTCAAAGCCATGTTAACCAAATGCAGCGGTTTCTCCGACCGCAAGTCATGCATGTGGAGATTGTCAGCGGGATCGAATCCCGTAAATAAGCTAGGGCGCCTTGCTGGATTTGACGCGCCCAGGTAAGCGCGAATCAAACGGGCTCGATACATGGCACTCAGCGAAAACTTGTTCGGGTCTATGAAGCTCCCTAGGACATACGCACTGACAAGAGCGCACGCCAACAGGAATGCCCAAGAATAGACTTCGCTGGCTCTTGCCGCTCCTGGAAACCAGCCCACCAGCAACTCACGGATGTTCTCGTTAAGATAGCGGCTTGTAGAGCCAACCAAGACGGCTAGGAAAGCCAAGAAAATAGGAATGATCAGCTGTATAGCCCATTCCCTGACCTTTTCTGCAGGCGCCAAACGACCTATAAGCGCGACGCCCTTTTCATGGCCTGATGATGTCTTGCGACTAAACCCTAGCCAACTGGCGATAGATCCAAGCAAGCCGGTACCGAATATTTGATATCGAATGTGCTGAATCATGTCAGGCCCATGCAAAACTAATCCGGTGAACACGAGCCACGTAACCGGGACAATCAAAAGCCAGGCTGCTGCTCTGGCCCACCATTCCCGATCGTCGTCTGTTGCAATTCGACTCGTTAAGCCGACGAAAATCACAGACGACGCGCCAAGAATTGCAAATACAGCTGGAAAAGCAAGCGTTGTGTAAAGAGACGGATTATCTCTCAGTACGCCGGTCAAGCCATCAGCCAGTGCACGGGAAATCGCTCCCACTGCAACTCCGGTCAGCACTGCACATATGGCAGCACCAACAACGCGTTGCAAGTTCAGCTCGCCTTTCTTGAAAGCAAAAACTAAGCCAATGGCAAAGCCGATCAGCAATACGAGTACCGGGTACGCTAAAAACTCTTTCCAAGAAATCCTTGGCACGTAATTCCAGTTCTTCAATGACCAACCGAAATAGATTGATATGAGTAACGAAGAGATGCTCAAGGGAAGAAGATTGAATAGCAGAAAAGCCCTCTGGGATTTTCGACGATCGCCGGCGCTCGGCAGATCAATTACAACGTAAACGATTGCTGCGGCGGCAAGTCCCAAACTGGCGTACCGAAACACTGCACGCGCGGTATCCGAGCCACCAAACACAATCACTGCCCGGACCAGCTGCGGGATTACCAGAATGCATACAAGCGCGGGAAGCAGAACGAACCAGTTAAGAAGAATGTTCCGCAAGACTGTAGCTATCAGCGTCCACGTGTCTGCGGACAGCACTCCCAATTTTGGGCTCAAGTAAGCTGAAAATTTACGAAGGTGTAGCACCTCCGGTGGCTCCGGATCAACCTTGGTGTTCGGGGTCGCAGCCAACTCGGCAATGACGTGGCTTGCTCCTGATTTGTGGTACGCCAAGCTTGAGAACCAAGCCCCGAGATATCCTCCACCCGACACCGTGGAAAGATAATCCAGTTGCGAAAGAATTCCGGGTCGTTGCACACCGCGTCTTGTCGGATCCGACCGACGCGCGAGTTCCTGGAGTACCCCCAAGCCAAATGTGGCGCTTCGAATCCCGCCGCCGGAAAAACAAAGCGCCGTCATGCCGGCTTGATGTAGTCGGGCAATCAAGATGTCTCGAAATCTCCGTTCTTCCCTGGCATGCTCTTGCTCCGCAGCCGCATTTTCTATTCCAGTTCGGACTCGCGTTCGCGCTTCCCTCTGCTGAGCTGCGTAGGCAGCAGCATGGGTCCTGTATTCGGCATCCAAATTTCCAGCGCCTGTTAATTCTTCATATTCTCTTGCCAGTGCTTCCCACACCGATAATGGCGTCTCATCCCGAACATCCTGAGTTCCGGGTCTCGCGTTATCCGCGTTCATAAGGGGCGTCATAAGAGCGTCTTCGAGCTGTTTCGATAAACAGACGTGCAACCTGGTCTACGATGCCGATCTGCCTATGTCGACGTTTCTGGTTGAAAATCCGAGCTGTGCTCCCCTGAAAAAATGTCTCCCGGCTGCTCTTGTTTCAATTGATTTCGACAGCAGACCGGGTGGGTAACGGTTCGCCTCACGGACTGGCATTTCCTTACCCCCTCTGGTGGGAACTGCTCTTCGGAGAGGCGTTGGGCCGAGATACTGCTCTCCCATACTTCAAAGGACAAGCAATTTCTGTTGGCGAAAACGGCTATTTGTTGGCGGAAATGGTTATTTTGCTACGATCCAGCCGAGCGAGCTCTGCCGGAACGGGTGCGCGTCTGCGTGGGGGTCTCGTCAAAGAGCATCTTGTAGTCTCGAACAAAATGGCTGAGGTCGTTCACTCCGACCAGAACCGCCACCTCTTTGACTCTAAGAAAAGAGTTCTCGAGAAGCTCGCGTGCCCGGTGGAACCGAGCACACAGGAGGTAGCGGTGCGGAGAAACGCCGAGTTCTGCTTTGAAGAGATGACGGAACCGGGATTCTGAGAGATTCAGAGTCATGGCGACGTCGTCGCTATGATGTGCGTAATTCTGCTGAAGGAGTTCGAGCGCTCGTTGGATTCGGAGATCATTGGGCGCGCCGTTCTGCCATGGCATGTTCTTCACCAGCGAGGTACTAGAGGCGACGGGGCTTGGCTTGTTCCGGGACGCCATCGGATATTCTCCAGCGTAAAAACGGATAACGAATTTACCTCGGAGAATGCTTTTGGATTAACTTTCGGATTCTTGTTCTGAAAACCGAACAAAGTCCCAATCCGCCTACCGCCGTTCGGAACCCGCTTTTTCGGAATTCAGAACATCAAAAAAAACCGGGTTAGCGGTCTTGGCGGCTCCGTGAGTAAAAAGCCCCGAGCGGCGTCTCGGGGCTTTCTCCCATGTCTTCGAACAATTCATGGCGCGGCGGCCATGATTTCTGGCTACTCGCGGCGGCTGCCCGTGTCGGTCGCGGCGCAGACCTTGCGAAAGTCGAACTTTCGAGTGGATCTGATTGAAATTGAATTTCGGGATTTCCCACCTGATATGGCAAACCCACTATAACGTGGGTTTTTCTATTTCCGGGGACTTTACTCATTACTCCGATTTGCTTGACTGGTCTCCGTCATGTTTGCTGGGAGACCTGTTCGTACACGGCCAATACCCTCGCAGCACGAATACAACCTGTCCTGTCCATGGATCATGGTGTTCTACAATTGCCCACTGAAAAATCTAACCTACTGAGGTGTTGTCAACGCACCTGATTCCCG
>Ga0137387_10001445_pt1 | contig 11766 bp, 21 predicted proteins | sample SagtaG_3_FD_104909 | JGI IMG/M metagenome (GOLD analysis project Ga0137387, IMG submission 104909) | Vadose zone soil microbial communities from Angelo Coast Range Reserve, California, USA - Sage2_R_115_16 metaG | ecosystem: Environmental > Terrestrial > Soil > Vadose zone > Saprolite | place...
GAACGATAATTAGCACGCCCTCATTGTGAACCAGCAGAAAGAATTGAATGCATCCTGCGTTTTCTGGGGTACCCTGACGAGCATTCTTATCACGGTCACCACTCCTTCGACTAAACCTTCTCGTCTGGGAGTGAGCATCATTACCCAGTCCCGGATCGCGTACAAGGGGCAGGGCTGCGGTGCCCTGCCCCCCGTGGATGCTTCCGTGCGCAAATGGGCTGCCTACTATCACCTGCCGCTGCAATAAGGAGTTGTTATGATTCGCCTGCTCGCAATCATCAGTCTCGCGTTCTCGTTCGTCTTCTACGCCTGGAGCCTGCATCACGACAGGATCGACTCGATGCTGCTGCTGATCCTCGGGTTGCTGCTGTGGTGCGTCAGCGAAGGCTGGGATCACGCCCCCCCGTGGAGACGAGGGTAACCTGCCGCCCCTGCCTGATCGCGGGTTATCTAGCGGAGGAAGCCTCCCGTCTGGGGGAAGACTTCTCGGCGGGGATAGACATGTGGCATGATAAGTGCAAGAACAGAGACTGCGACTGTCAGGGGAAACATCGTGCGCGAAGGCTACTGCGATCGTTGCGGTGATTACAAGGACAAACTGGACGGTGCCGCGATGTGTGCTGACTGCGTTGACCGCTGGCTTAAAGAGTACTGTGCGCCTCGTCGCTGAGTACTGGAGTGCACTATGGCCTAACGTGTTTTCACTGAGCATCTGGACCGTGCTGCTGTTCATCTGGCATCATTTCTCCCTGAAAAAACATATCACCGTCAAGCATGAGGAACTGAAGGCACATATAACCGCTAGTACTGGACAATCTCTTGGGGATGATCTACCCTCAGGAAATGAGGAGGGTTTTTGATGACCATCACCATGTTTGACTCGATTGATATCAGCACTCTCCCGGAAGGGGATTATGCATATGCTGGATACGTGGACGGGCGCTGGGCAACGTACCCGAAGCTGAAAATAAAGTTTCCCATGCGAACTTGCTGTCGATCGCGGTGTTCGCGCATGACGACGCGGACTGCCTTGATGTTGAACTGGGGGATGCGACCCCCGCGCAGGCTCCCGCGTGGGTGAAGCGCCAGAAAGCCCCTCGTCCGTGCCTGTACGCGAGCGCGAGCGTCATGAACTTGCTGGTTGCCACCCTGGACAGGGCAGGTATCGCACGGGGTTCGGTGAGGCTGTGGAGCGCGCACTACAAGAGCGGGGAGCATATCTGCGGTCCGGATACGTGCAAGCTGATGAGCGCTAGAGCTGACGGAACGCAGTGGACTCCTCGTGCTAGAGGAATCTCCCTGGATCAGTCACTGCTCCATGATGATTTTTTCGGGAAAGAGACGACAAATTCTACCGGGGGGACCGTGATACCAGTGACATATCAGCCAGTAACCAGGCAGCTCCCGGTGTTGCAGCAGGGGGTTTCCGATACGAATCTCCCCCACCGGTACGTGCGGAGACTCCAGGCGATCCTTAATTACGTATACGGGTACACGTGCACCGTGGACGGGGAGTACGGTCCGAAAACCTCGAACGCGGTGAAAGTACTCCAGACACGCTACGATCTCATCGCGGACGGGATTTGCGGGGAGAAAACCTGGGAGAAAGTCGTCGGGGGATAAAGCAAACGGAGAGGTCCACCATGAAGAAACTCGCTAATCTCGGGCAGTATTCGAAGTTTTTCACGGGGATCGCGGGTCAGGCGCTGACATACGCGACCTTGTATTACGGGACGAACCATTACGTGGCGCTAGCTGTAGCCATCGCGTCCGCACTGGGAGTTTACGCGGTCCCCAACACTAAGTCATCCGCTGTCTGAGTAAAAACCAGGAAAGCTCCTGCCAGATTATCCTGGCAGGAGCAGGTTTTCTGCTTCCAGGAGAAAGCATGAGATATCTCTGGTACTGCATCAGGGTTCCCGTGGCAGTGCTTGCTATTTTCGGGATGGTACTGCTGGTCGTGATGATGCTGTGACAACCGGAGGGAGAGAATACGACCGGATACCTCAGCCTCAGCCTATCGTACATACCCCGAAGGAACCTGTCCCGATGCCTGAGCTGCGCAAGTTTTCCACCGGGGCAACACGGGACACTACCGAGGGGAAACATGAGCCCTGGGGTTTTACCAGCGCCCTGGCGGAGAAGCGTTTCTGCGAGTACATGCACAAGCACCGCACGCAGAGTGACGGGAAGCTCCGGGACAGCGACAACTGGAAGCAGGGGATTCCTGTCGATGTTTACAAGCATTCACTAAGCAGGCATATCCAGGATCTCAGGCTGATCCTGGATGGAAGTTCCCTGCAAGCCCAGGAATCAGACCTGGAAGAGGTGCTGTGCGCTATCCTGTTCAACGTACAGGGAATGCTGCACGAGACAATCAGGAACAGGATCATCAGTGAGACCAGGCTGGGATGAGTATTTCCTTCAGATCGCGGTAGCGGTATCCCAGAGGGCTGACTGCACTCGCAGGCAAGTCGGGGCTGTCATCGTGAAAGACAACCGAATTGTAAGCACAGGCTACAACGGGGCTCCTGCCGGGGATCCGGGATGCCTGTCTGGAGTATGTCCCCGGGGGAGGCTGTCATATGAAGAAGTAGCCCCGATGTCCTCGTACGACACCGGGGCTGGTGCGTGCATCTCGGTGCACGCAGAACTGAACGCTATAATCTACGGGGATTACGCTAAAATACGAGACGCGACCATGTACATTACGTGTGATCCGTGCAACGGATGTGCACGAGTCATCCGGGGCGCGGGGATTGCGAGGATTGTCACCCCGTGCGTGGCGTGACGATCGTATACCCCCCGTCAGCGGAAACGACAGCCCAGTCGACGGTTTTCACCGTCTCCTCGATCCCGAGGGGTCCCGCGACCCCCATCGGGGTCTCATCGAGAGACTTGATGATCTCCCAGCGGATTCCCTGCGAGTTTCTCCTGCGAACTTCCACGACAACATCTGCGGGGAGGATCTTATGAGCACGCAGCCTGGATATCAATCGGGCTGACTGGCTGGCTGACGGTGGCATAACTGTCCTGACGATATTCCCGTGTAACTGACACTGGGAGTGGGGGTTGGGTCGAGAGACACCTCGGACGGGGCTCCAGAGCCCGCAGGGGCGCTAGGGAAGGCAGTCTGGGAGCTAGGGAGCACTGTAGTACTCGGGGCTGGAGAAGGCTTGTGAGGGCTGTACCCTCCGAGGGTTGTCCCGTACTCGGTGCCGCGCCCCAGGTTGGAGGAGAGGGTTTTCCCCGTCGCCCCTTCGATGAGGAACAGGACGCCGATCGCGGACACCAGGCAGACCGCTAGGATGCCCCCGGAGACTCCGAGGCGCTTACTCAGCCCCCACTCCCGGGTGATCACCTCGGATGCCTCAGCGTGGATCAGGGAGCGCTCCAGGGGGAGGTCTGCCAGGTGCGTGTACGTGGTCGGGGGTTTGCCTTGGTGCCTGCGTGCTGTCACCCGCGCGTGTGCCCTGCGTGCCTTGTCCTCAAACCAGAAAGCCCCCACGCTGTACGTGACAGACGCGATGGCAGCCCCGGCGACAGTCCCCGCTGTCTTGAAAAACGACCCGATGACCATGGATAGGATGGATGCGCCAGCCCCAGCGGCGAGAGTCAGCGGGGAGAGTCTTTTCTTTTCCTCTTCCGCCATCAGATGAAGTTAGATATGAGCAGGATGATGAAAATGATCCACAGGGCTATCACCACCCACGGGCGAACATGCCCGAGTCCCCAGACATGGATCTTATTGTCATTGCGGACTGGTTTCCTGTTCATTTTCTCATCCTCCTATTTTCCTGCATCGTTCGCAAAACTTGCTACCCGGGGTTGCCCAGCATATCTTACAGCGCTGGCAGAGTCTTGGCATCACGCACCCCCGCCAGAAGTCGAATCTGGGAGGCAGTCTTAGGAGGACCGCCCATAGGTCCGCTATCAGGGGCTAGAACTCTATCGAGACCCGCATGAGAATCGAACTCATCAACGATTGGGTTGCAACCAATCTCCCACAACCAGTGAGATGCGAGCCATGGTACCCCCGTCTGGAGTCGAACCAGACATCGAAGTTTCGGAAACTCCGAGGCGCGTCCGTCACCGGGGGCAAAAACTTATATACAACGACAGCAGCTACAGCGCTGCCCTCGCATGCACAGGTACTGGCAGATCACGCAGAAGACCATTCCGTCTCGTCGTACGTGGATCATTTCCTTCGGGAAAAACAAGGCTTTCATCAAGAACCAGCTCGTTTATTTTTTGCTCAGATTAGTGAATGTCTTAGACCATTTATGCCCGCACCAGCACGTCCAGATGATCAGCCCGGTGTTCATGCTGCCTTTTGTTTTAGCAGGCGGTCTTTTACAGGCTGGGCATCGCGGCGGAAACTGAAGAAGTTTTCCCACGTACCGGATACAAGAATCGAACTTGTCTAGCCAGAGGCAACGGTTTTACAGACCGCTGAGCATCCCAGTGCAAGATCCGGCGGGTCAGTGCTGAGTGTACTGACCCGGATAATATCGATGCATAGTTATCTCCCTTTTGCCCCTGCCCCTGCCAGGATACTATAGCATATTTGGCATCTATTTGCACCTTTAATGGATCGCCTTATCTTGCAGAGAGTGCATTTCGGTTCCCTGCGTCGCCTGAGAATCGGTTCCCTGCGTCTTCCGAGAACTGGCATGTTACCCTCCTTCCGGGTGATATTGGGGCGAATACCGAGAATCGAACTCGGATAACCGGATTCACAGTCCAGTGCACTAACCGTTGTACTATACCCGCCATGATGTAGTTTCAGTTTCAAGCCCGGGGGATTGGACTCTCGTCAGAGCCCCTGGTATCGCGCCAGGGGTACCACCGTGGTGCGACGGCTACAGAAACTACCAAACTCTACCGCACGTAGGCAGTGAAAGAGTTGAACTTTCATCTCCAGTTTGTAGGACTGGGGTCCTTCCGTTGAACGAACCGCCCTTGTTTACTTTCTCTTGAAAAACGTCATAGTTCCCGTGCACATCAGGACCCCGCCAGCCCCTATCAGGGCTGTCTTAACGAAAGACCAGTGCATTCCTGCCATTCCCGCCAGGAAGATAACCCCGACAAGCAAGAACAGGATAACATATCCTCTTTTCATTTACTTTTCCCTTCCTCTCACGCACAGCCAGGGGGAGTCGAACCCTCATTACGGGATTCGTAGTCCCGTGTCCTATCCATTGAACGATGGCTGCTGGAAACCCAGAACTCAACTACAAAATTCTTTGAAGCTAACCTCCGGGTCGTGGAGATGGCGGGTATCGAGCCAGCGTCCCAGCCTGTTCCGCATGCGGTCTTGCAAGCTGGTCGAACCATTCATCCCCAGGTGAAGGACCGAGATTTCTCTCTGCCCCTCGTGAACGCTAATGGGATCGAACCATTGCCCTCCTCCGTGTCAGGGAGGCGCTCATGCCACTGAGCTAAGCGTCCTTGTTTCTTCTTTCGCCTATCCTTTCGGTATCTCGTGAATGCTACTACTGGGACAATGAATATCGCAACCCCGATAAGGGTCCATCCTATGGCAACGTTATGATCTAGCTCGTAACCGCCAGCTACCGCGAGAAGGAATGCACCCAGGATAGCGGATCGACGTGCCCGATTCCCGGGGGAAAGCTGTTTTTTCAGTCCCCGATGCGACATCAGCTTCGTCCTGCGTACATGATAGCCAGGATCATGGCAGCGATAGTGCATGCTGCGGAAGAATATATCAGCCCGAGAAGTCCGAATACTCGTGCCGCCGTGACAACCACGAACGCCATGATGGATACGATGGAGACAAATTGCCATAGAGTAAGCGTATCTGAATGCAACGCAGCAGCCAGTATCATTTCAGTTCTTTCATTTTACGGGACATCCATTGCCACTAACACCGCAATGTCCTCCGCTTCTGGAGAGGCAGTACGGACAATGGCAACTGCACAGGACAGCGGTACCTTTCTTCTTCTCACTACTGACAGTCACATACGGTACCCCCAGCGATGACGACGGGATTCGAACCCGCGCTCTCTGCCTTGACAGGGCAGTGCTTTAAGCCAGCTAAGCTACGCCACCTTGGAGCACCCGTGAGGTTTTACCCTCACGGGAGCGCTCTGGTGCAGGGACTCGAACCCCGATAGCTACCTTAACAGGATAGCGTCCTGCCGTTGAACGACACCAGATCAATGACACGTTTAAGGTCTGTGCCAGACCAGTGGCGGAGGCAGGATTTGAACCTGCGGTCTCTGGGTTATGAGCCCAGCGGGATACCGAACTTCCCCACTCCGCATCGATGTTTAAACTCTACACCCATCGAGGATGGATGTCAAACCTGATTTTCAACTGCGTACCGACACTCTGTATCGACCAGAGTACTTAGCCTTATGAGAGCTACGTGATAGCCAGTTCACCATGTCGGCAAGGTGCAGGAGGTTAGCCTGCCGCAAGCGAAGAAAGTAGCTATAAGGGGAGGATGCCGCCTCCGTAGCCGCGTTCTTCGTGACCGGCTGCGGGAACGACGGCAGCGTCGATCATTCCCTCCTGCCACGTGATCCCACGGAGATTCGAACTCCGTTCCGGAGGGTGAAAACCTCCGATCCTAACCCATGGACGATGGGACCGTGTTATCTCCTGATTGTACCGCCTGCCCCGAAAACTGTCCCGCACTTGCTGCACGTACGGGTCCGCACGGTTGTCCTGTTTCCCAGGGCGAACCCGAGGAACACGTCCATGAAGCCCCGCCTGGGGAACCGGTGGAACCCGCCTTTCGGGCAGCGGTAAACCGGGTCTACGTTACGTGGTCTACGTTTCATTTCTCTTCCAGTTTTCCATCAGCATCCTCCCGACACCTCCGAGGACTCCCCTGCGTCCCGCACGCAAGATCCTTCTCTTATGCGGATGCCTGCGAGTTGCCCCGCTGATCGTGACACACGGCTTCCCCGGGTATGCCCAGCACCACCCGCAGTTGGCTGCCAGGGCATCCTGTTCATCAGGAGTCAATGTCACAAATCCCCTTCGTACTCCCACGGGGAGTCGAACCCCGTTCCCGTGTCTGAGAAACACGAATCCTAACCCATGGACGATGGGAGCATGCTCATGCTTGACGGACAAGAGCTGTGAATTCTAGACCGTACGCCCTAGTATACCGGATCGTTTGAGGTGATCAGCCTTGCACCCCTGACAGGACTCGAACCCGCATCTGGACTGGGTAGAAACCAGCCGCTTTGTCCGTTAAGCTACAGGGGCATAATTAATGCACCGTTATCGCAGCGTCGCACAGGCTGCAGCATCCACTTAGTCATCAGGTATTTCCTCTTCGATCATGTCGTCTAGCATACCAGCCTCACGGAGTGCTTTCAGTGCTTCGTAGTGAACATCCATCTCACCCTGCTTTGTACTCAACGATTTCCGTAGACCCGACTCGTGTCGTATGCTTTGTATTCCTGGTATGCGCTGTTGCCTCGCGGCATGCATTCGGGTACCCGATATCAGGAGTGGGTCTCCATGTGCACTCCAGGCAGACCACCCTGGTTTTCCCCGGGACTTTCCATGCTGTACGGGTGAGGTCACCCAGACGGATTGGTTTTGATTTCTTTTTCAGCAAGTCCGCACCTCCGGGATCGAACCGGACTCAAAACAATTTATAAGATTGCCTCGGACACCCAGCCCGCCGATGCGAGTAGACACCCAGGGAATTGAACCCTGCACGGTCACCTTATCAGGGTGATATCCCCAACCAGAGGAACTGATGTCCATGTTTTGCTTTTTCTTTTTCCGCTTCGCAGCAGCTTTCCGGGACATGCTCCGCAGCCTTTCCAGGGAAGTGTTGCCAGCTCCTTGCATTCTCTCGCTCTGCCTATTGCCGCGCTCAGCTCGCATCTTGAGAATAGCTTCGTGACTGCTTGCGAACGGGCAGGTCTCGTCTTTGTTCAGTCGTCCCTGCAAGCAAATGGGGCATTTTTCTGCTGCCATCCTTCTTTTCCTTTGCCGAGGATAGAGGTGTCGATCCTCCAGGAGTTACCCTGTCCCTGCTTTCAAGGCAGAGTGCTACGCCGGTAGCATACCCCCGTAAGAGGAAAGCGGGATAATCGAAATCCAGTGCCTCTCAGGACACCCATTCGCTTTCGAGGCGAAGTCAGCTCCCTGGCTGATTCACTTTCCGAAGAGGACGACGGACTCGAACCGTTACCCTAAGGCTCAACTCGCTTCCAACGAGTGCCCGTACCCTGACGGGTTCATCCTCCGCGTTTCGTTGTGCTATTACTGCCGAACTGCCTGCGTACGCCCCGGTGTATCGTGAGCAGATTCTCTTTCGGATGCTGTCGTCCCTTGTAAGGGCACTTCGCCTTCCCGCAAGAGCACTTCCCGGTGACAGGAACGCGAGATGCATTCCCCGCAGCGACATGCCGGGCATGATCGACGCTCATCCTGCGTATTACTTTCTTGCGGGTAAGCAAGTTGCGGGACAGGTAACCCGCGACACCTACCACGGTTAGCATCACCAGGAAAATTTCCACCAGTTCCTTCTTTTCTTATTTCAGGACGACCGGTCGCCCGTTTTCGTATCCCATGATCAGCAGGTTGGAAGGATGCATATCCCGCTCAACCTGCTCCTCCGGGGGAAGGGGGTTCCCCAGTAGCATCCGATTCGTCCAGACCTTGAACTTCGAGTGCTGCGTCATGCGCCTCAGTGCGGCTTTCATGTTCTGATGCTGGCTCCTGCTATCCCGTGCTACCCCAGTAGCCCCGGAAGCCTTGTGCGTGATCCTCACCCCCGTGTTAGAGGTGTTCTGATGCTGCCCGCCCGGACCTCCTGCGGAGAACGTGTCGATCGTCAGGTCTTTACGAACGACAGAGAACGCAAGCTCTCTCCCCACCTCCAGAGGAACGCGAGTGACTCGAACACTACCCCGAAGGGCGATCTGCTTAGCGGGCAGTCCCGGGACCCTGCCCGGTTCACATTCCTAGTATAATACCAGACCTCCGGAGATCAGTACAACACCAGCTCTCCAGTGATCGGGTCCAGCTTCGCATCATAGTCCGGACCGAACGCGGCTGCGGTGTACGTGGGAACTCCCCCGAACTCAGTCAGTCCCGCGTCCTGGATTAGCTCAGCGATAACTCCTGCTGTTCTCGCTTTCTCAACCAGCGCGAGCAGTTCCTCCTCGCTGTTGACGATGCAGCAGATTTTCCGGAAATATCCCTGAATCCATTGACGTTCAGCAAGACTGAACAAGTTGTCCAGGAAAGGATCATGTTCCGCTGACCGCAATCCGGTTGTGTATTCCGTAATACGGTTTGCCAGCCAGGCGATGGAAGCATGCGCGCCCTGTGCTATTTCTTTACCCCGTCGCATGTTCAGGTCTTTCCGTATGACGATAACCTGCTTAACTTTCTTATCCATCATTGCCCGCTTATGCTTCAGGGTAATCCATTTACTATGACCGCTCACGTACGCGAGGAGAGAATCGAACTCTCACAACCCTTTCGGGTCACCGGGGTCTGAGCCCGGGGCGTCTACCGTTCCGCCACCCGCGCATAGCGTCCTCACGGACGAGTGTAACCCATCACAGCCTGCAATCCGGGAGCTGAGCTGGCTTTCCCGAACGATTCGATCCTGATCACCGTACCACGTCCGTACCCGTCGATCATCTTGTTTTCCCCTATCACGATCCCGACGTGTCCTGGAGGAACCTCGTTCCCGATGAGCACCCCGTGAAAGTACACCAGGTCCCCCGTGCGAGGACGGGATACGTGCTGCTGTGCGTTCCACTGCTGCTCAGATGTCCGCTGGGATGAGGGGAGCTTCCATGCTCTGTATGTCAGCCCTGAGCAGTCGAATGCGTCCGGACCTTGTGTCGCCCACAGGTAGGGCTTCCCCAGCTGAGCCCTCGCATATGCAACCGCCTGCGCTCCCGTGCGGGAGGAATGGTGACTCCCGTGAGATACCTCTTCCTTCGAGAAATACGCCACGAAAACCAGGATTACCGCGATAATAAAAAGCAGTTTCCGCATCTTATCCCATTCTGTTCACCTGCGAGCGGACGAGGAGAATCGGACTCCCGTCAATAGCTTGGGAAGCTATCGCACTGCCATTGTGCTACGTCCGCGTGAACCCGAGGGGCCACCAGTACAGCGATAGTCGCCAGACATTTACGGAAGCCTGTAGTAGTTACAGGGAATCCCGCTGTAGCGTTGTCCCTTCGGGTGAGGATCACGGGAGAGACGTGAATTACCAGGTGACCCCACCTGCAACCTCACGATCTCCCGCAGGGTTTCAGAAGTCCCGTGGGTGAATCACTTCTGAATCCCCTGGAGTGACCGACGAGATTCGAACTCGCCCCCTCAGCTTGGCAAGCTGAGATGCTAACCGCTGACACCACGGTCACAAGCGCCTGGTTGTTTTCAGCAGACACCCTCTAGAGGATGTACAGACCCTGCCATCGAGCCCACCCGGAGAATTGAACTCCGACCCCCGACTTACCAAGCCGGTGTGCTTGCCGTTATCACTAAGCGGGCGCTAACCCCCGTTAATCGTCCGAGGGGGTTTTGTACTTGGATTTCTTTTTCTGAAGGTACCAGTGATAGCCATCCCAGCAGTCGAAACATTCCCGGTAGAACTCTTTGAAAGCAGCCTTGCAGATACATCCGTGAGCGTTACACGCGCATATATGCCACATAGTATCCCGTTTAACGCCCGGGGAGGCGGCGAGGCGGTGAAAGGTTCGATGTACCCTAGCTTACACCCGCAGTTGCGGATGTCGCAAGCCTCTCCGCGTGCATGCCAGCAGTTCCACTTGTAACAGCTGACGCACACCATCTTCCCGGACAGGAGGTTACCTTCCCAGTCCCTGTCCGGGACCAGCTTGCCTTCGGTCATCAGAAGCTTTGCCTTATCCGTGAGATAGCTAATTTTCTTTCTTGCGCTTCTTTTTTTTGCGTAGTTTGTGATGTTTGCGACGCTCAGCTCTAGTGTTCCGTCGTGAGCTTTTCGTAAGCAGCCATACGGACGAACTTGCACTTCCCGTTGATCAACCACAGGATCATCTGATTGGCTTCTGTGGTTTTGCGGTCAGCGACCTGGGCTTCCAGCCTGATTTTCCCAGTCAGCTCAGGAGTGCGTCTTCCGCTTTTCTTTCCCGACCCTGAATTTCCCCCAGAGGATTTCTGGTGCTTGCTGACAGGATGTCCTGACTTATTGGGAAGTTCTACTGCGTTCGGATAACTGGTACCCGTGATCTTAAGGATTTCCATGTTCTTTCTCCTCCAGCTGGTCAGGTAGGATTCGAACCTACGTCGCTAATCCAGGTTCAAAGCCTGGCGGCTCCTGCCTACAGAGCAACTGACCATCGGTCTACCGGTTCTTTTCAAGCAAAGGCATCCGCTCCCCGCAGTAACGACATCTTCGCGGCTTGAGGACAAACCAGAACATTCTCCGGGTGCAATCCGGGCAGATGATCCACCCATAGCGTTTCTTTGTCATTCTGTTCACCTCTCAGAGCCGGATAACAGAATCGAACTGATGTCCTCCCCTTACAAGGGGGTCGCTGCTACCACTGAGCTAATCCGGCATGGTGCGCCTGACAGGATTTGAACCTGCACAGCCCTTGCGGACCACTAGCGTCTCAGGCTAGCTCGTATACCAGTTCCGACACAAGCGCTCAGAGCCTCTATCCCGAACCGAACGGGAATCAACCGCGTACGAAGCGGTCACTCTGCCATTGAGCTATAGAGGCGGGTGCGGGGTGCAGAGATTTCAGTGAGTACCTC